>QLIP01000187.1_pt1 | contig 13603 bp, 11 predicted proteins | sample 1769771 | NCBI WGS metagenome assembly QLIP01 (sample SAMN09428762, study PRJNA476227) | Gut metagenome, whole genome shotgun sequencing project. | isolation source: cecum | host: Rhizomys sinensis | place: China: Jinsha town of Minqing, Fujian Province | collected 2013-09-23
TCAGGGCGATGTCCTGTCCTTTGTCTTCCGGCTGTTTCGGAGCGGTTTTGGACTCCGGCGCGCTTTGCTGTCTGGCCGCATCCGCGTTTTGCGGCGCAGCCGAAGACAGAAGGCCTCCCAGATGCCGGTCTAAGGTTTGCAGCTCCTCCGATATCCGGGTCGCGTAGTCAAAGCCTTGGGCAAACACCTTGTCCTGGAACATATCATTTTTGTATTGTGCCGCGTACAGCCTGCGGCACTCGTCAAGGCTTTCGGAAAAAGCCGTATTCAGCCCGTGGACAAACCCAAGCAGGTCATAAGTGTTCTTGTAGGGACACTGCTTATGGAATAAACTGAAATGATCTATATCCGCAGAAACATGGTTGACCGCGCATAAATAGGAAAGCAGCTCTGTGTTTTTCCGTGTGACGATCTCGTAAAACATCGTGCTGATAATCTGGACATAAAAAGCCTCCATATCCGTGCTGATATGGGAACCGGCTTTGCGGCCGTCACGGTGTCCCTTCTGCAGCTGCATCGCCTGTTTGCTATAAGCGCAGGCGCTCTGATAAAGTCCCAAACTGTCAGTAGTAATCATATGTTTTGTTTCCTCCTGCCAATGACTCGTTTCTTGGTTTGCTCCATGTGTCATGATTGCTTCGTAATCACGGCACGGATGGCCATTCGGCCGTTTCCTGCCGTGCATATGTCTTATTGTATCACAAGCAGGCCGGGAAATGCAAGGGCAACGATTGCCGGCAAGGTTTTATCAAAGAAATTTCCAAATTTGACAGACTCTTTTGTTGCGATTATAATGTTGAGCAGATTAGAATACATTGACAGATTTATCGAAATATCGCCCCAAAATCTAGAAAAGATAGAAAATATGTTGCAGGGAAAAATTTTGTTTACGCCAGGGCATACTTCGGATTCCATATCTCTCAAAATAGGGAATAAAATCTTTTGCGGCGATGCTGCAATGAATGGTATGCCAAGTCATAAAAGAGTTACGATATGGATGGAAAATAAAATTGCATTTCAAAATTCATGGAAGGTATTGGTGGATGAAAAAGCGGATTGGATTTTTCCTGCACATGGGAAACCTTTTAGACGGGAAGATTTGAAAAAATACATCAGCCATATTTCCATGATAAGGCTTTACAGATTAAAATCATGCTGACGAGCTGCTCTCGGCCGTTGGGCAACCGAGACAGCCAGCCGACAGCATGGAGGGCCTGTTCAGGGATTTCAAATGAAATCGTTGGTTGAAAATGTAATAAAATATATATCACAATTCCTTCTTCTCCACAATCTTCACGCTCAAACGGTACGACAGAGCAATCAGTGCCAGATACACCGCTCCGCCCAAGACGGCAGCCGCAGCTCCGGGTATCCCTTTCAGCTAGACTGCCGTTTCGGAGTCTGCGGAAAAATTGGCTGCCAGAAGGCTGAGGCCCGCAATCCCTATCCCCAGGAGCTTGGTGACAATACTGCCTTTCTCCGCGCCGAACTTAAACTGTACGGGAAGCATGACCGCAAGCATCAGGACGCCGATCAAAAATATCACTACGACAGCAACGAACAGCGTATCGTCAATCGGCCTTTGCATGATGACGCTGCAGGCAAAGTTGACTAGGAAGCTGAAAGCCGCGCCTGCCGCAGCCATGAGGATTCCCAGAAGATATTTTTCCCGCACGTATTCTTTGCGCTCAAAAGGCAGTGTGAACAAAAAATGCAGCCCGTGATTGAACTCATCATATTTTAATGTTCCAATGCTGATAAAAACAAGCAGTATGACGACATATCCAAGAGCCATCTGAGCCTTTCCCAGACAGGAAAACCAGACGGTAAGACCTACCAATATCCCAACCACAGTTTTATTCCCTGCCCACATAAGCTTTAAGTCTTTCACCCACAATCCCCGCATCATCATACCCTCCCTGTAATCATCATTACGATTAAGTCATCAATATTTCCCTTTTCCACGGCAATCCCCGGATAGTTCTCCAGATAGAATTTCCGTTTGTCCGTAAGGCACCTGTATCCGTAGGCCTCTTTCTTTTCTCTCAGGATATAGCCCTTGTCCAGCTTTTCATGGCATTCCTCATCCACTTTCAGAATGCCATACTCGCCCAGAAGCACATCCGTGTCCTCGTGAAACACGATCTGCCCTTTGTGGATCATGTACAGCTCATCGCAAAGCCCCTCCAGATCTGCGGAGATATGGGAGCTGATGAGAATGGAATTGTCCTCCCGCTTTTCCAGAAAATCCCGCAGGATCGCGAAGCATTCCCCCCTTGCAATTACGTCAAGCCCGGCGGTGGGCTCGTCCAATATGAGGAGCGAGGCATCGTGGGTCGTGGCCGCAATCAGCTTTAATTTTGCCTTCATGCCGGTGGAAAACTCCTTTATCTGCTTTTTCGTAGGCAGCTCGAAGCGTCTGCACAATTCCAGAAACGCTTCTTTTTCAAACCGCTCATAAAAGCTGCCCAAAATGGGAACCAAGTCCTGAACTTTGAGCCATTCGCTGAAACCGGACTCCGCCATCACCACCCCGAGCTTTTGTTTGTCTCGCTTTCGGAACTCCTGCGCTGCCACGCCCATGATTTCCACGCTGCCGCCGTCCGTGGAAACCAGCCCCAGGAGGGACTTAAACAGGGTGCTTTTCCCCGCCCCGTTTGGCCCGATCAGGCCAATTACCCGGCCTGGCAGCACCTCCATGGAACATTCCAGCCGGAAATCTTTATAGTTTTTGATTAGATTTTGAATCTTTACCATGCGCATACCTCCCGTTGCCTCACGATTGCAATGCCCCGCGTTTTGTGCAAATCAGGCTTGTCCTGCCTCCGCCAGAATCAGCTCAAATAACTCCCGGATCTGCTTATCCTCCAGGCCGTACTTCCTGCCTTTTTGGATTGCCCGCTCCAAATCCGCCTCAATTTCTTTTTCCTGCTCTTGCAGTATCAGCTCCCGATTGGCGGCGGCAACATAGGTTCCCTTGCCGTGGACCGTGACGGTAAAGCCCGCTTCTTCCAGCAAGTCATAGGCTTTCTTCACCGTCAGGGCGCTGATGCCCAACTCCCCGGCCAGGGAGCGGACGGAGGGCAGGATGTCGTTTTCCCGCAATTCCCCCCTTGCAATCATGTGCTTAATCTGCCCCATGAGCTGCTCGTAAATCGGCACCATGGACGCGTTGTTGATGATAATCTTCATAAGTGTACCTCTTATGACGGAAAGCACTTTCCCTTGATAATAAACAGTATATAACAGTGCAAAACAGTTGTCAAGCTTTTTTTCAGGATGGGTGGAAAAACTTTAGCGTGGCTTTAGGGAAGCGTGTTATAATGAAAAAAACAAAACGGATGGGGGTGGCCTTGATGAAACTGTTGATTGCGGAAGATGACCCAAGATTGCTGAAATCGCTGCTTCATATTTTCACTTTGCATAAATTCAGCACGGACGGCGTTTCTACCGGGACGGAGGCCTTGGAGTATGCGCTCACGGGCGAATATGACGGATTGGTTTTCGATATCATGATGCCGGGCATGGACGGGGTCGCGGTCTTAAAGACGCTCCGGGAGAAAAACATCACCACGCCTGCGCTTTTCCTCACGGCTAGGACGGAAGTCTCCCAGCGGGTGGAGGGGCTGGATGCCGGGGCGGATGACTATCTGCCAAAGCCCTTTGTCACAGCGGAGCTTTTGGCCAGAGTGCGGGCAATGCTGCGCAGGAAAGAAAACTATACGCCGGAGCTTTTAACGCTTGGAGGGCTGACGCTGAACCGCTCCACTTATGAAATTTCCTGCCAGACGAAACGGCAGGCACTCAGCGGAAAAGAGTTTCAGGTGTTGGAGATGCTGATGCAGAAGCCAGGGATGATTGTGACGCAGGAACAGTTCCTGACCCATATCTGGGGATGGGACGCGGAGGTGGATGCCAGCTCCGTGTGGGTGCATATCTCTAATCTGCGGAAAAAATTGGACAAAATCGAAGCTCCTGCCAGCATACGGTTTGTGCGCGGCGCAGGGTATCTTTTGGAGGAAATGCCATGATTTATCATCTGCAAAAGAAAGTCATACGCATCTGCGCAATCTCGGTGTTCCTTGTGTTCGCGGTCATTTTCCTGCTGATATGCAGCGTCAGCGCAAGGCAGCTAAACGGGACGATGGATGCCCTGGCAGACAGGATTTCGGACAATGACGGCAGATTTCCGGAGTGGAGGGGTGGCCGGGCAAAGCGGGGAATGCCCATGGAGCTGCCGGATTTTATGACGGTGGAAACGCCTTTCAGCACCCGCTTTTTTACCGTGCGGTTTGACGAAGGCGGCAAGGTGACGCAGGTGGATGTCCAATCGTCTGCAATCACGGAAGAAACCGCGCGGGAATTTGGCATGGCAATCTACGCAGGCGGGCGGGAGCGGGGCTGGATGGAGGATTACCGGTATAAGCGGTACCGGACGGAGTCCGGGACGGCCATCGTCTGCGTGGACGGCAGCATGAACCGCTTCCTGTCAGACAGGCTGCTGTTGTCGGCGGGCGGCGTGCTGGTCATCAGCGCATTGGCGATTTTGTTCATCGCAATCTTTTTCTCCAAGCGGGCGGTCAGACCCATGGCGGAGAGTTACGCGAAGCAGAAGCAGTTTATCACGGATGTCAATCATGAATTGAAGACGCCGCTGACTTTGGTGATGGCAAATCTGGATATCCTGGAGTCGGAAATTGGCGAGAACGAGTGGCTTTCGGATATCCGCAGCGAGAGTGAGCGCATGAGTGCGCTGGTGAATCAGCTGGTGGTACTTGCCAGGATGGACGAGGACAGGACCAACCTGGAAATGCGGCGGTTTTCCATGAGCGGCATGGTTGCGGAAGTGGTTTCGGAATTTCAGATGCTGGCGCAGGATCGCGGGAAGTCCATGGAGGCGCAGATTGCTCCGGAGGTGGATTATGTGGGCGATGAAGCCTCCATCCGCCGGGTGGTAGTCATTCTTTTGGACAATGCGATTCAATATTGCGATGAGGGCGGCAGCATCGCCATCCGGCTGGAAAAGAGAAAGCCCCCTGTGCTTTCCGTAGAAAACACATACAAGGACGTGGGCGGGGTGGAGCTTGGCAGGCTGTTTGACCGTTTTTACCGGGCGGATAGGGCGAGAACCTTTCACGGCGGCTTCGGGGTGGGGCTGTCCATCGCAAAGGCGATTGTTGCGCAGCACAAAGGGGAAATCAGCACCTATCAAAGGGACGGGGGTACGATTGGGTTTCAAGTGATTTGGAGATAAGGGGGATTTTATATTTTCACAATTTATTCACCGGTTTCTTAAGGCTGCCTTTAGGGCAGCCTTATATAATGAGCAGGATGTTTCGATGGGGAGGATGATTGCATGGCCATCAGAGGATTATTCCCAAAAGGGAAGAACGGTAAGAAACGCAAGGTTGTCATCGCGTGTCTTTGCGCGGTGGCGCTCACAGCCGCTGCAGCCGCGCTATACCTGAAATTTGCGGCGAGCGGGGAAAAGCAGGAATTGCCGGACGCAAATACGCGGGGAGGCAGAAGCCAGTTTGCGCTCACCGGGGATATGGTGGCTGCGAGCGGCGTGACAACCGCAGGCGTGACGGCGGAGAGTTTTGACGTGGAGAACCTGGCAGCTGCATTGGAAATCGAGGAAGTGTACATTGCCTCCGAAGATGTCGTCGCGGCGGGGGAGAAGGTTCTGAAACTGTCTGAGGAAAGCGTTGCAAAAGCCCGAAAAGAGCTGGAGCAGACATTGCGGGAGGCAGACCTCGCATACCGGTCGGGTGCCATTGCATACGAGCAGAGCAAAATAACGGCAGAATATGACAGGGACAGCGCGCTGCTTGGCGGGGAGCAGGCGCAGGCGGTCTGCCAGGAGACGATAACCGGGCTGAAAACTTCCGTGGAAACGGCGCAGGAAGCATTGAGTCAGGCCAAAGAAAACATGGCGGAATATCAGTCTTACGTAAACAATGATTCGTACAAAAGTTATTTCAAGGTGGACGAATGCCAGGCAGCCTATGACGAGACGCTGTCCGCGCTGATGGCAAAGATGGAGGAGTGGGGCGTTTCCTGGGCGCAGGTGACCGGGCAGGGAGGCGGGTCTATGTCCGGGAGCGGGGCTTTCGGCATGGCAAAGCCTGCCGAAACAGTATCCGGCGCAGATGCCGGGCGCGACTTAGGCCCCACAAGCGATCAGATTCAGATTCTTGCCTCTCTCTACAAAGTGTTGGAAAAAGAATTGCAGGCCTTGGAGCAGGCGAAAAGCGACTGTGAGGACGCTCTGGCAAACGCCGCCTTCTCCTTGCAGACTTTGGAGCTGCAATTGCCGCAATTGGAGAACGCATTGGCCGAAGCGGAAAAAAATTACCAGAGCCAGATCCTGCAGGCGCAGCTGACATGCGAGACCTCGCTGGCAAAGGCGCAAAGCGCAAAAAGCGACTATGAGACGGCGATGCAGCAGGCGGAGACGCACTTTGCATCCCTGCAGAAAGCTTGGGAGAATGCGAAAGAAAATCTGGAATTGTTTGAGGAGAGAGTGGGGGACGGCTATTTTCACGCTTCCGAGAGCGGAACCATTTTAAGGGCCATGGTCAGGGCAGGGCAGAGTCTGGCATCCGAAGCCGTTGTGTTTTTTTATAGCAATCCGAAGGAGACGATGGCGACGGTATCCGTCAGTCAGGCCGACATTGCAAAAATTGCCTTAAATGACCGCGTTTACATACAGTCCGGCGAGTATGGCGGCTTTGAGGGCGTTGTGGCAGAGCTGAATCCGATTTCTGGCGCGGATAGCAGAACCAACGTCACTTACAGCGTGACGGTTGCCTTTGTCGGGGATTCCGTGGAAGTCCCGGCAAACAAATCCGTGACGGTCATCTTTGGAATGGATGCGGCGGCTTTGCAGAATATGCAGGCGGCGCCGTCTGAGACAACCGCGAAAGATGCCGTGGGAGGTGGCCGTGCAAAAAATCAATATGGGGAGGGACAAAGGGATGCAGTGGAAAAAAATACAGCGCAAGCCCCTCAGTAAGAAGAAAAAGCGGTTGATTTTCGTGGCTGTGGCAGGAAGCCTGTTGGTGCTGGCGGCGGGCTATACGGTTTTTATCGCGCCGTTACTGAAAAAGGAACAGTGGATATACAAAGAAGAACTTGTGGAAAGAGGCACGTTAAAGGCGGGTGTATCGGAGAGCGGTTCTCTGGAATACGGAATTACGTCTATCCTCTACAATCTGGATTTGGATGTCAGCGGCGGGGAGGACGATGAGGATGCGGAGGAGGAAAGCGTACAGAAGTATTTAAAGATTGCAAAAATATCCGTTGTGCCGGGGCAGCGCATTGTGGAGGGGGATGTCCTGATGGCATTTACGCCAGACAGCATTGACGGCGTGCGGCTGCTTCTGAAAGATGCCCTGGCGGGGGCGCAGACGGCGTATGCCGAGGCGCAGGCGGAATATGAGCTGTCTGCATTGGAGGTTAAGAGCGACTATGAAGGCCGGAAATTGGATGAGCAATATGCCGCCTCCATTTATGGGAACGCAAGGCAGTCCGTTGACAATGAAATCACCGCGATACAGGTGGAAATCAATCAGCGCACCGCAAATACGGCTTCCCTGCAGAAGAAAACAGATGAGGCTGCGGAGGCTTACAATGAAATCAGGGGGGATTTTGAATCTGCGCAGAAACCTGTTTTGGAAAAGGACAGCAACACGGTAAGTTTTATGGCGATGCAGAAAGAGTATTTAAATCTGCAGACGCAGTATGAAAGCGCAAAGAGCGCACTGACTAGCGCACAGCAGGCGTTGGAAGACAACGCCGCGCAGATTGCATCGCTGCAAAGGGAGCTGGCCGCCGCATCGGCAAGGAAGGAACTCAGCAGGCTGGATGTGGAAGAAACGTATCAGGAGGGCGTAATCAATGGCGCAAACGCGCAGATTGATTATGACGCGCAGCTGGAGAGTCTCAAAGAGACGCTGCAGGAAGCGGAAAAAGAGAAAGACAAAATACAGAAACAGTTGGATGACTTTGAGGCATTTGTCGGTGCCGATGGGTGCCTGTACGCGGACGGCACGGGCATTGTGACGGAGGTGGCCTATGCGGACGGAGACCGCCTTAAGGCTGCGGGCATCTTGGTTTCCTATGCAGTGCCGACAGATATGGCCATTTCCGTGGATGTCGCGCAGGAAGACGTGGTGGATTTGAAAGTTGGGGATAGGGTGGACATCACGTTTACCGCGTATCAGGACGCTGCCTATACCGGAAGCATCAAGTCCATTGACACCACGGCGACAGCTGCGGGGAGCAACACGGTCAGCTATGCGGTCATAATTGCGGTGGAGGGGGATGCATCCCGTCTCTATGGGGGGATGACGGCGGACATTATTTTTGTGACGGAGCAAAAGGAGGATGTCTTATATATTTCCAGAAAGGCCATTGTAAAGGAAAACGGAAAGACTTGCGTATATTACAAAACCCGGTTGGGCGGCATGGAGTTAAAGGAAGTGGAAACGGGGCTTGACAATGGCGTTGACGTTGAGATTCTTTCCGGCTTGGAAGAAGGGGACACGATTTATCTGGCGAGCCGCGTCAGCTCCGAGGAGGCGGTCATGAGCAGCAATGCGCAGGCGGCGCAGGAGGGCAGCGCATCCGGCAGTGCGGCAGGCAATGCGCCCGGCAGCATGCCCGGCGGCACTACTGGCAATCCTCCCGGCAATGTACCCGGTAATGTGCCCGGAGGCCAATTCCCGCAAGCAGGCTCCTTCGGCGGAGGAATGCTCCAAGGCGGCGCGCCATGATAATCGGGCAAGCGTCATTGTGCAGTACGCAGAAAGGGGGATTGTTATGAAAGCAGAAATCGAAAGATTACAGTGGGGCAAGCGGAAGCTGGCGGCTCTGTCCATTGGCATTTTACTGCTCTTGCTTCTCACCGCAGCGGCAGTATCCGCAGGCGGGAAAAAGCAGGAGAGTTACGCGTACAAGGAGACTGCGGTCAAATACGGGAGGCTGACAGTCGGGGTTTCAGAGAGCGGTGCCGTTGATATTGGCACGATAGAGCAGACATTTGACTTGGATATGAGTGCTTTGCAGAGGGTGGAGACGGGCAGTTTGGGCAGCAGTGCGGGAAGCGGCAGTTCAGGAGGCAGTGTGGGCATGAGCGCGGCGGGCAGCATGAATGTCTTTGGCAATATGGGCAATTTTGGCAGCACGGGGAACTCCAACGGCATGGGCAGCTCTGCGGGAACCTCCGGCAGCAGGGGAACTTCCGGCAGCACGGCAGCTTTCGGCAGCATGAACACCTCCGTGGGCATGGGAGCCATGAATCCGTTCAATCAGATGATGGGCGGCGGTGGGACGCTCGTGGGCACCGGGGACGCTTCCAGCCTGACCATAGCTAAAGTGCTGGTGAGCGTGGGGCAGCAAGTGGCGGAGGGCGATGTGCTGTTTGAGCTGGCCGGGGACAGCGTGGCGGATTTGGAGCAGGAGCTGCAGGACAATGTCGGCAAGGCGAAAGCGGATCTGGAGGCGGTATACGCGGACCAAAAACTGTCACAGCAGACAGCGGATTACACTTATGAAAGCAGCCTCGCCTACGGCGCATACGCCAGGACGGAATACGATTACACGGTGCAGGGGCTTAAAGATGCGGTGGAGAGCAGCCGTTTGACGCTGGAGCGGGCAGAAGCTGCTTTGGCAGATTACCGAAATCGCCTGCAGGACATCACGGCTTCCTGGCAGGATGCCGCCCAGGTATTGTCAAACTGTCAATACAGCTTGAGCCACACGGAGGCGGAAGACGTCTATGGGTATGTATATTATTATAATCTGATGGAGCAGGCGAAGCAGACGGCGGATTCCTTGGAAAAGCAAAAGGAGCAGTTGGAAAGCAGCGTCAGGCAGGCTGAGAGCAACGCAGAGACTGCCAAAAAAAACAATGCGGCAGCACAGCGCAGTCTGGCGCAGGGAATGCTGGGCGCAAAACAAACGCTGGCGTTGAGGGAGCTGGCTTATGGCACGGCGCAGGAAACCTACGATGTCACGTTGGCCTATCTGGAAGACGACATCGCAGCGCAGGAAGAAATTTACCGGGAGGCAAAAGAGAAATGGGAAGAATTTAGCTCTTACATCAGCGGGAATGCGGTGCTGTCACAGCATCGCGGAGTCATTACCGGCGTTGCGCCGGGGGCGGGGGACAGCATCAACACCGGCAGCCTTCTGGTGACGCTCTATGATATGAGTGACGTGAGCATGGCGGTAACGGTGTACGAAGCGGATATGGACGATATTTCGATTGGCTCCGCAGCCAACATCAGTTTTACCGCATACCCGGAGCAGTTCTTTTCCGCCGTAGTATCCGAGATTTCGGATGCTTTCACCGATTCCAAGGGCAACGTCGTGTACGAGGTGACCGCCGCCATTGCGGGGGACGTGTCCGGGCTGTTCCAGGGCATGACGGGGGAGATCACCTTTGTGACGGAGCAGAGCGAGGAGACGCTCTATGTGTCAAGGCGTGCCGTCACCGTGGAAAATGATAAGAGCTATGTCAAAATCAGGCAGGATAACGGGACGGTTGTAAGAAAGGAAGTGGCGACAGGATTCACGGACGGCACTTACATACAAATCACGGAAGGGCTTTCGGAGGGGGATATTGTGCTGATAGAAAGCAAGGTGGGCGGCGTATGAGATTATCAGAAATTTTTCGGCTGGTTTGGTTAAACCTGTCACAGAATAAGTTCAAGGTCATCATGTCCTCCATCGGCATTGTGGCAGGCTCCGCAACGATTATGATGGTGTTGGCAATCGGTGCCGGAGGCAGGGCGGAGGTGGCGGAGCAATTTAAAAATCTGAATGCGGGAGCCGTTGACATTTCCTACGCGGGAGGAACTGACAAGGGCAGCGGAAAATCCGGCCGAAGGCAATTCGGAGGAGGAACGGCAGGCGGCGGAAGTTTCCCGGCAGGCGGCGGGAATTTTCAGGCAGGGGGAATGCCCGGATGGTGGAGCTTCCCGGCTGGCGTAATGCCGGGCACGGGCGGCCAAACGCAGGCCAATGAGGCAGTAACCCTGACTTACGAGGACGCGGAAGACTTGCTGACTTTTGTGCCGGGACTGACGGATGCGACCATATCTTATTCCACCACGGCTTCCGTGGAGGGCGGGGATTTGGAGGAGGCCTCCTATTACACGGTGGCGGGCGTGTTTCCAAATTACGGGGCTATGAGCAATCTGGAAATGGCCATTGGGGACTTCCTGACGGAAGAAAACAATGAGAAGAAGGAAAAAGTCTGCGTGTTGGGCGCGGCAGCCGCCAATGCCATCTTTGGAAGCGCTTACGCGGCTTACGATGCCGCGTTGTACATTGAAGGCAGGGCTTATGTGGTTGCGGGGATTTTGTCGGAGATGGGAAGCGTGGCTTCCGGCATCAGCCCGGATACGGCTGTTTTCATACCCTACCTGACAGGCATCAAATACATTACCGGCAACAGCATCAGCCCTACCGTCACGGTGATAGCGGATGACGTATCCACGGTGGGCGCGGTGATGGCCAATGTAGGGACGGCCTTGCAGGAAAGCTATCCGAACACTGCTTTTACCATCTCTGACGCGGGGAGCAAAATGGACGCGGCCTCCGCATCGAATGAGACGCTTACGCTGCTGTTAATCTCCATGGCGGCCATCGTCTTTCTGGTGGGCGGCATCGGGATTATGAACGTGCTGTTTGTGACCGTCAAGGAGCGGACGAATGAGATTGGCATCCTAAAGGCGATCGGCTGTTCCAGAAAAGGCATTTTGCTGGAATTTCTGCTGGAGGCAAGCTGCACCAGTCTGGTCGGGGGCGTGATAGGCGTGCTGCTGGCATTGGGCATCACGCCGATTGTGGAACTCTGGAACGTCCGGGTGGAGCTGTCCGTTCAAGGGGCCGTATTGTCGCTGCTGTTTGGCGTAATTACAGGCAGCGTCTTTGGATTTTACCCCGCCTACAAGGCATCCAGGCTGGTGCCGGTTGTCGCGCTGAACCAGGAATGAAGAGGCTATGAAAGGAATGTGCGCTATGATTACGATGAAGGGCATCAACAAAGGGTATGTGCTGGGCGAGGAGAGGCTGCCCATCTTAAAGGACATCCACTTTGCCGTGGACAAGGGGGAGTATGTCGCGATATTGGGGCCGTCCGGCTCCGGCAAGACCACGCTGATGAATATCATCGGCTGCATGGATGTCTCGGACAGCGGGGAGTATTTTCTGGACGGCATGGCAATCCATGAGACGAAAGAAGATGATCTGACGGAGGTGCGCAATCAAAAGATTGGCTTTATCTTTCAAAATTACCAGCTGATTCCGACTTATAACATCATGCAGAATATCATCATGCCGCTCCTGATGCGGGGCATGACCCACGAGGAGGCGGAGCGGGAATGCATGGAAACCATCAGGCTGCTTGGGCTGGACAACCGCATTGCCCACAGGCCAAACGAGTTGTCCGGCGGGCAAAAGCAGAGGGTATCCATCGCCAGGGCACTGGTGGGCAGACCGGCCATCCTCCTTGCGGATGAGCCGACGGGGGCGCTTGACCAGGCCAGCGGCAAAGATGTGCTAAAGCTTTTTCGGGAGTTGAACGAAATGGGAAATACCATTGTGATGATTACTCACGACATGGGCGTGGCGCAATCCGCAAAGAGAGTTGTGAGGATTGTTGACGGGAGGCTGATGGAATAAAACCAAAACCGGGCAGACGATCCGGCGCAACGGGCGTGAAACAGGCATGAAATGAATGTGCCGCTGCATTGGTTAAGAATAACTTGCCAGATAATGGAGAAAGTATTATACTAAAGGAGCCGGCAGCGTCAGCTGGTTACGTCAGCCGGCTGCGGTTGCAAAAATAAACCAGCGCGGCCAAGGCTGCGCGGAAATGAGGTAAACGATGGGAGAAATCAATAAAGACATGACGATAGGCGAGATTCTGCAGGCAAACCCGAACGTGGTTCCGGTTCTGCTGGACGCGGGCATGCACTGTCTGGGATGCCCCGCTTCGCAGGCGGAAACCCTTGAGGAGGCGGCAATGGTTCACGGCATTGACGTGGATGAGTTAGTGGAAGCTATCAAGGCGGTGTGAGCGGGCATCCCTATTTTGACCCGAGCAGCTCCAACGCCCGCTCGGGAATCAGAGCCTCGCAATGTTCCGAAAGGAAGGCGTTCCCGGCGGATTGGGTGCGCCCGGGAGTGCCATACTCGGAGATAATGTTGCAGACCCTGTTAAACATTTTGGCATCCATGCCATGCTGCTGCAAGACCAGAAGGTATCTGCCGCTCGGAGCGTTTTTGGAAAGCGGGCTTTCTTTGTAAAGCCTGCTTTTCCCTTGAAAGTGCTTATAGGAGACTGCGGCGGCATCCATGACCCGCTGCAGGGAATCCATTGCGAAAATCACGGTGCGCTGCTCGTCCTCGCAGCCGGTGTCGGCGGCGGAGCCGGCTGCGCTCTCGAATGAGGCCTCCGCAGGCTCCCGCAGACGTTTGAACAAATCCAGCACTTCACCGGCGGGGTCAAAGCCGCCGTCATATTCCCCATCGTCCTCCGTGACGGAGGGGGCGAAGCGCGCAAAGCGCGTGTCCAGCTCGTCAGGGT
>QLIP01032901.1_pt1 | contig 13576 bp, 16 predicted proteins | sample 1769771 | NCBI WGS metagenome assembly QLIP01 (sample SAMN09428762, study PRJNA476227) | Gut metagenome, whole genome shotgun sequencing project. | isolation source: cecum | host: Rhizomys sinensis | place: China: Jinsha town of Minqing, Fujian Province | collected 2013-09-23
AGGAAATGAGCAGAATCGAGATAACTTCTTGTATATTTCTGTCATTTCTAGTATAATAGTATTCATAATCCAGTAATTTTAGCAGAAAAGAGAATTTGCCATGCAGTTTTTGACAGATTTAGTTCGCAATCCTATATTTTTATCCGCAGTCATCGGATGGTTTGTGGCGCAAGTATTAAAGACGCTTCTCCATCTGTTGCTGACCCGCACATTTGTCGCTGAGCGCCTTGTAGGAGGCGGCGGGATGCCTAGTTCGCATTCGGCCACTGTATGTGCGCTTGCGACCGCAACCGGCATATTGCACGGGGCATCCGGCTATGAATTTGCGATTGCTTCTATTTTGGCTATCATTGTCATGTACGATGCCATGGGGGTCAGAAGGGCCGCCGGCAATCAGGCGAAGATATTAAATGAAATGATTAGTTGGTTTTCCAATATGGGAAACCATATTTCACCGCATGATACGTTAAAAGAGTTTATCGGCCATACGCCCACGCAGGTATTGGCAGGCGCAATCCTTGGCATTATCATTGCCGTGCTTGTATGCACGGGGCTAAGGTGAGGGGTGTGGAGGTTGTATTATTATAATACCCTTTTACAGCAGCATTGCTAGCGGGAATAAATAACATCCATATCAACATAGCCGCGGATGCCCCTGACATTGCCTTTAGAGCTCCACTGCCAGCCAAACAGTGTCTGCGAAATCTTCATCGGCACTTTCCCTGCTGTCGGGGCATTTGCGAAAGTCACCCTGGCGCTGCTTGGATACCGCGCAATCCAAAATGGATTGCGAAAAGCTGACGCATCGATCACATTTTCATACCAGTCCTTGTTTGTATAAATTCCAAGCGGGAAGCCGTATGCTGCTGCGGCCGCTTCTGCTGCCTTGACCAGTCTTGTAATTGCCGCTTTGCCCAGCGCCCGGATCTTCTTATCCTCAATATCATACCAGATGGTACAGGAAATATGATTTTTTTTCAAAAGCTCGCATACTTTCTGCATTTCTTCTTTTGCCGCTTTCCGTGACGTTGCATAAACGTATTTGTAAACATCGAATGGAATGCCATTGTCCCGGCATCCTGCTGCGTTGTTATAAAATTGATAATCCGTTTTCCCGGATCCCCTGGTAGCGCGAAGAATGGCAAATTCCACCCCATCTGCTTTCGCTGCCTTCCAGTTGATGATGCCATTATTGTCTGAAACATCAATGCCGTTTTTTCTTTTTCCTGCTGCCATAGAATATCCTCCCTGCCGGAGCGTTCTTTGCGAAGGCACGCGATGAAAAATCAGCACATCAGTGTGATTTTTCACAGTATCCGCCTATCGTTTCATAAGCCCTCATGTTTTGGATACTCTATTATATGCAGCCCTATTGCTTATGTTGCCATATCTTTTTACGGCGGCGCAGCAGATGATGCGCAATGTTTGTGCCAATATAATAAATTCTGCGGTAATAAGTAAACGTCGATATCAAAACGAAGCCAAGGCTCATCCCCGCCAGTGTCAGTGCGCAGTTTTTAGCGTTCTCAAGCATTTCCGGCATATTCTGCAATATCAGGTTGACCGCCGTATAATAGAGCAAGTCGCCAGGGATCAGCGGAATGATTGCCGGGTACAGGAAAACAGTGGAAGGCATCTTCTGGCGCATAGCCATAATCTCAGCATAAAGCGCGGCAAACATTGCTGCCAGCAAGGTATAAAGAATCCTCTGGCCAATCACTTCGACCAAAAGCAGATAAACACATCTTGTAAGGGCGCCGCCCACCGCTGCCCTAAGCAGATCCCTCTTTCCAATGCGGAATACTATGCCAAAACCAAAAGAGGCCATAAAAGAAAACACGATCAACTTCAAACTTTCTACCATTGTATCAGCCCTCCAAACATATAAATGCTAAGCACCAGACCAAGGACAATTGCTACCGCTTCCATAAGTACTTTTAAAATTTCCAGTATGCCGTTCATCTCATTGCCGCACAAAAGATTTCTGACGGCATTTACGAGCGGAATACCGGGAATCATCATCATGCTGTTCGTGATAATAATAATAAAATACTGCTCACCCGTGCCAATGCTGACAAGAAACAAGCCAAGCGTGCCGGAAACCCACATGCAAAGCGTATTCATAACGATGCGGTTTAAATTCCGGCTCGACAGCCACCGGATAAGCCAGAAAAGAACAAATGCAATGCTGTCTGCCGCGACAACGTCACTGGCAGTGCCGCCAAAAATAACACACAGGCTGGTCATCGCGACCATATACCCAAGAATTACTTTTACTATCGAATATTCCTCTATTTGCTGCGCCGTCTCAAGCATTTCTGCCAGGGATGACGGCACAGGTTTTTCTGTGCATACCGTTCTTGACAGGCGGTTTAACTGGTTTAGCCTTTCCAGATGTATGCTGGCAGGCCGCACCGCGATATGGCGGGAACAGTAAACACCATCCGCCGATTTGGCACTGACCATTATCGTGCTGTTTAAAGAATATACGCTGATGGATTCCATCTGATAACTAAGGCATACCCGTTTCATCGTATCGTTTACGCGTTCTAAATTCGCGCCTGCATTCAGCATCCTGCTGCCAAGGCTTACAACGAAATCCAGAACATACTCCACATCATGCATCCTCATTCTCCCTTCTGCTCTTCTATTCCTGATGCGCATTGCCTAATAACAAATGCGGGACGGGCAATCATATCAATTCCCGTCCCTCTTCATGATAATTATGCTGCTGTATTCCATTTTACAACTATTTTTGCAAAAATGCAATGAGTGCTTACTTCTGAAATAATCATAAAAATCCTCCATTCTATATGCTTAAACCCAAGATTTTCCGTGCCTTGAACTATGCAGCCAAATATAGTATAGTGTAATTTAGAACGAAAATGAAACTTTGGAGGAATACAGAAATGGTTTTTAATACATACGGTGACAAGGCATTGCCATCTCTCATGCTCATACATGGAATGGCAAACACAGCACAATTATGTTATGGAAAAATTGTTCCATATTTAGAGAACTACTGTGTAATTCTATGTGAACTAGATGGACATACCGATAAGGAAACAGGCTTATTCATTTCGATAGAGGATTCTTGCAAAAAAATAGAACAATATGTTGCCCAAAATTTTGGGGGAACGCTATTCGGATTATCTGGATTTTCTCTGGGTGCGACGATTGCAGTGGAATTGATGGCAAGAGGTAATATTGTAATCAATAAAACGATTTTAGATGCTGCGTTTTGTGTCAAAATGGGGGTGTTTACTCCGATATATACGAATATTTTTTGCTGGGTGCTAAATAGGATTAAACTTGGCAAGAGAATGCCAGCCATAATAATTGAAAGCGCTATGGGCAAAGGAAACCAAGGGATTGTAGACACTATTTACAGAAATATCGAAATCCAGTCGATAAAAAATGCTTGCAGGGATGTATACAGATATGAGATAGCAAGCGGAATATCTGCTTTTAGTGGAGAGATTGCTTTTTGGTGCGGCAGCAATGAACGCTATCCAATAAAAACGGCTAAATTACTAAAAAGATACCTGCCTAAAATGCAGGTTGAAGTGTTTGCAGGAATGGGGCATGGACAGTTTTTGAATGAACATCCAGAGGAATATGCGAGAAAAATAAAGGAGCTTGTTTGAGTTAATCGGAGGATGTAAAATCTGGCGCAAGAGTTTATTTTTAGCCAACCTTTCTTCTCCACCCCCACCCCCGCCCCCTGTCCTTCCACTTACAATACACCACTGCCGCCCCGGTGCTTGCCGCCGTAGCCAAAATCGCGGGCGCAATAATCCCTGCCGGATTCACACTGCCGTACTGCTGCCTGTAAACAATCATATTTACGGGGATCAATTGCAAAGAAGAGATGTTCAAAATCAAAAACGTGCACATCTCGCTGCTGGCGGCGCGGATGCCATTCTTTGCAAGATACGCAGGATTCCCCCGCTCCTCTTCCAGCTTCGCTAGTGCTTCCATCGCCTTTAGCCCCGCAGGCGTGCACGCCCAGCCCAGCCCTAAAATATTGGCGATCAGGTTTGTCGATATATACTCCCTAGCCGTATGTTCTTTTGGAAGGCGCGGAAACATGAAACTGACAAACGGCTGTATCCATCTTGTCATCTGCTCCATAATCCCGTCTGCCCTTGCCGCCTCCATAAGACCCATCCAAAACGACATCACGCCCGCCATCGTAATGCATAAAGAAACTGCCTCGCCCGAAGAATCCAGCATTGCGTTCGTGACAGCCTTCATGTTGCCTGTAAAAGCACCATATACAATCCCTATCATGATCATCACTGCCCATATGTAATTTAGCATACCATATACCCGTATTTCTTTTTATGGATACTATATGCCTGGCGTGACGGCTTTATGTCTGCCACGCCCTGAAACTGTTCTTTGCTGACAACACCCCCCCTTGGCCATTTTACCCGTTTTTTACAGAAGCCCTAAAAGTTTTTCGCAGATTTTACTGTTCTTTTAAGAAAGCACGATAGATGCCCCTGCATTGCCCATGATATACTCCGACACGTAAGGCCTTAGAACAGAAAGAACAGCGAAAAGATAAAATAACAATAGGAGGTAAGTCGTGGCAGGCAAAAGTATAGTGTTAAAAAACATAAACAAGCGATACGAAAACGGCTTTTATGCAGCTAAAGACATCAACCTGCACATTCATCCGGGAGAATTTATCATTCTTGTCGGCCCGTCAGGATGCGGCAAGTCTACGACACTTAGAATGATTGCAGGCCTTGAGGAAATTTCATCAGGCGAGTTATGGATTGATGGCGACCTTGCAAATTTTGCGCAGCCAAGCAAACGGCAACTGTCCATGGTATTCCAAAATTATGCGCTCTACCCAAACATGAATGTGTACAAAAACATTGCATTCTCGTTGGAAATACGCGGCTGCAGCAAGCAGGAAACTGACAGGAAAGTACAGGAGACCGCAAAACTTTTAGGGCTAGGGCAGGTGCTTGACAGAAAGCCAAAGGCGCTTTCCGGAGGGCAGCGCCAGCGCGTCGCCATCGCAAACGCCATCATACGCAACCCTGATATACTGCTGATGGACGAGCCGCTCTCAAACCTTGACGCAAAGCTGCGCAGACAGATGCGCGTGGAATTGGCAAAGCTGCATGGCTCCCTTGGAAACACCATCCTATACGTCACGCATGACCAGACGGAGGCAATGTCGCTTGGAACAAGAATTGTCGTGATGGACAAAGGCATCATACAGCAGGAAGACACACCGCTTAATATTTACAACAATCCAATCAACCAGTTTGTTGCCGGTTTTATCGGATCCCCGCCAATCAATTTTTTTGATGTGGACGTTGTGCTTTCGGAAGATGACTGTGCCCTGGTGTTTGGCGGACATAGGCTGTTGTGCGGGCGTGCCCTCGCACAAAAAATCCGTGCCCTTCCGCATACAATGCCGCTTACGGCAGGGCTGCGCCCCGAGGCATTCTTAGATGCTGACGCAAAAGATGCATACAATGCGGAAAGCGATAAAACCCACAAAGGGCAGCGCATCAGCGATGACTGCAGGATTACCGTAACCGTCACGCACAAAGAGCTGCTTGGCAACGAGAGCATACTGTATTTTCACCTTGACGGGAAAAACTGCTGCATGAAAACATCGGCTGACAATCCGGCGCAGATTGGTGAAGAAATTCCGGTGTGGGCAGATATATCGAAACTTTACCTGTTTGACAAAAAAAGCGGGCGCAGCCTTTTTTATGTCGAGAAAAAAGAAGGAGAAAGAAAATGAAAACATCAAAAAAACCAACGGCGGGGCCATACCTTTATTTGATCCCCAGCATCCTTGTGTTTGGCATTTTCCTGTTTTATCCGTTTTTTAAAACAATTTATTTAAGTTTTTACAAAACGGACAAAATGGGGCTTCCAAAAATTTTCATCGGCCTTGGAAACTATACGGCCCTGCTGACTTCCAAATCGTTTTACAACAGCCTTGCTGTCACGCTCATTTTCGTAGTCATCGTTGTAGCGGGCAGCATGCTGCTTGGACTTGTCACTGCTGTTTTATGCAACAAAGCATTTCCGGGAATACGGTTTTTTAGCACGGCCTATGCGCTTCCGATGGCTATTGCAAGCAGCTCTGCGGCAATGATTTTTAAAATCATGCTGCACCCCTCGGTTGGGATTCTCAACAAGCTTTTAGGAACCTCCATCAACTGGGTCGCAGAGCCAAAGTACGCGCTTGTCTGTGTTGCGGTGCTGACTGCATGGCTAAACAGCGGAATCAATTTCCTGTATTTTAGCGCTGGGCTTAGCAGCATTGACGATACCATTTACGAACGCGCAAGCGTAGACGGCGCAAGCGAATTGCAGAAATTCATACGCCTTACGCTGCCGGGGCTTAGCCCGATTATTTTTTACACGCTTGTCGTCAATATCATACAGGCATTCCAGTCGTTTGGACAAGTAAAAATCCTGACGCAGGGAGGGCCGGGCGAAAATACAAACCTGATCGTATATTCCATTTACCGTGATGCATTTTTCAACTTCCGTTTTGGAAGCGCGGCGGCACAGTCTGTCGTTTTGTTCCTTATCATTATGGCGCTGACACTGATCATGTTCAAAGTGGAAAAGAAAGGGGTACAGTACTGATGGATTCTATCACATCTGCAGATAACAAGTTAACTTATAAAAGCAATATTGACGTGGCAAAGCTGCGTGAAGAAGTTTATAGGCAGCAAAAGGCTGCAAAGCTGCGCAAGACGGCGCTTAGGCTGTCTGTCAACATTCTTGTTGTCCTGACGGTGCTGCTCCCGCTGCTCTATGCGGTGAGCGTGGCGTTCATGCCTTCGAGTGAGCTTTTTACGACCGAAATGAACCTTATTCCGAAAAATCCGACATTAAGCAACTTTAAGGATGCGCTGACTAAAGTGCCGCTTGCCAAATTTGTCCTCAATTCCTTTATTGTGGCGGGCCTTATCACCCTTGGGCAGATCGTTTCCTGCTCGCTGGCGGCGTTTTCCTTCTCGTTTCTTGATTTCAAGGGAAAAAACATGCTGTTTATGCTTGTCATGGCAACCATGATGATACCGGGCGAGGCGACAATTATATCAAATTACCTTACTGTAAGCCGCTGGGGATGGCTCAATTCATACCATGTGCTGATCATTCCATACCTGACAAGCGCGATGGGCATCTTCTTGTTCCGCCAGTTTTACCTTACATTTCCGATCTCATTGTATGAATCGGCAAAAATAGATGGGTGCGCAAATCTGCGCTTCGTTGTGCAGATTCTGCTCCCGCTGACAAAATCCGCAATCGGCGCAATGGCTGTTTATACCTTTATCAACGCATGGAATATGTATATGTGGCCGCTTCTTGTCACCGGTGCTGATAAAATGCGCACCGTGCAGATTGGCATTGGGATGCTTGACAGCGTGGATTCACAGTCTGTCACGCTCATGATTGCCGGTGTCGTTATGATTATCCTGCCATCACTGTCTGTATTCATCATCGGTCAAAAACAGCTGATCCGTGGAATGTTTTCAGGCGCGGTGAAAGGTTAATATAATAAAATTTTACAAAACCCACACATAAGTCTTGACAAAAAAGGAGACAAAGATTATGAAAAAGAGAGCAGTAGCAAAATTACTATCAACTGTCATGGCACTTTCGCTGTCTGCAGGAATGCTTACAGGCTGCGGTGCTAAAATGCAGGAAACAGCCGGCGCGCCACAAGAAACGAATGCGCCGCAGGCAGACACAATGAACGTCAATGATGTAGCAAACGCTGATGAGCTTGCCGCTATGGACGAAAGCAGCTTAAACGGAACGACGATCACCTTCTGGCACGCAATGGGCGGCGTAAACGGCGAAGCCGTTGATTATCTTGTAAAGAAGTTTAACAGCGAAAATGAATACGGCATTACGGTAGTATCCGAATACCAGGGCTCCTACGATGATTCGATCAACAAATTAAAAAGTGCAAAACTTGGCAACATGGGTGCGGATTTGGTGCAGATATACGATATCGGAACGCGCTTTATGCTCGATTCCGGCTGGGTCGTGCCAATGCAGCAGCTGATCGATGCTGACGGCTTTGACCTGTCTGTCATTGAGCCAAACATTGCCGCATATTACACGGTTGGCGATACGCTCTACTCTATGCCGTTTAACTCATCAACACCCTTGCTCTACTACAATAAAGATATGTTTGCCAAAGCCGGAATCGCAGAAGTGCCCAAGAGTTTTGCAGACATTGAGAAAATCGCGCCAGCGTTAAAAGAATCCGGCGTGCAGGAAGTGATTTCGCTGGCGATTTACGGATGGTTTTTCGAGCAGTTTGCCTGCAAGCAGGGACTAGAATATGTAAACAACGGCAACGGGCGCGATTCTTATGCGACAAACGTTTCTTTTGACACAAACGGTGCCGGGAAAAATATTCTGACAGCATGGAAAAGCCTTTATGATAAGGGCTTTGCACCCAACGTGGGACGCGGCGGTGATGCCGGGCTTGCCGATTTTTCTTCAGGAAAGTCAGCCATTACGCTTGGTTCTACTGCATCCTTAAAGCAGATTTTGCAGGATGTTGACGGCAAATTTGAAGTGGGCACTGCTTATTTTCCATCTGTTACAGATGACAGCAATGGCGGCGTTTCCATCGGCGGTGCTTCCCTCTGGGCACTCGACAATGGCGACGATGTCAAAAAAGCTGCCACATGGAAGTTTGTGCGTTTCCTCGTATCAGCGCAGTCACAGGCTTACTGGAATACGCAGACCGGGTATTTCCCCGTGACGACAGAATCCAGCAAAGAAGCCGTATTCCAGGAAAATATTAAAAAATACCCGCAGTTCCAGACGGCTATTGACCAGCTTCATGCTTCCTCGCCAAAATACGCCGGGGCACTCCTTAGCATCTTCCCGGAAGCCCGCTCCATCGTTGAGGAAGAAATTGAAAATATGTTAAATAAGGGCACTTCGCCTGAAGATACTTTATCCGCGCTTGCCGGACGGATCAACGCTTCCATTACGGAATACAACGAACTAAATTATTAAAAAGCATCATACAAAAAATACAGCCACTCGCATGCAGGGCATCTTTGATGCCTTGTATGCGATATAAGGAGGCCAAAAATGAGCAGGAAAACAAAAATTTGGGCACACCGGGGTGCTTCCGGTTATGCGCCGGAAAACACGATCGAGGCTTTTCGCATGGCTGCCAAGATGGACGCAGACGGCGTGGAATTTGATGTGCAGCTTACAAAAGACGGCGAGCTTGTCGTCATCCATGATGAAATGTTAGAGCGCGTCAGCGGCGCGGCCGGGTACGTCAAAGACATGACCCTCGCACAGCTTAAGGAACTAAATGTCAGCAGGCCGTTTCCCAATTTCCATCCGACGCAGATCCCAACGCTGGCAGAAGTTTTAGAAGAACTAAAAGCAAGCAGGCTGGAGATCAACATTGAATTAAAAACAGGGATCTATTTTTATCCCGGCATTGAAGAAAAAACGGCAAGCCTGATAAAGCATATGGAAATGGAAAACAGGGTGTGGTTTTCTTCTTTCAACCATCAATCTGTCATGAAGTTAAAATCGCTTTGCCCGAAGGCAAAGACGGCCTTCCTTTTGTCTGATGTGCTCGTAGACGCAGTTTCTTATGCAAAACAGCACGGCGTTGATGCGCTCCATCCCTTTTACTGCCACATGCAGGAAGAAGGGTTTATCAGGCGCTGCCATAAAGAAGGAATCGCAGTCAATCTTTGGACAGTCAACCGCCGCCATGACATGGAAAAATACTGTCTTTTGGGCGCGGATGCCATCATCACAAACTACCCTGATACCGCATGGGAAGTTTTAAAATATAAAATATAAAAAACATGCAAGGATTTTTTCATTTCAATCGTATTATCATTGAAAAGGCAAAAGTTTCATTCCATTATTTTAAAGCCTGCGAAAGGAAGAGAAAAGCATGAAAAAAAGATTATTGGCAGTGATGGCGGCAGTGATGACGTTAAGCAGCAGCTTGACGGCATTTGCCGCACCCCAGACAATGAAGGACGGCACAGTTTTTGATGCGGATTATTATGCGCAGCAAAATCCTGACGTAGTGGCGGTATATGGCACAGATGCCGGTGCGTTATACAGCCATTATGTGAAGCATGGAAAGGCAGAAGGCAGAATGAGCCATATGGCGGCAGCTGATGATGCGTTGTTTGACGCAAGTTATTATGCGCAGCAAAATCCTGATGTAGTGTCGGTATATGGCACAGATGCCAATGCGTTATACAGCCATTATATAAAACACGGAAAGGCAGAAGGCAGAAAGAGCCATATGCTGGCAGCCGATGATGCAACGTTTGACGCAAGCTATTATGCACAGCAAAATCCTGACGTAGTGGCAGTATATGGCACCAATGCCGACGCGTTATACAGCCATTATATAAAACACGGAAAGACAGAAGGCAGAATGGGCCATATGGCGGCGGCTGATACAGCGCCTGTTGATACGTCGTTTAACGCAAGCTACTATGCACAGCAAAATCCTGATGTAGTAGCGGTATATGGCACAGATTCCGGCGCATTATATAATCATTATGAAACACATGGAAGATCGGAAGGCAGAAAGAGCCATAGATAAAAAATGATGTTCATCGAAAGCGGGGTGCAAAAAATTGGAAAAACCAAAAATGATTTTAGCCATTGCCGGCATTGTTGCGATTGTTTTCCTGGCTATAGCTATTTTGCTGCACGGATACGGCATGGGAGGACGCGTCATGAGAGGCCCTGTCCCTTATGCTTATGAACATGGCGGCTGGGGATACCACCACTAACAGCTGCTAAAATACTAAAGTAAAAAGACAGGCAGAACATATGTTTCTTCTGCCTGTTTCTTTTATGCACACGGGCACCCAAAGGAAAAATGCCAGCAGAGCTGGCGGGTGCCCGGCGCGATTGCTTTTAACCCTATAAAATCTTTGACAAAAATTCCTGCAGCCGTGCATGTTCCGGTGCTTCAAAAAACTTGGCGGGCGTATTTTCCTCTTTAATCTTTCCTTCGTCAACAAAAATAACCCGCGTTGCGACTTCTTTTGCAAAATTCATCTCATGTGTCACAATGACCATCGTCATGCCGTCTTTGGCAAGATCCGACATGACATGCAGCACTTCCCCTACCATTTCAGGGTCAAGCGCGGATGTCGGCTCATCAAAGAGCATCACGTCCGGGTGCATGCAAAGGGACCGCACAATCGCAATCCTTTGTTTCTGCCCGCCGGAAAGCTGCCCCGGATAGGCATCCGCTTTTTCCTCTAAGCCAACCCGGCGCAACAGTGCCATTGCTTCCTCTTTTGCCTGGCGCACTGGAATTTTTCGCAGTTTTTCCGGTGCCAGCGTCAGATTCTGCAGTATCGTTTTGTGTGGGAAAAGGTTGAAATGCTGGAACACCATGCCGATTTTCTGGCGGTATGTATTGATGTCCACCCGTTTATCCGTAATGTCCATGCCTTCAAACAAAATCCTGCCGCCCGTCGGCTCCTCTAATAAATTTAAGGAGCGCAAAAAAGTCGATTTTCCAGAGCCGGACGGCCCTACAATGACAACAACTTCCCCTTTGTAAATCTTCGTTGAAATATGGTCAAGTGCCAGCGTGCCTTCAAAGGCTTTGCACAGATTGTCAATTTCAAACAAAACTTCGCCATTAACGTTCATTAGTGCGCAGCCTCCTCTCCAGCCTGCCAACAAGGTTGGTCAGTGCTACGACAAGCAGCAGGTAAATGAGCGCTACCGCAAACAGCGGCAGAAACGCCTCATAAGTGCGGCTCCTGATAATATCCCCGCCCCTTGTCAGATCCATCAGCCCGATATAGCCGCAGATCGAAGTTTCTTTTAACAGGACGATAAACTCATTGGCAAGCGCCGGCAGCACATTTTTAAATGCCTGCGGCAGGATGATATGCCACATTGTCTGGGCATAGCCAAAGCCAAGGCTCCTGCCCGCTTCCATCTGACCCTTATCGATTGACATAATGCCGGAGCGCACGATTTCTGCCACATATGCACCGGAATTGATCCCAAACGCAATGACCGCCACGCCGATTTTGCTGTTAAAATTGACAAAAACAATGTAATACATGATCAACAGCTGCACGACAGCAGGCGTCCCCCTAATGACCGTCAGGTAAAGACTGCATATCCTGCTTAAAATGGCAAGTTTTCCTGTCTTATCGTAAGTCGCCCGGATGATTGCCACAAGAAACCCAAGTGCAACGCCGATAAGAACCGCAAACAGCGTAATGAGCAGCGTCGTCCCAAGCCCTGTCACAAGATACTGGTATCTGTTATCCTCTATAAAATTCTGATACAGGCTGTCCCGAAGGCTTGCGCTTAAAAGCGCACCGCCGTATTCGCCCATCAAATTATTCTGCAGCATAGTGCTTCCTTCCCGTAGTCTTTATGTAATGCGTTTCCAGGCGCCTGCCCGATGCCGCAGCATTTTATTTCCTGCGTACAATGATTACCTGCGTAGCCGTTGTGTAGGAATCCGTAAAATCAATATTCTGTAAACGTTCCTCCGTCACCGTCATTCCTGCCACGCCGATATTGGCTTTCCCAGACTGCACTGCATTGATGATAGCATCAAATTCCATATCTTCAATCTTTAACTCATACCCTAAAACATCACAGATTGCCTGTGCCATATCCACATCAATGCCTGTAATCTCATTGCCTTCATAATATTCATACGGCTCAAACGCTGCATTCGTTGCCATGATGAGCGTTCCGTTAGAACGGTCTGCGCCTTCCGGGGAAACATAGGGCGTCTTTCCCTTCGTATTGTCGCCAATATAGTTATCTTCAATATTTTTTAATACGCCGTCTGCTTTTAACTGCGCAAGTGCCCCATTGATCGCCTCTGTCAGCTGTGCATTTTCTTTTGCAACCGCAATGGCATATTCTTCTAATGCAAACTCTTCTTCGAGTATCATCAAGTCGCTGTTTTTTTCTACAAACGCCTGTGCCGGCTGGCTGTCAATGATAACACAGTCGATCTTGCCCTGCTTTAATGCCTGTACCGCGTCATTTCCTTTGTTGTAACGCTCAATGACAGAAGCCTTTCCTGTATACCCTTCCGGGAAAACACCGCTTTCAAGATCTTCATAATCGCTTGCATAAATATCGCCGGTTGTGCCAAGCTGCACGCCGATTTTCTTGCCACATAAGTCGTTTACGGAAAACACCGTATTTGCCGGTACTGAGCTGCATGCTGTAAGCGCTGCCGCCATGCATAGTGCCAATACAAGCGCCGTAAATTTGTTTGCTTTTTTCATAATTTCCTCCATTCCGCCCTTTTTTAGGGCATGCTGTCAGTTCTGTATATCCTTTGCTTGTATAATTATGCAACATTTTTTTATTTTTTACAACATATTTGAATAAAATGTTTGCATTTTTCGTTTTTATGTCACTGCGAGATTTAAAATAACAACATATGTCAATACCAATGTTATAAAATTATAACATTGGTATTGACATTGATTTTTTTGATGTTATAATAAAGACCTAGATTGAAAAATTAAACCTGTACTTTGACAACTGA
>QLIP01000998.1_pt1 | contig 13515 bp, 9 predicted proteins | sample 1769771 | NCBI WGS metagenome assembly QLIP01 (sample SAMN09428762, study PRJNA476227) | Gut metagenome, whole genome shotgun sequencing project. | isolation source: cecum | host: Rhizomys sinensis | place: China: Jinsha town of Minqing, Fujian Province | collected 2013-09-23
TTTCCGAAAAGATTAACCGCATCGGCAGCGAAACCGACCTTGCGGGTCTCTACGCGATGGACTACGGCATTGAGTATTACTCGTATCTCTACCGGATCAATTTGACCGAACTCATCCTGCCACAAGAAAACGCAGCCACATCGGCAGACCTAACTTCGGCGGCTTCCAAGACTGACTTGACGCAACGGGCGGCGGCGCAAACCGCCCCCACCTATCTTTTTGTGGAATGGGGGCGTTCCAAACTCAACCGCCGACAAGAGGAAATGCCGCACCACTACTCGTATGCGTATTATGTAAACGGGGCGTTGTGGAGCCGCAGAGGAGACTATCTCTACGACTTTGACATCAGCGAAAAAACCGCCCTTGAAGAAAACACGCGCCAAGAAAGCGGCTATCTGCACTATAAGATCCAACTTTCGCCCAAACAACTCTTGGTGCTGACTGCGCCGTCGCTAAAACCCTCAACCCTGCTCTATTATTTTTCGTTTTTTCTCTGCGTATTTTTTATAGGCGGCCTGCTGGCCGAAGGCATACGGCACCGCACTTTGTTTAGCCGTAAAACCTACGCCCAGCGTTTGCAATATACCATTTTCGGCCTTGTTTCGTGCGCCTTTGCCATTTTGGGCGTGGTGTCGTTTTTCTTTATTCGGGACATAGACCACGACGAACAAACCGACCGTTTGAAAGAAAAAAGCCTGTCGGCTCTTACCGCTTTCGAGTCGCGCTTTATGGAACTCTCGCCCGAAGAATTTCCCACCGCCGACCTTGTTCATCCGCTTGCCCCTGCGCAAGGCAACGAAAGTTTTGTATTACAAACCGCGCAGTTTCTCTCCGAATTGGCGCGGGTGCTCTCGGCCGAGATTTATCTCTTTGACCGAAACGGCCATTTTCTCTTGGCCGACCACGACCTTACCCAAACGGGCAGCACTCCACCGAAAGCACTTTGTCGTCAGCCTTTCTTTGCCGAACTGCAAGCCAAAAACAGCCACCTGCTCATTCGGCTCTCCGCTGCGCAACCCGCTGCCTACACGCCGTTTCGCAATGCCGACAACGAAATTTTGGGCTATATCATGATGCCTTATCCCGACAAGGGGCGCAGTCTTTCGACTGTGATGCACCGCTATTGGGGCGTATTTCTCAACCTCTTTGTATGGATTGGACTTTTGACCCTGCTGGCGGCTTATCTGCTTTCGCGCTACGTAACCCGGCCGCTTAAACTCTTGGGCAAGCAGATGAGCAAACTCCAACTGACCGACAACCGACTCTCTGCGCCGGAGCCTTTGGTGTGGCACTCGCAAGACGAAATTGGTACGCTTGTGGCGCAATACAACCACACCACCGCCCAACTCGCCGAGAGCGTAAAACAATTAGCCGAAGCCGAACGCCAAAGTGCGTGGCAGCAAATGGCGCGTCAGGTGGCGCACGAAATCAAAAATCCGCTCACCCCTCTGCAACTCCAAATACAGCAACTCGAACGTGCCTACCACGATGGCAAGCCAGATTTTGAGCAACGGCTCGCACGCTTTGCCGATTTGTTGCGCACCCAAATTGCTTCGCTCTCACATATAGCCGACACCTTTTCGCAACTATCCCAATGGCAGCAGCCGCAGTGGAAAACCATTGCCTTGCGCCAAGGTGTGGAACGCGCCGCCGCTTTATTTCCTGCCCCCACCGTGTTTTCTTTTGAGATAGACGAACAAACGATGGTGAATGTGGACGCGCAGTGGCTGCACCAAATTCTAACCAACCTGTTTCGCAATGCCGTTCAAGCCATGGAAGAAGCGCAAACGTCGGAACCAAGGATTGCAGTGAGAGCCGAAGCTTCTGCCAAAGTCGCGCAAGCCGCACAAACCACACAAGCCGATGCCACAAACGCGAACACAGAAACCGCGCAAACGCACATCGTTCTGCACATCTTCGATAACGGCCCCGGCATTGCAAGCGAAAAACAAGAACGTATTTTTGAACCGCATTTCACCACCCGTTCTTCGGGCAGCGGCCTTGGATTGGCCATCAGCCGACGTTTGGCCGAGGGCATGCAGGGAACGCTCACCTACGCCCCTGCCGCCACGACCGATACACTAACCGGTGCTCATTTTATTTTGCAGTTGCCCGCACCACGGCAACTGTAGAGCCTTACATGTTGCCGCCCTGACCGCCGCCCATGCGTTCGCTTTCTTCCAAAGACTTGCTTTGTCTTTGTGCACGCATGAGTTTGTTGTTACCAAAATTATATTTGAGCGAGAGGCTGAGTTGTTGTCCTCCCATCCAATAAGCATGGCTGCTTTTGGTGCCGTCCGGATAACGCCCCGAACTTTTCCACCACATACCCAACATATCGCCGGCCGTGAGCGTAAGGCTTAACTTCTCTTTCAAGAAAGTCTTTTTGACGGATAAACTCATTGCCACGTATGGCGAAGTATAGTCATACATATTTTGCGAAATAACGAGCGACCAAACCGACAACTCGGCGGTGAGCGTTTTAATAATATCCACATCAGTTCCAAACCAAGCCGTGGCATCGTAGCAAAGTCTGTTTTCGTGTTTAAGGTCCCCTTGCGGCAAAGCATAATCGAAAGTTCGGCTGCCATACGTACCATTAAGAAAGAAACGCAAACGCCAACAATCAAAAAACGAATAATTGCCGTTGAGCGACAAAGAGGCAAAATCGGCACGACCCATATTTTCCGGCTTGTCCATACTCTCATACATGGCATCATTCTTTCGATAATACGTCATATTCTGGATATTGCCGTCGGTATGCACATAACCCAAGGTGAGAAACAAATTATATTTGTAAGAATAGGTCAGGTCCAAATTGTGCGAATATTCGGGATTGAGATAAGGATTGCCGCCCATGTAGTTGTTAAAACCGCTGCGTGCCACAAACGGATTAAGGTCGCTATACGAGGGGCGCGTAAGCCGATAACGGTAGGCCAAATTCAAACGATGATTTTGTCCGATTTCTTGAGAAAGATTGATATTGGGAAAAGGACGGGCATAGAGGCGTTGATTGAGTGAATCCATTTCTACATTATAACCTCTCAGGGCCGTGAGTTCGCCGCGCAAGCCCACCTGTAAAGAAGTCTTGGTGGCAAAGTTGTGGCTATACATCACATAGGCTGCCCCTATGAGTTCGTTGTATAGAAAACGGTTGCTGCGCTTATCGTCATACACCTCGTCCACCTTGTAGCGATAGTCATTATTGTTATTAACATAACTCAACTTAACCCCGGTTTCCAAGGTGCTTTGTTGCGAAAACGGATGTTCATAGTCTGCTCTAAATGCATACACATCCGAAATCAACGAAATCAATTGGTTTTCTTTGTATCCCAACATTTCTTCGGTAAAATTACCGCGATATTGCGCCATATCGAAGGTTCCATCGCCGGCAGTAATGCCGCGTATCCACGTAAAATCGGTATAGAGTTTGCGATGATACACACTGTCGAACGTATGCTCATAGTTGGCCGTGAGGTTGTGGTTTTGAATGTTGTTTTGAGACACAGCCGAATCCGACAAAATTCCCATGATGTTCTGCGAGGGACTTAACCATATCATCGCCCCGCCATATTTATTGTTATTCCAGAAACCGGAACCACGATACGAAACACCCAACACATCTTGCTTGGTGGGGTAGAAATCCATGCCGCCACGCGTCCACATACCCTGCATATAGGAATCGTTCGGTAAGCCTTCTTCGTTCTGATTCTTTAACACAGAGCCGTCGGCATAAACAGATTTTCTTTTGGAATACGTATATTGGTCTCGATTCCAATACGACACATTGCCGTAAAGCGACATTTTTTCGGTGCGCAGATTAAGGTCTAACGAGGCATTCGTGCCGTAACCCTCTGTAGAGCGCAGGCGTTTTACGCCACCAGCCGAAAGCGAACCGTTAAAACCTCTTTCGCGTTTGCGATCGGTCTTGATGTCGATAATGCCGCCCACCCCTTCGGCATCGTATTTGGACGAAGGGTTGGTAAGGGCTTCGATGTGCGAGACCGAGGTAGCCGGCAGGGCTTTGAGATAGTTGGTCAAATCGCTACCGCTCAGATAGGTGTTTCGCCCGTCCACCAACACCGACACACCCGACTTGCCGTTGAGCGAAAGGTTGTCGTTGTGGTCGATGGAAACGCCCGGAAACTTTTTGAGCAATTCGTAGGCATTTTCGGCGGTGGACGAAGCCAAGTGTTCGGCCACATTCACCACAATTTTGCCCGGCTTCATCTCCACCATGGGGCGTTTGGCCCGCACCTCCACCTCTTGCAGTTGCACAGACGTTGGCGAAAGCAAGAGGGCTTGCAGAGAAAGGCTGTCGCGGCGGTCTTTTACCTCAAAAACGGGCGAATTGGCCAAGTGATAACCCAAGGTCGAAACCTGAATAAAGTAGCGACCGAGAGGCATTTTCTTGAACACAAACATTCCCTCTGCATCCGAAGATGTGCCGGTGATTTGCACGGTGTCGGCGGCGCGTACCAACACCACATTGGCAAACAACAAAGGTTCGCCGGTTTGTTGATCGACGGCTTGACCACAAACCGTTTGCGCCCTAAGGAGCGAAAGCATTCCGCTCCAAGTTATGATAAGCAGTGTGCAGACTGCCAAAATTTTCTTATACATCGCTTTATACCCTTTATATATATGACACGTACTGTGTAACCTGTTCCCAACTGATGCCGAGTTGCTGCATCTTGCGATAAAAATTGGGCAAATCCACTTCCATAAACGCTTTTCTGCGTTCGGCACTCACCTTTTCAAAGGCCGCTTCCGACACCAAAAAACCGATGCCGCGTTTGCTGTATATAATGCCGACGTTTTCCAACACTTCGTATGCCCTTACCACCGTGTTGGGGTTTACCGTCAAGAGTACACTCAGTTCTCTCACCGACGGAATACGGTCGTGCTGTGCCCATTCTTTTCGTAATATATGGTCGCCTATATAGTCTGCTATTTGCAGGTATATGGCTTTGTCTGCTATAAATTCCATTGTGTTTTAATTCGTTTGTGCTATGACTTTCGCGGTTTATTTTCTTTACAGCTGACGACGGGTAAAACTGAAATACGACCAAACGTACAGCCCTATGCAAGGTAAGAACGTAAAGATATAGACCATAGTCTCGATATAATTTTCAATATTGTGGTTCACTATATCAAGGCTGATGTCGGCCAAGTGTGCGGCCAAGCGCAACATCGCCCACGAGAACACAATAAACAAGCCCAAATAAACGGCAATCAGTTTCAAAAATTTGTGGCGTTTGAAAAAACAGTTGGCCCAAAGCACCGAAGCCTGCGGTCCAAAAAGCGTTAAAACCAAAACCAACAGCAAACCAAAAAAACCATATCCGAAATTGGGCATCCTATCGAACATAAACATTATGTCGGGCACAGAAAATCCGTAGAAATGCAACCAAAGATTGTAGCCGCCAAAGAGCAGGTTGTTCCACAAAATCATCAAGGCCGGATAGAGAATAATCGATTGAAGCCATATGGCGCCAAATTTCTCGATTTTGCTTGTGGGGCGCATCATAAACGTAAAGTTTTTGATGGGATGATAGAGGTCTTTATAGAGATTGGGGGAAATCAATATCATGATATAAAGGGCTACGTTGGGGGCAAAATAGATATCTTCGTTGCCCAACGTGGTTTGAAAAAACAGCCAACGCCACAAGTGCAGCAACAACAGCACACCAAACGAGATCAGATAGTTTTTGTAATGACTTATGATTTCGACCCGCAGCAGGCAGCCGAAACGTTTGAGGCGGTCGAGGCATGTCGGCCGGGCTTTATTGCTCGCGGTGTAGGGGGCTTCGGGAGCGGTGTGGGCGTAGGTTGAGCGGGCGACTTCGATTGCCGTCTCGGCGGCGGCAAATTTGGATGCCGATAGGGTTTCGGCGTTGCCCCACGAGGCCGCTGTATCGGCGAGGAACGTCTCCTGAAAATACGCGCGGTTGGTGATGGCCGCATTAAACAGGGCTTCGAGTTGCACCTTACTATCGGGCATATCGTCGGTGCGCGGCAACACCACGAAATGACCGCCCATGGCCGGCTCGGCGTAGAGAGCGTTAGACGGTTTCTCGGCCGCCACCCCGAACCACAGTTTGCGGCTCACCTCTTCCATAGTGTTATTAAGTAGCACCCGTTGTTTCTCCATTATCACCACAGGGTCGATGAGTTGCTCCAAGTCGCGCACCTGATGGGTGGAAATGACAAAACATTTGTCTTCGGTGGCGGCCGATGCAATGAGGCGACGCAGCTGACTTTTGGAGGGAATATCCAAGCCGTTGGTAGGCTCGTCCATCAACAGCAGCGGCGTGTTGCAAGCCAAGGCAAACGAGAGCATGGCCTTTTTCTGTTGTCCGAACGAGAGTTTGCGCATGGGGCGGTCGATGTCCACTTCCAAGTCGTGCACATAGCGGTCAAAATCCGCCCGGCTGAAATTCGGATAGAAACAAGCGTTGAGTTTAACATAGTATCGCAGCGAAAAATCTTCCACCACCGGGCTGTCGGGCAAAAAGTAAATTTGTTGCAAAAAAGCCGCCTCGCGCTTGCGCGGCTCGTATCCCAACACGCGAATTTCACCCTCTTTGGGGAAAAGCAGACCCGCCATAAGTTTGAGCAAAGTGGTTTTGCCCACCCCGTTTTCGCCCAACAAACCATAAATGGAACCGGGTTTGAGTTGCATACTCAGCGACTCCAACACCTTGGCACCCCGCCCGTACGCAAAGCTAACATTCTTAATTTCAATCATATCTGTATCGATTTTAAGGTTTGTGTTATACTGTATTAGTGTAATAGTACACCGCAAATATAGCACAAAATTTTTATCCTGCAAAAATTCCTTATTTTTTTTGAAATGTGCGCAGAAGTGCGGTGGGTGGGCAACGACATGGTCGCTCGCAGGCGACTTCGCGGCTTTGCCGTGTGGAGCCCAGAGCGAGCCATACGTTGCCAAAGCGCCGGAGTGGAACGGCCGCGGCGAAGCGAGCGTGGGCGGGCGGCGGGCAAATCAAGAACGGGCGCAGGCTTAGTGCCGAAGCGCGGGCCGTGCCCAAGTTTAGAAGTTAATCCGCTCTTTTTCTATCACCAGCGGGCGTTTGCGCACTTGGGTATGCACCGCGCCGACGTATTCGCCGATGATGCCGATAAAAAACAGTTGCACCGCCGAGAAGAAGAACAGCCCTATCACCAAGGGAGCTTGCCCGGCCGAGAACGTGTCCCAATAAATCAGCTTATATATAAAGTATATCATGGCTACCAGCAGGCTTGCCACCGCCACGCCCATGCCCACGAAGCACGCCAAGCGGAGCGGCACCTTGGAGTAGTTGACAAAGCCCAACATGGCCATATCGTAGAGGGTGTAGAAGTTGTTTTTGGTTTTGCCCCTCTCGCGGCGCGGCTGCACAAAATTGACCGTGGCAATGTCGAAACCGAGTTCGGACACCAAGCCGCGGAAATAGGGATAGGGGTCGTCGATTTCGCGCAACACGTCCACAAATTGGCGGTCGTAGAGGCCGAAACCCGTAAAATTTTTGACCTGCTCCACCTCCGACATTTTGGCAATCATATTGTAGAAAAGCTTGCGAATACCAAACATCACGCGGCTCTCCTTGCTTTGGTTCTTAACCCCTATGACCACCTTGTGGCCTTTTTCCCATTCGGCAATCAAGGCCGGGATGGTTTCGGGCGGGTCTTGCAGGTCTGAAGCCATGCTGATGACCGCGTCGCCGTAGCATTGCCGTATGCCGTGGAAGGGGGAGCGGATATGCCCGAAGTTGCGAGCGTTGACAATGCAACGAATGTGCTTGTCGGCCTCTATCTCTTTGCGTATCAAAGCCACCGTGCGGTCTTTGGACGCATTGTCGATAAACACGTGTTCGTAGTCGTATTGCGGCATAGACCTCATCACTTCGCGAATCTTTTCGCACAAAATCGCCACGTTCTCTTCCTCGTTATAACACGGCGTTAAGATGGTTATCTTTTTCATCTTGATTGTTTTCTTTTAATGAATTTGATTATCGCCTTTATCGCATGGCGGCGATTTGTTTCTCTACAGCCGTCTTGATAAAAGCATTGATGGAGATACCGGCTTGTTTGGCAAGATAGGCCACATGGGTATGCACATCCGGAGTTAGACGCACGTTGAGCGAACCGGAATAACTCTTGTGCGGCTCTATGCCGGCCTGCGCGCAATAAGCGATGTAATCTTCCACAGCCTCATGAAACGCCGAAGTTAATTCTTTTACGCTTTTACCCTCAAAATTTACCAATCCGTCCACACCTTCCAACTTACCGAAAAAGACGCCATCGGCTTCACTAAACGCCACCGAGCCTATAAATCCTTTATACTTTAACGTATTCATATCAGATTCTCGCTTTTCAAATATTCTAAAACTTGTTTGAGGGCATACATTTTTACTATATTTCCAGGATGAGGCCTATGCAACATAATCGGCTTGGTGCCATCCCGCTTAAATATGACACGCGAACCGGATGTTTTGCCTTTCTGCTCGAGCACATAGCCCAAACCCACCAAAAGCCGCGTCATCTCATTCCATGTAAAATCCGTAGGTTGCGACAAAAAACGCGCCACCAACTTTTCCTTCTGCCCCATATCAATCTAATTCTATCGCAAAAGTAACTATTTTTTAGTTACAAAACAAATCGGGATGGGGCGTTTTGGGGTAAAACTTGGCGGTTTCGGAAAAAATCAGTATCTTCGCTTGCTTTATGTGCGCTGTGTGCAGTGGCATAGGGTCTTTAATCAAAAGGTAACACCATGGAAATCAAGAAATCCCCTAAGGCAGACCTCGAAACGCGCAAGGGTCTGTATATGGAAATCGGTTTGGTTTTCTCGCTGGTGGTCATTTGGGCCGCCTTTGAGTGGAAGTCTTACGACAAAATTGCGGTGGAAGATATGAGCCGCGCTGCGATTGCCATTGAGGAAGAAATGGTTATTCAAACTTCGCAGGAAGTAGCCCCTCCTCCCCCTCCCCCCAGCCAAGTTTCGACCGAAATCGAGGTGGTGGAAGACGACGTTGAAATTGAAGACAACGACGTAAACTTCGACGTGGAAGCCGACGAAAAGACGGCGGTTGAACCCGTAGAAGTGGTGATGGTGGCCGAAGAAGTGGTGGAAGAAGAAGAAATTTTCCAGATTGTGGAAGAAAGCCCCGGTTTTCCCGGCGGTGAAGAAGCCTTGCACGAATTTATCCGCAAGAACCTTTCTTATCCCGTGGCAGCCCAAGAGAGCGGTATTCAAGGCCGCGTTTACGTGGGCTTCGTGGTAGAGAAAGACGGCCGCGTAACGGACGTTACGGTGTTGAGAGGTATTGGCGGCGGTTGCGATGAAGCGGCGGTTAAAGTGGTGAAATCTCTGCCCAAGTGGACCCCCGGCAAGCAACGCGGCCGTGCGGTACGTTGCCGTTACTCGATTCCTATTTCGTTTAACTTGGGTTAAGCCCCCGACAAAAGTTTATGAAGGCTGCCCCATTGATGTGGGGCGGCCTTTTTGTTATAAAGCCTTTGTGTAATGATGCCCTTTGGTGTTTGTCTTTTAAGTCAGGTTCCTTTGCGGGAGACCGTGAGCCATGCTTCGGAAATGGTGAGCCAGTTGCTGTTTGGCGAGACCTTTGCCGTGCTGGAGAAGTATGCGCATTGGCTTAAAGTGCGCACCGATGCCGATGGCTATGAGGCGTGGGTGGATAGCAAGCAGGTGCAGTTGATAGATAAAGATACGCACCAGCTGTGGGTAAACGACGACAAAGCGGCGTTTATTCTTGAGCCTTACGTAGGCCTTGTGCGCGAGAATGGCCGCTTGACGCCGCTGAGCGTGGGCATGGGGGCGAGGTTGCCGCTTTGGGAGAACGGGGCTTTCAAAACCGCCGATGGGCTGACCTTTGGGGTGGGTGCGAGCGTGGGAGCGAATACGAGCGTAGGGGTGAATGTGAGCGTGGGAGCGGCCAACGCCGAGGTTTTGCTTACCGCCGAAAAGCGGCAAGGTATGGACAGAGCTCAGCGGCGAAAAGCCTTGCTTTTGTCGGCGGCATTGTGGTTAGATACGCCCTATCTGTGGGGTGGCAAGTCGATTTTTGGCACCGACTGCTCCGGCTTTACGCAAACGCTCTATCGGTTATACGGGGTGCAGTTGCCGCGCAATGCCGCCGAGCAAGCGGCCATGGGCGAAACGGTCAATTTCTTGGACGAAGCCCAAGCGGGCGACTTGCTGTTTTTCGACAACGAAAACGAGCAGATTGTACACGTGGGGATTTATATGGGTGAGGAGCGCATTATTCACGCCAGCGGTATGGTGCGCATCGACACCATCGACAACCAAGGCATCTTTCGGCAAGACACCAAAGTCTATACGCATAAGTTAAGATTGATAAGACGGGTTATGGCGTAACCGCCGCGCGTAGAGTTTAGACCGCCGCGCCGTTCGTATTGCCGCCTGCTTTGAGCCTTTCAAAAAACTCTGCTTCGCTTACCATCGGGATATTCCACGCCTCGGCCTTTTTGCGTTTTTCCGCGCCCATATTTTCGCCCGTCAATAAGAAAGACGTATTCTTGGAAATGCTCGACAGCACCTTGCCGCCGGCTTCTTCTATCAAGGCTTTCATCTCGTCTCGCGAACGCGAAAAAACACCGCTCACCACCCAATTCGTACCCGAGAGAACACCGTCTGTGCGCAAAGCTTTTTGCGTGGTGGCGAATTTCAGACCGGCCGCTTTCAAACGCTCTATTATCTCTCTGTTGGCCGGTTTGGCAAAATAGTCGATGATGTTTTGAGCAATGATCTCGCCCACATCTTCCACCTGCAAGAGGTCTTCTTTTTCGGCCTGCATCAAGGCTTCCATGGTGCCGAAATGCCGCGCCAACGCCTTAGCCGTAACCTCGCCCACCATACGGATGCCAAGGGCAAAGAGCACCGTCTCGAACGGCTTTTGCTTGGAGGCTTCTATGGCCGAAAGGATATTGCGCACACTGCGCTCGCGCAAGGACACCATCCGCCGGTTGCCCGCCTCGTCTTGGTCTATGGCTTCTACGCCAAAGAGGGTGTTATAGTCCAAATAATAAAAGTCGGACACGTTGTTTAACAGCCCTTGCGTGTAAAGCACATCGATTCTGCTTTCGCCAAGGGTATTGATATCCATGGCGCGGCGCGAAGTAAAATGTATCAAACGCCCTTTTATTTGCGGCGGACAAGCGTCTTCGTTGGGGCAGTAGTAGTCGGCCTCGCTCTCGCTGCGCACCAAGGCGGCTCCACATTCGGGGCAGGTCTCGGCAAAGTGATAGACCGCGGCATCGGCCTTGCGTTGCGCCATATCCACCCCCACAATTTTGGGGATGATTTCGCCGCCTTTTTCCACCAGCACCACATCGTCCTCGCAAAAGCCTATCTTCTTTACGTTGTCGGCATTGTAGAGAGAGGCGCGTTTAACGATGGTGCCGGCCAAGAGTACGGGCTCCAAATTGGCCACGGGCGTAACAATGCCGGTGCGCCCCACCTGATAGGTAATATCGAGCAGACGGGTCTTGACTTGTTGGGCTTTGAACTTGTAGGCAATGGCCCAACGCGGCGTTTTAACGGTTTCGCCCAAAACAGACCACAGGTGTTTTTGATTTACCTTAATCACAATGCCGTCTATGTCGAAGGGTAAATCAAAACGCTTTTGATCCCATTCGTCTATGTAGGCCATCACTTCCTCCAAAGAAGCACACTCGCGGTGATACTGCCCGGTTTTGAAGCCCCATTCGGCGGCCTGTTGCAGAGAGTGGATATGGGTGTCGTCGACAAATTCGTCTGACAACAAAAAGTAGAGAAAGCAATCGAGTTTGCGGCTCGCCGTTTGGCGCGGGTCCAAGAGTTTGAGGCTGCCCGAAGCGGCATTGCGCGGATTGGCAAAGGGCGGCTCTTCGGCTTGTTCGCGCTGCATGTTCAAGTCGTAAAAGACCTTGCGCGGCATAATCACCTCGCCCCGTATCTCGAAGCGCGAGGGGATGTTGTTGCCTTTTATGACCAAGGGAATGGAAGCAATGGTGCGGATGTTGTTTGTTACGTCGTCGCCCTCGCGGCCGTCGCCACGGGTTACAGCCCTTACCAACACGCCGTTTTCGTAAATGAGGCTGATGGAAACGCCGTCGTATTTAAGTTCGCAGACGTAGGTGTAGGCGACAGGTGCGGGCGCGGCAGAGGCGGACGCGGATTCGGCAGAGACGGACGCGACAGGTCGCGTCCCTACAAGGATAGCATCGTCTGTCGCCGTGTCGTTACCCACCGCCAAAATTCGGCGAATACGACCATCGAAATCCGTCAGGTCTTCCTTGGTGTAGGTGTTGCCCAAAGAGAGCATGGGGCGTTCGTGTTGCACGGTTGTGAAGTGCTTCAAGGGCGCGCCGCCCACCCGTTGCGTAGGACTGTGAGGCTTGACAAACTCCGGAAACTCCTGCTCCAAGGCCATCAACTCCTCCAACTGCTTGTCGAACTCATAGTCGGTCATGAGCGGTTGGTCCAACATATAATACGCCCGGTTGGCCTCGTTGAGCTTTTCCGTCAGTTCGCTAATGCGTGCCGCCGAGGCTACCGGATCCGGCGAAAATAAGTCCATCTATCCAAGTTTTGAAATTGGCCGCCTGCGCCGGCCAGCTGTAATGTTTTTCCACAAAGGCGCGCCCTTTTTGGCCCAACTCCGAGCGCAAATCCGCGTCCGACAAAAGGTTCTTGATTGCCTCTGTCAAGGCTTCCGGCACACGGTCGTTGTCGAACGAAAGCGGCACCGACACGGCCGGACAATCGGGGTAATCGCCCAAACCGCGCACCGCCATTTCGGAAGCAATGCACGGCAAGCCGCAAGCCATGGCCTCCAAGAGTTTATTCTGCATGCCGGTTCCAAGGCGCATGGGGGCCACCAAAATTTTACCCGATGCGTAGGCCTCGCGCATATCGCGAATCCAACCCGTCACGGTTACGGTTTCGCCTGCAAGGCGACGCACATGATAAGAGGGCGAAGTGCCGGCTATCAACACATTCACGGGACAGCCTTGTTTTTCCATGGCCTGTTGCAGACGCTGCACCAAAAATTCGGCGGCATCTTCGTTGGGTTGATAGCCCATGTTGCCGGCAAAAACAAGGTCGAACACGCGAGAGGTGGGCGGCGGCACGGGTTTGAAATAGTCGGTATCGACCCCGTTCTGCCATATCTGCACCTTCTCCTGCCGATGATGTTCCAAGGGCAGGGCTTGAAGGTCTTGCTTAGAGATAATCGTACACAGATTGTATTGTTCAAAAGCGCGAATCTCGGCGCGTTGCAAGGCGTTATATTCGTAACGGAACAGCCAACGTTTAAGCCCACGGGCGGCCAAGTAATAGCGATACATCCCTTGCGAAAACACGTCTTGATAATCCATCACCTTAAAGGCGGGTTTATCGGCGGTGTAAGGCATGGTGCGCACGAGTTGACTCAGCACCATATCGGGTTGCACCGAAGCATAATAGTCGTCGAACATTTTTTTGGC
>QLIP01066244.1_pt1 | contig 13484 bp, 15 predicted proteins | sample 1769771 | NCBI WGS metagenome assembly QLIP01 (sample SAMN09428762, study PRJNA476227) | Gut metagenome, whole genome shotgun sequencing project. | isolation source: cecum | host: Rhizomys sinensis | place: China: Jinsha town of Minqing, Fujian Province | collected 2013-09-23
CGGCCTCTATCACCAACGGCATCGGGTCGACTTCGGCCAATGCTCGGTTAAAAAACCTTGTTGAAGATATTAAGATTTTACAAAACCAATATGAGGCAAATCGTCTCACGGTTGCGCCCCCTGCACTATCAAAAATTGGGGAATAGAGTCTTAATAAGCTGCTATACGCTTAATGTTTTCTATCCATTCTTTGAAATGTTGACACTTTTCCAGTAGATTTTCTATACCGATAGCTGATGTGACAGCAGTACCGCTTTTGACTTTATTATAGTGATAATCTTGTTCAAGAGCTGCTATTATCCTTTTGCTTGGAGCGGTTTCCGGACTGTTGTTTATCATTTCCGGATCTCCGTATATGTCAGTTTTTTCTTTGAGTACTCGAATTTTTTCGATGGAGAGTGGATATTCTACCTGAAGCTTGATGATATCGACAAAGAGGAGAGCCTCGAATTCATGAAGCTGGATATATGGCATGAAAGCTCCTCGTCCCATGTCCTCCGCGAATTTATCTTCAAGGAATGAAAATGCGACTTCTGACATCTTGGATCTTTACCGATTTTTCGACACCCGGGAAATCATCTGGGAGAGCATAATAATCGAACATCGTAGTGAACATGTGATGTTCGCTGTTATTGTCACGAAATTGCCTTTGTAATATGGTAAGATCTCGTTTTGCTTGCGAATAGCTCAACATTCCACCCCTCGCATTTTTCTTCTTTGATGTAAGAAGAAGAATTGGCTTAGGATAGATATTGAACTGTTGGAGATATGGAGAAAGAACCTCTCTGACGAATTTTTCCTCAGTCTGACCCTCACAGAGTATGTGGAGAATGTTATACATCATACCGGACGCCCTCCAATTATGTTTTTGTTCCATAGTTCGCTAAGAGTATATTCCTCAAGCCAGTCGTGATACTCTTGTTCAGATAACTTTCGGGCACATGTACCTTGTGTTTTCAGATCACGTTCAATTACCATAACTTCATCGGCCGAGAAGCCATCGATGATGGCCGTTGATTGAGTCGCGACAATAATCTGTGCATGCTTTGAGGCGTCCTTTATCATCTCGTTCAGTTGATCGATGGCGTAAGGGTGTAGCCCTAGTTCAGGCTCGTCAACGATGATTACGAAGGGCATAGTCTCTTCCGGCTGAAGGAGAAGCGTTGCCAAGGCTATAAACCTTATTGAGCCGTCAGAGAATTGATCTGCCGACAAAACATAGTCATTCGCTGAATTATCCATCCATTTGAGGGATATGTAACCCCGTTCCGGTTCAAGATAGAATTCACGGAATTGTGGCACAACGTCTCTGATATACTCCGATATCCTCCGGAAAGAATCGGGATAGTTGTTCTTCAGGTAAAAAAGGAACGATGCCAGGTTGTTTGCCTCTGACTGGAGATAATGGGCCGAATCCACAGTAGAAGCCTGTCTCATTGGCGAGCTTAAAGACGAATCACTGAATTGATAGACCTTACATGAGCCTAACAGATTTCGAATTATCTTCTCTGTTTCTCCGCTGGATTTGACCAAGGCAGACTCATTAAAGTCAGATTGAAGCTGACACTTGAACGGTCGCTCTTCCCGATCATGCTTTCATTCGATATCCTCCGATGTGAGTATAAGCCTGTCAGGAATCGCGGCCGTCAGACTAAAACTATAGATGTCGTAAAAATATGGAGCCTCAAATCTAAGAGATGCATGCATTGTCGGGGTCTTTTTAGACCCGTAATATAAGAATTTCTGATTGGTACCGGATTCCGCAATAAATCTCTGAAGGCTTCCCCTCATCATGAATCCTAGCATCTTGAAGAAGCTGATGATGTTGCTCTTCCCCGCACCGTTTGCACCCAATAGAATGTTGATGTCTCCGAACATCAGTTCCAATGGGTGTTGAAATGGGATTGACTTAAATCCTTGTATTTTGATAGACTTTAATCTTTGGGCATTTCGTTTCATCAGCACATAGAATTGAAGTTATATTGTTCAATTGCGTTTTAACACTATTTAGAGCCACTCCGCGCTACTCTTCATCGTCTTCGGGGATGTAGGTAGCCTCGCGCATTTCGCGATATTCCTCCCATTCGGGGTCTGATTCGGCCTCTATCACCAACGGCATCGGGTCGACTTCGGCCAATGCACGGTTAAAAACCTTGTTGAAGATATTAAGGTTTCCGGTATAGAACACCCAGTCGCGTCGGCCGTCGCCGGTATAAATGCCCGTCATATAAGCCGCTTTGTCGCGCTTAAATTCCTTCATCAGCGCCTCGGTGGCTTGTTCCATCAGCAATGCATCGGCATCTTCGGGCATGCCCGACGGCAACGCATTGTAGTCCCAGCTCACCGTGATACGATACGGGAACTTCCCTTTGGCTATAATCTCATCCATATAGTCGCGCCCGGTCACAATTACCGTCCGACCACTGTCACCCTCGGCGGGTGCCGACCACCATCGCTCTTTCATCGTCGCTCTTCATATAATGATATTTCGATCGCAGGCGATTCGAAATAGACGCCCGGCCGAAAACAGTTAACCTTATAAAACTTGGTCACATCGATCTTCTTCGACACGCCTATTGGCGACTTAACTGCAAACGATTTGTCGCGCTTATAAGCTATGGCTTGAAACACGATGCGCTCCACCTCATTGATAGTGGCCTGTGTATAAGAAGCAAGGTCCACCAACTCGTTCGGTCCGGCTTCGCCCTGATAGAGCACTCGCCAATTGTGTGTGGCGTCATCGCGCACCAGGAACGAGAACGACAGGAAGTAGTTCGAATCGTTAACCAACACCGCATTAATTGTGGTCTTCGACAACTCCTTGATATTCACCGGCTCAAAACCAAGCACCAGATTCATCGCATCGCCATATTCGGTCTCTTCGACCGGCAGCGGTTCAGTCACCACGGGCGCCGCTGTTGCTTTCGGTTCGGGCTGCTTGCGATTCTTTTCGCGACCCTGATCGAAAGCCGACTGATCAAACATCTTCTTTGCGCCGCCCGCCGGCTCATGTCCTGCCGGAAGCACAACAACCACCTCGCTCAACAGAACAGGCGTCTCGAAACCATCCTCCTCAACATATGCTATTCTGCCATCTATTTTTGTAACAACGCCTCCTCCGGTGGAATTAAGGAAACGTACCCTATCGCCTACTACAGCCATCTTATTTCTCCTTCCAAAGATACAACTTATCTGAGGGGCGCACCTTTTCTGGAACCGGCATCGAGAAGAGATCTCCCTTCTTGACCAAAGCCACAGGCTCGAGTGCCAGACGCAACTCCTCTACCTTAAATATGAGTGCACCGGTGGTGGGTCCGGTCACAACAACCTCGTCGCCCACCTTCAACTCACCCGCCTCCATGCGAAACTCTCCCACTCCGAGGCGCGAAAAATAGCCTGTGGTTTTAGCCACATAACATTTCACGCGTGTTGAGCTTGAGCCATACTTGGCACTCCACTCGCCGAGGCGTTCACCCATATAATATCCATTCCAATATCCGCGGTTAAAGACCTTAACCAGGCGTGCATCCCATTCAGCCATGCGCTCCTCGCTGAACTCTCCATTCACAATCGCCTCCAGAGCCTGCGAATAGCACTCCACAACCTCCTTCACATATTCCGGTCCACGAGCTCTACCCTCAATCTTAAAGACGCTAACGCCGGCATCCACCATCTTATTCAAGAAATGGATGGTCTTCAGATCTTTCGGACTCATGATATATTGATTATCGATCTCGAGTTCCTCGCCCGTCTCCTTGTCGCGCACCGTATATGCCCGGCGACAAATCTGATTGCAGGCCCCGCGATTGGCCGACGAATTCATCTCATGCAGGCTCATGTAGCACTTTCCGCTCACAGCCATGCAGAGCGCGCCGTGACAGAACATTTCAAGTCGCACCAGCTCTCCCGACGGACCGCATATCTGCTCCTCGCGAATGGCACGTGATATCTCGGCTACCTGATCCATCGACAACTCGCGCGCCAACACCATTACATCCGAAAACTGAGAATAGAATCGCACCGCGGCGGTGTTGCTGATATTAACCTGAGTCGAGATATGCACATCTACGCCCACCTCGCGAGCATACAGAATGGCAGCCATATCCGAAGCGATGATTGCCGAAACGCCGGCCTCCTTGGCTCGCTCCACAATCATGCGCATCGTCGTCATATCCGAATCATAGATTACGGTATTGACTGTAAGATATGTCTTTACGTTGCGTTCGTTGCAAATTCGAGCAATCTCGGCCATATCATCGGCCGTAAAATTGGCGCTCGAACGCGAACGCATATTCAACCCTTCGATACCAAAATAAACAGCATCAGCGCCTGCCGACACCGCTGCTGCCAACGACTCCCAACTCCCCACGGGGGCCATTACCTCAAAATCCTTCCTATTCATATCTTTTATGTTCTTCATAGATGAAGCCTATTTTCGTGCAATATAATATGTCACGGCGCCAAATGTCAGCGAACGCCATCGGCATTGTTTAAAACCACACCGACTCATAATGGCTGTCATTGCATCGCGTTGCGGAGCGGCCGCTATGCTCTCGGGCAGATAGGTATAGGCACGCGAATCGCCCGACACCAATCGCCCTATGGTCGGAATCACCGACCGCGAATAGATGTTATACATAAAACGTGTTGCACCCGACTCCGGTTGCGACAACTCGATGATGCACAATACACCCCCCGGTTTCAACACGCGATACATCTCAGCCAGCCCTTGCGAAAGACGCTCAAAATTGCGCACGCCATATGCCACCGTGATTAAATCCTGCGAATTGGCATTAATATCCAATGCCAGCGAGTCGCCCTGTTCGAAACGAATAGCGCGGCGCGTGGTCTCGGGCAGCTTTGCCAACTTGGCGCGCGCCACATCGAGCATGCCGTTCGACAGATCCACGCCCAGCACCTCTGCCTTCGGATAGCGGCGATGCAATTCAAAAGCCACATCGCCCGTGCCGGTAGCTATATCCAACACCTGCGAAACCTCGGTCGCGCCCAATTCTTTAACAGCCGCCGACAGGGCGCGATTGCGCCACCATCGATGCAAACCGAACGTCATGGCCGTATTCATAAAGTCATAGGCCGACGCAATCGAGTCAAACATCTCCTCTACCTGCGCACCCTTGTCCGAACCCTCATGATACGGATTCACCAACTCCGCGCCTGAACGCTGATCCTGTTTCATCATAGTTTCTTTTCGTACGACCGACGACGACGATGCTGACGTGTGTTAAAATACTCCCACTGGCTCTGCACCTTGCCATTTGTCTCCAACTCCGGATTCGACTCGGCATACTTAAAGCCATGCTTATTATACTGCGGAATCAGATCCTGGAACAACAATGCATTCACACCCTTGTTCTGGTACTCCGGACGCACTGCCACCAAAAGCAAATCGACACGGTCGTTGCGACCCTTCAGACCCCACAACAGATGGAACCATCCGAACGGGAAGAGGCGCCCCTTCGACTTCTGTAAACCTCTGCTCATGGAGGGCATCGAGATTCCAACGCCTATCAAATCCTCCTTCTCGTCGACTATCAGCGACACCAAGTCCAGATTCAACAATCCAAGATACATCTCAATATAGTATTCAATCTGGCGCTCGCTCAGACGTGAATACTGATACAGATCCTTATATGTCTCATTGATAAGGTCAAAAAGTGCATGACCATAACGACGTTTCAACTCCTTACGGTCGTTAAACTTCTTAACATGTAGATTATATTTACGCTTCACCAACTCGGCAATGCGGTCGTAACGTTCCGGAATCTCTGCGGGAACCTCCATCAAGAACTCAATCCAATCCGACTCCTTGCGATATCCCGCACGCTCCATATGCTCCGGATAATAGGGATAATTATAATTCGTTGCCATTGTCGAGAGCTCCTCAAAACCCTCGATCAACATCCCCTCGCGATCCATATCAGTGAAGCCCAACGGACCAATCACCTTTTCAAAACCGCGATCCGAACCCCATTTCTCGACAGTGCCCAACAAAGCTGCCGACACCTCATAATCATCGATAAAATCCAGGAAGCCGAAACGAACCGTCTTCTCCTTACTATGTGCATTTACCTGATGATTCACAATTGCCGCAATGCGTCCCACAATACGACCATCGCGACGGGCCACAAAATATGCAGCCTCACAGAACTCGAACGCCGGATTCTTGTCCGAGCGCATAGTTCCCATATCATCCATAAACATCGACGGCACAAAATACTTGTTGCCGTCATAGAGTTCAATCTGGAAATCTATGAATTTAGTCAGATTCTCCTTCGTCGGTTCAATCTCTACGACCTCTAATAATCCTTTCTGTTCTTTATTTACAGACATATTATAAAGTTCTTGTAAGCCATACCAACAGCGTGGCCATGACTGCAATGAAGACACAAATCCAAACATAAAGCACGTTGGAATTTCGTTTCTCGACCGCCAGCTGCACGTCCGAAATGCTGTGATATGCCGGGTGAAACTCCTCCTCGCACTTACGCGCAATCTTACGCAGACGCGGCAATGTAGTGGGCAGCTGATCCAACACCTCATTCACAATCTTGCCATAATTACGAATATCATCACCATTCTCGGTGGTCGTAATTGAATGCTTACGAGCAAATCCCACATCGGCAAGCTTCAAATTCTCGTTATACTCCGTAAAGATGATGCACTCAGGCGTGATAGGATTATGGGCAATGTGATTCTCCTGAATATACGACATCGCATCGAGCAACTGCGTTTGGAGTCGATGCACAATCTTGGGCGTCAGTCGCTTCTCATCGATCAGACGACGCAACGAATAGCCGTATGCATCATCAGTAATAATGGCCATACCCAATCCGGGCACCTCCTCAAAGTCATTGACCATCACAATGTTCGGATGAGCCAGATTATAGCGCACATCAAATTCACTCTCCAACAAATGCTGATATTCCGGATTATCTACATACTCCTTCTTCAAAGCTTTCAACATCACCCACTTGCCATGTTTCTTTACCGTATAAACATCGCAATAAGGCTCATTCCATTCGGGCAGAAGCGTCAAGTCCGACCACTTCCCCGTGGGGTCGTTGATCGGCACCTTGCGCTCCGCTTTGCTAACGTATCCTGTTGTGTCCAATGTTCTTTTATTAATCGATTATGTCGAATCCTGTATACTTACGCAGACACTCCGGCACCACGATACCCTCGGGTGTCTGATTATTCTCGAGCAACGCTGCCACGATACGCGGCAAAGCCAAAGCCGAGCCGTTCAATGTGTGACAAAGCTGAATCTTCTTATTCTCGTCGCGATAACGACACTTCAGACGGTTAGCCTGATAAGCCTCAAAATTCGATACCGACGAAACCTCAAGCCAGCGCTGCTGTGCAGCCGACCACACCTCGAAATCGAACGTAATGGCCGACGTAAAGCTCATATCACCGCCACAGAGACGCAAAATATGCCACGGCAGACCCAACTTCTCGAGCAAGCCCTGAACATGATCCTTCATCTCCTCGAGGGCCGCATATGAATTCTCGGGCTTCTCGATGCGCACAATCTCAACCTTATCGAACTGATGCAAACGGTTCAAACCGCGAACATCCTTGCCATAGCTTCCGGCCTCACGACGCCAGCAGGGCGAATAGGCACAATTCTTCTTCGGCAGATCATCGCCAGCGATAATCTCGTCGCGATAAATATTCGTAACCGGTACTTCGGCCGTAGGAATCATATAAAGATTGTCGGCTGTGACATGATACATCTGACCCTCCTTGTCGGGAAGCTGACCCGTACCATAACCCGAAGCCTCATTCACCATAAACGGCGGCTCAACCTCCACATAGCCCGCAGCCCAAGCCTCGTCGAGGAAGAACTGAATCAAGGCACGCTGCAGACGCGCTCCCTTGCCAACATAGAACGGGAAGCCTGCGCCCGTAACCTTAACGCCAGTTTCGAAATCGATGATGCCATACTTCTTTGCCAAATCCCAGTGCGGCAACGCATCGGCACCCAACTCCGGAATCACACCGCCGGTCTTCTCAACCACATTATCCTCGGCCGAGCGACCCTCAGGCACCTCTGCACAGGGCATATTAGGCACCGTGAGCAACAAATCGCGCATCTTTGCTTCGCACTCCTCAAGGCGATCTTGCAAACCCTTTGTTTCACCCTTGATACGCGCCACCTCGGCCTTTGCAGCCTCAGCCTCTTCGCGCTGACCCTGCTTCATCAAGGCGCCAATCGATGCCGCCAGCTTCTTCAACTCCGACGCATCTGAGTCACACTTCTGCTGAAGACGACGACGCTCGGCGTCAATCTCCAAAATTTCAGTAATTACAGCACGGCCATCAAAGCCCTTTACTGCCAAGCGTGAAATTACAAACTCCGGATCCTGCTTAATTGTTTGAAGTGTCAACATATCTTTAAAGATTATTCAAAAGGTTCTTAACTGTTTCTGAAATCATACGGCCCTCGGCGCGGCCAGCCAAAGCCTTTGATGCCACGCCCATTACCTTACCCATATCCTTCGGGCCAGTGGCGCCTACCTGTGCCATGATGGCACGAATCTCAGCCTCAAGCTCTTCGGCCGAAAGCTGCTTCGGAAGATACTCCTCAAGGACAGCGGCCTCGGCAAGCTCATTCTCGGCCAACTCCGCACGATTATTCTCCTCGAAAATGCGAGCGCTCTCCTTGCGTTGCTTCACCATCTTCACGATAATCTTCATTGCCATATCGTCCGACAACTCACCGTTGGCTCCCTTGGCGGTCTTAGCCTCCAGGAACTCCTTCTTGGCTCCGCGCAACGCCTCCAGACGCACCTTCTGGCGCGCCAGCATCGCCTTCTTTATATCCTCACTAACTTGATCAAAAAGATTCATATCTTATATATTTTATTTTTATTTCAAATCTTCGGTTTCAAAGCGCATCAGCCCTTCAAAACAACCCCGCAAAACACATCCAAAAGTCCACACTCCCTCAATAACTTGCAAATATAACAAAAAAACATCAAAATTTCCACAATTTTGGCAAAAAACAGAAAAATTGCATCTTGCATTGCATTTCAAGTTTGCATTCCTATTGCAAGATAAGCTACCCACGAGCTATCACGAACACCATCGAAGCGACCAGCAAAGGTCATGGCCGTTGCGCTTCCAAGCGCGACACTATGAAAGATATGCATCCAAGCATGTCACCATGGCCGTTGCGCTTCCAAGTGCGACACTATGAAAGATATGCTTACAGGCATGTCATCTAAATCTTTATCGAAACCTTTTTTTGTGTTTCATGGCGCTGAAGCGCCCCGTTCTTTTTACGTCGCGCTTGGAAGCGCAACCCCCATGACACTCCCCATTCCCCCTTGCTACCCACTCCGCCCCGCGTCATAGCCATGGAAGATATGCTTCCATGCATGTCACAGGATGACACGCTTTTAAGCGTGTCATCAAATACATGAACGCTTTCAATCACAACCACAAAAATTATGTAAAGACAATTAGAGAACCGTCTCGGACGTTGTAAATCATATGTCAACACTTTTCCGAGATAGTCACTTTTTGAAACAATATCGAATAAAATTTACCCCTTAACATATCATATAATATATATTTTTGCTATATTTGCATTATTTTATAATGTATTGAATGAAGTTACTTAAACAACTCCAATATGGCAAAGAATACTTTGGGCACAAGGTTGCCCAGGAAATTAGAGCAGACAATGGCTATTGTAGGGGAGCAGATAAAACTTGCTCGCCTACGACGCAATCTATCGATAGCACAAATTGCAGAACGAGCCACTTGTTCTCCTCTTACCGTCAGTAGAATTGAAAAGGGTTCCTCTTCGGTATCAATCGGCATTTATGCGCGCGTGCTTTTTGCTTTGCAATTGGACGACGACTTGCGTTTACTTGCACAAGAAGACAAATTAGGCAGGAATTTGCAAGATTTAAGTTTAAAGCATCGTCAACGATCATCTAAAAAGATTTAGGAATGCGTAAAATATTTGTATTTGCAGATTTTGATTGGCTGGACACGCCTCGCTTTATAGGAGAATTAACATTTGACGCCGTACGAGGATCGGATACTTATGGATTCTCATATGATAAACAATGGCTAGCTGATTTTGGAGATATCTTTATTAGTGGTGATTTACAGAATTTCAGTGGTTTACAATATTCCCAGCCCGATCGGGACATCTTTTCTTGCTTTGCCGATGCGTTGCCAGACCGCTGGGGACGAACTCTCCTCAACAGACGGGAACATATTATAGCCCAAGAGGAGTCCAGACCTATAAGACGATTGAACTCGTTCGATTATCTAAACGGTATTGATGATTTTTCTCGTATGGGCGCTTTCCGATTTAAATACACAAAGGATGGTGAATTTATCAATTGCGACACACATTTGCGCATCCCACCTTTGACAAGTATTAGACAACTCATGCATGCTGCCCATGAAATAGAAGCGAGCGAAGAACAGCATATCCTTCCAGCGAAAAAATGGCTTGATCAACTCCTTCAACCGGGGACGTCGCTCGGAGGGGCCAGACCAAAAGCTTCTATTTCGGATGAAACTGGAAACTTGAATATTGCAAAATTTCCATCCAGACAAGACAATTATGATGTGGGGCAATGGGAACATCTTTGTCACATTATGGCAAAAAAATGCGGAATCAATGTGGCAGTCACCCGGACAATTGAATGTGAACGTTATCATATTTTTCTATCAAAACGTTTTGATAGAAAAATTGAGGGGAAGCGTGTGCATTTTGCATCGGCTCTTACTCTTCTTGGACTCTAAGATGGGGACAATGCATCAAATGGCTTCGGCTATTTAGATATTGTGGACTTCATAATTCAATATGGTTGCAAGGTCGAGGTGAATCTTGAAGAATTATTCCGACGGGTTGCTTTTTATATTATTGTAGGGAACACAGACGATCATTTTCGCAATCACGGCTTCTTATTGACACGAAAAGGTTGGGAATTATCTCCGGCCTATGATATAAACCCAACACTCTCTGACTATCAAAGTTTGCTGATTAACCGAACAACAAATGATGCCGATTTAGAAATTCTATTGGCATCTGCATCAGATTATATGATGTCTGAAGAAAAGGCAGAATCTATAATCCGCGAAGTCAAAAGAGGCATGCGGACATGGAGAGATGAAGCCATAAAGCTCAGACTGCCAAAACGTGATATGGATATGTTTGCACCAAAATTTGACAAATATATCTTCTGATAGATTAAAACATGACGAAGTTGTTTAATCTTATTTACGAATCCTAAAAATAAAGTCGAATTTTATTCTTTTATTAACCTTTGCAGATATGAAGTAGCTCGCAGAAATTAATGAATAAAACGACTTTATTTTTGAGTTGATTTGGATGCGGAAGGAAGTCGCATACAAAGGTATGCGACTGACTGACAAATCCAAAGCAACCAAAAAGAACAAGTTTTATTATTCAAGACTCAATTAATCATAATGTCGATTAATGCCTATGAGCTACTTCAAGACGGCTTTCCCCCTCTCATCGAAACCAACCGAAAGGTTGCTTTCCTATTCACCTTAAGGAATAGTTTCCCTTCGATGTACTTCGGGACACTTTCACAAACCCATTCTGCGACACGGGGACTTTTGCAGAAAATCACGCAGGCGTCGGCATAGCGCACAAACGGGACTCCGCGACGTTCCAGTTCACGGTCCATTTCATTAAGCATTATATTACTGAGTATGGGATTCAAAGGAACTCCTACTTCGGTGTCCTCATACTTGTGTTTGATGATTACTCCTGCATTCAGATTTATGCCCCTGTCGAGCGAATAAAAAAAGAGAAAGTCTAATTAGTTGTGCGACTAATTAGACTTTCTCTTCTGTTGTCCTACCAGGATTCGAACCTAGACAGACAGAACCAAAAACTGTAGTGCTACCATTACACCATAGGACAATCCTAAAGCTTCAGGTCGGCCTCCCGGGATGGGAGTTGGTGGTGGGGATGGGAGACCATACCTCGAAGCGAGTGCAAAGTTAAGAACTTTTTTCGAGTTTTCCAAATACATTTCTATTCATTTGCAGCTTTTCACACTCTTTGCACTACTTTTCTGTATTTTTTACAGTGTATGACGTTGCCCAAACATAGAAGTTGTCTTAACCACAAAATATTCAATTTGACTCTCAATAAGCAATATCCATAGTTCTTTCCGGTTATTTAAATGGATTAACCTTTAGACTCCATTCCCTATTTATGAATATGCAGATTCAAACCACTGCCGATGGCAGTCCTACCATATATCTTCCGGAACTCGACGAGCACTACCACTCCGTGAAGGGTGCTTTGGCCGAAAGCCTACACGTCTTTATCCGCGAGGGACTTCTGACCCGCCTCGCCGAACGCCTCGACAGCGCCGACCACAGTCCGCTTCGCATCCTCGAAGTGGGTTTCGGCACAGGACTCAACACAGCGCTCACCGCCGCCCTCCCCTCCTCCATTCCGATAGAATACTACTCAATTGAGCTCTTCCCTCTGCCCTCAAACCTCACCGAAAGTCTCCAATTCTCAGCACTCGATGCGGCCTTCAACACTGACACCGACACGGCACCCGAACCCGAACTCCTGAACCGCATGATCCATGCTGCCAATGCCGCCCCTTGGAACGAACCAGTGAAACTCCACGAAGGCTTCATGCTCACCAAACTGCACGCTGACTTTCTGACTGTCGACCTACCACCAGAGATCGATGTTGTATACTTCGATGCCTTTGCGCCGGAAAAGCAGCCGGCAATGTGGGCGGAGCAAAACTTCCGCCGTCTATACGACGCCATGCGTCCCGACGGCATACTCACCACCTACTGCGCCAAAGGAGCCATCCGGCGCCTTCTTGCTTCGGTCGGCTTTCGCCCCGAACGCCGCCCAGGTCCCCCATCGGGCAAACGCGAAATCCTCCGCGCCCGCCGCTAACCCCAATGTGAATAGGAGTGAAATAAAAAAACTCCTTGGCATCTCACGATGGCAAGGAGCTTTCCTGCGGTTTTTTCCGGACTTTGCCGCTCACCCGCTTCGTCAGCGGATAGAATGGCACTGCGTCCGGCAACTCTCGCAGACGATAGAAATTACTAATGTATATAACCCAAAATTTAGACAATTATGTTTTTCACTCGATATCTTTTACAATAAGACGCAACATCCTCTCTCATTACAAGAGGCATGAATCATTATAATCGATTCAAGGGTATAGACTCAAAGGCCTGAAACATATCTAAGTCATGAAAAAAGTATCTTATTTAACGCGAAGCAGTGAAGCCAACTACACTTAAAGGTATTGATGTCGCTTAATCTTCTTTTTAACAAAACCTTAACCTCTTCATTGCTTCGATTTTGCACAATTCATAGCTAAAATTAACTTTATATCAATCTATTTTTTGTTTCTATTGAAGTTTTATACATAGAAGTTGTTTAAACTTATTTACGAATCTTAAATTGAAGTTGA
>QLIP01043325.1_pt1 | contig 13476 bp, 11 predicted proteins | sample 1769771 | NCBI WGS metagenome assembly QLIP01 (sample SAMN09428762, study PRJNA476227) | Gut metagenome, whole genome shotgun sequencing project. | isolation source: cecum | host: Rhizomys sinensis | place: China: Jinsha town of Minqing, Fujian Province | collected 2013-09-23
AAGCTTCGCGCGGACGAGGAGCTGGCGATGAGTGGTGGGGATAAAATTAAAGCCGGAGGTGAATCCGGCTTTTTTATCTGGTTGCGGCCTGTTCCCATGGGTGGGAAATAGGTACGCGTTGATTAGTCGTCAAGGTGGTTACGCTCTTTGAGGGGATTAGAGAAGTAAAGCTTGTGCTCAATGTATTCCTGAGTTGCGATGAGGGTAGGCTTGGGAAGCTTCTCATAGAAGCGAGATATTTCAATCTGTTCGCGGTTTTCAGAAACTTCTTCAAGGTTATCGGAAGAAGCAAACTCCTGAAGTTTGCGTTCGAGTTCCTTTTTAAGCTCTACAGCAATCTGATTTGAGCGCTTGCCGATGATGCATACTGTTTCATATACATTGCCGGTCTGCTCGGCGAGCGAAATCATATCGCGGGTCACTGTGTTCAACGGTGCGTTGGTCTTCTTATAATCCATAAGTTCTATTATGATTTATGCGTCTTTACTTTTTCTATAACAAATGATATGAGGGAGGGGTTATAAAGAAATGCTTTTTTGGGCAATTTTGTGAATTGTCTCAGCTTCTTTTCGGTGTTTTGACTCGGGATAGTTGTTGGAGAATGAATAGTACTCATCCACAACATCTTTGTAACGTTCATTGCGGCGTTCGTCGACACTCTGTTTGGCAATCTGAAATTTTGATTTGAGGATAAGGAACTCAAATTCTTCTTTGTATTTTGAGAATGGGTATTCTTTGAGTGCGTTCTGGCTTACAATGATGGCCGACTCGTAGTTGTTACCCATAAAGTTACCAAGGTTGTAGTATAGCTGAGCGTTCTGCAGCTCTTTGAGAGTCAATTTGTCCTGCATTTCGAAGATGGCGTTCTGAGCTACTGTCACACGGTCGCTTTTGGGGAAGTGGTCAAGGAATCCCTGAAACTCTTCGATAGCTTTGAGGGTGTACGACTGGTCGAGCTGCGGGTCGGGGGAGTCGAGGTAGTAACCGTATCCGCTGTAGAAGCGGGCGAGTTCGGCGTATTTACCCTTGGGGTATCGAGTATAGTATGTTTTGAAATGCACGGCACTCTGGTCAAAGTCTTTGCTTTCAAAATATGACATGCCGAGCAGGAATAGCGCTTCCTCACCTTTTGAGGTACCGCGGAGGGGTGTTACAATCTCTGAAAGGAGGGTGTATGCCTGTTCGAAGTTTTTCTTTTCATAGGCTTTTTTAGCGTAATCGAATTTGTATTCGATGTCGTGGCTTTTAAGAACCTTAGTATATTCTCCGCATGACGCAAGAGCGAGCACCAGAGGGATGAAAAATAATAATCTGCGCATTTCTGAAAATATGTGGTCGTTACTACACTTTGAAAGGCAAAGTTAATAAAAAAAAATATAAGTTTGAACTCTTAGCCGGCATAAAATGCTAAAAAAGTATTAAAGAAAGGGTATTTTGGGGTTAAGCGGCATAATTGTTGCATTAAATTGGGATTAGATTTTAATATTCGCGTTAATTCTATTAACTTTGAAGGCTGAAACCGGATTTGACGCCCGTCCGCAAGGTGGATGAGCGTCGCTGGTATGCACACACACACCAAGAAAAATAACAATGGGAAAAGAGACAGCAAAGGATATAAGCCGCCGCTTTGCGCAGAAGCATCCGATAGTGGCCAACATCATAATAATAGCCCTGGTGGGTATAATAGGATTGTATGCGGTGTATTTCGCATTGGCAATCTTTACCAAGCATGGATGCTCCAACGAGTTGCCAAGTGTGGAGGGGCGTTCTTATACCGAAGCGATACGTCTGCTTGACGACCACGGATTCAAGGTGGATATCCGCGACTCTGTTTATCGCGAGGATGTACGCCCTGGGTTTGTGGTTGAGCAGTTTCCAAAGGGTGGTTCGATTGTTAAGCCAGGTCGCAAGATATTCCTATATATTAACGCGGTGCATCCCAAGGAGGTTATCGTTGACGATAATGGGATGGCAGGCGAATATGCACTGAAAGGGGAGTCGTATCGTTCAGCGATTTCACGCCTTGAAGAGCTTGGATTCAAAAATATTAGGATTGTGCGTGTTCTGGGAACCACGGACCGTGTGGTTAAGGTGCTTGCCAATGGGCGTCCGGTGCGCAAGAGACAAAAGGTTGCAGTCAATGCATCAATAGTTGTCGAGGTGTCGGACGGCAGGCTGAAGGCGCTCAAGGACTCGCTGCAGGATGCAGAGTTGATGCGCATTTACCGTGAGAATGCCGCCAATTTTGAAGAGCCGGCAGTGGAAGAGCCTGCTGCAGAGGAGCCGACGGCTGAAGAAGAACCTCTGAACGAGGGTAACAACCAGTATCTAAATTGATGGGTATGGAGGATTTTGAGGAAGAGCTGTATAATGCAGATGTATCGTGCGGTGTATCCTCCCGAGAAGAGGAGGAGAGCGAGGGTGCAGTATATACCGACGCTCAGGGTCGGGAATTTTACGAACACTTCCGGTTTGTTGCCGATAAGGGGCAGCAGATGATACGTGTTGACAAGTTTCTGACCGACAGAATAGAGAAGACCTCGCGCAACCGTATTCAGCAGGCTGCCGATGCCGACTGTGTGCTTGTAAACGGCAAACCGGTGAAGTCGAGCTACAAGGTAAAGCCTAATGATGTGGTGAGTGTCGTAATGGACCGCCCCCGTTATGACTTCGAGATTATTGCCGAGGATATTCCGCTTGATATTGTTTATGAGGACGACTATTTACTGGTTGTAAACAAACCACCGGGGTTGGTGGTGCATCCAGGTCATGGCAATTACAGCGGTACGCTTGTCAATGCACTTGCCTATCATTTCAAGGATAATCCCAATTATGATGTTGCTGACCCTCGCCTTGGGTTGGTGCACCGTATAGACAAGGATACTTCAGGGTTATTGGTTGTGGCCAAGACCCCTGATGCCAAAACAGACCTCGGTCTGCAGTTCTTTAACAAGACTACCCGTCGCGAGTATGTGGCAGTTATATGGGGGGAATATCCTGAAAATAAGGGTACCATTACCGGTAACATAGGGCGTAACCCCAAGAATAAACTGCAGATGGCCGTGATGAGCGACCCCACTCAGGGTAAGCATGCCGTGACACACTATGAGGTGCTGGAAAGCTTCGGGTATGTGAGTGTGGTGAAGTGTGTGCTCGAAACCGGAAGAACTCACCAGATTCGAGTCCATATGTTGAGTCAGGGGCATCCGTTGTTTAATGATGCCCGCTATGGAGGGGATAGAATACTCAAAGGTACGACCTTTGCCAAGTACCGGCAGTTTGTGGAAAACTGCTTTGCAGCGTGTCCGCGTCAGGCATTGCATGCCCGCACACTCGGTTTCCGCCATCCCATTACCGGTGAGGAGATGAACTTTGAGTGTCCTGTTCCGGCAGATATGACGCAATTGATAGAGAAGTGGCGGGAATATCGCCGCAGCGAATAACGCATCTTACTGCAAAACGTGAAAAACTTCTGCAGACAAAAATTATTCAAACGTAGTTGCCAGATTGAGGGTCGATTTTTGTTTGGAATTAAACAATTAAATACTTAAATTTGCAGATTACAAAATCTGCCCTCGGACAGCGCAGGGATAAAACCAAGAATAGAATATCTAATATATGGATAATCAGGAATATAACTTTAGTGACATTGCACCTTACGATGACTCCGTGTTTCACGAAAAGATGGAGAAGCTCGTAAAGGAGCCAATGTTTCTGCATGCAATGAACTATGTGATGCCGCAGGATGTGGTGTCGGCAGTGACTGATGAGTTGCTTAAAATTGATAATAAATACGACTTTCAGACCAAGGTGATGTTCCCTTTCCTTGAGATGCTTGCCGAAAAGACAACATCGGGAATTTCGTTGGGAGGGTTAAAATACATGAACCCTGGTATGAACTATACCTTTATCACCAATCACCGAGATATAGTGCTTGATGCATCGTTCCTGAATCTGAGTTTTCTGCGCCGCAATCTGCCCACATCGGAGGTGGCAATCGGGAACAACTTGCTTATCTTTGACTGGATTAACGACCTTGTACGCCTGAACAAGAGTTTTATTGTGAAGCGCGACAACGGTATCCGCGAGGCATTGGCATCGGCCAAGAAGCTGTCGGCATATATCCACCATGCTCTGCTCGAGAAGCATGAGTCGGTATGGATTGCACAGCGCGAAGGTAGAGCCAAGGATAGCTCCGACCGTACTCAGGAAGCACTTATCAAGATGCTTGCCATGGGAGGAGAAGGGTCGTTTATGGAACGTCTGAAAGAGGTGAATCTGATGCCGGTATGTATTTCTTATGAATTTGACCCCAATGACTACCTGAAGGCAAAGGAATTTTTGATGCGTCGCCGCGATCCGAATTTCAAGAAGTCTCAGCGCGACGACCTGTTCAGCATGGAGACCGGTCTGCTTCAGTTCAAGGGGCGTGTACACTTCCAGCTCACTCCGCGCATCAACCCCAAACTTGACCAGATTGGTGACTTCAAGGACAATAATACTGCAGCCAAATATGTAGGATGTCTGGTGGACCAGGGTATCCACCGAAGCTATGAGATATTCCCCATCAATTATGTTGCCTTTGACCTTCTGCACAATACAACTCGTTTCTCGCGTCACTATACCGACGAGGATAAGAGTAAGGTGGAAGATTACATCGAGACACAGTTAGATAAGGTTGATGTCCCCGACTTGACAGCCGAGGAACGGGGTTATATGCGCGAGATGATGTTGCTTATGTATGCAAATCCGCTGAAGAATAAGTTGAAAGCAATTTTGGGCGGTATCGAATAATACCCTTTCTTGAATTGTTATAATTGCTTGCATGGTAAAGACTTTGATATTTAAGGTATCGGTGATAATCTTCTCGATACTTGTAAATCTTGGGATATTTGCCCGTTTAAGTTTTATTTCCCGCAGGAAGGTAAGGCGCATTTCTTACCTTTCCTACGGGATTTTTGCATTAATTTCAATGGCGATTGAGATTTATCTGCTCTTTAGGATGTCAGATGAATCTTATTCGTTGGCCGGGCAGATGCGTGCCGGTGCATTCCTGATGTCGGTATATTTTTCGCAGGCGCTGGTGGTGCTTGCTTGTGTGCCCAAGTTTCTGTGGGTGCTAATATGCTGGATAGGGCGCAAGATAGGATGGTGCGGAAGTCGTGAAACTGAAGAGACAGAAACCCCGTTTGCACGCCGGAGTCGTAAGATATCCCGTACGGTATTCGGCATTTGCGAGTGGAGCGGCGTGGTCTGTGCTATAGCCATATTTGCCGTAATCTGGATTGGTGTGTACTACGGAAGAAACAATATCCAGGTGGTACGGCAGGAGGTAATATCATCACGGTTGCCGCAAGGTTTTGATGGGTACAGGATAGTGCAGTTCAGCGACCTGCATTTGGGTGGCTTTGGTAAGGATACAGTGTTCGTGAGCCGAATGGTGGACAGCATAAATGCTCTGAAGCCGGATGTAATTGTATTTACCGGTGACCTGGTGACGCGCGAAACAATGGAGATGGCCCCCTTCCTGAAGGTGTTGCGCCGTCTTAAGGCCCGTGATGGAGTGTATTCTGTGTTGGGAAATCACGATTATGGAGATTATCGCGACTGGGGGAGCATCGGAGAGAAGGAGCAGAATCTCGCTCTCCTCAATGCCTGGCAGCGTCAGATAGGGTGGAAGCTTCTTAATAATGAGAACGTGGTGCTTCGTCACGCCAACGACTCGATATATATTATCGGAGTTGAGAACTGGGGTGAACCTCCATTTAGTCAATACGGCAAATTGCCCGAGGCGTCATATACTGCAGATAACCGTTCATTGCTGAGAGATTCTAACTTCAAGCTTCTTCTTTCGCATAACCCTGAGCACTGGGGGCGCGAGGTGACAAGAATTTCAAATATAGACCTGACTCTGGCAGGGCATACTCATGCCATGCAGATAGTGTTAGGGTCAGGAAAGAACCGGGTTAGTCCGGCGTCCCTGAAGTATGGCGATTGGGGTGGTTTGGTGTGCGGTCACAGCGATGATGGTACCCCGATGAATCTGTATATAAACATTGGTGCCGGCGAAGTTGGATTGCCGTCGCGTATGTTGCAGGCTTATCCAGAGATTACGGAAATAACTTTGCGACGGAACGGTAAATGACGAACGGGCGTTATTGAGGCAATAAGCAGTAATACAAGAAGGTGCAAAGACAATTATGACAACGATCGATAACAATTCCACGGTGGTAGTAAGCTTCGGGTCTAATACGAAGCAGAAGGGGGATAATGTAGTGGAGGCAATTAGATGGTTTTGCGGTCTCATGAAGGACGCTCGAGTCTCGCACGTGTATGAGACGGCACCTGTGGGGAGCGGGACAGCCCCCTATGCCAATGCAGTTGCGATTGGTTGTACCGATATGTGTCTACAGTCAGTGACGATGGCTGCCAAAGAGTATGAGCTGATTCACGGCCGCGATGTCGAGGCTCGCCGCAATGGGGAGGTACCCATCGATATAGATGTGGTGATGTGGAATGGTGATATCTCGCGCCAGCAGGACTTTGCCGCCGATTTTTTTCAGATAGGGTATACGGCATTAACGCGCAATCAAGAATGCTGAAACGACGCATAAAATAACATAAAGGGGATAAAAAAAGCCTGGGCTGAATTAACAGCTCAGGCAATTTTTTTTGGTAAGTGTGATGCTTATTTCTTAGCAGCACGGTTACCGTAACGGCTGCGGAATTTATCCACACGACCGGCAGTGTCAACGAGTTTCTGCTTACCGGTGAAGAAGGGGTGAGAGGAGCTTGTAATTTCAAGCTTTACGAGGGGATATTCTTTGCCGTCTACTTCGATTGTTTCGCGTGAGTTAACAGTTGAACGAGTGATGAAGATTTCATCGTTTGACATGTCCTTGAAAACTACCTCGCGGTATTCCTTGGGATGAAGGTCTTTTTTCATTTTCTTTTTACTGCAGTTAATTGTTATAAAAAATTCTTGACAGGTCGCGATCCCATCAAATGGCTTGCAAAATTAACACATATTTTTGACATATGCAAATAAAAGCGCCCACGCAGTCCGGAATGGAGGTGCGTGGGCTGACTTTTTTATATTATTCGAATTTTCTTCTGCTATTTGAATATTCTTCGAGATTATTCTGTGATATCATAAGATTATTCGAATATACCTTCTACCGACTCTTCAACTTCGGGTTCGGCTACGGGACCGGAGTATTCTTCAGCGCCACCGCAGGGTGAGAATCCCGCGGGGAATTCAAACTTGGCATCCTGCGAGTATTTAAGTTTCGGATCTCCATATACCTTTTTCATAAAGAGACCGTATATGGGGAGTGCGGCACGTGCACCCTGGCCGAAGTCCATTGAGTTGAAGTGAATGTATCTCTCTTCGCCACCGACCCAGACACCGGTTACGAGGTTGGGGGTGAATCCCATGAACCAGGAGTCGGAGTTTGAGTTGGTGGTACCAGTCTTACCACCCATCTGCGCCGAGATGCCATATCGGCTACGGAGCGATGCACCGGTACCGGAGTCTACAACATTAAGCAGGATTGAGAGAATCTTGTAGTATGCGTCTTCAGAGGTTACCTCGGTGCGGTGAGCAACAGCGTTGTAGATTACGTTCCCCTGGTTGTCTTCGATTTTCGTTACGAAGACCGGGTCGACACGGATACCGTTGTTGGCAAATGTGGTGTATGCTGCCACCATCTGTCCTACGGGGACATCGACGGTGCCGAGCGCAAGGGGGAGGTGGGCATCGATATGCCCGGTGATGCCGAACATACGCATCTTGTTGGCGAGGCTCTGAGGAGTGAGCTCGTTGACAAGGCGAGCCGAAATCCAGTTGTTGGAGTTGGTGAGTGCCCAGCGGAGGTCTACCATTTCACCAACACGGGCATGGCTTGAATTTCGCGGAGCCCAGTTTCCGAACACCGGTTGCGTGTTTGACAGGCGTGAGCAGGGTGTGAAATCCTGTTCCATGGCAAGTGTGTAAAGGAACGGCTTGGCAGTAGAACCGATTTGACGCTTCCCTCGGGACACCATGTCATACTGGAAGTGGTTAAAGTCGGGACCACCCACATATGCCTTAACATATCCGGTAACGGGGTCCATGCTCATCATGCCGGTGCGGAGGATGCTCTTCATATACATAAGTGAGTCGTAGGGGGTCATGCGCACACTTTTGGTGCCCGGCACAATCTTGCCACCTTCGCGCACGTATGCAAATACATCCATATCATATTTGGTATGGAAAGTGCGGTCTATCTCTTCGTCGCTTGCTCCGGCCTGCTTCATCACGCGGTAGCGTTCGGTCTGGCGGATAGCGTTCTTGATAAGTTTTTGTACACCCTTGTAGCTTAGTTCGTCGGGGTTTGAGGTGTATGGACCAGTTCGCTGTCCACGTTTTTCACGCTCAAAGGCAGGCTGAAGGAAACCACCCAGGTGCTCGAGTACCGCTTCTTCGGCATATTTCTGCATACGGGTGTCGATCGAAGTGTAAATCTTAAGACCATCCGTATAGAGGTCGTATAGTGAGCCATCGGGCTTCGGATTTTTCTGAATCCAGCCGTAAAGTGGGTTCACTTCCCATTGAGTAGAGTCTGAATTATAGGCGCTCATAGCAAGGGTATATGCCATCTTGGACTCGTAGTCCGAGCGGTTGGGGCGCACCGGCTTGCTGGCGGTCATGAGTCGACGAATCTCTTCGCGCAGGTATGGCGCACCCCCGTCCTTGTGGTCCACACGGTGGTAGTCCAGTCCAAGAGGGAGGGCTTTGAGAGAGTCGGCTTCCTGACGCGACAGGAATTTGGCCTTCACCATCTGGTCAAGGACAGTGTTGCGTCGTCCGAGGGTGCGCTCTTCGTGGCGCAACGGGTTGTAATAACTCGGGTTTTTGAGCATACCGATAAGCATCGCGGCCTCTTCGGCTTTCAGGTCACCAGGCTCTTTGCCAAAGTACACGTTGGCGGCAGTCTTGATGCCGACGGCGTTGTTTAGGAAGTCAAAGCGGTTGAGATACATGTTGATAATCTCGTCCTTGGTATAGAAGCGCTCGAGTTTGACGGCAATCATCCACTCTATCGGTTTCTGGATGGCACGTTTCAGTATATTGCTGCTTGGTTGCGAATAGAGCTGCTTGGCAAGCTGCTGGGTAATGGTCGAAGCACCCCCCGACGACTTGTCCCCCATCATTACGGTTTTGACAAGTGTGCGAGCAAGAGCGCGGAAGTCGATACCAGAGTGCTCTTTGAATCGGACATCCTCGGTTGCGATAAGGGCGTCGATAACGTAAGGGGAGACCTTATCGTAGTCGGTATATACGCGATTTCCCGATCCGAAATAGTATCGACCCAGTTCGGTTTCTCCGTCTGAGGCATAAACGAGCGAAGCCAGTTTGTCGTGCGGGTCCTCCAGCTCCTCGATGGGGGGCATATAACCGATTACCCCGTTATATATAAGGAGCATGAACAGGGCGATGAATACACCGAGTCCGAGAAACGACAGCCATAACCATTTTACAATCTTTTCCGTTTTGCTCATATTCTGCTTAGGAAGCATACCGGAAACCTTTTTCTTTATGAAGTTTGCCAAAATTTTTATAATTAGAGGGTTATATTCAATATGTGAAAGCAGGAGAGATATGTGGCACTGCGCAGTTATTTCTTCTGCACCGAGAACCCGAACTTGCCGATGAGATTGCCGAGTTCGAAATAGTGACCATGGCAGTAGGCCATTATCCCCGATTTTTCGAGCGAAAAGCGCCCGGTTTCGGGGTCGATAAATCGGTCGTCGGCACGCACGTTCAGCACCTCGGCCAGAAACATATCGTGGGTGCCGAGCGAAGTTACCGACTTAACGCGGCACTCTATCGACAGGGGGGATTCCTCGATGGTAGGTGATGCTACCTTTTCACCCGGTATCGGAGTGAGACCGGTTTCCTTCCACTTGTCGTAGTCGCGACCAGAGCGAACGCCAGCCCAGTCGGTGGCACGCGCCATACCCTTTGTGGTTAGGTTGATGGTAAATTCCATATTGTCGAGCAGGAGCTGGTAGGAATGCCGCTCCTTACGCACGGATATATAGCACATGGCAGGGTCGGAACATACAGTGCCGGTCCATGCCACAGTAATCATATTCCAGTCGGCGGGGGTAGCCCCGCAGGTCACAAGCACCGCCGGCAGAGGGTAAATCATAGTGCCCGGGCGCCAAGAAGTTTTTGCCATTATCAGAAAAGTTAGGGAGAAAATCAGAGAAATCTCCACATTCAGTGCAAAATTACAACAAAAGGATTAAAAAGCTGTTAAAGGTTTAGATTTTTTTTTATATATTTGCGTTTATCAAATGAATCATAGTGTCCCCATGCAGGGATAAACCTTAGTGCTGAAAAGAACTAAACATCTAATTACTAATATATAATAAGTAGTATTATGAACAACGACGAACTGTTGAAGAGTGTAACGGAAAAGGCCGAAAAATGGCTTACACCTCAATACGATGAAGAAACTCGCAACGAAGTTAAGAAAATGCTCGATGCAGAGGATAAGACAGAACTCATCGAATCGTTCTATAAGGACCTTGAATTTGGAACTGGCGGTCTCCGCGGCATCATGGGTGCCGGCAGCAACCGCATGAACATCTACACCGTGGGTGCAGCCACCCAGGGTCTTGCCAATTACCTTAAGGATTGCTTCCAGGACCTCCCGCAGATTAGTGTGGCAGTAGGTCACGACGTCCGCAACAACTCTCGTAAGTTTGCCGAGCTGGCAGCCGCCATTTTCTCGGCCAACGGTATCAAGGTATATCTCATTGACAGCGCGTGTCCTACACCTGAGGTTTCATATGCCATCCGCAAGCTTGGATGCCAGAGCGGTGTAATGGTTACCGCCAGCCACAACCCCAAGGAGTATAACGGTTACAAGGCATACTGGAGCGACGGTGCGCAGATGATTGCACCCCACGACGTGAAGACCATCGAGTATGTAAACGCCATCACATCTGTTGACCAGATTAAGTTTGACGCTAATCCCGAACTTATTGTAGAGATGGGGAAGGATATGGACCAGCAGTTCCTGGCCGACATCCATACACTTTCGCTCAATCCTGAGGCAATCAAGCGTCATAAGGATATGAAGATTGTGTACACACCGGTACACGGCACAGGTCTTCGTCTCATGTACGATTCACTCAAACTTTGGGGCTTTGAGAATGTAATCCATGTTCCCGAGCAGGATGTACAGAGTGGTGACTTCCCCACTGTGGCATCTCCCAACCCCGAAAACCCCGAAGCAATGGCACTTGCCATCGCCAAGGCCAAGGAAGTTGGTGCAAGCCTCGTACTTGCTTCCGACCCCGATGCCGACCGTATCGGTCTTGTGGTTCGCGACAAACAGGGTGAATACCAGCTTGTAAACGGCAACCAGATCTGTATGCTTCTCCTTTACTATCTTATCACGCAGAATGCACAGCAGAAGCTTCTCACCGGCAATGACTATTGCGTTAAGACAATCGTTACCACCGAGACCATCAAGCGTATTGCCGATGCCAACGACGTGAAGTGTTTTGACTGCTACACCGGCTTCAAGTGGATTGCCGACGTAATCCGCAATATGGAGGGTGATGCCCGCTATATTGGTGGTGGCGAAGAAAGCTTCGGTTTCCTTGCACCGACCTTTATCCGCGACAAAGACTCAATCTCTGCCTGCTGCATCATCGCCGAGGCTGCTGCCTGGGCTGCAGATCAGGGTATGAACCTCTATGAACTTCTCGTGGACATCTACGACAAGTATGGCTTCTCGCGCGAACGCGGTGTTAGTGTGGTACGTCCCGGCAAGAGCGGCGCTGAGGAAATTCAGGCTATGATGAAGAACTTCCGTGCCAATCCTCCCAAGGAACTCGGCGGCAGCCCCTTGACATGTGTTAAGGATTATCTTGACCTCAACTGCACAGACCTCAAGACAGGCACAATCGTTAAGATGGACTTCCCCACCACCAGCAACGTACTTCAGTTCTTTACCGAAGCTGGTGACAAGATCTCTATCCGTCCTTCGGGAACAGAGCCCAAGATTAAGTTCTATATCGAGGTTCGTGAGGATATGAAGAACAAAGACGAGTATGAAGCACTCGTAGTTAAGGCCGAAGAACACATCGACCAGGTTCTTAAGGAACTCGGCGTGTAAAACACACGCGTTTGTTTGAGCCGACACTTGGTCTGTCGCTCAATACATAAACATAAATAGCAGGCGTATCGGATATTGAAAACCGATGCGCCTGTTTTGTTATATTAAGGGAATTTGACGTAAATTTGCTTAATTGCCGGAATTGCATTACATTTGTTTTATGAAAATGAAACACACAATATATCTTCTTCTAATGTTGCTTAATGTCGGAGTGTGGGTAGGTTGCACAGGCAAACACCGTGATAGCCGTCTTGACACTGCCTATAGGCTTACCAGTGAAAACCCGGACAGCGCTCTCGAACTCCTTAAGAATATCGACCGAGACGCACTAAGCAATTCGGACCGTCATTATTACGACTTCGTGTTGATAAAGGGTCGCGACAAGGGTTATATCACACATACATCCGACTCACTCTATCTTTCGGTGCTTGAGTATGCCGAGCATCATCAGCACGAAGGGTGGTATCCCGAGGCTTTGTATTATGGAGGTCGTGTCTATAGCGACCTTGGTGACTTGCCAAGCGCTTTGAAATATTTTCATCAATCGTTGGACTTACTCCCGGCCGACGGCACACACGACCAGCAGTACCTACGCGGCATCGTTTTAAGCCAAACCGGTCGACTATTGGATAAGTTGAGAATGCATAAAGAAGCAATTCCTTATATAGAAGAATCTTTACATTATGACAGCTTGTATAATGATAAGGTAAATTTAATATCTGACTTGCAATTATTAAGCGCAATCTTCTTAAGAGATTCGCAGATGGAATTTAGTAGAAAAAGTTTAATAAAGGCTTTAACAATAAAACCACAAACTGCTCAAGATTCAGCGAAATCTTATCTGTATTTGGCTAATTACTATCAGTTAAGGACAGAACGAGATTCGTCGATATATTATATTCTAAAAGCTTTAAAGAATAGTTATAAAGAAGTAGAGAATTGTACTAATCTGTACGCTGCAACTATTTTTCGAGATGCGGATATGCCTGATTCTGCATTTCTATATGCCCAAAGAGTCATTAATTGTGATGAGGATAATTATAAAGTTCATGCTTACAGAATTTTGTTGAGTTCTAAAATGAGAGATTTATTGCCAACTGATTCTTTAGATATCTATTTCGATAAGTATTTTCGTCTATTAGAAAAGAGGTTAGATGAGAATCAATCGAATTTATCTGTTTCTCAACAATCATTTTATAACTATGCAAATCATTATAAATTGAGATTAATCAAAGAAAAAGAGAATTTTAAACTACGGAGTACAATAGCTATCATTTCTATTATAAGTTTAGGATTG
>QLIP01006291.1_pt1 | contig 13461 bp, 13 predicted proteins | sample 1769771 | NCBI WGS metagenome assembly QLIP01 (sample SAMN09428762, study PRJNA476227) | Gut metagenome, whole genome shotgun sequencing project. | isolation source: cecum | host: Rhizomys sinensis | place: China: Jinsha town of Minqing, Fujian Province | collected 2013-09-23
GCAGCCACACAAAGGACAAACTCGACCCTTAGAAAGCCTTTCTTTTGCAACAAAATCCTCAATATCCAGAGCTTTAACAAAAGCAGGGTTCAGCAGCATGGATTTAAGGCTTTCCTGCTCTGCAATGGTTAATTTGCCAATAAGTTCTAATACATCCTTGATGGTAGGCATACGCAGTCAACTCCTTTCGATACTGGTTTCTATTATGTATTATACACTATTTATCTGCAAAAGTCAACCATTTGTTGTGACAGAGCCATAAAAAATTAGTTTAAACAACTTCATGTGATGGTTGTCAATCTATTTCTTGCCACAAAATCGTTTGGTAAGCCATGATCGGACTGGAGTGTCGTATAGTTTCATTGTAGCATATGCAATAAGGAGGCTCATTGTGAAACTGCCAATGAAAACTATTACATGTGCACCAACGGGCATATCAGGATTACGTCGTGCCCAACTCATCTGCATATACACCCAAGGATAATGTGTAATATAGAGAGGATAGGAGATGCGTCCAAGCCATTGGCACAGGGCGATGGTTCGCGAACCTTTTAATTCACCACCAACGCCAGCCGCAACAATGCAGGGCATTAAGATCAGGATAGCAACAGCGCAATATAGGCCATTTATCCATCGTAGTTCGCCTGCTCCGCCAAGGTGCGGCATCGCTAAAATAATGAGCAATGCGATGGCTGTTTTTATGAATCCGTTACGACATCGTATTTTCCATCCCATTCTGTAGATTAGCAAACCTAACAGGAAGGGGTAAAATAGTCGGGTAGCAGCAATCAGGATTTGTTGCTTGGTGAGGCACCAACCTCCTATGACGGTGTAGATTGCTTCTCCGCGTCCGTCAAGGCAGTTAAACATATCGATGTTAAAACAAAGATTTATGGTGAGTATACTGCTTAGAAAGACGAGGATTGCCAATACAGTTTTTGAGCAACGTCGTATGAATAGGGCATATAGGATATTGGCTATATATTCCCACATCAGCGACCATGCAGGCCCGTTGAGGCTATAGGTCTCCTGCCAACCTCGAAGATCGAAGGTTTCAGGTGCCGGAATCATGAGCGACCCGATGATGAAAGCAATCACTACCCACCACCAGGGAGTAGACATAACTAACGGAAAAACATCAGCTCCAGTGAAATAGAAAAGCATCGCGCCGATAGCCGACCCGGCCAAGACCATGGGTTGGAGCCGGATAAGACGTCGTTTAAAGAAATCCCATGTGGTCATTTTGCCCCAACGGTCATCGTAAGCATATCCGATAACGAAACCGGAAAGAACAAAGAAGAAATCGACAGCAAGGTATCCGTGATTCACTATTTGGGTCATTGTATTAGTGGCGTATGTTTCAAAAAGGTGAAACAGTACGACTGCAATTGCTGCGACGCCTCGTAAACCATCAAGTATTTCGTAATGAGGCTTTTCTGAAATTATGGCGGAGTTGTTCGACATTTGTATTTGCTAAAAGGGGGTTAAGAAACGTTTAATTGAAATGTGACCTGGCTTTGGAAGAAGTATTAAAATTTGCAAAGCACTTTGAAGAGTCTATTCACGGGGAGTCCCATTACGTTGTAGTAACTACCATTGATCCATTCGACCGCAACGCAACCGATCCACTCCTGGATTCCGTACGCACCAGCTTTGTCGAGTGGTTGAAAATTGGTTACATAATAATCAATCTCCTTGTCGCTCAGTTCCCCGAATTTTACCTCAGTAGTAGAAGTAAATGTCTCTTGGCGTTCGTTGGTCATGACACAGACACCTGTTATGACCTTATGCGTATTACCTGACAATTCACGAAGCATGGCTTTTGCTTCGGCTGCATTTTTCGGCTTTCCATAAATTTTATTCCCAAGCATCACGAGGGTATCGGCAGTTATGAGCAACTGCTGATCAGAAAGATTTGAACGAAATGCCATTGCTTTTTTGTGTGCAAGATATTCAGGCACTAACTCTGACTGCATCGTATCGGGGTATGATTCGTCGACCATTCCAATAGAGGCAACGCTAAACGGAATTCGTAGCTCGGCAAGCAATTCTCGACGACGGGGCGATTGGCTTGCCAAGAGTACTTCATATTTTCTAAGATTCTCTAACATATGTGTGAATTGAACTTCAATAAATTTATATCACCATCCAAAAGCTTTTTCGCGATGGAGCCATTGTCCGCGGGCACGCAAAACTTGTTCAATAACATCTCGAACACAACCATATCCGCCGTTGAAGCGGGATACGTAAGTTGCAATCTCACGAATTTCAGGAGCAGCATCGGCGGGTGCGCAACTGAGGCCGGCGGCAAGCATGCATTGATGATCGGGGATATCGTCGCCGATATATACAACCTGTGCAGGAGCTAAATTATTATCATCAAGCCATTGATTAAAGATATCAATTTTGTATTCAGCTTTTTGATATATATCTTTTATGCCTAATGCATTGAAACGCAGTCGGACAGCTTCCGATCGCCCACCGGTGATAATAGCCATCTTATAGCCTAACTTGGCAGCAAGTTGGAGCGCGTATCCGTCCTTGACATTTGCCATTCGCATTGGTTCGCCGTCGGCCGACATAGGTATAACCGATGGAGAAAGAACTCCGTCTACGTCAAATACGAAGGCTTTGATTACTTTGAGATCATAATTTATTGCACTCATAACTTATTGATGTATCTTCTGTATTGAATTTGATAGTATTCTGTAAATTTCAGCCAACTCCCGGTCATCGTTCAGTGCTTCGAGATGAGAATTCATGATTCGCTGATCACCTCTAATAGCGGGGCCCGTCTGGGCTTGTGAAGGGGAGAGCACTTCCAATTTAGAGAAAGTCTCTTTGATTAGAGGCTTGATTAGAGAGATGTCGAGTGAATTGCGATTTAGTAACTCATCGGCAAGAACGTACATATGATTGGTAAAGTTGCAAGCAAACACAGCAGCTATATGAAGAGCTTTACGTTGTTTTGATGAAACTTGACGTATATCTTTTCCAATCAAAGCGGCGAACTGGTATAACTCCTTGAAATCAGCATCGTCAGCAACTTCAAGAAGATATGGTATATCTGAATAATTGAGAGGCTTTCCTTTGGTAAAGGTCTGAAGCGGATAGAAAACACCGGTTTTTTCGCTTCGAGAAGCCAGTATGTCCAAACCCACTGAGCCGGCAGTATGCACAATCATACCCTTTAATGGCGGAAGACTCTTTACAACCGATTCAATGGCATCGTCCGAGACAGCAATGATTGTAAGATCGGCATTGATGTCAATCTCCAACTCTGGATTTCTTGGATTAACTACTGTGACATGGAGCAAGTCTTTGAAAGCTTCTGCAAGATGCCAACCAACATTGCCCCGCCCTATGATATTAATTCTTTTGGTTTCCATTTGTGTCTTCGAGTATTTTGAAAGGGGAGAAGAGACCATCGACAGAGAGCATACGAAGTGCGACTTTTTCAAAATCAGAGGTCGTACTGCTGTTCAAACGCCGATCAATTTCGATAGCTACGCGCCCCATGGTCATGCGCAAGTTGATTTCAATACATGGGTTGATTATACCCTCGTCAGTGACGAGCATATCAATTCCTGCGGGTCCGTCGTAGAAGGGAGCGATATGTGTTTCCATCAGCAACTTCTGTCTTTTTATAATATCCGACAGATTATTTATATCAGGTCTGATGTCGGTGCAGGCTAACACTCTTGCCGTCAATTCCTCTTGCGAACCAACTTCGTTCGATTTATATTTGCCTCTGTTCGAGGTGGTGAATGGCGATAGACCAAGATACTGTACCTCTCCATGCTTACACTCCCATTCAGTGGCGAAGTCGATCTGTTTCTTGTATGCTTTCTCTATTGTGACGCTGCCTTGGTGTTTGATGGTTCCTCGCACCCAAGGCTCGATGTGGCGTGGAAGGAGGTCTTGAGTAAACAGCAAACCTCTTCCCGAAGAGCTCCATGGTGCTTTAATAAACAACGGCGACTGGGCATTAGAGAGTTGCATCACTTCGTTCGTGCTAAATTCTTCGCGCGGAATCTCGATGTGCGGATGGCACAAATCTTTGAAATTTCGCATGAATTGAATAGAAGTTCGGCGATGTGAAAGTTGGCGTAAAGTTTCAAGTTGTTCCGGGTTCGGATAGAAAGCATTAGGACCTTTGGGCGTTGGAACTGATTGGGGTATGCCCACCAGACCCAGCCAATGAACCAATGCTCTGTTCCAACCCCAAGGACGAATGACGCATCGCGGATATTCCTGTAAAAAATTACGAATCAAGTTCTGAGGAACCAATTGTATATTCTTTTCAGAAACCAACTTTGACAGGATATTATTATTATTCAGGAAACTCTCATAGTTTTCAGGAAGCAGAATCGCATCTTTGGGTTCAGCGTATATTGCCGGCAGAAGAGCGAGTCCCATTTTGAGGGCTGACACCGCCATCGGAGGGGTGTAGCTAATTGAGTTAGCCGCAAGAGCATAGTCTGTTTCAGGATTAAAAATATGAAGTTCCATAATAAAAAAGTGCTTGGTGTGGGGTTGAAAATACTACAAACTAAAAAGATCGCTTAACGACTTCAGTATTTAGCACGCTCTAAATACAATAAAAAGATATATCAGCTACTGACATATCTTTTTATTGTTTGTTATCTCACAAGTTTTTGGACTTAGTCGTTCAATAGATTCTTTTCTTTGAGCGGGTTAGAGAAATAAAGTTTGTGCTCGATATACTCTTGCGTAGCTATCAGTGTGGGTTTCGGTAACTTCTCGTAGAATCGAGAGATCTCAATTTGTTCGCGGTTTTCAGAAACCTCTTCGAGGTTGTCGGAAGAAGCGAACTCCTGAAGCTTGCGCTCAAGTTCCTTTTTGATCTCAACAGAAATTTGATTAGCGCGTTTTCCGATTACACACACAGTTTCGTACACGTTACCAGTTTGCTCAGCCATGGCGATCATGTCGCGCGTAACTGTGTTGAGCGGAGCGTTTGTTTTCTTGTAATCCATATCTTTATTCTTGTATCTTCTATTTTTCTATCGTTAATTACATTGCAGCATACTTGCTGGCAATTTTAAAGATTGTATCAGCCTCTTTTTTGTGTTTCGAATCGGGATAATTGTTAGAGAATGAATAGTATTCATCAACAACATCACGGAAACGGTCGATTTTGCGTTCGTCAACACTCTCTTTGGCGATTTGATACTTCGATTTAAGTATCAACAATTCAAAATCCTCTTTGTATTTAGAATAGGGGTAATCTTTTAGTGCATTTTTCGAAACGATAATTGCTGATTCGTAATTGTTGCCCATGAAATTACCCAAGTTATAATAGAGGAGAGCGTTTTGAAGTTCTTTTAGAGTCAACTTGTCCTGCATTTCAAAGATTGCGTTGCGGGCAATTGTTGTGCGGTCGCTTTTGGGGAAGTGATCCAAGAAGCCCTGCAATTCTTCGATAGCTTTAATAGTAGCCGACTGGTCAAGCTGAGGTTCGGGAGAATCGAGATAGTATCCATATCCGCTGTAGAAACGAGCCAACTCAGCATATTTCCCTTTTGGATAACGAGTATAGTACGTTTTGAGATGCACTGCAGAGTTTAGGTAATCTTTGCTTTCAAAATATCCCATTCCGAGTAAGAACAATGCTTCTTCACCATACTCTGTGCCTCGCAAAGGAGTTACAAGGTCGTTAAGCAATGTAGTAACCTGATCGTACTTTTTTTCATCGTATGCACGTTTTGCATAATTGAATTTGTACAGAGCATCGGTGCTTTTGAGTACTTTGGTATACTCGCCGCAAGAGGCCATAGCCAACAGGAGCGGTATGAGATATAGTAGCTTGCGCATATGTGTTTTCTTGATTTTAGAAGTTGTTTAATCTTGTTTACAAATCTTAGAAAGAAGTTTAATTTTATTCTTTCATTAATGCTTGCAAATCTTAAGAAAAAATAAGTTTAAACAACTTCTTCGTTTTTAATGCTTCATCCAACTCGAATGCGAGATGATGTTGTTGTGTCTATTTAAAGCGTATTCTGTTTTCGCTTTGAGGTGCAAAGTTAATAAAAATATTGAGATATTTAAAGGAAATATCATAATTATTGTGCTAATAATTGTAAAATTTATTAACTTTGGAGTCGAAAAAATTTTTAGACCTTGAAAAATATAAAAGATAAGATGCCTTGTGATTGGGGCAGTAGTTTTGTTTCGCGACATCCGATTGTTGCGAACGTGCTTATAATCACGGTAATATCCGTGTTGGGAATATATGTGGCTTACGTTGCGACAGCCTTGTTTACAAAACATGGTTGCAGTAGCGAGGTGCCTCGTGTAGAAGGGAAGAGTTATACTGATGCAATTTCAATTTTACACGATGCAGGCTTCCGTGTGGATATTCGCGACTCGTTATATCGCGAAGATATCAAGCCTGGATATGTGATAGAACAGTTCCCGAAGGGGAAACTGATGGTTAAGCCCGGACGCAAGATATTTTTATATATAAATGCTGTGCATCCGAAAGAGGTGGTGTTGGACGATGATAATCACCCGACAGATTATGCAATGAAGGGAATTTCGCCCCGTTCTGCTATGGCGCGACTTGAAGAGCTTGGATTTAAGAGTATTCGAGTGGTGAAGGTTTTGGGTAGCTATGACCGAGTGGTGAAGGTTCTTGCTAACGGAAAAATCGTGCGCAAAACAGAGAAGATACCTATCAATGCCTCTATCGTTTTGGAGATTTCAGATGGGCGCTTAGATCAGGTAAAGGATTCACTGCAACGCTTGGAATATATGCGCAATTACAAAGAGACTGCGCCGGTGACTGAAGATCCTGATTATTCCGACCCTGAATATTCTGATCCGGATGTGATGCCCGAAGTTATGTGATGGCGTCAAAGGAATTTTCATTCATTGAAGTTGTCTAAACTGCATTGAAAATCGTCAAATGAAGTTTTTAAGAAACTTCATGGTGTGTTGAAGGGAGTCTCAGCAACGTAAGCGTTATATAGATATGATCGATATTACAGAAAAAGAAAATATAGAGTTCGGAGAGGGTGCAGAACCGGTTGAGCATGAAGCTATATATGTCGATGAGGCAGGAAATGAATATTTTGAACATTTTCGCTTTGTTGCAGATAAAGGGCAACAGATGCTTCGGGTAGATAAGTTCCTTACCGACCGAATTGAGAAGACTTCTCGTAATAGAATTCAACATGCCGCTGATGCTAACTGCGTATTGGTAAACGGTAAACCCGTAAAATCGAGCTATAAGGTAAAACCTCTTGACGTGGTAAGTATCGTAATGGATCGTCCTCGTTATGATTTCGAAATCATAGCTCAGGACATTCCGCTTGATATAGTGTATGAAGACGATGCATTGCTTGTTGTGAATAAGCCTGCCGGGATGGTGGTTCACCCCGGACATGGTAACTATCACAGTACGCTGGTGAATGCGTTGGCGTGGCATTTTAAGGATGATCCGAACTATGATGTGTCGGACCCGAGACTGGGATTGGTGCATCGAATAGATAAAGACACATCAGGGCTTTTGGTGGTTGCAAAAACACCCGATGCAAAGACCGATTTGGGTTTGCAGTTCTATAATAAGACAACGCGACGTGAGTATGTGGCGCTTGTTTGGGGCGATTTCGATGAGCCAAAGGGTACGATTATAGGAAATATAGCGCGAAATCCACGCAATAAATTGCAGATGGCGGTGATGGAGAATCCCAATGAGGGGAAGCATGCCGTGACTCATTATGAAGTTCTTGAGTCGTTTGGATATGTAACTTTGGTGAAGTGTGTCTTGGAAACTGGTCGTACACATCAGATCCGAGTTCATATGCTTTATAAAGGTCACCCGCTCTTTAACGATGCCCGTTATGGTGGCGACAAGATATTGAAAGGAACTACATTTGCGAAATATCGTCAGTTTGTAGAGAACTGTTTCGATATCTGTCCACGCCAGGCACTCCATGCCAGGACGCTTGGCTTTCGACATCCGGTTACGGGGAAAGAGATGGATTTCGAAGCACCCATACCGGAAGATATGACTCAGCTTTTTGAAAAGTGGCGTAAATATAGAGCAGAAGTGTAAATCACATCTTGTGAGATTGTTTAAATATCTCTAATCAAATATTTAAATATCTCTTATATAGAAGTTGTTCAAACAACTCTATAGATATGAAATGAACTCATTGGGTTGTGTTTTTACACAAAAATATGCAAATGTGCAAAAATGTTTCAAAAAAATGAAAAAAATTAATTGGAAAGAATAATATTTTTTGTAACTTTGCATACTGTCCAAAATAGTGAAGTTTAAAAGTTAACTATGAAGTTGTTTAAACAACTTCTATAATCTCTAATTTGGCGTAACCAATATACGGTAATTATAATTATGAGCAATCAAGAATATAATTTTAGTGATATAGCGCCCTACGACGATAACATGTTCCAGGAGAAGATGTCAAATCTTGTCAAGGAGCCGGGTTTTTTGCATGCAATAAAGTATTGTATGCCTGAGAATGAGATACCAACATTAATTGAAGAGTTGTTGAAGATGACTACAAAGCACGATTTTCAACAACGTGTCATGTATCCTTTCTTGGAATTGTTGGCAAAGAATACGACTTCAGGAATTTCGCTTGGCGGGTTGAAATATTACAATCCGGGCATGAATTATACATTCATTACCAATCACAGAGATATAGTGCTTGATGCTTCGTTTCTGAACCTTGCCTTTATGCGAAAGGGGATGCCGACGTCGGAGGTGGCTATTGGTAATAATCTTCTTATTTTTGAGTGGATTAACGACTTGGTTCGATTAAACAAGAGTTTCATTGTGAAGCGAGACACAGGTCTAAGAGAGGGACTTCAGGCGGCCAAAAAATTGTCGGCTTATATTCACTACTCAATCCTGGAGAAGCACGAATCGGTTTGGATTGCCCAGCGAGAAGGTCGCGCCAAAGATAGTTCTGATAAAACTCAGGAGTCGCTCGTAAAGATGTTGGCACTTGGTGGTCAGGGGCAATTTGTTGAGCGTTTGAACGAGATAAATCTTATGCCTGTTTCGATATCGTATGAATATGACCCGAACGATTATCTGAAAGCAAAAGAATTCTTGATGCGTAAGCGTAACCCACAGTTTAAAAAGTCTAAGCGCGATGATCTTTTCAGTATGGAAACAGGTTTGTTGCAATTCAAGGGACGCGTACATTTCCAGCTGACTCCCCGAATCAACACGAAACTCGAACAGTTGGGAGATTTTCGCGATAATAATACAGCCGCAAAATATGTAGGTTGCGTTATTGACCAGGCCATTCATCGTAGTTATGAGATTTTCCCCATTAATTACGTTGCATATGATATGCTCCACGATACAAATCGATTTGCGCGAAAATATACAGCAGAGCAGAAAGAGGAAACATTGGCTTATCTTAACAGCCAGTTGCAGAAAGTAGATGTAGAAGATCTTACTGATGAAGAGCGCGAATATTTGATGGAGATGATGCTTGTTATGTATTCAAATCCGCTAAAAAACAAATTGCGTACCATTCTCGGAGGTATGGAATAAAAAAGAAATACAATAGATCACTTCAATAGATGGGGTTTGACTCCATCTATTGTTTTATAAAGTACTTATGAGATCATTTTCAGCACTGGTATTTGTAGTTGCATATGCATTATGCTTCTTCGTAGACTGGTATATATATAAGCGAGGCAAGAGTTTGTTGAAAACGGCACGCTCGAAAAGAATATGGAACTGGATATCGTTGGCTAACTCTTTGCTGACGGTGGGGTTATTGACGGTTCTTCTTATATGGCCCAAACGCAATCCGGAGGTTTCTTTATATCCGGTGTTATGGATAGCATATATCTTTATAGGCTTCATTGGGTCAAAACTTGTGTACGTGCTGATGGATCTGTTAGGTGCTGGTGTATCGTTATTGTTTGGCAGATTTGTTCCAAAAAAGAGAATAAGATCAATTTTTTCTTGGATAGGAATTATAGGAGGAGCTCTGCTAATCATAGAGATGATTATTGGGGTTGTCTATACACGTAATCAGATTGAAACGCATTATGTAGATATAGTTTCAGATCGATTGCCTCAAGGATTTGAAGGTTATAAGATTGTGCAAATAAGCGATTTGCATCTTGGTACATGGGGCGATGATACAAGTTTTGTTTCTGAGCTCGTAGATAGTATCAATGCTCTTAAGCCGGATATGATTCTTTTTACTGGCGATTTGGTTAGTAAGACAACTGAAGAGATGAGACCATTCAAGACTGAATTGTCTCGACTGCGCGCCCGGGATGGAGTTTGGTCGGTGCTTGGAAACCATGATTATGGAGTTTATGCCGATTGGGGAGATGATGAACAGAAAAAGCGTAATCTTGATCTTCTCAAGGAATGGCAGAAAGAGATAGGTTGGCGTATGCTGAACAATGATCATTCTGTAATTAGGCACGAAGCAGATTCTATCATGCTGATAGGAGTGGAAAATTGGGGATTGCCGCCATTTAAACAAAATGGCGATTTGTCAAAGGCCGACATAGTAGATGGTGTTAATAGGTTGAAGGACGGCTCATTTAAAATATTAATGACTCATAATCCTGATCATTGGCGCAAAGAGGTTTTGAATATTAGTAATATTGATTTAACAGTGTCGGGTCATACGCATGCAATGCAGATGATATTCCCATTGATAGGTAGTCCGTCATCTAAACTCTACCCGGAATGGAGGGGATTGTATACAGACTCGACAGGTCGTTCCAATCGTTATCTATATGTAAATATAGGCAGTGGAAATGTTGGTTATCCCGCCCGTTTCGGCTCGGCTTATCCCGAAATAACTGTATTTAATTTAAAACGTATTGCAAAGTAGTATATCATGTCGGGAAGAATTGTCATAAGCCTCGGATCGAATATCGATGATAAGGAACAGCAAATACGTTCTGCGCTCTCTTGGTGTGAGGGAAAGCTGTCAAACTTTCGTTGTTCGCATATATATGAAACTCCGGCAGAGGGGCAGGGATATGGGGATGCTTTATATATGAATGCTGTTGCTATTGGCGACCTGCAAGGTTCGCTTCAGATGTTTGAGCAATCGACGAAGGAATATGAGCTACAAAATGGTCGAGATGCAGAAGCACGTATGCGAAAAGAGGTACCGATAGATCTGGATATAGTATTATTGAATGATGAGGTGTTGCGTCCGTTCGACTATTCATCCACTTTTTTCAAGATTGGCTTCAATTATTTGAATTGTCAGTAACGCAGTCAATTAGCAATTCTTCCTCTCTCCATATTGAAATAGTTTAAAACTTCTATTTTTGACTTTTTTCTTGCAATTATTGCTTAATTATTGTTATATATTTAAGGTCGAATTCCTTATTAAGAAACTAAATTTGATTATATTATGTCAAATTCGATTAGAAAAGAAGCACTTATTTACCATGAGGAGGGAACGCCAGGAAAGATTGAGGTTGTTCCCACAAAGCCGTATCAGACAAAACGAGATTTGTCGTTGGCTTATTCACCCGGAGTTGCTTATCCCTGTTTGGAAATTGAGAAACATCCAGAAGACGTTTACCGCTATACAAATAAAGGTAATCTTGTTGCAGTTGTGTCGAATGGAACAGCAGTGTTAGGTCTCGGCGATATCGGCGCTATGGCAGGAAAGCCTGTTATGGAGGGCAAGGCCATGTTGTTTAAAATATATGCCGGTATAGACTCTTTTGATATTGAGATTGATGAGACAGACCCGAAGAAGGTGGTTGAGATTGTAAAGGCTATCAGCCCGACTTTTGGTGGCATCAACTTAGAGGATATCAAGGCGCCAGAATGTTTCGAAATAGAGTCATCTTTAAAGAAAGAATGCTCAATACCGGTTATGCACGACGACCAACATGGAACAGCAATCATATCTGGTGCTGCTCTTATCAATGCTTTGATTGTTCAGCAAAAGAAGATTGAGGATGTAAAGATTGTGGTTAATGGTGCTGGTGCAGCCGCTATTTCATGTGCCCGACTTTATAAAGCATTGGGAGTTAGACCTGAAAATATTCTACTTTGCGATTCGAAGGGGGTAATTCATGAACTGCGTACGGATATCAATGCACAGAAACGAGAATTTGCAGTACGCTCAGAGGCTCGCACATTGGCAGAAGCACTTGTGGGTGCTGATGTCTTTCTTGGACTGAGTGTTGCAAATGTATTGAAACCGGAGATGGTTATGTCGATGGCACCGCGCCCCATTGTATTTGCGCTCGCCAATCCTGATCCGGAGATAGACTATAACTTGGCAGTATCTTTGCGCGATGATATCATTGTGGCTACAGGTCGAAGTGACTTCCCGAATCAGGTTAACAACGTATTAGGCTTCCCCTATATATTCCGCGGCGCTTTAGATTGCAATGCGACAGAGATAAATGAGGCAATGAAGATTGCGGCAGTAGAAGCGATTGCCAAATTGGCCAGAGAACCTATCACAGAGGAGGTACTCAAAGCTTATCCTGATGAGACATTGGTTTTCGGTAAGGATTATATATTGCCGAAGCCGCTCGATCGTCGACTCTATTATCAGGTGTCACCGGCAGTAGCAAAAGCTGCTATCGAGTCAGGAGTGGCACGCAGAATTATTACCGATTGGGATGCATACCAATCAGAGCTTGCCCAACGCATGAGGTTCTAAATCATTAGATACTATCCGACAATAGGCAATCATAAATTATACAATACCTTGTTAATAAGAATAAGGAATAATAGTTACAAACATCGGCACAACGTTAGGCGTTGTTGCCGATGTTGTCATATAGTTGGTTGTTTAACTTAGTCAAGCATCTTTTATCTTCCTGCATTCCATCTATTATATTTTATTTGAGAACCACTTTGTAAAGTTCTTATATTGTGGTTGACTTGTATTTTGAATCTCTAAGAGTGTGTTTGAATTTAATCCAGATTTATTTTTATAGATACTTTAGAAATCTTTTCGGTTCCCTCGAAGCCTGTTTTTGGTGCTTTTCGCCAAGATTTCTTCGGTCGCATAGCCCGCTATGCTCCCTCATCAACTTGCGAAAATCCCTCAAAAACAGCTCTTCGAGTTAACCGAAATTAAATTCAAACACACTCTAAGTCTGTATATAAAATCACTCATCCAATCCCTGTTGCTTTATCTCTGCGTAAATTTCCTGATAGGCAGCAGCTCCAAACAATGAGCGGAACATCTGCCATGAAGGTTCCGGCATCTTATCCAGAGAAATGTCATCATAATAAGATGTCATCTCATAAACAATCTGAGGGTCGCATAAAGAATCGTCTACAGTTACTCGTGCATTCACACCATCGGAATCTGTACACTTATCCGGTGTACACTCACCTGAAATCCAGACATTGGGATTCACTTTCTTGGTCAATAAATCAAAAACTGTATTTCTATCGTAAGCATACGGTCTGGCGCGTATTGCGCAATTGAA
>QLIP01027405.1_pt1 | contig 13447 bp, 9 predicted proteins | sample 1769771 | NCBI WGS metagenome assembly QLIP01 (sample SAMN09428762, study PRJNA476227) | Gut metagenome, whole genome shotgun sequencing project. | isolation source: cecum | host: Rhizomys sinensis | place: China: Jinsha town of Minqing, Fujian Province | collected 2013-09-23
AGCTGTTGCAGTTGGTCTGTTTGATTCTTCATATTTTTTTGTATATATTTATCTGTTGGTGTCGGGGTGTTGTGTGGTTTGCTTTTTTTTGCTATTTTTGTAGTGCACTCTTCTGGGTTGCATCGATTGTATTTTTTTCCATTATAACGTTATTGACTATATTATAGCTTATTGCGATGGATATAAATGATTTCCCCTTGAATGTCAAAGATGTTCTTGAAGGTGACCGCAAGTTTAATGCTCTTTTGGGTATCAATAATGTAGCTGAACTGAACGTTGCCGTTGAACAGCGCAGCGCATCTGACCTTATAAATATCTGCGAAACCCGTCAAGCAAAGTCTCTTAGTGTTATTGCTGACGATATTGCTATGCGACGCGCTCGCGGAGATGCAGGTATTGTATTGATTGCCGGACCTTCTTCGTCGGGCAAAACAACTACGTGCAAACGGCTTGCCAACCAGATGCTTATTAATTATATACGTCCCAAGATGATTTCACTTGACGATTACTTTGTTAATCGTGTCGATACCCCCAGAGATGAGTCAGGTGAGTATGATTATGAAAGTCTTTATGCTCTGGATCTTGACCTGTTTAAGTCGCATTTGGCTGCACTTCTCGCCGGTGAGGAAATCAATATACCCACATATAGTTTTGAGTTGGGCGAGAGAGTTAACCGTGATCGCCCGTTGAAACTTAATTCAGGTGAGGTTCTAATAGTTGAAGGTATCCACGGACTCAATCCTGAGTTAACCGCCGGGATACCGTCCAACTATCTATACAAAATTTTCGCCTCTGCGCTCCCTTCAATTTCAGACAGAGAAGGGGTGCTAATCTCTCCCACCGATGACCGTCTACTGCGGCGTATTGTCCGTGACAATAAATATCGTCATGTATCGGCCGAAGGGACCTTGAAACGTTGGGGTAGTGTCCGCCGTGGCGAGGATAAATGGATTCTTCCATATGCGGCATATGCCGATTCGGTTTTCAATACCTCTTTGTTATATGAGATTGGTGCAATCAAGAGTTATGCACTCCCTCTGTTGATGGAAGTTCGTTGCTGTTCGCCGGAATATCTTGAGGCTCAGCGACTCATATCATTTCTGGAACAGTTTAATACTGTGCCTTCCGATAAGATTCCCCCCATGTCGCTGTTGCGCGAATTTTTAGGGGGGAGTTCATTCCATTACTAATCTAAAACCATACGGAAGGCTTTAGGGTCTTCATTTATACTCAACTTAACAAGATGAAACGATTATTTCTTTCGGCTGCGCTTTTAGCAGGTTTGCTGAGTGCTAATGCCTCGGACATTATCCCGACTCCGGTTTCTGAAAAGGCTGGTGTAGGAGGGTTTATTTTTAATAGTACAGAAAACGTTGAGATTCCCGTTTTTGCCAACGATAGTGTTGGTCGTGCATTTTATTCGATTCTCGGCGAATTGCAGAATGGTGCCGGTTGCAAGTTTACAGCAGGCAAAACGGGCAGAATAGCATTGCGAACAAACAGCATGCTGAAAGGGGAGGATTATAAGTTGCGTGTCACTTCCGACTCAATTGTGATTGAAGCAGCGCGACCGGTCGGTTTCTTCTACGGATTGCAGTCTTTGCGTCAGCTCTTGCCAGTAAACTCTACTCGTCCGGCCATGATTGAGGCGATAGAGGTAACGGACTCACCCCGTTTTGGATGGCGTGGATTTCTGCTCGATGAGAGTCGTCACTTCTTTGGCAAGGAGAGCGTAAAGCGTGTCATCGATATGATGGCGCTTTACAAGATGAACCGTTTCCATTGGCATCTTACCGACGACCAGGGGTGGCGTGTTGAAATCAAGAAGTACCCCAAGTTGACAACCGTAGGAGCAGAACGTGTCGGTATGCATCTTGGTTGGGAGAATCGTCAAACCGCCGATTCGTATCGTTATGGTCCCTATTTCTATACACAGAAGGATATCAAGGAGATTGTGGACTATGCCCGTGACCGATTTATCGAGGTTATTCCCGAAATTGACATGCCGGGTCATATGCAGGCCGCTGTGACGGCTTATCCGGAATTGCTGGCATGTAACAAGAAGGAAAAGCATGAGGTGTGGAATCAGGCGGGAGTTAGCCGCGACGTGCTTAATGTGGCTCAGGACGGTGTGGTGAATTTTGCTGCCGATGTAATCGGCGAAATTTCAGCTCTTTTCCCGTTTGGGTATATGCATCTTGGTGGAGACGAGTGTCCCATTGACAAGTGGAAGGAGACCCCGGAGTGTGTGAAACGACTTGCCGCCATCGGATCGGACAACTATCAGGACCTGCAGTATGATTTCTACAATCGTGTCATAAGTCAGCACAAGGCGAAGGGTGGCAAGGAGAAATTTATTTTCTGGAATGAGGTGCTCCATGGTAATACCTCGCTAATAGGGGAGAAGAATGAGGATATCACCATCATGTCGTGGGTGGACTGGGAGAAAGATGGGAAGGAGGCAGCCCGTCGCGGTATGCAGACGATTATGACCCCCATAAAGCCCTTCTATATCAACCGCAAGCAGAGCAAGAATGCAGACGAGCCTTACGGTGCAGGAACCGGAACTGAAACTCTGAGAGCAGTATACAGTTATGAACCGTACGAAAATGTTCCCGACTCGCTGCAAAAGCAGTATGTGGGTGTGCAGGCCAATTTCTGGACCGAATGGGTAGAAGGGGAGAGTCAGTTGCAGTATCTTATGCTTCCCCGCCTCGCAGCTGTGGCCGAACGTGGATGGAGTGCTGCCAAGCCGCGCGATTTTGATACTTTCCTGATAAAGATGAAGGGGTGGCATGCCCCTTACTACAAGTCGAAATCCTGGAATCACGGCGACCTCACCGACTAATCGGCTCTAAAAACGGTTTCGAATTAATTATACTTTGTTAGCCATGCATGGATAACCTTTCAGGAGGTGGTTTGTTATAACATTGGATATCTGTCCGGATATCCAATGTTTTTTTTACTATGAAACACAAAAATTTTTCGCGATTAAAGCATAAAAATTTTTGACTATAAAAACACAGAGTTATTATGAAAATCGAAGCTAAAGTTGCCGAAGCAATCAACGAGCAGATTAATGCCGAATTTTGGTCGGCTTACCTATATCTGGCAATGTCCGCATATTGGGAACACAAGGGTAGAACAGGTGTTGCAAAGTGGTTCTATATCCAGTTTAAGGAAGAGCAGGTACATGCCGAGCTATTGTTGCGTTACCTTTTGGACCGCGATGGTGAGGTTAAGCTCGCTCCTATCGCAAAGGTAAAGCAGGACTGGGGTTCACTTGCCGAGACATTTAACGATACTCTGGCTCATGAGCAGAACATGACCAAGAATATCTATGCCCTCTACACCCTTGCCGAGGAGGAAAAGGATTATGCCACACGCGAAATGCTTAACAAGCTGATTGTAGAACAGGTGGAAGAGGAGCATATAGTACGCGACATTATTGACAATCTTAACCTTGTTGGCAATGACGGAACTGGTATCCTGCAGATTGACCGTGAACTCGGCAACCGCAAATATCAGGCACCATCATTCTAAATCGGGTCTCCCAGCATCATGCAGTTGGCGCTAGAGTGATGCGTAAGGAAAATATTTTTTGAGGAATGAAGCAAACCCCTCCAAGCTGTCAATCAGTTTGGAGGGGTTTGTTTGATGTTCTCCCGGGCGGGTACGGGATGTATGTAGTGGAGCTGGAGGGGATTGAACCCTCGTCCAAACGTGGAACCAATGGGCTTTCTACATGCTTAGCCACTCTGATTGGTTTTCGAAACCGGGCAGGCCAGGGGCAGCCAACCCGATTCTTAGTTTCTTGATTTCGGAATGACGTCGAAACACCGTCACTCCTATTTCCGAATTTCTCTGCACCTCCTTGTCCAAACGTCTCGGAACGGGGCAATGGGGAGATGTCTCGTTCTCCACCACTTTGTGGAGAATTAAGCAATCCTACTATACTTCAGATTAGGCAGCGAGAGCGTAATTGTTATTTTCGCCAATTATAGTTCGACGCTTTTGCGATTATAGAGCTTAAACGCCAAAGCTCTGCATGCTTACCTACCGCTTCTACACGCTGTCAAAGCCAGTCAGCCCCGTCGGCGCATTCCCGGCACGAATCCGGGCGCGTTGGTATTTTCTATACGTGTTGGTATTTTCTATAAATGTATACGCAAATTTATCACCTTTATCCCGAACCCGCAAGCAAAATCTTCTCGATTTAACTTTATTTAACACTCAGAGCTCTGAATTTCCCAATATCAGGTCTCACTTCACGCAAATATTTCCGGTCATCGGTTGCTTCTGTGCCTAATGCTCTGCCTTATGCCGATGTACCCTCGTTCTCCCGTCTAAAAAGGGCAAAGTGCCCACCATTCGCCCTTTGGGCTCACACTCAACTAAAAGCTCTGTGCATTAGCGCCCCACGTTCTTCCGTCCTCCCGTCCTCCCGTCCTCCCGTCTCGTTCTTCCGTTCTCCCATCCCCCGTTCTCCCGTCCTCCCGTCCTTCCCTCCTCCCGTTCTTTCGTCCCGTTCTTCCGTCCTCCCGTCCTCCCGTCAAAAAAGGCGCGCCCGTACTTTCGTCAGGCGCGCCTATTGTTTTGCGGTTATGAATTATCAACTCTTTTTCATCTCCTTGGCCCAGGTGTCTTTCAGTCCAACAGTTTTGTTGAATACCGGGCGTTCGGGGGTAGAATCCTTGTCGACCACATAGTATCCCAGACGCTGGAACTGGTATTTGTCACCCTCTTTGATGCGCTCGGCAAGCCAGGGCTCGATCTTGGCGTTGCTGCGTATTTTGAGCGAATCGGGGTTGAGGAGTTCGCGGAAGTCAAGACCCTTTTCAGCCTCTTCGGCAGCCGGATTCTCAACGGCAAAGAGGTGGTCGTAGTCGCGGATTTCAGCTTCAACGGCAGTGGGTACCGATACCCAGTGCAGGGTTCCCTTCACCTTGCGGTCGGCACCGGGGAGTCCGCTGCGGGTGTCGAAGTCAACCTCGGCATAGATTTCCTCGATGTCGCCGGCCTCGTTCTTCTTGACACCGGTGCAATTGATGATGTATGCACCTTTGAGGCGTACCTCCTTGCCAGGGGTCATGCGGAAGAACTTCTTGGGGGGATTCTCCATAAAGTCCTCGCGTTCAATCCAGAGTTCGCGGCTGAAAGGCATCTGATGCTTCCCTTCGGCGGGGTTCTCGGGGTTGTTGTCCATCTCCATCATCTCTACCTTCTCCTCGGGGTAGTTTGTAAGTACAAGCTTAACCGGATCCTGCACCACACTTACGCGGGTAGCGGTCTTGTTGAGATGCTCGCGAACGGAGTGCTCCAGGAGTTCGATATGGTTGAGCGCCTCATATTTGGTGTAGCCGATTTTCTTGATAAAGTTCTTGATTGATTCGGGGGTGTATCCGCGACGGCGCAGACCACGCAGCGTGGGCATGCGGGGGTCGTCCCATCCGCGCACCAGACCCTCCTTGACCAGAGTGAGCAGTTTGCGCTTGCTCATCACCATATAAGTAAGGTTAAGGCGGTTAAACTCAATCTGACGCGGGCAGTAGCTTTCGTCGGCAAGCTCCTTAACGAAATATTCGTAAAGGGGGCGGTGAGGAACGAACTCGAGAGTACAGATAGAGTGGGTAACACCCTCAAAATAGTCGCTCTGTCCGTGGGCAAAGTCATACATCGGGTATACCTTCCACTCCTCGCCGGTGCGCCAGTGTGGGGTCTTGATAATGCGGTACATAATCGGGTCGCGGAAGTGCATGTTGTCGCTTGCCATGTCGATTTTGGCGCGGAGCACCATAGAGCCTTCCTCAAACTCACCCTTGTTCATACGCTCGAAAAGGTCGAGACTTTCCTCAACCGGTCGGTTGCGGAATGGAGAATCGGTACCGGCCACGGTCGGAGTCCCCTTCTGCTCCTTGATCTGCTCGGAGGTCTGCTCGTCGACATACGCCTTACCCTCGCTAATCATCCGCTTGGCAAGGTCGAAGAGCTGCGGGAAGTAGTCTGACGCATAATACAGACGGTCTTCCCAGTCATAGCCGAGCCAGTGGATATCCTCCTTGATAGCCTCTACATACTCGGTATCTTCCTTTTGGGGGTTGGTGTCATCAAAACGGAGGTTGCAGGTACCGCCAAATTTCTCGGCAGCACCAAAGTCCATGATAAACGCCTTGGCATGTCCGATGTGGAGGTAGCCGTTAGGTTCAGGCGGGAAACGGGTGTTAAGTCGTCCGCCGTTCTTGCCGGCCTCGAGGTCGGCCTTTATCTCCTGCTCAATAAAATTGAGTCCACCCTCAGTGGTGAGGTTTTCATCTTTGGTAATCTCTTCCATTCGAAAAGTATGGTTTGTGGGGCGGCGTCCGCAGCTTCAGAGGCAGCGCATTCCGCACCGGAATTAATGAACATGCAAATATAATAATAATTTCTCAATTAATACTATCTAGCCCACTGTTTCGCCGCCACTTCCATGCGCTTGGATTAACTTAAGTATTCTTGTGCACTATAGTCCGTTGTTACAAGAGCGGAGTAATTGTATTTTTGCAACAAATCTGAAGTTATGAGTAGTATTGGAGCCATCATAAAGAGATTGCGTGTTTCCCATAATCTGACACAAGAGGCATTTGCCATTGAAGTCGGAATAGATCGTCGCTATATGAGTGATTTAGAGAATGACAAGCGCAATGTGTCTGTTGAGGTAGTATCACGAATTTCAAAACACTTCAATCTCTCATTATCTCAGTTTTTTAGTTTAGTAGAACATACATTTCTTCCCAATCTTACTATCGATTCTCTAAAGCAGTTTTTATGTGACAATGATTTTGAAGATAGCATAGTATTTGAAAATCCTGATTATGTTTCAGCTTTTGTTGGAGTCAGTAACGATGGACGGGCTATATATAATTATGAATACATGATTGCTCATCTTGTAGAAGAAGGTATGACCTATGAAGAGGCTATAGAGTTTATTGACTACAATACAATTGGCGCTTTACCCTATATGGGAGCAAAGGCACCGATTATTTTATACTCCACTTATTCTATATAACAATGACAGCTACCGAGATTCAAGATTTTATTCAAAATAAGATTTCTGAATATAAGTATGACAAGAATAAGAATGTAAAAATTCGCGCATTATTAGATAATAAAGAGCAACGTTTCTTTGCCATAACACGCCCCGAAGAGGAGCCTAGCGGAGCATACCATGATTTCTCGTTTGTCGCTTTTATCAGCGATGATGAGCAGAAGTTATTGTTAACTTTGTGCATAGGTAGTCAGGGGTTTCAGAATGATATTACTTTAGCAACTCTGCCTTATCTTCGTCGTGAATTTAAGATATTTGGAGAGTATAAATTGCCTAATAATGCTAAGGATAATTCTGCGGAAGAAGCGGAAGAAATTCCCCAGGAGACTTTTTTTATTAAATCCGATTTTAGCGATATTGCTTCTGTTCACCCTGTGTTGGAGGGGTATGCAGCTGGTGAATTCAAAAAAACGATAGAAAAATATAAGCAAAGTATTCCTGTCGGAGAGATTATCTCTCTTTACCAGGTAGGTGAAAAGCAAATTACAGATAGAATATCACAATGGTTGGCATTGTACGCTAAAGTCCGTGGTATACTGGAGGTTGATAGAGTAAAATCGCATCGTAGTATATATAATGGTACTATGAAAAGTCTGCTGAAGAATATTACTAACGCAGATGAAAGTGATAAAGCCAAAATAGCAGAAGTTGGGAACTTGTTGAAAGCACATAAATATATAGTGCTGCAAGGGGCGCCCGGAACAGGAAAAACCCGATTGGCAAATCAAATTGCCTCCAAAAATTATTCACAACATACAAAATTTATTCAGTTTCATGCCGAAACGACATATGGAGATTTTATTGGAGGTTTAGTACCTAAGCAGGGTAATGGCTCGCAGCTTGGTTTTGAATATCATAATGGTATCCTTACTGATATAATAAAAGAGGCAATAAACAACCCTAATGATGAGTACTTGCTTGTAATAGATGAGATAAACAGGGCAAACTTGGCTAATGTGCTTGGTCCCATCTTTTATCTGTTTGAAAATAGAGAAGGTGAGCGCGAAGGAAAGATTAATATTGAAGGGGTTGGAGAGATTGACCGACTTCCTAAAAATCTCCATGTGTTAGCCACAATGAACACTGCTGACAGATCGTTGGCGGTAGTTGACTTTGCTTTGCGCCGTAGATTTATTTGGTATACACTTAAGCCTCATGTGATTGATTTCTCGAATGATCTTGATAATAAATTCATGGAAGAGGAATTCAGTGCAATGAACTCAATCTTTAATAAATATGCCACCGACAGTGAATTGAATTTGCAGCCGGGACATTCTTATTTTATCGTGCCCAAAGGCTCGGATGACCTTTATTTCAGGAATCGCCTGAAATATGAATTGATGCCTCTGATTAAGAAATATCTTCAGGAGGGGTACCTTTCTCAAGCAAAAGATGACTTTGAACAGTATTTTAAGACCTATGCTGACTCTTGGATTTTTGAATAATTGAGCAATGGCCAAGAATAAACAAAGTTTCTGGATTGATTCGATAGAGGGTTTCGCGCCAAGAATATGGCGTGAACCTGAATTTAAAAAATTAGGACTTGAGAGAGATAGAAATAAATCATGGCTGGCTGCAATCAACCATTTTATTTCATTAAATCAAAAGGGTTTCGACTTCTTGGGTATTAGGCTTAATACCACAACCGAATATGGCACAGAACTGCGTTTAGAACGGTCTAATTTCTGCGGTGCTGTTACACTCTATTCAGCACAGGGATTACCATGTGCAACCTTAATATCCAAAGGTACTTATGGCGAGGACGTAGCAGAATTGGTCTCTGCCATTGGAGCTGATATGTCGGTAGAATTTAATGACAAACTGCCGTTATATACGGACTGCCCGATAGTGGCACCCGTCTATTTGGAATGTTTGAAATATATAGACTTATTCATTCAGGCAGAAAGGAGTCATTGGCGCAAGTTTGCTGTAACAGAAAAGATAGAAAGCCGAACCAGTGCTGGAACCAAGTGGGGGAAATATGCTATAACACATATACCCTCAGGTGACAAGCAACTATTATTTCCCAATCGAAAGAATATTCTTGATAATCAACATAGCGAATGGCTTATGTTGATAGGTGTGCTTCAGTATGCTCTTGATATCATAAATCAACCAAACACCCCAGTATCAGTAAAAATGCAGCAGTACTCGAAATTGGCATGGTTGCATTCTTTTGTGCAGAATAACAAGAAGTTACATGCAGATGCAATGAGAATTGCGGGTGGAGATCCTCCCATCATTAAGGAGCTGAAAGAATCAGCAAACAAGATTATCCAATCTCGAACATCCCAGCGACAATCATGGCGTGTAGATCAGGCAAAGCTTTACGAGCAATTCGTACAGTTTATTCTACATAAGTCGGCAAAACAATGCGGTGGCTCTACTCAAAATAACTTGAAAATCCAACGCACTAATAGTAAGCATATTGCATGGAGCTTGGCATACCTTGAACCAGATATAACTATTTCGCTTGGCGATGTTACTGTTATTGCTGATGCCAAATACAAGAGCCATATGTATAATCTCAACGCTGAGAAAGTAGATACTCTCAAGGAAGATTTTCGTCACGACCTTCATCAGGTTTTGGCTTATTCAGCATTTACTCGTACCACTCACAAACACACATTTTTGTTATATCCGTGCACTTCATATCAACATTATGCTCAAACCTTTACCTTTAACAGTGAAAATGCAGCCACTACAGCCCACCTGATTGGTATCCCATTTCAAGTTAAAGAAATTGAGAATGTAGCTTCTGAAATTGCTTCTGTTTTGCGAGATATCTCATCCAAACATTGAGTGAACCGCGGGGATCGGCAGCTTTTGATGGGCGATGAAGTCTAACGGTTTTTGGGGGGAGTATTCGGGGGAATTTGGATAGTTAGGAAAATATTTATAACTTTACAGCGCTAATTCCTAACAAATAAACGAATCTAACGTGAAAATACTTCCCTTAATTGCCTTTACCGTGGTTGCGGCTGCGCAGTTGTGTCCAGTTGCGACAGCTGCTCCCCCCGCCGAGAAGCAGAATGCTCTGCTTGAGCAGGGGTGGAGCGACCCCGAACTTAACCAGATTAACCGCGAGCCGATGCATACCTCGTTCTTCCCGTTCCGCAGTGTGGAGGAGAGTGCGAGATGTCAGAAAAGTGCATCAAACTACCTTTCGCTGCATGGCGACTGGAAATTCAATTGGGTCAAGGACCGCAACCTTCGTCTCACGGACGACTTCTATAGTGTCAATTATGACGACTCGGGTTGGGGCTCGATGCCGGTGCCCGGGATGTGGGAGCTGAACGGGTACGGACAGCCGGTGTATGTCAACAACCTATATGTGTGGCGCGACTATTTCAAGAGCAATCCCCCTGTTACCCCCGACTCGCTCAACGGAGTGGGTGTGTATCGCCGCACCATCACAATCCCCGCCAACTGGAAAGGGGAGGATATCTTTCTGCACTTCGGCTCGGTGACATCTAATGTGGCGCTGTGGGTCAACGGCAGGTTTGTGGGGTATAGTGAGGATAGTAAGCTGGCAAGCGAATTTAATGTGACACCATATGTCAAGCCGGGTGCCGATAACCAGATTACCTTCCGGGTGATGCGCTGGTGCGACGGCACATACCTCGAGGACCAGGACTTCTTCCGCTTCGCTGGTGTGGCGCGCGACTCATATCTTTTTGCAGTGCCTAAAAACAGGGTGGCAGACATCCGTGCTGTCGGAGATCTCACTCCCGACTATAAGGATGGTGTGGTGAATGTGGCTCTGAGGATGGCAGGGAGTGCCGATGTGGAGTTGACGCTGCGCGATGCCCACGACCAGAGGGTAGCATCGACCACCCTGCGCCGAGCCAGCGGCGATGTTAAGACACAGCTGTCGGTGGCAGCTCCCCAGAAGTGGACTGCTGAAACCCCCAACCTCTATTCACTCACCGCCGAGGTCAGGAAGGGTGGTAAACTGCTCGAGGTGATTCCGGTGCGAATCGGCTTCCGCAATGTTGCGGTTAAGGATGGTCAGCTGTTGGTAAACGGCAAGCCGATACTTATCAAGGGTGTGAACCGACATGAACTGGACCCCGACGGTGGGTATGTGGTGAGTCGCGAGCGGATGATTAAGGATATAAAGCTAATGAAGGAGCTTAACATCAATGCGGTGCGCACCTGCCACTATCCCGACGACCCGCAGTGGTATGACCTTTGCGACGAATACGGCATCTACCTCGTGGCGGAGGCCAACATCGAGAGCCATGGAATGGGGTATGGGGACCGGACGCTGGCCAAGAATCCGGCATACGCCACGGCACATCTGGAGCGCAACGAGCGCAACGTTCAGGCTAACTTCAACCACCCCAGTGTAATCATTTGGTCTCTGGGCAATGAGGCAGGTTACGGTCCCAACTTCGAAGCTGCCTACGACCGTGTCAAGCAACTCGACCCGTCGCGCCCCGTGCAGTACGAGCAGGCCGGAATCAACGGGAAGACCGACATCTTCTGCCCGATGTACCTCGGTTACAAGGGGTGCCGGGAGTATGCCGACACTGCTACTGTCAAACCTTTGATACAGTGCGAGTATGCCCACGCCATGGGTAACTCGATGGGTGGTTTCAAAGAGTACTGGGATCTGATTCGCAAGTATCCGCGGTATCAGGGTGGTTTTATCTGGGACTTTGTGGACCAGGGACTCCGCACCACCGGCAAGAACGGGAAGCAGATTTGGGGGTATGGTGGCGACTTCAACAAGACCGATGCCAGCGACCTGAACTTCTGCGACAATGGTATTGTTGCACCCGACCGCACTCCAAACCCGCATGCCTACGAAGTCCAGAAATATTATCAGAACATATGGAGTTCGCTCTCAAGTCCGGGTATGGTAAAGGTGCTTAACGAGAACTTTTTCCGCGACCTGTCGGATGTGGAAATGCGGTGGACTCTGCTACGTAACGGGGTTCCGGTGCGCACCGGCACAGTGGGTGTGCTTAATATTGCACCGCAGGCCACCAAGGATGTGGCGGTAAACTATGGCGCTGTCAATCGCGATGCCGAGTGGTTGCTGAATGTGGAATACTTTACCAAGAGTGCCGACGGTCTTCTGCCTGCAGGTTCAAGGATAGCGGTCGACCAGCTGCGTCTCACCGACTATTCCCCTGCAGACAAGGGTAATCCCCCTGTAGTAAGCAATCAGTTTCCTGCACTGACGCTTACCGACACCGAGTCCCAGCTCAGTGTACGGGGGGGGCGACTTTACGATAGGTTTTGACCGCGCCACCGGTTTTATTAACAAGATAATGTTCGACGGTGTCTCGCTACTTAAGGATGGAGGGGAGGTTACTCCCAACTTCTGGCGCGCTCCGACCGACAACGACTTTGGAGCAAATCTGCAGAACAAGTTGAGAGTATGGCATAAGCCCGAACTAAAGCTGGTGGGGCTGAATGCGCAGACCGTTGACGGGGTGGCGCAGATCAAGGCTGAATACAAGATGCCTGCCACCGGTGCCAGCGTGCTGATGACCTATAAAGTTTCACCCTGCGGCGCCATCGACGTTACCGAGAGGATGGTTGCCGATACTACGGTCAAGAACGTCCCCGACATGTTCCGCTTCGGAGTCGAGATTCCGCTGATCGGTGCGTTCGAAAACCTGGAGTATTACGGTCGCGGACCTCGCGAAAACTATGTGGACCGCAAGGGGTCACAGAACCTTGGCATCTATCACCAGACAGTTAGCGAACAGCCGTATATGTATATACGTCCGCAGGAAACCGGCACCCGTAGCGATATCCGCTGGTGGCGCATCAGTACTCCCCAGGGTACCGGTCTGGAGGTAACTGCACAGAAACCGTTCTCCGCTTCGGCACTCCACTATACAGTCGATTCGCTCGACGAGGGTAAGGAGAAGGTGAACATGCACACCACCGAGGTGGAACCGCAGGATATCACCAACCTCTGTGTCGACCTGGAGCAGATGGGTCTCGGTTGCGTAACAAGCTGGGGGGCGCTGCCGCTGCCGCAGTACTGCCTGCCGTATGCCGACCGCACATTCAGCTTCCGCATCACACCCCTACGTCGTCGTTGAGAACTCTCTGTTTAACTGCAACCTTGGTGTGCAGGTATTCAGCGGGTAACGCGGAGTCCCGATACAGGCTGAATTTTGAAATTTGGTAAATAATTATTTTTTAACTATATTTGTGTGGCAGAATGATATTGAATTTCGATATCGTTCTGCCACACATATTGAAGTTGTTTAAACTTATTTTTTATTAAGATTTGCGAGAGATTTTTGAGCTGATTTTTTCATTTGTCAGCCGGACTCCGGCCGAAGAGGAATCAACCTTTCGGTTGGTTCCGATGAGAGGGGAAAAAGCAGCCAA
>QLIP01018655.1_pt1 | contig 13442 bp, 13 predicted proteins | sample 1769771 | NCBI WGS metagenome assembly QLIP01 (sample SAMN09428762, study PRJNA476227) | Gut metagenome, whole genome shotgun sequencing project. | isolation source: cecum | host: Rhizomys sinensis | place: China: Jinsha town of Minqing, Fujian Province | collected 2013-09-23
ATGCGCGCCATCTCCACGATATCGTCCGCCACCAAGCCGTGCCCGCGCGAAATCAATTCCAACGCCAATTCCGATTTCCCAATGCCGGAATCGCCCGTGAGCAAAACGCCCAAACCATAAACTTCCATAAACACGCCGTGCAGGGAAACGCTGTCTGCCAAATGCGCCGCCAAATACATTCTTAATAAATCAATGACGGCGGAACAATGTTTGGGCGTTAAAATCAAGGGCGTGCGCGTTTTTTCACAAAGTTTGGTCAATTCTTGCGGAGGCGTTAGCCCATCCGCCACAATCATTGCGGGCGTGCCCACACTAAACAAATCTTTTAAAACGCGACTAAACCGGCGCTTTCCAATTGCCAATGCCCAATCGTATTCCGCTTGCCCCATCACTTGCAGGCGCTCCGGGTGGATGGTATTGATGTGCCCCACCACATCCGCCCCGTAGTTGTGCGCGGTTTTCAATTCTATGGGTCGCCCCATAGAGGTCAATTGATTGACCCAATTCAACAGCAATTTTTCGCGATTGTCTTCAAAAAGCTGCGACAAACTCAAATGTTGCGGCATTTAAAGCTCCGCAAACAATTGCCAAATGGCGTTTTCATCCTTTGCGGCGCGCAATTCTTGGCAAACAGATTCTTGGGATAAAACCTGCGCCAAACTTGCCAAAATCTGCAAATGCTCGGCGTTGGAATCAGAAAGAAGCAGCAAAAACAATAAATCCACCGGTAAGCCATCCGGCGATTCAAACAAAATGGGTTTATTCAAGCGCACAAAAGCGCCCACCGTTTGGGTTAAACGGGGAAGCCTTCCGTGCGGAATGGCGATGCCTTTTCCCAAACCCGTTGAGCCCAAGCGTTCACGCGCGAAAAAGGCGTCAAAAATCGTGCGGCGCGCAATGCCTAAAACGGGTTCAAACAACAAGCCGGCTTGTTCAAAAACCCGTTTTTTGCTTTGCAAGGGCACATCCAAGCGGATGTATTCCGGCTTTAAGATTTCTTTAAAAATGGACATTTTGCTTACGCGCGCCGTTCCTGCATTTTTTGTTTGTGCTTTTGCACTTGGCGATCCAATTTATCAAACATTGAATCAATGGCGGCGTATAAATCTTCATTCGTTTCCGTCACGTGCAATTCTTTGCCGGGAATGTGCATTGTGACGTCCGCTGTTTGGGTGAGTTTTTCAACCGACAAAATCACATTCACCCCCAAAACTTTATCAAAATGGCGCACCACCGGCTCCAATTTGGCTTCCACATAATCCCTCAGAGCATCGGTCACTTCAATATGATGTCCGCTGATTTGTAAGTTCATAGTGCACCCTCCAAAAATAAAAAAAATGGTTGTTGACCGTGGATTTTAAAAGACTTAGGGCGTTTTGCGTGATGAAACCGCGGCAATACCCAAAGCCTCCCTATATTTTGCCACAGTGCGCCGCGCCACCATAATGCCTTCTTGGGCAAGCATTTTGGCGATTTTGGCGTCTGACAATGGTTTTTCTTTGTTTTCCTTGTGGATGATTTGGCGAATCATCGCTTTGGTGGCGGTGACGGAATATTCCCCGCCGGAATCGGTCGCCAGATGACCCCCAAAAAAATATTTCAATTCAAACACCCCGCGCGGCGTAGACATATATTTTTGCGCCGTCACGCGCGAAACGGTGGATTCGTGTAAATCCAAGACTTCTGCAATCTCTTTTAAAATCAAGGGGCGCATTGCGGTTTCGCCATAATCAAAAAAGGCGCGTTGACGATCCACAATGGCTTGGCTCACCCGCAAAATGGTTTCAAAACGCTGTTCAATGTTTTTCACCAAATAACGCGCTTCTTGTAATTTCAAGCCCATATCCCCTTCCCGCTGCGCACGCACGGCGTTGGCGTAAAGGCTATTGACCCGTAACCTTGGGTAAGCCTGCGGATTGATGTAAGCTTTCCAACTGTTTTTCACGCGGCGCACCACCACGTCCGGCAAAATGTATTGTGGATGGGCTCTGCCGAAATTGGCGCCCGGGCGTGGGTTTAAACCCACAATCAATTGGCGCGCCGCTTTTAACAAGGCTTCATTCACGTTTAATTCGTTAGCAAGCGCCGCCATATCGCGGTTTGCCAAGAGGGGAAGGTAATGCGCCACCAAATCCAACGCCACATCGCGCGCGGGGCTCTCGTCCTCATTTAAAAGTTGCAAGGTTAAACATTCTTCAATGTTGCGTGCCGCCACCCCCAAGGGGTCTAAGCGTTGCACCCAACAAAGCGCCACCTTCAATTCATCCCAAGAAAAATTCAATTCTTCCGGCAGCAAAGCGCTTAAATCTTCCAAAGGCGTGCGCAAATAACCGTCTTCATCCAAATTTTCAATAATCAACACGCACAATCCACGGTCGCGATCACTTAATTTTAAAAATTGCAGTTGTTTTTCTAAATGTTCCGCTAAGCTTTCTTCCGCCGTTTGTAAATTTTCCCAGCTTTCTTCATCCTCAGAATCGTTGCGATTCTTCATTTTTACATCGCCCACTTCGCCTTCAAAGCGCGCATCGTCTAAATCCAAATCTTCTGCATTATTTTCGTTTTCTGGGGATTCTGCGGAAGGGTTTTCATCCGTTTGCGTGGGAGTTTCAGAAAAATCATCGCTTAATTCCAACAAGGGATTATCCGCCATCAAAGCGGATATTTCTTCCATCATTTCCAAATTAGACATCTGCAACAAGCGAATGGATTGCTGCAACTGGGGCGTCAATGCCAGCTGTTGGGTGAGTTTGACTTGTAAGCTTTGCTTTAACGCCATTTTTATAGCCGGAAATGTTCGCCCAAATACACTTGGCGCACCTTTTCATTTTCCACAATTTGTTGGGGCGCGCCACCCGCCAACACTTTGCCTTCGCTGATGATCCACGCGTGATCACAAATGCCCAAAGTCTCACGCACGTTGTGGTCTGTGATTAAAACGCCAATGCCTTTTTGCTTTAAAAACCCAATGATTTTTTGTATATCCAAAACGGCAATGGGGTCAACGCCGGCAAAAGGTTCATCCAATAAAATAAAACGCGGGGAGGTCGCCAAAGCCCTTGCGATTTCAACGCGCCGCCTTTCCCCTCCGGATAAGGCGGCGGCGTTCACATTTTTAACGTGCTGAATATTCAATTCACCCAGCAAATTTTCTAAACGCAATTCAATTTCCGTTTGGGTTTTGTAGGTCAACTCCAAAATGGCACGGATGTTTTCTTCCACGTTTAATTTTCTAAAAACGGAAGCTTCCTGTGGCAAGTAAGAGAGCCCCATTTGCGCACGGCGATGCATTGGCAAGTGGGTGATGGGTTTATCGGCGATGAAAATTTCGCCAAAATCAGCAGAAACCAAGCCCACCACCATATAAAAACACGTGGTTTTGCCCGCCCCATTAGGGCCCAACAAGCCCACCACTTCGCCGGCTTCCACCGTAAAGGAAACATCTTCCACCACCGTGCGGTGTTTGTAGGTTTTTTTTAAGTTTTTGGCGCAAAGCGCGGTTTTTTCCACGGTGAACCTTTAACTTTTTTTAAATTTTTTTCAAAAGTGCGCAAACCATTGGGGAGGGAAAGCCGCGAGCACACAAAAAACGCCCTTGTTTGGCGCGTTCTTTTTCGTTTAAAGGTGGGGCAAAACGCTTTTCCCAAATGGCAAAACAGCGTTCTTCTTCCGCTTGTCCCTCTTCCAAAACCAAAGCAATCAATTCTGCTTCCACCCCCTTTTCTTTTAATTCCATCGCAATTTTGCGGTTGCCAAAGCGCTGCATTTTTTGGCGAAAAAAATTTCGGGCAAAACGCAGTTCGTTTAAATAATTCAAACTTTCCAATTTTTGGATGATGGATTCCACCTTTGCTGCATTCGCCTCATCACGCATTAAGCGCGCGAACAGTTCCTTTTTGGAATATTCGCGCCGCCCCAATAAAAAAAGCGCTTTTTGAAAGAGTTCCATCCCTTATTCCGCGGGAGGAGCAAGGGTTTTAGCGGATTCTTTTTCGCGTTTTTCCTTCACCTTCTCACGGATTTTCGCTTCAATTTCTTGGGCTTTTTCCGGATGTTGGCGGAAAAATTCGCGCACGTTTTCTTTACCCTGCCCGATTTTTTCTCCGTTTAAGGCATACCACGCGCCGGATTTATCAATCAACCCCATCGCCACGCCCATATCCACAATTTCGCCTTCGCGGGAAATGCCTTGTCCGTAAAGCATTTCAAACACCACTTCCCTAAACGGCGGGGCAACTTTGTTTTTCACCACCTTGACGCGAGTTTCATTGCCAATCACCTCTTCGCCTTTTTTCAAAGCCCCAATGCGGCGAATGTCTAAGCGCACAGAGGCGTAAAATTTTAAGGCATTCCCTCCCGTGGTGGTTTCTGGGTTACCAAACATCACGCCGATTTTCATACGGATTTGATTGATGAAAATCACCAAGGTGTTGGTTTTTTTAATGCTGCCGGTGAGTTTTCTCAACGCTTGGCTCATCAAGCGCGCTTGTAAGCCCATCACGGAATCGCCCATTTCCCCTTCAATTTCAGCGCGGGGCGTCAAAGCCGCAACGGAATCAATCACCACGATATCCACGCCGCCAGAGCTCACCAATTTATCCACAATTTCCAAGGCTTGTTCGCCCGTATCCGGTTGGGAAACGATTAAATCCGCCACGGTTACGCCCAAGCGCTGCGCGTATTGCACATCCAAAGCGTGCTCGGCATCCACAAAAGCTGCCACACCGCCCAATTTTTGCATTTCCGCAATCACTTGTAAGCACAAGGTGGTTTTGCCGGAAGATTCTGGACCGTAAATTTCCACCACACGCCCGCGCGGTAAGCCCCCAACGCCCAAAGCAATATCCAAACCCAATGAGCCGGTGGAAACCACTTCCAAGGCTTCATCAATTTTGACGTCCCCCATACGCATAATCGCGCCTTTACCAAACTGCTTTTCAATTTGCTGCAAGGCAGCGGAAAGCGCCTGCTCTTTATCTTTATCCATAAACCCCTCCAAAAAGCGACATTATGGCATAGCCTTTCTCTTCCACGGTCACGCTCCAATTTTTTTGAAAAAATAGCAGGTTGACCGTGGATTTTTTATTTTTTAAACCCCGATTCGCTTAACAATCTTTCGCAATAGCGCGCAATCAAATCCACTTCCACATTCACCCAATCGCCTTTTTTTAAACTTTCAAACATTGTGTTTTTTAAGGTGTGGGCAATCAGGTGAATGGAAAAATCGGTGTTTTCTACTTCATTGACGGTCAAACTCACGCCGTTAAGGGTGACTGAGCCTTTTTTGGCGATGTAAGGGGATAAACTTTTGGGCGCGCGCACCGTGAGTTTGCGGTTGTCCCCCACTTTTAAAAATTCCAACACTTCCCCCTTGGCATCCACGTGACCAGAAACCAAGTGTCCGCCCAAGCGGTCATTTAATTTCAAGGCTTTTTCTAAGTTTAAGCGCGTGCCCACCTTTTCAAAGCCCGTGGCGCAGGAAAGGGTTTCGGGGGAAGCATCCACCGAAAAAGAAGAATCAGAAAAATCCACCACCGTTAAACACACTCCGTTGCAGGCAATGGAATCGCCCAAACGCACATCGCTGAAATCCAAAGTGTCGCTGAAAATAGTAAGCCGCACGCCCGCTTCGCGCGGGGCAATGTTTTCCAATCTGCCCACTGCTTCAATAATGCCTGAAAACATCAATCTTCCTTTCTATAAAGCCAATTGCGTGGTGACGCCGTATTTTTTGGCGACCATCGCGTAAAGCGCAAAAACACCGGGCAACTTGGGGTTGTCGGGTTCTTTTTTCTTCGCGCGTTGTAAATAAGAAAGCCCTTCCACCGCCCAATCGTGGTCCCAGCCTTGGTGTTCCAACAAAGTGAAAATCGCTAACGCTGCCTTAATCAAAAACGCCGTGCCGGGGATTTTTTGGACGGCTTCCCGCATTAAGCGAGCGTTGCCCAACCAATCGCCTTTTTTTAAAGCGGCGGCGCTCTTTTCATCAATCGTTTCAATTTCCTCAGCAATGGAAGCCAACAACTCTTGAGTATTTTCCGCCAAATGGGTTTCTTTAAACACTTTGTCCAACTGCGCCAGCACCTTTTTGTTTTCAAAATTTTCAAAAGCGATTTGGCGAATAAGGGCTTCCCCTTCTTCCTTTTTGCCGGATTTTAAACACGCCAACGCCAAATCCGTGCTTTGCTGGGGAGATAAATCTTCATCCTTACATTGTTCTTTTAAAATCAAGGCGGTGTTCAATAAACTTTGCGCCTTCGCTTTCAACCCTTCTTCTTCCAAACACAGCGCATCAAAGGTCATTGCGGTTAATTCCGCCGCCAAATCACCCCGAAATTCCCGTTTTAAATCGTTCATCAATTTGCGTGAGGATTCCACATCCTTTTTCGCCAAATAAACGCGCGCCAAATTGCCAAAATCATCCACTTTGCATAAAGACGAACCGCGGCTGCGCTCAATCACCTTTCCAAACGCCTTTTGGGCAAGGGTGAAGTTGTCGTTTTGCATTGCCACATCGCCCATTGCACGCTGGCGCAAGGTGTTGTTGGGGGAAGATTCACTGGCTTTGAGCAGAATTTCTTGCGCAGCTTCCCAATTGCCTTCTTCTTGGTAAAGGGTCGCCAAAAAATCGTGAATCGCCAAAAAATGGGGAGAAGATTCCAACAATTTCAACGCCAAAGCTTGCGATTCTTTTAATTTGCCTCTTTCTTTTAAGGCAATGGCTAAGCCCATTTTCGCCCAAGGGGAATCGTTTTCAGCGATGATTTGTTGATAGAGTTTTTCTGCTTCCGGGAACAAACCCAATTTCAACAAAATGCTTCCCTTTTGGCGCGCCGCTTCAAGGGAGAGTGCTGGATTTTGCTGAATCACGCGATCACACGCTGCCAAAGCCTCGGGCAGGTTTTCTGCTTCCAAGCGCTCGTAAATTTTTTGCAAAATGTGTTTTTTGTAAATGGCGCGGATGAGGCGCGGTTGCAGCTGTTCCGCGGTAAAAGGTTTCACCAAATAATCATCCGGGAACAATTCTGCCAACGCCATCACGTTGGTGTAGGCGCGCTCGCTGCTCACAATGATGTAGACGGTGGAAAGAGGGATGTATTTGGCTTGGCGCAATTCTTCTAAGAGCTGCTGACCGTCCCGGGCATCTTCTAAGATAAATTCAGAAAGAATGATGTCAAAGCGCGTGTTTTTGACTTGCCGCAGCACTTCCGCGGCTGAACCCGCACCTTGCACGCTGTTGATGCCCAAACTCCCAAACATCAAACGCAGCGATTCCCGAGAAGAGGCATTGCGATCAATCAGCAGCACCTTTTTTTTGTGTATGGTGTGCTGCAAATGAAGAAGCCATTGTTCCGTGCTCATTCAACCCCTAAACCAACGCAAAACACTTAAAATTATGCCTTTTTTCCACGCACTTGGGCAGTATGCACTATCCTGTTTATTTTTCCGTCATCGTCATCGGCGGTGGACACGCCGGAACAGAAGCCGCCTTGGCTGCCGCGCGAATGAACGCCAAAACCCTTTTGTTAACCGATGATTTGGAAACCTTAGGCGCGTTGAGTTGCAACCCTTCCATTGGCGGAATTGGCAAAAGCCACTTGGTGCGCGAAGTGGACGCTTTGGGTGGCGTGATGGCGCGCGCGGCGGACTCTGCCGGCATTCAATTTCGGGTGTTGAACGCTTCCAAAGGTCCAGCCGTGCGTGCCACGCGCGCACAAGTGGATAGAAATTTATACAAAAAAGCCATCCGTTTGGCTTTGGAAAATCAACCCAACTTGTGGATTTTCGCCCAAAGCGCCGAGCGCCTTATTTTCCAAAACGGAGAATTAAAAGGCGTGCGCGCGCGTTTTGGCGTGGATTTTTTGGGGGATTGCGTGGTTTTGACCGCAGGCACTTTTTTAAACGGCTTAATGCACGTGGGGCTCAATCCCCAAGAAGGCGGCAGAATGGGTGCGGCTGCTTCTCTTTTGTTGGCAGAAGATTTAAAAAATTTAAATCTTCCACAAGCGCGCTTAAAAACCGGCACACCGCCCCGTTTGGATGGCAACAGCATTGATTTTTCCAAGTTGGAAAAACAAGACGGTGATTCTCCTCTACCCTATTTTTCCTTTATGGAAAAAGACGCCCACCCCCCACAATTACCGTGTTGGATTACAGAAACCACCCCCCAAACCCACGCCATCATTCAAAACAATTTAGACCGCTCGCCCCTTTACGCGGGCATCATCAAAGGGGTGGGACCACGTTATTGCCCTTCTGTGGAGGATAAAATCCACAAATTCCCTGAAAAAAACAACCATCCCGTGTTTTTAGAACCAGAAGGCTTAGACACCTCTTCGTTTTACCCCAATGGGCTTTCTACGAGCTTACCCTTTGATGTGCAATTGGAGGTGGTGCATTCCATCAAAGGCTTAGAAAATTGCCACATTTTGCGCCCGGGCTACGCCATTGAATATGATTTTTTTAATCCCCAAGCTTTGTCTAATTCGTTGGAGAGCAAAATCATCCCACGTTTATTTTTAGCCGGACAAATCAACGGCACAACGGGTTATGAAGAAGCTGCCGCGCAAGGAATTTTGGCGGGAATCAACGCGGTGTTGCTCTCGCGCGGGGAGAGCCCCTTCCATTTGGGGCGTTATGAATCTTACTTGGGCGTGATGGTGGATGATTTAATCACCCAAGGCGTGTTAGACCCTTACCGAATGTTTACCAGCCGCGCGGAATACCGTTTGAGTTTAAGGGAAGACAACGCCGACCGAAGATTAACCCCCAAAGCGCGCGCCTTGGGCTTGATTGATGAAGAGCGCTGGGTTGCGTTTTCGCAAAAAGAAGAATGGATTTTAAAAGAAAAGGAACGCCTTAAATCTACGTGGATTAACCCCAAAATGGTCAAAGCCCAAGAAGCGGCAAAAAATTTAGAAGAATCCTTGCAACGCGAAACCCATTTGTTTGATTTGTTGCGCCGCCCCAAAATGCGCTATGCCGATTTGCCTTTGTTTTTAGAGGATTTTTCATCCATTACCCATTCAAAAGCCATTGAACAAATTGAAATTGAAGCCAAATACGAAGGCTACATTGCGCGCCAAAAAGAAGAAATTGAAAAAGCAAAAAGTTTGGCGAATCTCAGCATTCCCAAAAATTTTAACTATGAAGCGGTGAAAGGTTTATCTGCCGAGGCGCGCCAAAAATTGATTTTGCACCAACCCGAAAACATCGCGCAGGCAATGCGCATTTCCGGCGTGACGCACGCATCCATTTCCATTTTGTTGGTTTACTTAAAAAAATCAGGCTTGGCGTGAAAAAAAATGAAAAAAAATCAGCGTCCACCGTGGAAGAAGATTTTCCCCACGGTGAACCCTTAATTTTTTTGAAAAATGCACTTTTCAAACAACAAGGCATCCACGCCGATGACGCCACCCTTTCCGCCCTCTTCCTTTACGCCCAAACCTTAAAAAAATGGAACAAGGTTTATCAGCTCACGGCAAAGGATTCTTTAATAGACATTTTCACCTTGCATTTTTTGGATTGCGCCGCACTCTTAAAACATTTGCCCGCTACGCCTTTTAATTTTTTGGATGTGGGAAGTGGCGCGGGTTTTCCCGGGATGGTTTTGGCGCTTTTTCGTGCGGATTCTTCTTTTACCTTAATTGATTCTTCTTCCAAAAAAACCGCTTTTTTAAGGGAAGTGGTGCGCGTTTTAAACCTCCAAAACGTGGAAATTGTTTGTGCGCGCGTGGAAGATTTAAAGGGCGCATTTGATTTTGTGGCGTGCCGCGCTTTTTCTACTGCCTTTGATTTTGTTTCCCAAACGCGGCATTTGTTGTCGCCCAATGGCAAGTGGTGGCTAATGAAAAGCCATCGTTTTAAAGAGGAAATGGAGGCGCTTTCCAATAGTGTAAAATGGCAAACGCAAGCGCTTTCCTTAGCCGATTCTTCTCTTTTTCGCCATCTTTGTATTCTGCAACCCAAATGAAAATTCTGGCCATCACCAACCAAAAAGGCGGCGTGGGCAAAACCACCACGGCGGTGAATTTGTCTGCCTGTCTGGCTGCTTTAAAAAAACGCGTTTTGTTGATTGATTTAGACCCGCAAGGCAATGCCACCACGGGCGTGGGCATCATCAAAAAAGAAGCCCTACCCACGGTCTACCAACTTTTAATTGGAAAAGCCACCTTTGAAGAGGTGAAAATCACCACCCCTTTTGATTTTGATTTGATGCCCGCCAACCGCGAGCTTTCCGGCGCGGAAGTGGAATTGGTGGAATTGGAAAACCGAGAAATTCGCCTTCGCGAAGCCTTAAAAAACGTGGAATCGCTTTACGATTTTGTGATTATTGATTGCCCGCCTGCTTTAAATATGCTCACTTTAAACGGCTTGGTTGCCGCAAAAGCGGTGTTGATTCCAATGCAGTGCGAATATTACGCCTTGGAGGGTTTGTCTGATTTGGTGGAAACCTTACGCAAAATCAAAAAACTCAACCCCGATTTACAAATTGAAGGCTTATTGCGCACAATGTTTAATCCGCAAGGCGTTTTGAATCAGCAAGTTTCCGAAGAATTGGAAAAATATTTCCCCAACAAAATTTACCAAAGCATTATTCCGCGCAACGTGCGCTTGGCGGAAGCGCCTTCTTTTGGCAAGCCCATTATTTTTTATGATAAATCCTCGCGCGGGGCAAAAGCGTATATGGATTTGGCAGAAGAGATTGTGAGAAAGTAAAAAATGGCAAAGGAACGAGGTTTGGGGCGCGGCTTGAACGCCTTATTGCGCCCGCGCGAAAAAGAAGATGAACTCAATTTTTTATCCCCCAAGGAATTGTGCGCGGGACAATATCAACCGCGCGTGCAGATGGATGAAATTGCCTTACTTTCCTTGGCGGAATCCATCAAAAAACAAGGGGTGATGCAACCCATTTTGGTGCGCCCCATAGAAAACGCGCCTTTTGATTCGCCCCGTTATGAAATCATCGCGGGCGAGCGCCGTTGGCGCGCGGCGCAGTTGGCGAATTTAGAAGAAATTCCGGTTTTAATCCGCACGATTGACAACGAAACCGCCTTGGCAATGGCGTTGATTGAAAACATTCAGCGCGAAGATTTGAACCCCTTAGAAGAAGCGCGCGGTTTAAAGCGCTTGGCGGAAGAATTCCAACTCTCCCACCAAGAAATTGCCACCGCCATTGGGCGCTCTCGCGCCAATGTGGGGAACGTTATGCGCCTCTTAAATTTATGCGAAAGCGTGCAGCAATTGTTGTTGGAAGGCAAATTGGATATGGGGCACGCGCGCGCCATTTTAACTTTACCGCCCGCCACCCAAATTGCCTTGGCGCAAAAAATCGTGCAAAAGGGGTTATCCGTGCGCGAAGTGGAAAGCGAAGTCGCGCGCTTAGAAAAAGGGGGAGAAAAAAAACGCCCCGCACCCAACTTGGATTTAATCCGTTTGGAAGAAGAATTGGCGGAACATTTAAGCGCCAAAGTGATGATTCGCTCTTCCCAAAAAGGCACGGGGCGCTTGACCATCCATTTCACCGACCACGCGCAGTTGGAACATTTATTAAAGAAATTACGCACATAATTTCCACGGTCAAACGCAATTTTTTTTGAAAAATAGGGGTGTCCAAATGGCAACAGTAATGGAAAAGGACGTGTTGTTGGAATTGGTTTCAGGCGCAATTGCGCTCATCAAAGGAAGAAGCGAAGAAGATAAACGTCACAAGGAAAATTTAAAACACATCAGAGAAGTGCTCTATTTCACGCCTTATGAATTGTTGCCTTTTTATGAAGTAGTTGAAAACATCAACGCAATCAAATCGTTATACGAAGGCGAAAAAGCGGATTTAACAGGAGCACAAATTGAAGAGGTTTGGAATGACATCCTCACCCACAACCACACTCCGCAACAAAATCCACAAGGTTTTGTGTTGGGAGGGCAGCCCGGTGCGGGCAAAAACATTTTAATTCAAATGGTGAAGGAACAATTAAAGGGCAATGTGGTGGTGATTGTGGGTGATGACTACCGCAAATACCACCCCAATTACAAAATCTTTCAAGCGCAAAACATCCAAGATTCAGTCAACCAAACCCAAGAATTTGCCCGAGCAATGGGAAAAGCGCTTTTGCACAAAGCCGTTCAGGAAAAATTCAACGTGGTGATTGAAGGCACATTTAGAACCGCAGAAGTGCCCATTCAAACCTTAACCCTTTTTAAAGAAAATCATTACGCAACGCGCGTGCTCATTCAAACTTGCTCCAAAGAATTGAGCCGTGCAGCGTGCTTAGAAAGATACAACAAAATGTTGGAAGTCAATCCCAAAGAAGCGCGCTACACCTCGCCCGAACACCACGATTTGGTGTGTGCGCATTTAGCCCAAAACATAAAAACCGTGTGCCAAAGTGGCTTGATGGATGAAATAAAAATCTTTGAAACGGTCAAAACGCAAGAAGTTATAGAAGAATATTCCCTTGACCGTGGACTATCAGTGGCAGAAATACAGGATCTTCTTACTTAAAAAAACCAGAAGTCGCCCCATAAAAGATGTTTTTGGGGAAGAAAAACAAAACCGACCCAGCATTTGAAGCAAGAATTTGGGCGAATCCGTAAAAAAAGCGCGCGGTGTTTTTTCTAATTTCAGCAAGAGGCGCGCTTTGCGTGGCAAAAGCACTTTGGGTTCGCGAATGGCAAAACGATGAGAATTGCTTTTTTCAAGGACAGAAAGCGTGATTGTATCTATTGAATCAACAAGGTTTTCCAAGGTTTTGGAGGGTTTATGGTTGAAAACATAGGCTTCTTCTTTGCGAACGCTGCGGTTTTTTGTTGTTTCAGGCGTCCAAGAACTCGTGCATTCTGGACACCAAAAAATGTTTTTCTTAATCAAACGCAATGGAGCGCCACTCCAAATTTGATTAGAAGGAATTTTTTTAGACACCACAGAATTTGCGCCAATCACACTGCCTGAGCCAATACGCGCGCCTTTTAAAATCAAGCAGTTTTGACCAATCCAAACGTGGTCACCAATCAAAACGGATTGGCTGAAATTGATTCTTTTCCCACTTTCAATGTCGTAAATCAAATGGGCATCATTTGTGCGCACAATCAACCCAAAGGAAATGATGCATAAATCGCCAATGATGACGTTTTGGTGTTCGTGCGCCCAAATAAAACCTTTTTGAAACGGGTTGATGTAACAATTTTTGCCGATATACACCAAAGAATGGGAAGAAAGCGCAATGCCCATTTTGTAATTGGAACGCGATTCTTTAATCAAAACCGTGGAATGCGCGCCTTCAAAAGTAAAGGTGGAATTTTCTATGTTGCTCCATTTTTCCACAATCAATTGGTTGTGCGCGCCTTTAAAAACCACATTGGAAAAATGGGGCAAAGGCGCGTTGGTTTTTTTGATAAAAATGGTGTTGCCGTTCCCCAATTCCACGGCGTCAAAGCCTTTT
>QLIP01054186.1_pt1 | contig 13438 bp, 9 predicted proteins | sample 1769771 | NCBI WGS metagenome assembly QLIP01 (sample SAMN09428762, study PRJNA476227) | Gut metagenome, whole genome shotgun sequencing project. | isolation source: cecum | host: Rhizomys sinensis | place: China: Jinsha town of Minqing, Fujian Province | collected 2013-09-23
TACACCCAAAATTACACCCAATTTTCGAGATATGCAAGTACTTTCTATGACATTCAAAGAATTTAACACTTCATATAATGCTTTATATCAGTGTGTTTTAGAATCACATGACATTCTATGACATCTTAGGTGATATTCCCTCTCTTTCCGCCCATAAATAGATTGAAGCTCGCCGATATTCGGCGAGCTTCTTGCATATCAAGAAGTTCCTAAATCAAAAGCGAAAACACAAATACATACATTGCAGATATTTTTTGCTCCCTTATGTGTTCTAATAATTAGTAATGAAGTTGTTTAAACAACTTCAATGTAATACATAAAGGTTATGAATAGATATATTACTCTCTTGATAGCAGGCTTTTGCTGCGCCAGTGCCGCATTTGCCGAACCCGCAGATTCTACCGTTCAATCAGAGCAATCGAAACCCGAACCCAAAGGTCTCCAAAGGTATTTCCAAAGCCTTGTAAATGGCAATGTCGACCACACACACGACCGCGCCATTGATATGACATACGCCCTCTCCCCTGCATACACCCGCGAAGGTGGTATCGGATTCGGCGGTGCAATCACGGCCCTTTATCGACTTGACCGTCAAGACACCATCATGCAGCCCTCCGACCTCCAACTCTCAGGCTCGTATCTAATTAACAATTTCTTTGCTGCAGCTTTACGTGGTCATAATTATTTTAAAGGCAACAAAAACTCCATCATTTACGACATATCGGCATACCGACGCAACGAGGATTTCTGGGGCATCACATATGCCGACTGCGCCATCAATCCCGTGTCGAAATACACCCGACAGCAAATCAAAGCCGTTGCCGACTTCACGCATAAACTCACCGAACAATGGCGAATCGGCGGTGGATTGGTAATTAACTATACCGATGCCGCTCGTCTCGATCGCCCGGAATATCTTAATGGCGAACGCCACAATTATTTTCTCAGCGGCGTCAGTGCTACACTGCAGTATGACACCCGCGATTTTGTACTCAATCCCAAACGTGGCATCTACGTTATGCTAAAAGAGACCCTCTACCCACAGTTCACCGGTAATTACAACCGCACTCTACTCACCACAACATTCCAATTCAATGCTTATCAAAAGCTTTGGCGCGATGCTGTGTTGGGCTATGACTTATACGGTGAATTCAATTCTAAACATTCGCCATGGACCCTGCGCGAAGAACTCGGTTCCGGTGCTTGCCGAATGCGTGGATACTACGCTGGCCGATATATCGACAATTGTATCGCGGCAACTCAACTTGAACTGCGCCAACATATCTATAAACGAATCGGTTGTGCCGTATGGGGAGCCACAGGCACGGTATTTCCCTCCCTACGTCAATTCAAAGCCAAAGACCTACTCCCCAACTATGGCATCGGATTCCGTTTCGAAATCAAACATAACGTCAATATGCGCGTTGACTACGGATTCGGTCGCAACACAAGCGGACTCGTTGTCCAGATGGCTGAATCATTCTAATCCAATTTCTAGCGTCCTCATCAACCTTGAGGACGCTTTCTTTTTTATATCTAAAAAAGAAATTTGCCTTTCATCTTTCGGATTCTCAATTTTTTAGCTTACCTTTGCAGTCTAAGTAACTTAAACTTCACAATCTAACTAAAATGAAACAGCATAATAAAAGAACTATATCCGAAAAGCTAAAACTTAAAATCGCCTCTCCTAACATTTCTGACCAAATTATTGGAACCATCTTCAGTAAATGGAATAGAATAGATACTTTTATAGTCGCAGGAATTATACTGGTTTCGATTCTTGTATCTATACTAATGAATTCCTCAGTATCTGTGGGTGAAAACACAACCTTACCTATAGATCAACAAACATGGAAATGCGGACTGTTCGTTCTCCTCAACCTACTCTCCTTCTTAGTGATACGCACATGCCGCCGACTCAATAATATTTTCAATATTCGCAAGCAGGAGACCCGTATCACTTGGAGCTATGTCTTTATGCTCTCTACATTATGCATATGGGTCATCTCCTTCGTTCTTATATTTAAAATTTCCGAGAAAGCACCTATGGCTGCCGCTATGGGAGCCATTGGCGCAATGCTATCGTGGATATTCCAAGACAAAATTCGAGGTGCCGTGACATTTTTTCACCTTCGCTATCATGATATGCTCAACATCGGTGATTGGGTCAAAATTCCGGCTAAAAATGTCGACGGCGAAGTATCCAAAGTCTCCATGACATCCGTCACCGTAGCCAATTGGGACACCACAACATCTATAATTCCCATCTCAGCTTTCAGTACCGAGCATTTCATCAACCTTCAAAACATGCTTAAAGGCAATACCCATGGTCGCCAAATGCTCAAAACATTCATAATCGACACCCGTAGCATCCACCCGCTCTCCGACAAAGAAGCGACCCTCCTTGCAACCAACACTGCAATCTCCGAATTCATCCCCGAAGAGCAGATCCATGCCGGCGCCAGCAATGCGTCATTGTTACGCATCTACCTCTACCATTGGCTCATGAGCAACCCCAACGTATCCTGCTCGCCCCGACTCATAGTGCGTTGGCTCGAACAGGAACCTACAGGAATGCCTCTCCAGCTCTACGCCTTCATAACCGACAGCGGACTCGCATCGTTCGAATGGCAACAATCTCTCATCATCGAACATGTGCTTGAGGCCTTGGCACACTTCCAGCTCCGCCTCTATCAAAGCCCCACCAGCTTCGACTTAACAAAAATCACAGAAGTAGTTTAAACAACTTCGTAAACAACGACTAATCATGTGCAATTATAATGAGAAACCTTTCCAGCAGCTGCGTCGCCGTTCAGGCGAATCTTTCTCTGTCGAAACTATTCGCAACTGGTACATAGCCCGTGAATATATACTTGACCTCCTGCCTCGCTTAGCAGATGAACACCTCATCAGTCCCGATTCATCAAACTTTATGCACTTTATTCTGACCGGCGACAGCGACCGTATGCTTGCAGTTGCCCGTCAGCTGGCACTCTCGGCCCATTATATCAGCTTCCGCGAAGAGGATGACAACGGTCGTTGCGCCAACCGAACACGCATCACCATTCTGAGCACCGACACCGAGATTCCCCAACGCCTCCAAGTGGAAGAACATCTCTGCAACCTGCCCAAATACTGCCGATTCACCCATGCCGACGGCACTATCGACAATCCCGACTCATACATAGATATTGAGATATGCATCTCAACCGAAATCCCGGCTAATCAATCTGCCGGCGAAAAACGCGTCATACTCAAAAGCGAGCAGATCGATCAGCACTTCGACTCGCTAAAAGAGAAAAACGAATTCACTATCGACACTCGCATGGCATTCTACACCGACCAAATGTACAGCATCGGCGTAATGGTAGACAATATTCCATACGAGAATATCCACAATCCCCGCCGCTATACCATGGCGCTCGACATTTATCAATTCGAAAAACTGCAATTCGAGCCAAAACCCATGTTTGAAGAGAATGAAAAATCTCAACCATGGCGTAGTCAATGGGACGTACGACAGCGACTCTCCAATATTTTTTGTTCCGATGTCTTCCCTCTACGCGCAAAGGTCATCAACTCACTCAGCAAATCAAACAATCACAACGGGCTTGACCTGGATGATACCCTGTGGATAAAATACAATGTGGAACTCTCTGTAAGCGAACACGCTCGCTGGGTAGCAGAGAAGCTCATTATGGGCTATCGACCCTTGACACGCACCGAGCTACTACACGATCAAAACCTTGCACACCGTGTTGGCGCAGCCCAACTACAACGCAACTTCCGCAACTCGCTCAAAAAGAACGATCAGGACTTGGCACACTGCGACATCTGCTCCTACCGCGAACTCCGCCGCTTCAACGCCGACCACCTAAAATACGACAGCTTCATGTTCCTCGCTATCCCCAGAATCCTGCAACACCTGAAATAGCCCCCATCGCCTCCCTCACCCTCGCTGCCGCCCCGGCGCCCCCCCCTCGTTGCCGCCCCCTCGTTGCCGCCCCGTCGCCTCCCCTCCCCGCGCCAAGAACCTCACGCCTCTCCTCCGGTCGCTTTGAGTTCTGTGGGAGGCGGAACGCCGACTCCCGCCGCCCCGTCGTCCCCCCTCCCAGCGCCAAGCACAGCCCGCTCCTCCGGTCGCTTTGAGTTCTGTGGGAGGCGGAACGCCGACACCCGCCGCCCCGTCGTCCCTCTTTATGTTGAGTGCAAGCGCATTTATGCGCCCCAAAATTAAATGCCACCCAAAAATTAAAATTTCCGAACGTAAACAAATTTTTATTAAAACTTGTTAAGATGTTATTATAAGTCAAAAGCACTGTTATTCTAACCTAAAAATCTTAACAAATGAAGAAACACGTTCTGAAACTTTTCCTGGTTGGCGGAATCATGATTCTGGCTCCGACCATGGCATTCGCGAATGCTCCTTCAGCTGCATCAACCGCAGTCGTGGCCTCCGACGATGCCTCTACGTGTTCAGGTCTGGTGACCGATGACACAGGCGAACCCCTCATGGGCGCAACAGTCATGATTAAAGGTACCCAAAAGGGAACCTTTACCGACCTTGACGGCAAGTTCTCGCTCAGCGATGTCGAGAAAGGCAGTCAAATTACAGTCCGGTACATCGGGTGCAAATCACAAACAGTCGTATGGAGTGGTAAACCGCTCACCATCAAACTCAAGCCCGAAGAGAACGCTCTCGACGAGATTGTGGTGATCGGTTTCGGCTCTCAACGCAAGGCCGACATTACCGACGCCGTATCCACTGTCGACACCAAGATGCTGGAATCGCGTCCCGTTACCAATCTCAGCCAGTCGCTTCAAGGCACAGTCCCCGGTCTGAACCTCTCGGTTGGCGGCTCGGGCGGACAGCTCGGACAATCGCTCGGCGTTAACATTCGTGGCACCGGCACAATCTCTTCAGGCTCTTCTGCGTCTACGTTGGTGCTTATCGACGGTATTGAGGGCAACATGAATAACCTCAACCCCGACGATGTGGAATCAATCTCAGTCTTGAAAGATGCTGCCGCAAGTTCTATCTACGGTTCGCGCGCCGCGTTTGGTGTTATTCTCATCACCACCAAAAAGGGTAAAGCCGGACAGACACGCGTGGCATATTCAGGAAATGCGCGCTACTACGGACCGATCAAGCTTCCCACCCTCCTCGATTCCTGGAACTTTGCCAACCTATTCAACGACGCATCTGTCAACGCTGGCTCGAGCGTTATCTTCAATCAGAACACACTCGATCGCATCCAACAATATATGCGCGGTGAAATAACCACCACCACCATACCCAACAACGGCAATGGCAACTGGCAATTTCACGAACAAGCCAACGACAACGTTAACTGGTATGACATCCACTACAAAAATTCCTTTGCTCAGGAGCACAACATTAACCTCAGCGGAGGCACAGACAAGAATCAATACTATGTCTCGGCGAGCTACCTCGGAATGGATGGCAACCTACGATATGGCAACGATCGCTACGACCGCTTCACTGCAAGCGCCAAGATAAATGCCAACCCATATCCCTGGCTCACTATGGAGGTCAATACCAAATTCATGAATACCGACCTCGACAATCCACTCTATATCGACCTCGGCGGTTTGCTATACCACGACATTATTCGCATGTGGCCAATGATGCCCTTCAAAGATCCAAACGGACACTATATGCGTAATGGCAAACTGGCACAGCTCACCAGCGGAAGCCGCTCAAAAACCAACAACAATGAGTTCTATCTCCTCGGTTCATTGATATTCCACCCTCTCAAAAACTGGAATATATACGCTACTACTGCCGGACGCTTTGTATATGGACTTAATAATCAAAACCTTTCGAAGGTCTACGAATATAACGTAAACAACGATCCCCTTCTCCTGGCCTATGGTGGCAGTTATGCCAGTGGCGCAACCGGTGCCTGGGAATCACTCTCTCGCACACGCCACTTGAATACGAGCGTATACACCGATTATAACCTCACCATCGATGAGCATCAAGCCAAACTCATGGTCGGCATGAACGCCGAGGACTTCTACTACCGCAATGCTGCCATCAACCGTATGGACCTCATCACCGAATCCGTACCCGAAGTCGGAGGCGCCACGGGCACAGACAAGATTGTGGGCGCTGGTGCTTATTCATGGTCTACTGCCGGTTTCTTTGGCCGCCTGAACTATGATTACGGCAACCGTTACTTCTTGGTGGGCAACCTTCGCTATGACGGATCATCACGATTCCAGGCAAAAGATCGCTGGGCTTGGTTCGGCTCATTCTCATTGGGATGGAACATAGCTTCCGAGGAGTTCTTCCCCCTTAAAGACGGAGGACTTATGACTCAGCTCAAGCCGCGTTTCTCATACGGCACACTTGGCAACCAGAACACCAACAGCATCTACCCCATGTATCTGACCCAAACCGTAAAACCCGGCGCAGGCACATGGCTCATGGATGGCACCAAGCCGACTGTGGCTACAGCCCCGGGCGTTGTCAGTGCATCACTAACTTGGGAAACCGTTAAATCTACCAACCTCGGAGCCGATATCTCAATGTTAAACGGCCGTTTGATGGGAACATTCGATTACTTCATCCGCAAGACGCTCAACATGCTCGGCCCGGCATCTGAAATAGCCTCCATCTTCGGCATCTCAATGCCTCCCAGCAACAACACCGACCTCACCACCCGCGGATGGGAGGCTCAGCTCACCTGGCGCGATGTTATCGGCGACTTCAACTACTCGGCCGGATTCAACATCTCCGACACTCGCACACGAATCGACCGCTACCCCAACGCCTCTAAATCGCTCAGCACATACTATGAAGGCGAAGAGCTTGGTTTAATCTGGGGCTACGAATCGGTTGGCATCGCCAAAAGCAGCGATGAAATGGCGACTTGGATAAGCAACAACAAACCCTCGTGGGGTTCCGGTTGGGGCGAAGGCGACATCATGTATAAAGACCAGAACGGCGATAAAATCATCAACAACGGCGCCAGCACATTGGGCGACCACGGCGACCTCATCGTTCTCGGCAACAGCACCCCGCGCTTCCGCTACGGCATCAACGTCGATATGCAGTGGAAAGGTTTCGACTTCAGCATGTTCTGGCAGGGTGTCGCCAAGCGCGACCTCTGGCTCGACGGTCCAATGTTCTGGGGCGTTAGCGGTGGCGAATGGCAGTCAACAGGTTTGATCGGACACGAGGACTACTACCGTCCCGCCGATACATCATCGTTGCTCGGTGCCAACACCGATGCCTATTATCCCAAGCCCTACATGAATAAGGATATGAACCAGAAGGTACAATCGCGCTACATCCAGAACGGTGCATACATCCGCCTCAAGAACATTCAGTTTGGATACTCGCTTCCTGCCTCACTCCTGAGCAAGATCCACATTCAGAACATTCGCGTCTATGTCAGCGCTGAGAACCTTCTCACATTCCACCACCTCCCCAACGGTTGGGATCCAGAAACAGCCTACTCCGACTACACCGGCAACAACTCAGGCAAAACCTATCCGTTGCAAAAAACAGTCTCTTTAGGTCTTAATGTTAACTTCTAATTCTCGACGGCAATGAAAACAAGATATTTACTATACTCATTCGCAGTGGCGGGTATGTTGCTGTCTGCGTGCGACGATTTCCTGGACAAAGAACCGATCACCGAAGTTTCGACCAATGCATATCTCTATGCAGAAAACGATCTGGCTGCCTATGCCGCCAACTTCTACACCGCGCTCCCCTCGCATGGTCAAGGCACATATAGCCTCGGTATGCTGGCTGCCGACAACGGCACCGACAACCAGGTGGCTAACACTCCTTCAGCTATCATGGTAAATGGCGAAACGCGCGTCGGCTCTAACAATACGTGGGGAAACAGTTTCTCTACCATCCGCAGTGTCAACCATTTCATGCAGACTGTCCTGCCTCGCTACGAAGCCGGACAACTCAAGGGCAATGCAGGTAAGATTAAACATTACATCGGCGAAATGTACTTCTTCCGCGCTTGGAGCTACTTCATCGCGCTGCAGGATTTGGGCGACTTCCCTATCCTCGATGTCAAACTTACCGACGATTATGATGCCGTGCGCGAAGCCTCAAAACGCCGCCCGCGCAATGAAGTGGCACGCTTCATTCTCTCCGACCTCGACAAGGCTTATGACATGATGCTCGATAATGCACCGGCGCGTGGTCGACTCAATAAATATTGCGCCGCGCTGCTCAAGAGTCGCGTTGCACTCTTCGAAGGCACATTCGAGAAATACCATCAGCACACTGCCCGCGTCCCCAAAGGTGAAGGATGGCCCGGCAATCAGGCCGACTACCTTGCCGGCTATACCTACGACGCAAACCGGGAGATTGAGTTCTTCCTGTCGCAAGCCGTAGAGGCTGCCGATATCGTGGCATCCAAGTTCCCTCTCTATGCCGACTACGCTGCAATGTTCAACTCCACAAACCTTGCCGCAATGAACGAAGTCCTGCTTTGGCGTGAATACAGCACCGATGCTGCCAACTCTGTCTTCCACTACGTCTGCTCATATCTGCAGAGCGATGGCTCGGGCAATACAGGCTACACCCGATCCATGGTTGATTCATACCTCATGGCCGATGGCAAACCGATATATGCATCGCCCGATTATGAAGGCGACGACACCTACCAGCACCTCTTTGCCAACCGCGATCCGCGAATGGGATTAACAATCCTCAAACCGGGCGATCTCCTCTCGGAGGGCTCTTCATTCCCCGAATATACCCGAAGCGACGGCAAGAGTTACTACTACCGCGCTCCCATATTCATCGCAAACGCCGAAGACGCCAACCCAACCGGTTACAGCATTCGCAAAGGTCTCAACACATCCGCATCGATGGCCCGTACCAAAGAGTCTACTACAGCCTGGCCCACCTTCCGTGCCGCCGAAGCCTACCTGAACTACATCGAGGCATACTACGAACTCAACAACTCGCTCGGTGGCAATTGCCAGAAATACTGGTCAGCACTCCGCACACGTGCCGGAGTCAGCGATGACTTCCAAGCCACAATCAACGCCACCGATATGCAGAAAGAGCAACTCGACTGGGGTAGCTACTCCGCCAGAAAGCAGATCGACCCGACGCTCTACAATATCCGTCGCGAACGACGCGTAGAATTAGCATCCGAAGGCCTTCGTTTTGCTGACCTCCGACGCTGGCGCGCTTTAGATCAGGTTCAAAACTACCATGTGCAGGGATTCAACTTCTGGGAATCAAACTTCCGGCTCTACACCAACCCCACGCCCGAGGATTCGAAAACCACGCTAAAGGCATATACACCTGTAGAATATGGTACGGCAGGAGCCAATATCTCGGCCAAATCCGACCCATACGCAGAATCGAAATATCTCATGCCCTTCCGCAAGAACGGCGCCAATATCGGCTTTAACGGATTGACTTGGAATCAGAACCGCTACCTCTATCCCATCAGCAACCGTGAATTCCGATTAACCACCAAGCAGGCCGGCTCGAACGACTATGCCACCTCGAGCATCTACCAGAACCCCGGCTGGAGCATGAACGACAGCGACCTCCCCGCAGGCGACACAAACCCATAGCCCCCCAGCGGCCCCGGCGCATAAATGCGCTTACACTCAACACAAAGCCGCCCCCTCCGCCACCCGCCTCTTCTCCGCGCCCGCTCCTCCCAGCGGCCCCGTCGTCCCTCTTTGTGTCGAGTGCAAGCGCATTTATGCGCCCCAAAATAACTTCCAAAAGCAAGGCTCGAACACCGTAAAGGTGTTCGAGCCTTAACTAAGCGCAGCCTCCATAACAAAAACACCCGCTCTGCCGCGCAGCGGAGTGAGCAGCAAGGGGCACGTCGGAGTGTCATGGGGGTTGCGCTTCCAAGCGCGACATAAAACTTACGGGCGCCTTCAGGCGCAAATTCTATCTATTTTATAACTTGTGTAATATGCCAAAAGAGCCTACACGCTTCCCTGCGTGCCAATCATCAAACACCAAATAATCAATACCTTACAAATATAAATTCATCATTACAAATGAAGTCTTTACGACTCTTTCCGACTGAGCATACCGCACGCCATTGCAATAACAATAAATCCAAAACAGAAGAGCGCCGATATAGTCTGTACGTTTCCTATGCTCACCAACGGCGAAATGACGCCACCTATAATGAAGCCCATGCCGCCAAGCATTGCGCTCGTTACACCTGCATATTTTCGACCTTTATCCATCGCTACTGTCGTCGTCGATGTCAACACCAATCCGAGCGAGAACATCATAATTGCAGTCGGAATCTCATATGCCAGGAAGAGATTTCTAAACATAAAAGCACATATCACAAGGACTGATGCGGCAAGAACACCAAGCACCGTTCCTAACCGAATGGCGGAATTGGTTGTGGGTAGCTTAACCGATATCCCCGCTCCGAATCCGAGGCAAATGGCATTGACCGCAAAGACAATCGAGAATTGAAGTTCTGTAAACCCAAACACCGTCTGAACAATAAACGGAGTGGCTGATATATATGCAAATAATGCCGCCATCGATGTTGCGTAAATCATAGAATAGCGCAATACGCCCGGAATCTTTAATGCCTCTTTGTAATTTTTTAGCGAGTCGACCACCGACCCGGCATATCTATCCTTCCTCGACAAAGATTCCTCAAATGGCACCGACATAATGAATAACACAACCCCAAGGCAAAGCAGTGTAATAAACACAGCTCGCCAACCCCATGCAAATGCTATAGCCCCTCCGGCCACCGGTGCGGCTATCGGTGCAATATTGTTGATTATGCTGATTATCGCTATAGTCTTGGCTAATTCTTGACCCGAATATTTATCGGCGGCAATAGATCGCGACAGCACTACGCCCCCTGCCCCCCCAAATCCCTGAAAGAATCTGGCTAAAGTGAAAACCATCACATCTCCTGAATAACAGCAAACCACACTTGCCGCCACAAAGAGTAGCAATGTTATTAAAAGGATAGGTTTGCGACCATACTTGTCGCTCAATGGTCCGAAGACGAGTTGTCCTACGGCCAATCCCACCATACTGAAAGTCAAACCAAGCTGAATTATAGAGGCCGAGCAATTAAAGACATGCGTCATTTCGGGCATTGAAGGCAGATACATGTCAATCACAAATGGTCCAAATGCATTCAGCAACCCCAACAACAGGATAATGTAAATATACGAAAGTCGTTCTGATTTCATGTGTTATTAATTTATTTGACTTACAAAGTTACCTCTTTTTTTTTGAAGAACACACCTCTCAATATCATTTCGGTGGATATTTTTACAATATTGATATAGCCAATTCGTTTTTATGGAAAGTGCTAATTGAATGAAGCTACCACCAATATTATCGCAACGCTTAACGAAGCAACAGATTGAATCCATTTGCTCACAAAGACTTACTGAGGAGCAGATGAAGGAGTTCTTCTCGCTTATATTGGATGCGGATCCAAAGAGAAGCTACAATGCATTGTGGCTTTGGACCCATCTGATTAAGAATAAAGATAACAAGGCGTGGCTTAAGCACCAATATGATGTGCTTGTCTCTTTACTGATAGCAGAGACTGTATCGGGGAAAAGGCGACTCTTTCTCAGTTTGATAAACCAAATCGGTCCGGTATCCAATCCTCGCTCAGAGCTAATAGATTTCTGTCTTGATCGCATGGCATCATCCGACGAGGTTGCAGTTCGCTCCTTCAGCATCCATCAACTCACCATACTTGTCAAACAATTCCCAGACTTAATCGGCGAAATCGAGTATGCACTCGAACTCCTTGAAAATGGTGAGATCCCAGCAGCCATCGCGTCTGCCCGCCGAAAACTGATAAAGCAAATCCAGAAACTCAAGAATTAATTTATCAGTCTACGCAAAAAGACTGCGTATAGATGCCGTAACTTTGCCCCGGATTTCAAAGATCATTTTGAAAGCAATTCTAATACAAACAAATACATGAAATTCTTAAAATTCATCTTGAGCATTCCCTATGCCGGCCTCGCTGGCTGGCTGCATTGGCTTCTCTTTAAATGGATTATACCTATAGCCATGGGCACATCTTGGACTTGGTTCTTCATATTCTTCACTATCGTGGGTACCATTGTTAGTGCATGCTTTCATTCCATTACCACACTTTTAGCATTCCCCTCTTGTTTGCTTTGCAAGAATAACCTTGCGGCTAAAATTGTGCAAATTCCAATATATGGATTTTTTGGATATTCTTCATTAGCATTTTTATGGTCAGTTACTCCGCAGGGTCTTTTGCAATGGTTAGTGGCTCTTTGCCTTACCCCCATAATACTTATCACATATATTGCCTTGATAGCCGCACCATTTATCTCCACAGATGATGATGACTAACAGTAATCAACCGTTTACTGAATGCTATCTACAGCTTAGCATAAAGAATAATATAAACACTTCATAGTCATGAGCATAACATATAAACCTCAACCAACTTTCTTGCTTCGGTGGAATCCTGAAATTTCATCGTGTAAAGAATCAGATTGGATTCGAATGTGTAAACAGTATCCTTATGCTGAAACGAATTGGAGCATTTACGAATATCAACTAGCAGACAAGTATGACCATTGCTACATGATGCGTGTTGATTCAAAACATCCAGGTATCGTAATGAAGGGTCAGTTTCAATCTTTTCCTTATAGCGGAAAGGATTGGGCCGGATCCAGCACACCTCGACATTATTGCGATCTTTATATGTCTGTCATAGTTGACGCTAACACCGAACCATATATCCCCCTTGAGCGATTGCAAGAAGCCATACCGGAAGTCGACTGGTTGCATGGCCATAGCGGAGAGAAATTGTCGGATGAAGTTTCTCTCAAACTTGATGCTTTGTTCCGAGAATGGATGAGCAAGAATAGAGAGTTTATTAATGAATTCTTCAAACGTCAAGATATGGTTATTGATCCCAAAGCGGAGGATCGTATAATTAATCTTGATATGTTCAAAAAGCACTGCGAAGATCTGGAATTTGACATGACGGATGATAATGTCTCTCACGATAGTGCCAATATCTACTGCAACCTTGATTACGAAAATAATTGCGTAAAACTCGGACTTTATATAATACCGGGCGATTTATTGCACATTATCTGTCATAATCCTCACCGAGTGAAGTGTGACATCAATGATCGCGAATGTTATATGCATGAATTCAGAGTGCATCTACACCCATGGAACATGCTTCATGTCGTCGCAAATGAAATCGAAATATGGTGCGACTCACTTGAATTCGCTAAAATCGAAGATTATCCATTTGATGAAGTGCCAATCTGCATATAGATGTAGATACTACTTGAGTAATAAAAGCCACTACCTTCGGAATATAAAAATTAGTGCCAGAAGGTGTTGAGGTGATTGATGTCGCGCTTGGAAGCGCAACGTCCATGACAAAGCCACACG
>QLIP01020630.1_pt1 | contig 13432 bp, 13 predicted proteins | sample 1769771 | NCBI WGS metagenome assembly QLIP01 (sample SAMN09428762, study PRJNA476227) | Gut metagenome, whole genome shotgun sequencing project. | isolation source: cecum | host: Rhizomys sinensis | place: China: Jinsha town of Minqing, Fujian Province | collected 2013-09-23
TTTGATTTCCCCCATCGGCACGTTTAAATTTAAGAGCCACGGTTTGGGGGTTTCTATCATTTTCAACACCACTTGGCGCGCACACTGGGCGGCAAGTTTAAAATCTTCCACATTCAAAAATCGCGCTTTTGCCCCGCAACAAAGGGAAGTGGCAAGGGCGGGAATGCCCCGAAAACAGCCCTCAATAGCGGCGGCAACCGTGCCGGAATAAATAGTGTCGTCTCCCAAATTTGCGCCGTGGTTGATTCCGGAAACCACCAAATCGGGTAAATCATCCAAAAAACCGTGCAACGCCAAGTGCACGCAATCGGCGGGCGTGCCACCCACCACAAAAAAACCGTTGTCGGCTTTTTCCACTTTTAAAGGGCGCGTCAAAGTGAGCGACTGGCTGGAAGAACTGCAATTGTGTTCCGGCGCAATCACCAACACTTCTGCCAAATCTTTTAAGGCAAGATACAAAGCATTGATGCCGGGCGCGCGATAGCCATCGTCATTGCACAAAAGAATACGCATAAGCCTTTTTAAAAAATGGGGGGATTATACCGAAGCGTTTTCCACGGTAAACCGCCCATTTTTTTTAAAAAAATTTCAAAGTTGACCGTGGAAAACGCATTTTTTTATTCTTTCACCAAGGGCATTTCTCTTTTAGCGCCCGCAGATGAATATTCCGCCATTTGGTGGAAGTTCAAATAGCGGTAGCATTCCTCAGGGCAAATGCGTTTCACTGCTTCTTTGTATTCTTCCACGCTGGGGATTTTGCCCAACAAAGCGCACACGGCGGCAAGTTCCGCCGAACCCAAATAAACGCGCGTGTCCACCCCCAAACGATTGGGAAAGTTGCGCGTGGAGGTTGACATCGCCGTGCTACCTCTTTGAATTTGCGCTTGGTTGCCCATACAAAGCGAACAGCCCGGCACTTCCATTCGCGCGCCCACCTTGCCAAACACGGCATAAACGCCTTCTTGGCGCAATTCATCTGCGTCCATTCGTGTGGGCGGCGCAAGCCAAAGTCGTGTGGGAATGGAAGTTTCATTTTTTAAAATGGCAGCCGCTGCGCGAAAATGCCCGATGTTGGTCATACAACTGCCGATGAAGACTTCATCAATTTTGTCCCCTTGAACTTTGCTCAATTCCTTCACATCGTCCGGGTCATTCGGGCACGCCACGATGGGCTCGGTGATTTCATCCAAAGGAATCACGATTTTTGCGGCGTAACGCGCATTTTTGTCCGCTTTCAACAATTCCCCTTTTTCCAACCAATGTTCAATGGCGTTTAAGCGGCGCTCCAAAGTGGCTTTGTTTTGATAGCCCTTTTCTATTAAAGAGCGGATGAGCGCCGCGTTGGAGCGCAAATATTCTTCCACCGGTTCTCTATTCAACGCCACGGTGCAAGCGGCAGCAGAGCGCTCAGCAGAGGCATCAGTCAATTCAAAAGCTTCTTCCACTTTTAAATGAGGTAAGCCTTCAATTTCCAAAATGCGACCGGAGAAAATGTTCTTTTTATTTTCCTTTTCCACGGTCAACAAATTGTTTTTTATGGCGTAAAGCGGGATGGCATTGACCAAATCGCGCAAAGTGATGCCGCGTTTTTGGGCGCTTTCCCAATCCCCTTGAAAGCGCACCAAAACGGATTCCGGCATATCCAAAGGCATTGCGCCCGTGGCAGCGGCAAACGCCACCAAGCCCGAGCCCGCGGGAAAGGAAATGCCCAATGGAAAGCGGGTGTGCGAATCACCCCCTGTGCCCACCGTATCCGGTAAGCCCAAACGATTGAGCCACGAATGAATGACGCCATCCATTGGTTTTAATGCCACCCCGCCCCTTTGGGTGAAAAAAAGCGGCAAGCTTTTTTGGGTTTCTATATCCACCGGCTTGGGGTAGGCAGCGGTGTGGCAAAAGGATTGCATCACCAAATCCGCGCCAAAATTTAAACACGCCAAATCTTTTAATTCATCGCGCGTTAAAGGTCCGGTGGTGTCTTGCGAGCCCACACTGCTGATTTGAGGCTCTACATATTCCCCCGGTAAAACGCCCCTTTCCAAACCACACGCCTTGCCGATGATTTTTTGCGCCAAGGTGTAGCCCATTTTTTTGGAAGGCTTGGCGGGGGATAGATTCAAAGCTTTTCTCAAATGGTAAAAAAACTTTTGGCACAAACAAAGCCCCACACCGCGCACATCGGGTAAAGGAGATTCTTTAAACACGGAGGGAGTTTCTAAATTCAACACCTTGCGCGCTTTGGCGGTTAAAGCCCGACCAATAATTAAGGGAATACGCCCGCCTGCGCGCACGCCATCCAACAACACCGGCGTTTTAAGAGGGGCGCTTCCCAGCAATTGTTCATCTTTAAAAATCTGGGCGAGGTTTTTTTCTTTATCCAAACGCAGTTCAATTTCGTCACCGGTGGATAAATGTTCTACGTTGATTTCAATCGGCAACGCACCAGAATCTTCCATTGTGTTAAAGAAAATGGGGGCAATTTTCCCGCCCAAACAAAGCCCGCCGCTTTTTTTATTGGGAACAAAAGGAAGGTCTTTTCCTATATGCCACAAGACGGAATTGGTGGCGGATTTGCGCGATGAGCCCGTTCCCACCACATCCCCCACAAAAGCAATGGGGTTGCCTTGGGCTTTTAAAACGGAAATTTGCGTCACCGGTCCGCGCACGCCGTTTTCATCGGGTAAAACGCCCGCTCTTGCATTTTTCAACATCGCCAGAGCGTGCAAAGGGATATCTGGGCGAGAAAAGGCATCGGGCGCGGGGGATAAATCATCGGTGTTGATTTCCCCACTCACCTTAAACACCGTGTATTTTTGCACCAACGGCACTTCGGGCTGATTCAAAAACCATTCGGCGTTTGCCCAAGACGTTAACACTTCCCGAGCAAAAGAGTTGCCGTTTTCCGCCATTTCTTTTACCCAATCAAAAGCGGAAAAAACCAAAATCGTGTGTTTTAAGGCGTTGGCGGCTTCTTGTTGAACGCTTTCATTTTCCAATAAACGAATCAAAGGGTGGATGTTGTAGCCACCCCCCATTGTGCCCAAAAGCGCGATGGCTTTTTGGGGCGAAATATACACATTTTGCTCTTCCCCTTGGGCGATTTTTTCTAAAAATAAAGCTTTCACTTGGGCGGCTTCATCCACCCCAGAAGGGATGCGCTCGCTCAACAGGGTTAAATATTCTTCTGATTCTGTTTCATTGAGATCGCTTTTTTTCAATCGCGCGATCAATTCTTCGGTTTCTTCTTTATTGAGCGGCAAGGGCGGAATGCCCAGAGCTTCGCGTTCTTTTTTGTGGCGTTCGTAAGATTCCGTAAACATTTCTTCCCCCTTTACTTTTTGGAAAGCAATTTTGAAAATAGCGCTATTTTACAAGCCGTTCTGTTCTTATTGTGCTGTAAAATTCATTTTTCAAAAAAAGAGGTGAAACACAATGTCTATTTTTGCCGAGCTTGCCTTAGCACCGCGCGACCCCATTTTGGGTTTAAACGAAGCCTTTTTGGCGGATTCCCGCGAAAACAAAATCAACTTGGGCGTGGGCGTTTATTTTGATGAAGAAGGGAAAATCCCGCTTTTAAACTGCGTGCACATCGCAGAAAAAAAACGCGTGGAAAAAAACCTGCCCCGCAATTATTTGCCCATTGACGGCTTAAAATCTTATAACCTTGCGGTGCAAAAATTGTTGTTCGGCGAAGACTCCGATTTACTTCAAAGCTCTCGCGTGGTCACCGTGCAATCTTTGGGCGGCACGGGCGCATTGAAAATTGGGGCGGATTTTCTTACTCGCTTTTTAAAAGAAAAAAATGCCTTTGTGAGCGAGCCCACTTGGGCAAACCACCGCTCCATTTTTGAAGGCGCGGGTTTTAAAGTAGGCACTTATGCCTATTACAACGCAACAGAAAAAAAAGCCGATTTCAATGCTTTAAAAGAAAGTTTAAAGAAAGCCCCTTCCAACAGCGTGGTGATTTTGCACGCCTGCTGCCACAACCCCACCGGTGCAGATTTAACCCCGGCAGAATGGGACAACTTGGTTGAATTTTTTAAAGAAAAACAACTCATCGCCTTTTTGGATATGGCTTACCAAGGCTTTGCCGATAGCATTACAGAAGATGCTTACGCCTTAAAAGCCTTTTCAAAATCAAACTTGCCGTTTTTTGTTTCCAGCTCTTTTTCCAAAAATTTTTCAATGTATGGCGAGCGCGTGGGGGCGTTGTCGGTGGTGACCCAAAATAAAGAGGAATCGGAAAAAGCGTTGTCGCAAATCAAACAAGTCGTGCGTGCCAACTATTCCAACCCACCCACCACTGGTTCGGCCTTGGTTTCAGATGTTTTAAATTCCCAAGAACTCTTCCAAATGTGGGAAGAAGAATTGAGTTTAATGCGCAAGCGCATTCAAAAAGTGCGCCAAGATTTGGTGAAAAGCATTCAAAATGCCGGCGTCAAACAAGATTTTTCTTTCATCACCCAACAGCGCGGAATGTTTTCTTTCACGGGTTTAAACCCCGCGCAAGTGGAGCGCTTAAAAACGGAATTTGGCATTTACGCCGTTTCTTCCGGGCGCGTCTGTATGGCGGCTTTGAATTCTAAAAATGTGGACACCGTGGCGCGCGCCATTGCAATTGTTTTGTAAATTGAAGGAAAAATCCACGGTGAACCCTTCAAAATTTTCAAATTTTTTAAAGGTTCACCGTGGAATAAGAGTGAGACAATGAGTTTTGTTCAGCGCTTTCTTTTTGAAGATTTAGACATCCAAGGCGCTTGGGCGCGTTTGGACGATGTGTTTTTGGAATTGGTGAAAGGGCGCAATTACCCCTCCAATGTTGCGCAAATTTTAGGCGAATTTTGCGCGATAGGCGCACTGTTAGCGGATTTAACCAAAAACAACGCGCGCCTTGCTTTGCAGTTGAAAGCCCAAGCGCCCATCCAATCCCTTTTTGCGGATTTTCAAAAAGAAGAGGCGATTTTTTTGCGCGCAATGGCAAAGCCCGCTGAAAAAGTGAAAGACATTCAAATTACCGCAGGGGAAAACGATTGCCTTTTGGTGAATTTGGAATTACCTGATTCCAAAAAACCTTACCAAAGCCAAGTGCCGGTGGATGAAAAAACGGTAGCGCTGATTTTTCAAAAATTCATCGCGCAGTCAGATCAAACGCCAATTTTTATCCAAACGCTGAAAAGTGAAGACGCCGTTGCCGCTTTGTTTTTAAAAAAACTCCCCCACGCCGATGAAAAAGACAAAGACGGTTTTTTGCGCCTTTCCACCCTTGCCCAAACCCTTGCCCCCAAGGATTTAAACAAAGATTTCCCCGCACTTCTTCAAAAATTGTTTGGGGAAGATTCTTTTCATTTGCGCTTATTTGCGCCCACTTCCATTTCTTACCGCTGCCCTTATGAGAAGGAAAAAATGATCAATGTATTAAAAAGTTTGAGTGTGGCAGAGTTGGAGGCAATGTTTCAGCAAAGCCCCACGCTGCACGTTTATGATGAAATCTGCAACCACGATTATTATTTCACGCGCGAGGATATCCCTTAAAAAATCCACGCTCCACCTTTCTTTTTTTGAAAAAATATGAACGCTTTTTGGAATCCGCTTTTAAACGAGTTGTCGCCTTATATCCCGGGCGAGCAACCCGGCAAAAAATGCATCAAATTAAACACCAACGAAAACCCTTATCCACCTTCCCCTTTTGTGTTGGAAGCCCTTGAAAAAGCAAAAGCGCGCATCAGACTCTACCCCAACCCGGAAAGCGAAGCATTGGTGGAGGCTCTGGCGCATTATCATCAGCTTTCCAAAGAAGAAATTTTTGTAGGGAATGGCTCGGATGAAATTTTGGCGCACGCCTTTTTTGCCCTTTTAAAACACGAAAAACCGCTTTTGTTGCCGGATGTCACATATAGTTTTTATCCCGTTTACGCCAAACTTTATGGGATCAAAACCAAAACCCTCCCCTTAAACAAAAATTTGGAAATAGATTTAAATGATTTTGAAAAAATAGACGCAGGCGGCATTGTGTTGGCTAATCCCAATGCGCCCACCGGGCATTTGGTGAACCCTTCTTCCATTTTGCGTTTGTGCCAAAAACAACCCAACATCCCCATTGTGGTGGATGAAGCCTACATTGATTTTGCTTTAAAAACCGATAGCGCCTTGCCTCTAACCCAAGAATGCCCCAATTTGTTGGTGGTGCGCACTTTTTCAAAATCACGCGCAATGGCGGGTTTACGTTTAGGCTATGCCGTGGGCAACCGCCATTTGATTGAAGCCTTACGCCGCGTTAAAAATTCTTTTAATTCTTATCCCGTGAATGTTTTAACGGAAAAAGCAGGGATTGCAAGCTTGGAAGATGAAAACTATTTCCAAAAGCAACGTCAAAAAATCATCCAAAACCGCGAATTTTTAAGCAAGGAATTGCAAAAATTGCGTTTTAAAGTCTTGCCTTCTTCTGCCAATTTTATTTTTGCTGCCCACGAAAAACGCCTTGCGCCGGAGCTTTTTCTTTATTTAAAAGAAAATCAAATTTTGGTGCGCCATTTTCCCCAGCCAGAACGCATTGCCAATTTTTTAAGAATCACCATCGGCACGAAGGAAGAATGCATTGCTTTGTGTAATGCCTTGATTGCTTTATTGAAAGAAGCACGATGAGCGGAAAATCCGTTGGCTTTGTGCGCGCTGAAAAAATTCATTTTTCCACCCCTTTGGAATTGCGCTCAGGGAAATCTTTGCCAGCCTATGACTTAATGGTGGAGACTTACGGTAAATTAAACAAAGACGCCTCCAACGCCGTCTTAATCGGGCATTCTTTATCCGGTCACCACCACGTGGCGGGCGTTTATGAAAACGCGCCCCACAATGTGGGCTGGTGGGACAACATCGTGGGTCCCGGCAAACCTTTGGACACCAACAAATTTTTTATTGTGGGCGTGAATAATTTGGGCGGCTGCCACGGCTCCACCGGTCCAATGTCTTTAAACCCCCAAACTGGAAAGGCATATGGCTCAGATTTCCCCGTGATGACCGTTCGCGATTGGGTGAACACCCAAGCACGCTTAGCGGATCATTTGGGTATCCCACAATGGGCGGCGGTGATGGGGGGGTCAATGGGCGGAATGCAAGCCTTGTTGTGGGCCATTATTTATCCTGAGCGCGTGCGTCACGCCATCATCATCGCAGCCGCTTCTAAACTTTCCGCTCAAAACATCGCTTTTAACGAAATTGGGCGACAAGCCATTTTAAGCGACCCCCATTTTCACGGTGGGAATTATTACGCCCACAAAACCCGCCCGGTGTATGGCTTACGCATTGCCAGAATGTTGGGCTTAATCACCTATTTGTGCGATTCCCAAATGGGGGATAAATTTGGGCGCAAATTGCAGGAAGAGGAATTTTCCTTTAATTTTGATGTGGAATTTCAGGTGGAATCTTACTTACACCACCAAGGAGACAAATTCACCGAACGTTTTGACGCCAATTCTTATTTAATTATGACGCGCGCTTTGGATTATTTTGACCCGGCTTTGTTGGATAATGGCGACCTCAGCAAAACTTTGGCGCGCACCCACCCTTCTACCGGTTTTTTTGTGATTTCTTTTCAATCGGATTGGATTTTTTCTCCCAAAAGATCAGAAGAATTGGTTTATGCTTTATTGGCGAATGCGCGCAAAGTCACTTACGCCAACATTGATTTGGGTTTTGGGCACGATTCGTTTTTAATGCCCGACCCTTATTATCACGCCTTGGTGCGTGCTTACTGCAACAACATTGAAGTTTGATTTTTTTTGATTTTTTTGAATGTAAAACGTTAAGAAAGGAAAGTAAAAATGCTCAACAAAGTCATTTTGATTGGACGATTAGGCAAAGACCCTGAAACGAGACAAACCAACCAAGGCGCAATGCGCTGCATTATAACCGTGGCAACCGATGACACGTGGAAAGACAAAGTGACCGGTGAAAAGCAAAGCAAAGCGGAATGGCATCGCGTGGTGTTTTACAATCGTTTGGCGGAAATCGCTTCGCAATATTTAAGGAAGGGGGCTTTGGTTTATGTAGAAGGCAAAATCACCTCTTACCCTTACACCGGTCAAGACGGAATCGAGCGCAAAGCTTATGAAATCTTGGCAAACGAAATGAAAATGCTCTCCCCCAAACCGCAACACCCTGAACCTTACGCTTCTCCCACTTACACCGGTCAAGGTTACGGGCAGCCTTATGCGCCGCAACCCTACCCGCAAGCGCCTTACGCTCCCCCTTTTACCAACCCCGGGAATTATTCCAATGCTTACCCCAATGAGGTGGCGGCCGATTTATCTCCGCGAGCGCAAAGTATGCCCCAAAATATGCCCAAGCCCGCCCCAAGCGCACCTCAATCCGCGCCCAACGCAGCGGACAACCTCATTGAAGATGACGTGCCTTTTTGAAAAAAATTAAGAAGACGGCGTGGATTCTTCTGTTTCTTCCGCCGTTTTCTTCTTTTTGCGTTTTTTGTTCGGGGGGTCTGGCGGCGGCAAAATGGGGACAACCGCTTCCAAATTGTGCTCGCGCATATATTTGTCCATTGCCAACCACCCTTCAAAAATGCCGGCTTTGGGCAACCAAGAATAAACGGCGTAACAATCTTCAATAGCGCGCCCGGCGTGACGGCAACCGTTCCCCACCGCTTTGCCCTCGGCTTCCAAGCGGGCGTTTTTTTGTTCAAGGGTTTCTAAACCCAATTGCGCTTCCAACTGTTCGCAAGCCGTTAAAAAAAACAATAATCCGCCCCAAAAAAAATGTTTTTTATCCACGGTCAACTCCTCTTTTTTTGTAAATATTCTACAAAATCCACCAAGTCTTCTGCCAAATTTTTGGGCTTTTTTATACTTTTGGAAAAATCCACCACCGCTTTTTCCCACAACGCCCAATGGTCAAATAAAAATTCCCAATCGTTGAAATTTTTTTCTATTCCATTCCAAAAGCAAAAGGCTTTTTCCAAAGTTTGTTGAATTTCAAAGTCCGCATAAGGCAAAAAGTGTTTTAAAAAAGATTCCACCTTCACAAAATGCGCCTTATTTTCTTGCGGATACGCCTGCCACAAAAAAGGTTTTTGCGCGAAAATCCCTTGAACGAAACTATCCTCCCCGCGAATTAAATTTAAATCCGCCGAATTTAAATAAGAATCAAATGTTTTTTGGGAAACAAATTCTTTTGAATTAACCCAATTGATAATTTCCACCTTTTCTTTAAATTCTTGATTTAAAAAATATGTTAAATTTTCAAAGGGTTGGGAATAATAAAAAAAAGCATTGAGGGTGAATTTTTTATTTTTATTTTTAAAATGATTTAAATTATTTTCCTTTTCAACATTCAACGCGCCCGCATTTTTTAAAATGGAGGGAAAATAAAAATATTTCACGCGGTTGTTTTTTTGAGGAGAAGGTTTTAAATGGCAATCCACCACCCATTCTTCCACGCCCAAATATTCCACCTGCAACCACACCCATTCTTCTAAATTATTTTCTATTTTTTCATTCACCCAAGAAGGCAGGGGAAAAGAAAACATTTCCACCAAGACATCGCCTTTTTTTAAATTCAAACCATCTTTATTTTTTTCATTGAAATTTAAAATAGAAAAGGAATTTGTTTTTTTTTCTTCTCCCAACATTTTTAAAATCAAATTGGGTTGGTCGCACCACAAAACCACTTTTTTATTCAATAAAGATAAAGCGCGCGCAAGACGCAAAGCAACGCCCGCGTCCCCAAAATTATCTACCACGTGGGAAAGAATGTGCCACATTGTTTAATTTAAAATGAAAAATAAAAAAAATAATGCGTTGACCGAGGACCCTCCACGGTCAACGCCCACTTTTTTTAAAAAAAGCGCAAAGATAAATCAATCGCTTCCACGTTTTTGGTTAAAGCGCCGATGGAAATGCGCTGCACGCCGGTTTGCGCGATGGACAAAATGTTTGTTGCGTTGATGTTGCCGCTTGCTTCCAAAATCACGTCTTTGGGCGTGCGCAACACCGCTTCTTTCATCATTTCCAAAGAAAAATTATCCAATAAAATCATTTTTGCGCCAACTGAGAGCGCTTCTTCCAATTCTTCTAAATTTTCCACTTCAATTTGCACAAAACGGCATTCCGGGTGGGTTTTCACAATATTTTTTGCCGCCAACAAAGCGTTTTTCACGCCCCCTGCCGCGTGGATGTGGTTTTCTTTAATCAATATGGCGTCCCACAAGCCAAAGCGGTGATTCACCCCGCCCCCGCAATAAACGGCGTATTTTTGCGCCATTCTTAAATTGGGCAAGGTTTTGCGCGTATCCACCACCTGTGCTTGGGTATTTTGAATCAACTGGACAAATTTTCGGGTTTGGGTTGCCACCGCACTTAACGTTTGCACAAAATTTAAAGCGCTGCGCTCCGCACTCAAAAGTGAGCGCGAAGGCGCACGGATTTCGCACAAAATGCTGTCTTTGGGAATTGAATCGCCATCCTTAAAAAACCACTGAATTTGGGCGTTGGGCGTGAGTTGAAAAAAGGCAGCGTTCAACCATTCCACGCCACACAACACGCATTCTTCCCGCGCAAATAAACGGGCAAAAGAATGGGCGTTTTCCCCCACCAAAAAGGCGGACAAATCTCCACTTCCCACATCTTCTTTTAAGGCATTTTGCACATCGCGCAAAATGCACTCCCCCAGCGCTTTTTCAAATAAAAATGGCATTCTTTTACCCTTTTTCCGGCGCGGGCAGTTTTTGTAATAAGCTCAACACGCGCGCCAACTTGTTTTTCAACACGCGCCTATCCACAATAAAATCCACCGCGCCTTTTTCCAATAAAAATTCTGAGCGCTGAAAGCCTTCCGGCAAGGTTTCGCGCACCGTTTGTTCAATCACACGCGGACCGGCAAAGCCAATCAAAGCGCCGGGTTCTGCCAACACCACATCGCCCATAAAGGCAAAGGAAGCCGAAACCCCGCCCATTGTGGGGTCGGTTAAAACGGAGATATAAGGCAATTTGGCGTTGGATAGTTGGGTCAACACCGCGGCAGTTTTTGCCATTTGCATTAAAGAAAACAAGCCTTCTTGCATTCGCGCGCCACCGGAAGCGCTGACACTGATAAAAGGCAGGCGTTGCTCAATTGCAAAATTCACGCCTCGCGCAAAGCGTTCCCCCAACACCGAGCCCATTGAACCGCCCATAAAATCAAAGGAAAACACCGCCAACACCACGGGAATGCCACAAATTGCGCCTTTCACCACGCGGATGGCCTCCTCTTCCCCGCTTTCGTTTTGCGCCGCTTTGAGGCGGTCGGGGTATTTTTTGGAATCTTTAAATTTCAGTGGGTCAAGGGACGTGATGTTTTTGCCAATTTCAATTTGTTCGTCTTCATCCAACAACAAAGATAGGCGCGCGTGGGTGGTCAAGCGCAAGTGATAATTGCATTTGGGGCACACTTGGGCGTTTTTTTCTAAGTCGGCTGTGTATAACACACTGTCACAGGAAGGGCATTTGCTCCACAATCCTTCCGCCACACCGCTGTGTTTGCCGTGGTCGCGCTTGATTTTGGGCGGCAAGATTTTGCTTAACCAATTAGACACCGTCCCTCTCCTTTATTTTCTTAATCCCAACACGTCCTGCATATCAAAAAGCCCCTTTTTTTGGGATTGCAAAAATGCTGCCGCCCGCAACGCCCCTTCGGCGTAAGTCATTCGGGATGAGCCTTTGTGCGTGATTTCCACACGCTCGCCTATCCCGCAAAACATCACGGTGTGATCTCCCACAATATCGCCCCCGCGGATGGTGGAAAAGGCGATGGTCTCATCTTTTCTTACTCCCAACACACCCTCTCTTCCGTAAATGGCGCATTGTTTTAAGTCGCGGTTGAAGGCGTTTGCCACAATTTCCCCCATTTTTAAAGCCGTGCCCGATGGAGAATCTGCTTTTAAACGGTGATGCGCTTCCACAATTTCCACATCAAACCCGGAATTCAAAACTTGGGATGCCACTTCCAACAATTTGAAAACCACATTCACCCCCACCGACATATTGGGGGAAAACACAATGGGGATGGTTTGGGCAACTTCCTTAATGAAACCCTTTCCCTTTTCATCCAAACCCGTTGTGCCAATGACCATTGGGATTTTTTTGTTTTCGCAGATTTCTAAATGCTTTAATGTCCCTTCCGGTCGGGTGAAATCAATCACGCAATTTAGTTTTTCCGCGGTAGACGCCAAATTTTTTTCAATGTTTACCGTGGATTCCACACCCAATAAAGCGTTTAAGCTTTTCCCCTGCCAAGGGCTGTTTTCCACATCAAACGCGGCGCGCACGGTAAAAACTTCTTTATGCTTTTCGGCAGCTTCAATCAACATTCTGCCCATTTTGCCCGAAGCGCCCATAATGCCCAAAAAAATGTGTTGCATCTTTTTTTTCCTTTTTTAAAAACCTGCGAAATTTTTAATCTGTTCCCAGAGAGTAGGCGGTTTACGCAACGGAAGCGGTTTTTCTGCTTCCTCTTCGCTCAATTTCCCCAATTCCACCAAACGGATTTTGGATTCGGTGGGTGGGAGATTTTCTTCGCCTTGAACATTGCCGCTTGCGTGGGTTAAGAAACCTTGTTCATCAAAAAACACCGAAAACACCACGCTTTGCGTTTTGCCCGTTTGCCCTTCAATATATTGGTAAGGGTAATCCCAACGGTTTTGGTGGAAAACATCTTTTAAAGCGGGCGTGCCCAAGATTTGTTGCACCTCGGCTTTGCTCAGCCCTTTTTTTAATAAAGAAACGGAATCTTGGGTTAAGACATTGCCTTGTTGAATGTCAATTTTGTATTCATTCCAAAAATCCGCCTTCAACGTGCCACAAGCGGAAACCCATAGCGCCAACAAAAAAACTTTATAATGCATAGGAAGGGAAAACTTTCAACAGAACTTCAAAGGGAATTATCATACCAAAATCCAATTTTAACGCTTTTCCTAAGGATTAAAATGACCAAACCGCATTTAAACGAAATGGGCTTAAAGGCAACCAATCCGCGCATCAAAATTTTGGAAATTTTTGAAAACAGCTTAGAGCGCCATTTGAGCGCCGAAGACGTGCATTTGCAATTAAAAAACGAAGCCATCGGTTTGGGTTTGGCCACCATTTACCGCGTTTTAACCCAATTTGAACAAGCCGGATTATTACACCGCCATTTTTTTGAAGGCGGCAGAGCCGTGTTTGAATTGAACCGCGGCAACCACCACGACCACCTCATCTGCACGCAATGCGGCAAGGTGGAAGAATTTTACGACCCGGAAATTGAACGCCTACAAAACAAAATTGCTAAGCAACACGGCTTTTTGTTGGAATCGCACGCGCATTATCTTTACGCCGTTTGCGCTTTGTGCCAAAAACAACAAACCATCTAATTTTCCACGGTAAACCCTCTAAAATTTTTAAAATTTTTTTAA
>QLIP01031017.1_pt1 | contig 13407 bp, 11 predicted proteins | sample 1769771 | NCBI WGS metagenome assembly QLIP01 (sample SAMN09428762, study PRJNA476227) | Gut metagenome, whole genome shotgun sequencing project. | isolation source: cecum | host: Rhizomys sinensis | place: China: Jinsha town of Minqing, Fujian Province | collected 2013-09-23
TCCGTGAAGGTTCCGTAACGTATCGTCTCGGACAAACAGGCGTGACATTCCAGAAGATGTTCATGCCATATCTGGCGAAATCAAAGGAAATCACTATCGAGGATCCATATATTCGTTCTTCATGGCAACTCCGCAACCTCATAGAGTTTCTTACAATGCTGGTTGAAAACCGACCGGATGAGGCTCTTAAGGTGCGACTTGTAACATGGGAGGACGACGAGAAACTTCCGGTGCTCATAGACCGTCTTGATGACATCAAGGACGATATGGCTACCTATGGCATTGATTTTGATTACTCATTCCGAGAATTTCATGATCGCCTCATTACAACAGATGACGGTTGGCATATAAATCCCGGTCGAGGACTCGACATTTACGAGAAATATAATGCATATTCGGTAGCATCTGGTAAACAGGAGCATCGCAAATGTCGCGAGTTCAGAGTTTCGTATATGCGTGACAATAATATCAAAACAGAAGAAGATGGCAAAACTGAGTGATTCTGCTTTCGCTATAATGGGAATGTGCGAAGGGCATCGTAAACCCTTTGGCATAACGGTCGATAAGCGTGGCAATGCTTATGCGTTCTGCTGGGCTTTTAAAATAAGCGATGCACAGGGCGGTCGTGAAGGGTATGACAGGACAAAAGTCAGAGGAGCCGTAGTTTACGACGAGGACTTCAATGGATGTCCGTATTGCGGTTCTAAAGGCTTCTATATATGTAGCCAGTGTGGCAAGGTAGTTTGCTACGATGGCAAAGAGATAGTGACTTGTCCATGCTGCGGGAAGTCAAGTGGCGTCGCTCCGGGCGAAACATTTGATTTTTCAGGGGGTGGAATGTAAGAAAGCGTGTTTACCTATGTACATCTTTAGGTATATGAATTCAAAACAACAACAATAGATATGAAAGAACTCAAGAATAATGACAAGGTAAAACTCGCCGGAGGCCTTGAAGCCACAGTTGTCAAAGAACTGGGTCGAGGAGGACAAGGTATAGTATATCTAGTGGAGCTTCTTGGCAAGAAGATGGCACTTAAGTGGTACATCAATGCGCCGGGTGATAAGTTCTACAAGAACCTTGAAGAAAATGTAAAGAAAGGTGCTCCATCGGATGCTTTCCTTTGGCCGGAGTACATCACAACAAAACAGAAGGGAAGTTACGGATATATCATGCCGTTGCGTCCTGACGGGTATTATGAATTCGGTCAGTTCTATCTGGCTCGTGTTCAGTTTAAATCCTTTGAGGCTCTGCTCAATGCCGCCATGAGGATTTGCGATGGATTCAAGCAATTGCATCTTCACGGCCTCAGCTATCAGGATTTGAATGACGGAAACTTCTTCATCAATCCGTCAACCGGTGACGTGCTGATTTGCGATAATGACAACGTAATGCCTGACGGTGAAGTGTCGGGTATCCTTGGCAAGGCTCGCTACATGGCACCCGAAATCGTATTGGGCAAGACAATGCCTAACAAGGAAAGTGACCGATTCTCTCTTGCAGTCCTGCTTTTCATGCTGTTCTATGGCAATCATCCGTTTGAAGGAGACCGTGTACTACAGTGTCCTTGCATGACCGAGGAGTACGAGAAAAAGTTCTATGGCGAAGAAATCCTTTTCTTGTACGATGAAAAGGATGCTTCGAACCGCCCTGTCAGAGGTGTACACCGTAACGTTATACGTCGTTGGCCGGTTTATCCTGAAGTATTGCGCAACGCATTCATTAACGAGTTTACACAAGAGAAACTCAAAGATCCCAGCAAGCGCAGTATTGAAAGAAAATGGCAGGATGTGATTCGTTCACTTCGCGACATGCTGGTGGTTTGCCCCAAGTGCAAGGAAGAAACATTCCTGACCGACCCTAAGGCACCCAAGTGCATGGGATGCGGGGCCGCAATCCCCGTTGCCGGCGGTATTGAGTTCTCGGGAAGAACAGTTTGGTTGACCCCCGGTACCATATTCTATATGGGGTATGACAATACTCCGACTGCTCGAATCGTTACTGTACCAGGAGACCGTTATCCGGTTCAGATACAGAATATGACTTCGGATAAATGGACCGTCGAAACCCCCAGTGGCAAGCTTAAGGCTATTGAACCTCAGGACACGATGCCTGTTAAAGCGGGTCTGAAGGTGAGCTTCGACTCAAAAAACAAAGCAATAATAATTTAACCACCTAAAATCTAATTTAAAAATGGGACTTTTAGATAGCGAAATACCTCCAAGAAGACTGATGACACTCTTCTTCATCATCGACAAATCGGGCTCTATGGCCGGTAATAAGATCGGCAGTGTAAACGACGCGATTGAAAATGTATTGCCGATGATTGGTGAAATCTCCGACTCTAACACCGATGCAGAAATTAAAGTTGCGGCCTTGGTGTTCTCCAACAGCACTGTGTGGCTCTACGATGAGCCCAAGCCCGCCAATGATTTCATTTGGCAGAAGGTTGATGCATCTGGTATGACCTCTCTTGGAGAAGCATGCACAGAACTCAGTAAGAAACTCTCTCGCAATGATGGCTATATGGGCACGCCAAGTGGTTGCTATGCCCCTGCTTTCATCCTGCTTTCTGACGGTGGGCCGACAGACAACTTTGAAGCCGGCGTAAGCAAACTGTGGGCTAACAGCTGGTTCAAGAATGGCATACGCCTTGCAATCTCTATTGGCCAGGATGCTGACGACCAAGTGCTTGAGAGGTTCACTGGAAGCAAAGAATCAATTGTAAAAGTTTCCAACATTGACGCTCTTAAGGACATGATTAAGTTCATGGCTTTGACATCGTCTCAAATTGGTAGCCAGAGCACTACTTCTGCTGATAAGAGCAAGCAGGATATGGTAGTCGAAAAAATTCAAGATATCGTAGACAATACACCCGGTGCAGAAACCGCAGCTACTCCTAAGACTGATAACGGCGCGGCTTACGACGAGTGGGATTAATTAATCAAAATATGTCTAAAGCGGAAAATATATATCACTTCTGTCAAGGGGCGAGCCATAAGGCTACAGATAAACCTTGTCAGGATTGTGCTTATGCCGAGAGTTCCGAGGCTCTCTCCATGGCTATCGTAAGCGATGGCCATGGAGGGGCACGGTATTTTCGTAGTGACCGCGGCTCCAAATTTGCTGTAGAAGTAGCAACAGAAGCCATTAAGGGCTTCGTTGATGCCATGAAGGATAATGACATCTTTAAAGGCAAACCTTTTACCGCATATGGTGTAGATGCTCTGAGTTCCGGGATGAAAGACAGAGCTTTAGAGAGGTTGACTTGGTTGACTAACTCCATCATTACTAAGTGGAACTCAAAGATTGCTGAGGATGCCAAGACAAAGCCTTTAACTGATTGGGAACTCCAAAATGTTGACGAGAAATACCGACAGGAATTTCTGCTTAGCATCCATAGTGATACAGTCTCATTCGAGAAGACCTACGGCTGCACATTGATGGCGTATGTTCAAACTCCGGATTATTGGTTTGCATTCCATATCGGTGACGGCAAGGCTGTATTCTTCAATATCGTCGAAGGGATATTTGAGTCAGTTCAATCAATCCCCTGGGATGAAAACTGCTTTCTGAATAAAACTACCTCTATCTGTGACAGTAACGCAGCCAATGAGTTCAGATACTGCTATCAAGGAGATGGAACATTCCCCGTAGCAGTATTCCTCGGGTCTGATGGTATTGATGATACTTACGGAGATGGTGATATCCTTACGAAGTTCTATATTAAACTCTATAAGGAGATTGTTAGCAACGGAAAAGACAGGGTCTTAAAAATGCTCAAAAGAGAATTGCCAAAGATTAGCGAAATTGGAAGTAAGGACGACATGTCAATCGCCTGCGTCTATGACAACGCTAACCTGAAAGGAAATACTATGGCAATGGCTCAATGGTCATTGAAGCATGCAGAGGAGAACCAATCGCTTATTAACAAAAGCATTAGAGAACTTCAAGCTAAAATTGAAGCCTTCGGTGATGTAAACTGTCTTGAGCAAAGAGATCGGATTAACCTTGAGTATGCTCAAAAGAAGCTTGAGCGAGAGAAGGCCAATCTTTCTAAAGCGAAAAAGTCAATACATGGTTTGAAAAGCCAGATTGGTAAAGTTCGTAAACGGTTAGAGAAAAAGGAATAAGACTGTGGGTAGTTGTAAATATTGTGGACAATCAGCAGGCATATTCTCTCGCGCTCACAAAGAGTGCGAGCAAAAGCACTGTGCCGGAATTTCAGAATTTGAGACCGTCTGCCGAAAATATATCATGGGCAATGCTTCTGTCCATGATATTTCCAACGCTCGCGGTCGCCTTACCAATACAAATTTTCTGACTGATTCTGACTGTGGAGATATCGCAGATAAAGTTATACGGGAATATACAGACAGCATTCGTAGGCCATTTAGGCCCAGTCATCTGAATTTGGTTGATAACTTCATCAACGCTATAGGTATTGCTTATGCGGATATAAATAGAACTGGTGCTATAGATGTATTCACGCAGAAACTTCTTAAAGGTTTTATGGTGGAGTATTTCACAGATCAATTGACTTTACATGAAGCTCAGTCTCGATGTCAGCGAGTTATCAGCACTTTGCCTATAGCACCTTGTGTTGCTAATGACGCATATTACTATGTCCTTAATAAAGCCGCTCAGAACTTCTTGAATGATGGGATGCTATCTGATGATGAACAGTTGAAAATCGACAGTTATGTCAACGCACTTGCATTGCCGGTGAATAACCTTCCAGCTCAATTTCAAGGATGTGAGATAGAGAAACTCGGTCAGGCCTCTATCCTAAAAAATCTTCAGCGAGGAATTCTTCCGCAAAAGAGTTTTAATGCACCAATTATGCTTGGACGGTCGGAGACTATATTATGGGCATTTAATGGTGTAACTGCATACGAGGAGAAGATTCAGCGTGAGTGGGTAGGAAGAAGTCGAGGTATGTCGTTCAGAGTTTGCCGAGGTGTGTACTATCGCACTGGTGGTAGCCGGGGTCATGCTGTTGAACACACCTCCATGCAACCAATTGGGCATGGTTCCCTGTATGTAACCAATAAGAATCTAATCTTCCACTCCATGAAAAAAGGCTTGAAGATTCCTTACAAGAAGATTATTGGAGTTAACCCTTATTCAGATGGCATCGAGATACATCGTGATGGAGCCAACGCTAAGCGACTGACAATACAAGGCTTTGACCCATGGTTTCTGATGAATGTAATGTCGCAATTAGCAACAGATTAAGTAATAAATAAAGTATTTTCAGTTTGATTATATGGGTTATATAGAAGACATAAATAATATTGACGTCTTGACACTTGATGATATTATTCGAGTGTCGAGAAAATATGTATCTTTAAAAAACCGACAAACACCATGGTATTGCAGTGGCCTTAACCACGGCACTGCTGTACTTAGCAATGAAGACCAGTTATGCTGCTATATAGCATCATACGGTGAAATGCATAAAGAGAAGATTGATAAAGCGCTCCAGAATTTTCCCTGGAGAGTGTTGACATCGGACATTGAGATTATAGATTGGGGATGTGGACAGGGTATCGCATCTGTGCATTTCGCAACCAGACTACGCGAATTTAATCTTTTACCGAAACTTAGAAAAGTCTCTCTAATTGAGCCTTCTAAGTTGGCTTCTGAACGCGCAAGACTCAATGTATCGAAAGCTGTAGGCAGAGGTGTTAAGATTGATGTGAAACAGGTATACTTGCCTTCAGTTACTTCAATTGGAGATGAACTGACATCCCTTCATATTGAAGAAAATATCTGTATTCACCTATTCTCCAATATTCTGGACATTGTAGAAATTGATTTAAAGAAGTTAGCCTCGATAATCTCTTCAACCGGTTATCGTCACTACTTTCTATGCATGGGGCCTGTAAACTATGGCAATAACAGACTGGAAGCATTCTGCAGATATTTCGCTGCATCAGAAGAGGATAAGTTCTCGAATACTTTTGCGCCACAGTATAAACAGCTCGCTAACGGTAAATGGTACGGGTGTGTCACCAGAGGGTTTAAGATGCTTCGCGAAGAGGGTAAGCCATTTCTTATTCCCCTTTCATTCTTTCCTCCGAAGGAGTTTGCTGCGTCGTATAAGCTTGATGCCATGTGGTATAAGGATGGTGATCCGTATGTTTGCAACAATGCTTATTTCAATGTATTGGCACCATTTGATATCGGCGCCAGCGTCTATACGGATGTTGATCCGATTATGGCAGTATTGAATAATATTGTCACGCGCGGTCTATCAACTAAATGCAGTCCATTCGTGGAAGACTTGTTTGCAGATATTCTTGGTGCCACTAAGAAAGCGGAAAGGTATGGAACGATTTCATACCCAACTCAGGATGAAGAATTACTTGGCAAATATGAAAGCTATTGCCGGGCAATCCCTGTAGGCATAGCGTGGATTCAAAAGACAGTAATCGAGGCAATTATTACGGGTCGCTTATCTACTGACATGAAAGAGTGGAATGTTGTCGTCAAAGAAGACGGCATTCCTTGTTCTGCGATAGCATTTGAGGATTTGGCTCAAATGTTTAATCACTTGTGTGCACTAACCCAGGAGTTTAGCAATCGAATCTTCCCCAAAGTAAATCTATCTGTCATAACACCAAAGAATGGTAAATCTAAGTTCCATCTCGGAAATGCCACATATTCCTCGTCGAAAGAACTGAATCGAGAAAGAGTATATGATTTAGTTATTGATATTTCTTTGACAGAAGATTCAGATCCTGAGCATGTTCAGTTTTCGGAATTTAAAGTTAACAAGGAGTGTTACTTCAACATTCGTAAATGTGATGTGCAGTGCCCACGCGAGATTTATACAACAGACAGAATATTATATAAACCTCTGACACAGTTAAATCGAGAAGGTGGCTTTGATGAGATCCCGGAATCGGTAGAACATCTGAATTATCTTTTGACACTGCTATTTCGCAAAAAAGCTTTCCGACCGGGCCAGTTGCCGATTTTGAATCGAGCAATGCAAAACAAGGGTGTTATCGGGCTGCTTCCTACCGGAGGTGGTAAGTCTCTCACATACCAACTTGCCGCAATGCTTCAGCCCGGTATCACAGTTATCATCGATCCTCTAAAATCTCTGATGGAGGACCAATATGATGGACTACGCGCTATCGGCATTGATGCCTGCACCTACATCAACTCCGAATTTCATCCGGAGGTACGCTCAATGCACGAAGATTTGATGGAGTCTTCGCGCGTTATTATGACCTTTATGTCGCCTGAGCGATTGTGTATTTATCCGTTCAGGGAGCGTCTCAATAATATGCACGAACTCGGAGTATATTTCTCGTATGGAGTTATCGACGAGGTTCATTGTGTCTCTGAGTGGGGTCAGGATTTCCGTCCGTCTTACTTACACCTTGGTCGTAATATGTACCAATATTTACGCGCTAAGAATGGACGAATTTCGTTATTCGGATTAACAGCCACAGCTTCGTTTGATGTCCTGTCGGATGTTGAACGTGAGTTGTCGGGACATGGCGCATTTGTTCTTGATCCAGAAACAATTGTACGATACGAGAACAGTAATCGACTCGAACTGCAATATAAGGTAGAACGAGTGGAGATGGAATATGCTCCGGATAAGTTTGATGACCATGGACTGCTTCATAACTATCCAACTCCTGTAAAGTTGGGGGATAAATGGAGTGCGTACAGCAGTAAAAGTAATTATTTACAAAAACTCTTGCCAAAAATCCCGGGCTACCTTAACGAACTGCTTGAAGAGCAATCGCTTGACAATATAGTAACTAATTTCAAGGAACGTGAAGAACTCGCTTCGATTGACCACAACAGATTATTGGTTGAAATTCAGCCAGATTACTTAGCCAATAAAGATGACTATAAGTTTGCAGGTATTGTTTTTTGTCCTCACGTAAATTCCACAGGAATAAGTGTCAACCATAATGCTACCGAGCTTTCCAGCATCTGTAAAGTTGGCTCGTTTGCCGGCTCGGATCAAACCGGTGTGACGGACAATAAGTCCATGGAGAATATGCGTCTATTCAGGGATAATAAACTGCCTCTGATGGTTGCAACTAAGGCTTTTGGTATGGGTATTGATAAGCCGAATGTCCGCTTTACCGTTAACATGAATTATTCGAGTTCGCTCGAGAGCTTTATTCAAGAAGCCGGACGCGCCGGGCGAGACGGTCACATGGCATTGTCTCTGATTCTGCTGTCCGATTATAGATTGGCCCGAATCAAACCCTCTTGCCGAAATTTCGATCAAACGGGAATATTATTCACCATACGTGGCAAATGGTACAAAGAAGAAGACCTTAAACTCATTATCAATGACTTTAAGTTGAATGTATCTCATGCAGACATTGATACGTGTAATCCTTTGACTGATTTCGTGAGGTTGAAATGCTCAACAGATAACACGACGGTAGATAAACAGGGTAATGAACGTAAAAAATGGTGGAGTTGCGGAGAGGAATGTTCTAAATTTGGCACTTGCCAACTCCGTCATATCGATCGCTCCTTGAGATGGCAATGGATATATTATCCTGATTTAAAGAACTATCTTCGTCAAAATAATATACGCATATCTACCAGTGACTATGAGTATAACGGTCCTGATTACAGCAATGTAATGTACTTTTTCGATCAAAACTTCAAGGGTGAGTTTGAAGAGAAAAAGAAAATGCACGAGTTGCTGAGTGTCGAAGAAGTACAGTATTTTACTGGGAATGATAGTCAGTACAAGCCAACCTTCGAAAAATGTGGCAATGGGTTTATAGAGGCTCTGTTCAATGCCAAAATTGGCGAGGAGCTTGTAGTATTTATCTCATACGACGACGATTCTTATCAAGATATAGCAAAGGCGATATATCGAATGTGTGTTATAGGGCTGATTGATGACTTTACCCAAGATTATAGTCGTCACGCATTCCGCGTTGTAACTATACGAAAGAAGACTGGATCATATTATCTTCGACTGAAGGATTTCCTTACTCGATACTTCTCGGAAGAAAGAGCTGAGAATGAAGTGGAAAGAGCAAGCGTAAGAAAAGGCAAGAATGAAATACATAAGTGCCTTGGCTATCTAACCGAGTTCGTCTATGATAAAGTCGTAATGAAACGAAAACGAGCGATCGATGATATGCGTAATTTCTGTATTACGGGTATTGATGACACAAAGGATTGGAAGGAGATTAATGAAGACTTAAAAGACGAGATATTCTACTACTTCAACTCAAAGTTTGCAAGGGAGGGGTATCGAACCGATACAGACGAACCATTCTCCTTGAAAGATGAGATAGTGGAAGATAAGAAGCGTGACTTCGATACTCTTTTCAAGTATATGCGTGTAATCGATAATGATGTCATTGGAAATTCCGGATCGCCGAAGGATAACATCAAGCATCTGCGCGGTGCGGTAAGGCTTATACGTCGAGGTGAGACAGATACGAATCCCGTATTGTCTTTACTCAATGTGTTCTGTTTGATGATAATGCGACAGAAGCAGGATGAACCATTTAGCGTAGAACTTAAAGATAGCTTCTCGGAGGGCTACAAAATCTTCCGAGATGAGTGCCACGACAAGGAAGTCTTCTACTCATTAATGGAACGGTTCTATAAGGAGTTTACCATCAGTAACCGAACTGCAGCATCAAGAAAAGAGATAAAACAGCTGAAGGAGTTGCAACTTCTGATTGAATTGGAAGAGCATGAGTCCTGGCTTAATAACTTCAAAAGAAACTACATATCATAATGGATACCCAACAAATACTAACTTCACTGGCAGCGTTGAGAGACAATCTCTCTGCGATTGAGTCTGCGCGTTCTCAAGTGCAGGCCAATGTGTCAGCCTACGATAAAGTTCAAAAGCAACTTGCTGATACATCTATCAACATTTCTAATATCCTATCTGGATTCACTGCATTGACTGATGAAATCAAAGCCCATCAGCAAGCTGTCAATGATGACATGGATAGTGCCAAGAACGATGTTATATCGATATTTAAGCAGAGGGCATTAGCCATCTCTACGGAATCAGACGCCGTAATCAACAGCTTGAAAACAACATTAAAGTCGTTTGACGACAAGATGTCTATCACGACTGATGAGATTATCTCTAAGATTTCTTCGGAGGCTGATGAATGCACTACTCGGATTAACGATGAATTTCAGAAAGCCCAGACTGAAATTACTTCCACTTCGACTTCTGCAATTGAAGATTTTGCAGCCGAGGTTCAAAACTTCCGAGATACTGTTTCCTCAATTTCCACGAGCTTTGGAGAAAGCCTAAAATCTCAGCTTTCCGGTCTATCAAACGTAGTAGATAAGCATATCGAAAAATACCAGGATCTACAAAAGGCTTTAAGTTCGGAGATAGACAGACTGAAAACCTCTACTGATAAGCTTTCAGAAATACTGTATAACTTCCAGTCTACTGTCGACAAGAAGATTACTGACTCTACAAATCATCTTGAAGAGATGATAAAGGGTGTAGCCGGTACGGTGAAGAATGCCAAGCAAGAGCTCGCTACAAAAGTGGAGAATACCGTCTCGACAAGCGAATCGGCTATCAAAAAGGAGGTCGCAGACTGTCAAAAAACGATCAAGAAGGATGCCGAAAAATACAAGGACGAGATTAGCGACTGTATCAAGCATTTGGATGAGCAACTCAATAAGGGTCTCGAGCAACATGCCCAACAGACTGTATCTCTGCAAGAGCAAGTTGAAATCGCGACTAAACAAGGTCGTAAAACAAACCTTCTGCTTATTGCGGTGATAGTAATGGCGGTTATCTCCATAGTACTTAACCTACTAAAATAGGACCACTCGTATGGATCTGATTCTTATGATCGATACCTCAGGGAGTATGTCTGGGCAAAAAATAGCATCGGTATATGACTCTATCGAGAATCTTATGGAGAGTCTATGTGGTTATAACAACCTTGTAGAGCCGGTGAACTGTTGCGTGCAGTTATACTCACGCGATGTTATATGGCTATACAATACTATGATTCCGGTGATAGACTTTAAGTGGTCTTTACCCGAGTGTACCGGCATGACATCTATGGGAGAAGCCTGCTCAACTCTTGCTGCTTTTATCGAATCCAATAATATTGGTGATAACCTGAAGATACTGATTATTACTGATGGTTGCCCAACTGATGACTTTGAAGAAGGCATGGACAAACTTCAGAAAACTAAAGGTTTCGTTAGTGCAGACAAGTTTGCATTAGCAATCGGTGAAGAGGCTGATATTGCCAGTTTACTCTCTTTCACTGGTGATGAGAGCAAGATCTATCGTCCTAACACCATTGAGGATCTCTTCGATAGCATTATCAATGGTGAGAATGTATGGCCTGATAATAATGCCCAGCCGGTCGATACATCAATCCCGACAGAAACTGATGACGAATGGGAATAATAAACGAATATGGCAACAAAGATAAATATAATAACTGATGACGGACGGCGGGTTGAAGCGACCGCTCCTATCATTGTGTCTGCAAGCCGCTCAACTGACATCCCGGCATTTTATGCCGATTGGTTCTTTGAGCGACTAAAACGCGGATATTCTGTCTGGACAAACCCCTTCAATGGAGTCCAGTCATACGTGGCATATCAAAATACACGCTTTATTGTTTTTTGGTCTAAAAATCCAAGACCTTTACTAAATCATCTCGATTATCTTAAAGAAAAAGGTATTGGATGCTATATTCAGTATACGCTCAATGATTATGAGGCCGAGGGATTAGAACGCGGTGTGCCACCTCTTAAGCAACGCATTGAGACATTCAAGCGGCTTGTTGCAACACTCGGCAAGGGTCGCGTTATATGGCGATTTGACCCGATGATTCTTACAGACAAAATCAGTATTGAAGACTTGCTGCGAAAAGTAAGTTTTATCGGTGATCAGCTTAAAGGGTACACTGAAAAGTTAGTTTTCAGTTTTGCTGACATTGCGTCTTATCGTAAAGTTAAGGCTAATCTGGAGCGCAACGGTATAAACTACCGTGAATGGGACGAAGCGTCAATGAATGAGTTTGCTAAACGATTGGCTTTTATCAACAAAGAGCGTGGCTGGAATTATGCTCTCGCAACCTGCGGCGAGAAGATTGATATTCAGCAATACGGCATTGAGCACAATCGTTGTGTGGACGATGACTTGATGATTCGTTTTGCTCATAACGACAAAGCGCTCATGGATTTCCTAAAAGTTGATATCAAACAGAATGTACCAACCACTCCATCACTCTTTGATGACATGGAACCGGCTGACAGCATTCCTGCCGACGCAATAATCCTTGAAGGAGGTCGTTATGCTGTAAAGCAGAAAAACAATAACGATGGTGGTCAGCGTCAGTTCTGCGGCTGCATCGTAAGCAAGGACATTGGCCAGTACAATACTTGCCCTCATCTGTGCGAATATTGCTATGCCAATGCAAGCAAAGAGATTGCTGTTGCCAATTGGCGCCGGCACAAAGAGAATCCAAAAGGAGATAAAATATTCGGATAAAATCAGAAGCTTAACACTCCTAAAAATGAAGATTTTTTATATCTTATATAAAGGACTTGAATTGTTTTTCTTGCTTCCTTTATGCATGTGTTCCAAGTCTTGCTTTAATAAAGTATGGAACAAATATTATACTGAACCATTACAAAAAAATATTTTTAATCTTTGTGTGCTATGGCTACTGTACGTTGGAAATAAAGTCGGATTAAGTTATCAGTCAATAAATGTGCTGATTTTCTGCGTAATCTGGCCAGTAATCACCATCATATCGCTGATATTGAATGTAATACTACTTATTAACCTCTGGAAAAGTTGATTAAAAGGTCGCTTTTGCATTCAATAATTCATTTGCTTCGAAGACATATCAAAAGTTCTATATTTCTGGTCGGGTGAAAAGGCTCTTAAAAACGGTAAAAACTTTATAAGTATGGACATAACAACAATTCTTTGGACTACATTTATCTCTCTGGTTGGGTTACAGCTGTGTGTACCCGATGGGGATATCGAAAAAATGGCTGACAAAAACCCAATTTTCTGGTGTGACAATCATTCATTACGCGTTATATATGGACTACTGCAGCTACTAGGAGTCGCGTTCGTATTAGGATTCACATTATATCTTTCTTTTGCGGCGCATTGGTGGTATATTTTAGTATACTTGGGAGGTGTAATGTTAGCAAAGGTATGTGCATTCCTTTTGCAAATACCTATTGCCCTGATATTTTCAAAGCAAATTGCTCGATTAATGAATGGAGGACTTGTATATAAGCGACTGATAGGCAGTGTGCTTATTGTATTAGGCATCATACTATTACTGTTCTAACGAAGAAAATGTAATTTTTTTAAAAAATTTTTTCGGTACGCAGATAGGCTGCACTTCGGCTTTCTAACTTTG
>QLIP01040266.1_pt1 | contig 13403 bp, 11 predicted proteins | sample 1769771 | NCBI WGS metagenome assembly QLIP01 (sample SAMN09428762, study PRJNA476227) | Gut metagenome, whole genome shotgun sequencing project. | isolation source: cecum | host: Rhizomys sinensis | place: China: Jinsha town of Minqing, Fujian Province | collected 2013-09-23
CTTTAAAAACCAAAACAGATGATTACGTGCGCCAATGGGCAAAATACTATTCCAATCCGCAGCGTTTTGAAGCCATCGCCCACCTCAACGCTTTTGATTTTCTTTCACGGATGGCTTATGAACTCAACGGGGAAGTTTTAGAGAAAAAGCAATTTTGCCCGCCCTTTTACGTGCGGTTTTGGCAAAAAATCCGCCCCTTTCTTTATCACTTTATTTTCTTGCGCCTTGTTCCGGACAAAAATAAGCGTCAAGCCCTGAAAAAACGCTGTCTGCAATCTCAATGGCTGTGCAAAATTTTGGGGATTCAGGCTTAACCTTAAAAATCCACGGTGAACGCCTTATTTTTTTGAAAATTTTTCCCGCTTTGCCGTGGATTTTTAAAACTTAACTTTCTGCAAAGTGGCGGGCGGGGGTTTCCGCTTTGCCGAGATAATTTTCCGGCGTCAAATCTAAGAGCAAATCTTTGGATTCTTGCGGAATAGCCAAGCCTTCCACAAATTCCCTTAAAGCGGCAAGGCTAATCTTTTCCCCGCGCGTTAAGGTTTTCAGTTGGTCATACGCGTTGGGCACGCCAAAGCGGCGCATCACCGTTTGCACGGCTTCCGCCAAAAGGGCAGGATTGTTTTTTAAATCCTCTTCCATTGCGCCTTCGTTGATCGCCAATTTGTTTAAGCCTTTTTCTAAGGATTTCAACGCCAACACCAAGTAGCCCGCCGCCACGCCCATATTGCGCAAAACGGTGGAATCGCTTAAATCGCGTTGAAAGCGCGAGATGGGCAATTTGTGCGAGAAATGCGTGAAAAAGGCGCGCGCTAAGCCCAAATTGCCCTCGGCATTTTCAAAGTCAATGGGGTTGACTTTATGCGGCATTGTGGAAGAGCCCACTTCGCCTTTTTTTAATTTTTGGCGGAAATAGCCCAAAGCGATGTAGCCCCAAATATCGCGTGCGGCGTCTATCAACAGCGTGGCAAGGTGGGAGAATTCGTCAAACAATTGGGCAAAAGAATCGTGCGGTTCAATTTGAATGGTGTAAAGATTTTGGGTTAAACCCAGTTTGTTTAGAATTTCTCCCGCCAAAGCTTGCCAATCCACTTGGGGGTAAGCGATCAAATGTGCGTTGAAATTCCCCACTGCGCCGTTGATTTTGGCTTCCAATGGGGTGTTTTGAAGGCGATAAATGCTTTTTTGAAGGCGCGTGCCGATGTTGGCGATTTCTTTTCCCATCGTGGTGGGCGTAGCGGGCTGCCCGTGCGTGCGGCTCATCATTGGAAGGGCGGCGTAATCCAGAGCCATTTTTTTGAAAATTTTCAAAAGCGATTCCAACTGCGGCAACAAAATTTGGCTTTGAAAATTTTTCAACATCAAGGCGTGCGCCACGTTGTTGATGTCTTCCGAGGTCAAAGCAAAATGGATAAATTCCGCCCCGTTTTGCAATTCTGCGTGGGATTGGATTTTTTCGCGAATCCAATATTCCAAGGCTTTCACATCGTGGTTGGTGGTTTTTTCAATATTTTTAATGGCTTGGGCATCTTCCACTTTAAAATTTTGTTCTAAATCTTCCAAAACCTGCAAAGCCTCTTGGGAAAAAGGAGGAAGCTCTTTAATTTCCGGGGAAAAAGAGAGTGCCTTCCACCACGCCAATTCTGTTTTTAAGCGGAAAAAAATCAAGGCGTATTCCGAAAAATAGCGTTGTAAATCAATAAGTTGGCTTTTGTAACGACCATCCAAGGGGGATAAGGCAAGTAAAGATTCCATTTCATTTCCCAAGAAAAAAAGGGCTATTTTAATCGCCTTTGAACGTGTCAAAATAGAAAAGCTTTTTTAAAAAAAATTTCAATGGACCGTGGAAAATCGTTTTCTTTCTTTAATTCTTCTTTCTGTGTGCGTGGTTTTGGCGCGGATTGTTGTTTTAACGCACTTACCCGTGAGTTTATATGTGGATGAAGCGCAATATTGGACGTGGAGTCAAAACTTAGATTGGGGCTATTTTTCTAAGCCGCCTTTGGTGGCGTTTTTGATTTTTTGTTCCGTAAACATTTTTGGAGATGGGCTTATCGGCGTGAAATTCTTGGCAATGTGCCTTTACCCTTGCACCGCTTGGGTGCTTTTTTTCACCGCCCAAAAATTAAAATTTTCCCCAGAAAACGCCTTTTGGGCGGGCGCGTTGATGCTTTTTTTGCCCATTTTCGCGTGGTTGGGCTTGGTGGTTTCAACTGACTCTCTTTTGATTTTATTTTGGGCGCTTTCTTTTTATTGTTTTATCTGTGTTTTAGAAAATAATCATTTTAAATATTGGATTTTTTTGGGCGTTTTTTTGGGTTTGGGGTTTTTAACCAAATACAGTATGGCGGTTTTTGTTTTCAGCGCCTTTTTGTATTTGTTGTTTTTTAAGCGAGATATTTTGTTTTCTTTTAAACCCTATGCTGCTTTACTGCTTTCTTTATTGATTTTTTTCCCCAATATTTTATGGAATATAGAAAACAAATTCCCCACTTTAAAACACACGGCGGAAATTACCATTCAAAAAAAGACAAGTGGCGGAATATTGCCCTTTTTAGAATTTATTTTGTCTCAGTGGTTGGTTTCCGGGATGATTTTGGGAAGCGTCTTTCTTTTTTTAATGTTTAATAAAAAATATTGGCAAAATAAAACTTTTCAGTTGTTGTTTTCCTTTGCCCTTCCTTTTTGGGTGGTGGTGGGCTTTCAAGCTTTTTTAAAAGAAGCCAACGCCAATTGGGCAGCGCCGGCTTTTTTGACGATGATTTTGGCGAGCGTGCTTTTTTTAGAAAACAAAAAAAAATGGATGTTGGGCGCGTTTATTGTTGAAATTTTGATTTCCATTTTGGCGTATTCTTGGATTTTTGTTTTACCTTATTTTACAAACAATTTAAAACTCATTCACGCGCCTTTTGTGCGCGCAGAAGGCTGGAAGGAATTATCCGATTCTTTACGTCCAATTTTAAAAGAAAATGCCAATGATATGATTTTACTTGCGGAAAACAGAACGATTATTGCGCATTTATCTTATGAATTGCGCGATTTAAATTTAAAAATATTATCTTGGAATCCAGAAAAAACCCAAAAAGATTATTACCAAATGCAAAGCAATTTAAATGATTTTAAAAATAAAAATATGCTTTTTTTGAGTTTTACGCCCATTCCAACAGAAAAACTGCAAGGCTATTTTCAAAATATTGAAAAAAATAAGGGGTTGACCGTGGAAAATGCAGAAAATTACCCCAAACGGCGTTTGTATATTCAAAAAATGGAAGGGTTTCGCGGGTATTGAGCGCGTTTTTCCTTGACTTTTCAATAAGATTCGGTATTTTGAATTCTTTTTTTTAGTTGAGCCTTCCCTATGAAAATGACCGGCGCGGAAATTTTAATCCAATGCCTGATAGCGGAAAAAGTGGACTATGTTTTTGGCTATCCGGGCGGTGCGGTGTTGCACATTTACGATGCATTGTTTAAGCAAGACAAAGTCAAACACATTTTGGTTCGCCACGAACAAGCCGCTGCGCACGCTGCGGACGCTTATTCCCGTTCTTCCCGCAAGGTGGGCGTGGCGTTGGTGACCTCAGGACCGGGTTTAACCAACGCCGTCACGGGCATTGCCACGGCGTATATAGATTCCATCCCAATGGTGTTGATTAGTGGGCAGGTGAATACAGATTCTATTGGGCAGGATGCCTTCCAAGAATGCGATGCCGTGGGCATCACGCGCCCGTGCGTCAAACACAATTTTTTGGTCAAAGACGTCAGAAATTTAGCCAAAACCGTGAAGGCGGCGTTTTACATCGCCACCACTGGTCGCCCGGGACCTGTGGTGATTGATATCCCCAAGGATGTCACGGCAAGTGTGACAGAATTTCTTTACCCTGAAAACGTGGCGTTGCGCTCTTACAATCCCATTGTGAAAGGGCATTCTGGGCAAATTAAAAAAGCTTTTCAACTCTTAAAAAAGGCCAAACAACCCGTGTTGTATTTGGGCGGTGGCGTGATTGCCGCCAATGCCACGCAAGAATTGAAAGCCTTTGCCCAACATTTTAATTTCCCGGTGGTGAGCACCTTAATGGGCTTGGGCGCTTACCCGGCAACGGATAAGCAATTTTTGGGAATGCTGGGAATGCACGGCACGTATGAAGCCAACAACACAATGCATTACGCCGATGTGGTGTTGGCAATTGGGGCGCGTTTTGATGACCGCGTGATTGGCAACATCGCGCATTTTCAAAATATGCGCGGACGGCAAGTCATCCACGTGGATGTTGACCCTTCTTCCATTTCCAAGCGTGTGCGGGTGGATTTGCCGATTGTGGGCGATGTGAAAGAAGTTTTAACGGAATTTTTGCATTTGATTGAAGATTCGGAAAATTGGAATGCGCCGGATATTCAATCGTGGTGGCAACAAATCAACATTTGGCGGCAGCGCAATTCTTTGGCGTATCGCCAAAATGACGAAATTATGCCGCAGTTTGTCATTCAAAAGCTCTACGAAATCACACAAGGCAAGGCGATTGTGTGTTCCGATGTGGGGCAACACCAAATGTTTGCCGCGCAATACTATAAATTCACCGAGCCGCGCCGTTGGATCAATTCCGGTGGCTTGGGCACAATGGGCGTGGGTTTACCCTTTGCGATGGGCGCATCCTTTGCCAATCCCAAAGACACCGTGGTGTGTGTGACCGGGGAAGGTTCTATTCAAATGAACATTCAAGAACTTTCCACCTGCAAGCACTTTGGCTTACCGATTAAAATCATCAACTTGAACAACGGAATGCTGGGAATGGTGCGTCAATGGCAAGAAATGTTTTATTCCAAACGCTATTCGCAAACCTATATGTCTTCCCTTCCCGATTTTGTGAAGTTGGCGGAAAGCTACGGTCACGTGGGAATGCGCGTTGAAAAACCGGAAGAGGTGGAATCGGCTTTGAAAACCGCTTTCACCAAACACAAAAACGATTTGGTGTTTATGGATTTTAAAATCGCGCGGGAAGCCAACGTTTTGCCGATGGTGGCAGCCGGAAAAGGCTTAACCGAAATGATTTTGGCTTAAAAGGTTTAAGACGATGCAAAGACACATTCTTTCTATTTTGCTTGAAAACGAATCCGGTGCGCTTTCCCGTGTTTCCGGGCTTTTTTCTGCTCGGGGCTACAACATTGAAAGCTTAACGGTTGCGCCCACGGAAGATGCCTCTCTTTCGCGGATGACCATCGTCACCGTGGGCACGCAAGAAATGTTGGAGCAAATCACCAAACAATTGAACAAATTGATTGACGTAGTGAAGGTGGTGGATTTGTCCGAATTTGCGCACGTGGAACGCGAATTGATGTTGATTAAACTGCGCGCCGCCGGAAAAGACCGGGAAGAAATCAAACGGATGAGCGACATCTTCCGCGGGCACATTGTGGATGTGACGGAGGATTTTTACGTGGTGGAATTGACGGGCACTTCTGAAAAATTGGACGCCTTCATTCACGCGGTGGATGCTTCCTTAATTTTGGAAACCGTGCGCACGGGCGTTTGCGGCATTGGCAGAGCCGAGCGCATTTTAAAATTGTGATTTTTTATAACGAGGTTTTTTATGAAAGTGTTTTACGACAAAGATGCCGATTTATCGCTGATTAAAGGAAAAAAAGTCGCCATCATCGGCTATGGCTCACAAGGGCACGCCCACGCTCAAAATTTGCGTGATTCCGGCGTGGATGTGACGGTGGGGTTAAGAAAGGGCGGGGCTTCTTGGAAAAAAGCCGAAGCCGCCGGCTTAAAAGTGGAAGAAATAGGGAAAGCCGTTGCCACAGCGGACTTGGTGATGATGTTGTTGCCGGATGAATCCATTCCCGCGGTTTATCAAAACGAAATTGCCCCGAACATCAAAAGTGGTGCGGCATTAGCGTTTGCGCACGGCTTTAATATCCATTACAACCAAGTTTTTCCCAAAAAAGACATTGACGTCATTATGATTGCGCCCAAAGGTCCCGGGCACACGGTGCGCTCGGAATATTTAAAAGGCGGGGGCGTGCCTTCTTTAATTGCGGTGCATCAAGACCAATCCGGCAAAGCGCGCGACTTGGCGTTGTCTTACGCGGCTGCCAACGGTGGCACAAAAGGTGGCGTGATTGAAACCACTTTCCGCGAAGAAACCGAAACCGATTTGTTTGGGGAACAATCCGTTTTGTGCGGTGGTATTGTGGAACTCATCAAAACCGGTTTTGAAACCTTGGTGGAAGCCGGTTACGCGCCGGAAATGGCGTATTTTGAATGCCTGCACGAAACCAAATTGATTGTGGATTTGATTTACGAAGGCGGCATTGCGAATATGAACTATTCCATTTCCAACAACGCCGAGTTTGGCGAATACGTCACCGGTCCCAAGGTGATCAACGCGCAAAGTCGCCAAGCGATGCAAGAAGCCTTAAAACGCATTCAAAATGGTGAATATGCCAAAGATTTTGTGGCGGAAGGCTTGTTGAATTATCCCACCCTGACCGCCCGCAGACGCTTAACAGCGGAACATCCGGTGGAAAAAATCGGCGCACAATTGCGCGCGATGATGCCTTGGATTATGAAAAACAAATTGGTGGATCAAAGCAAAAATTAAATTCAAAAATCCACGGTCAACTTGAAAATTTTTTTGAAAAAAAATTCAAGTTGACCGTGGAAAAAGCTTTGCAACTAACGGCGTTTTGCCGTTTTTTCGTTTTAAAAAGCACAATGGGGCAACACAATGCGCAAAATTTTAATGACTTCCGCTCTGCCTTATGCCAACGGTTCTATCCATTTGGGGCATTTGGTGGAATATGTTTATGCCGATGTTTGGTCGCGTTTTCAAAAAATGCAAAAAGACACCGAATGTTGGTATGTGTGCGCGGATGATACCCACGGCACGCCCGTGATGTTGCGCGCCCAGAAGGAAAACATCACGCCGGAAGCCTTGATTGCGCGCGTGCAAAAAGAACATTGTCGCGATTTTGCGGATTTTCACATTGGCTTTGACCATTACCATTCCACCCACAGCGTGGAAACAGAAGAACTGGCGGCGTTTATCTTCAACCAATTGAAAAAGGAAGATTTAATCCGCATTGAAACAGTGGCACAGTTTTATGACCGCTCTGCCCAAATGTTTTTACCAGATAGATACGTCAAAGGCGAATGCCCCAAGTGCAGCGCGAAAGATCAATATGGCGACAATTGTGAACAGTGTGGTGCGGCGTATTCCCCCACCGATTTAAAAAATCCCTATTCCGCGGTGAGCGGCGAAAAACCTGAAATTAGAGATTCCGAGCATTATTTTTTTAAATTATCTGACCCACGCTGCGAGAATTTTTTAAGGGAATTTACCTCCCCCCAAAACCACGTTTTGCAAAATGAAGCCGCCAACAAAATGAAGGAATGGTTGGGCGAAAAAGGGGAAAATAAATTGCACGATTGGGATATTTCGCGCGATGCCCCTTATTTTGGGTTCAAAATTCCGGGAACAGAAAATAAATATTTTTATGTTTGGTTGGACGCCCCCGTGGGTTATATGGGCGCATTCAAAAGTTTATGTCAAAAAAAGAATTTAAATTTTGAAGAATGGTTTCAACCCCATTCCCCTTGCGAACTTTATCATTTTATTGGCAAAGATATTTTGTATTTCCACGCTTTATTTTGGCCAGCAGAATTAAAATTTTCCGGTTTTAAAACGCCGGATGGCATTTTTGCACACGGTTTTTTAACGGTGAATGGTGCAAAAATGTCTAAATCGCGTGGCACGTTTATTACCGCGGAAAGTTATATTCAATGCGGGTTAAATCCAGAATGGTTAAGATATTATTACGCCGCAAAATTAAACGGCACGTTTGAAGATATTGATTTGAATTTAGAAGATTTTGTTTTACGAGTGAATGCAGATTTAATCGGTAAATTTGTGAATATCGCAAGCCGCTCCGCCGGATTTATTTTAAAAAAATTTAATGGAAAACTCTCTTTGATTGAAAAAGAATTGCCCGTTTTAAAAGAATTTAAAAACGCGCAATATAAAATTAAAGAATATTATGATTCGCGGGAATATTCCAAAGCAATGCGTGAAATAATGGCTTTGGCGGAAAAAGCCAATCAATATATTGACCAATTTAAACCGTGGGAATTGAATAAAGATGAAAAAAACAACCCGCTTTTGCAAACCGTGTGCAGCCACGCTTTGGCGCTCTTTCGCATTTTGTGCCTTTATTTGAAACCCGTTTTGCCGCATTTAACCCAAAATGCGGAAAGCTTTTTGAATATTCCTCCTTTAAAATGGGAAGATGTGGAAAATGATTTTAAAGAAAACCATTCTATTTGCAACTTCCAACATTTAATGAATCGGGTGGATTTAAAACAAATTGAACGTTTAATTGAATTGAACGTTGAGGGAAATCAAAAAAATAAGGAAAATAAAGAAAAACAAGAAACAAAAGAAGAAGAAAAAAATCAAAAAAAAGCGCTGTGCACCGTGGAAGATTTGGATAAAATAGATTTGCGCGTAGCCAAAATTATCCACGCGGAAAATGTGGAAAAAGCCGATAAATTATTGCGTTTATTATTGGATATTGGCGAAGAAAAACCACGGCAAGTTTTTTCCGGTATTAAAAAAGATTATAACCCCCAAGATTTAATTGGAAAACAGGTGGTGGTGGTCGCCAATTTAAAACCCAGACAAATGAAATTTGGTTTATCCGAAGGGATGATTTTGGCGGCAAGCGATGAAAATAATTTAAACGGCGCAATTTCTTTAATTTACCCCGATGAAAATGCCCAAGCGGGAATGCGGGTGAAATAAAATGGATAAATTAAAAATTGAAGGTGGGCACAGTTTAAAAGGCGAAATTGAAATTTCAGGCGCAAAAAACGCCGCGCTCCCCATTTTGTGCGCCTGCCTCTTAACCCAAGAGCTTTTGGAATTGGAAAACGTTCCGCATTTACAAGATGTGGAAACAATGCTCAAAATTTTGGAACATATGGGGGTGGGGTGCTTTCGCGAAAAGCAAAAGGTGAGTTTAAACGCGGCGGGTTTGAACAACCCTTACGCGGCTTACCAATGGGTGAAAACAATGCGCGCTTCCATCTTAACCTTGGGACCCTTATTGGCGCGTTATGGCGAAGCGAAGGTCTCTTTACCCGGCGGGTGCGCCATTGGGGCGCGTCCGGTGGACCAGCACATCAAGGGCTTGGAGGCGATGGGCGCAGAAATCCACTTGGAGGAAGGCTACATCATCGCACGCGCCAAGCGCTTAAAAGGTGCGCGCATTTTTACCGATATGGTCACCGTCACCGGCACGGAAAATTTGATGATGGCAGCCGTGTTGGCAGAGGGCGAAACGGTGATTGAAAACGCCGCGCGCGAGCCGGAAATTGTGGATTTGGCAAATCTTCTCATTCAAATGGGCGCGCAAATCAACGGCGCGGGAACGGACATCATCCGCATAGAGGGCGTGAAAACCCTGCACGGCGCGCGCTATGCCATTATGCCGGACAGGATTGAAACGGGCACGTATTTGTGCGCGGCGGCAATTACGGGCGGAGATGTTTTTTTGCGCCGCGCAAGAAACACCATTTTGGACATCGTGTTGGATAAATTGTTGGATGCCGGCTGCACCATCCATTTGGAAAACGCGGGGATTCACTTAAAAGCTCCCCCACGCTTAAAAGCGGTGAGTTTGAGAACCGCACCGTATCCTGCTTTTCCCACCGATATGCAGGCGCAATTTATGGCGTTGAATGCGGTGGCGGAGGGGGTAGCGACCATTCGCGAGACGATTTTTGAAAATCGCTTTATGCACGCCGTGGAATTGATGCGCTTGGGCGCGGACATCCAAATTGACGGCGCAAACGCGACCGTTCACGGTGTGGCGCGCTTGCTGGGGGCATCCGTAATGGCAACGGACTTGCGCGCTTCTGCTTCCTTGGTGATTGCGGCGTTAAAAGCAGAAGGGGAAACCACCATTGAGCGCATTTACCATTTGGATCGTGGCTACGAACAAATGGAACAAAAATTAAGCGCTTTGGGCGCACAAATCAAGCGTGTGCGCTGATTATCCGTGGTCAACGTGAATTTTTTTTGAAAAAAAGTTTGGGTTTACCGTGGATTTTTGATTTTAAAAAAACGTAGAGAGCATTTTCAGCGCCAAAATCACCAATAACAGGGCAAAGATTTGTTTGATGCGTTTGACCTTTAATTTCTGTGTGAGGCGCGCGCCGATGGGGGCGGTAAGGTGGCTGCCCACCACCAAGGGCAACAAGGCGGGTAAATAAAGGTAGCCTAAGGAATAAGAAGCGGAATTGCCCCAGCCGTTGAGGATATAGCCTAAGCTGCCACCCAAAGCGACAAAAACGCCGATGGCAGAAGATGAGCCAATGGCGCGCTTTAAAGGCACGCCGCAATAATTCAAAAAAGGCACAATCAGCGAGCCCCCGCCAATAGAAACAATAGCGGACAATGCGCCGATGAATGCGCCCACCAAGCCTTGAATGAAGGCGGAAGGCAAGTTTCCGCGCGGCTCGTGGTTGAGGTTGGCAATCATATTGAGGGCGGTAAAAACCACAAAGGAAGTGTAAAAAATCGCCAAGGGTTGGGCGGGAATTAAGGTTGCCAAAAACGCGCCTAACCACGTCCCCAACAAAACGCCTGCGCTCATATTGCGCACCACGGTGGGCAATAGATTATTTAAACGGTAATGCGCGCGGGCACTGGCAAAGGAAGTGAAAATGATGGTGGCCATAGACGTGCCCAAGGCCATATGCATCATAGTTTCGTTGGGAAACAATTGGGAATGGTCAAACAACATCACCAAGACGGGCACTAAGATTAAACCGCCACCAATGCCCAATAAGCCAGCCATCAAGCCGGCAAACGCGCCCAAGGTAAAGAAGGAAAAGGCAAGAAAAATGATTTCCACGGTCAATTGAAATTTTTTTGAAGTTTTAGAAAAAGGAAACCCCCGCCTGTGCCGTTAAGGTCAATATCTTGAACCTTTTTACAAGGTGGTCGCCTTCCATTTTGCCCCACGGGACGAAATGCAGTTGGCAACCGATTCAAGATAGCATTGGTTCAAAGAATGGATGACCTTTGACAAACACGGCAGGGGAGAAACTTTTGCCACCCGCGCCTTTGGACTATCTTTTTTGCGCTGTTATTCCACCTTCAACATTGCGTTTAACTTCGCCTCAATGCGGTCAATTCTACGCTTCGTTTTAGAAACCGCAAGGGTTTTGTTGAATTTTTTCATCTCACTTTCATCCTTCAAAGCAAGGTAGTCGCTGGCGATTAAAATGGCGCTCAACACGGCAATGCGTTCCGTGGTGGTTTTGGGCGCGTTTTCTTGGATGTTTTGCATTGTGTCGCCCACCAATTTTACGGCCGCCAACAATTCTTCACGCCCGCCTTCGGGGTAAGAAACGCCATAATCGCGCCCCATAATTTTCACGTTGAGAATAGCGTTTTTTGCCATAAGTTTTCCTTATTTTTCGTTGGGCAACTGATGAAGAAGATTTTGCACGCGTTCTTCCACGCTGCGCAAAGTTTTTTCTAAGTGGGCGATTTTTTCATCTTTTTCCACCAATAAAATTTTGAGGGTGTCGTTGGTTTGGCGCAAGGTTTTAAAATGTTCCGCCACTTGGTCAATTTTTTCTTCCAAGCGAGCGAGTTCCGCAGAATCGTCCATAATTCGCTTTCAACAAGACGCAAAATCAAGTGCTTATTTTAAGATTTTGGCGTAAATTTTCAAAGTCCGCTATTCTTTAATCATTGAAAAATAAAAAATGCAAGAAGAAAACAATCCTTTTTCGGTGTTGGGTTTGGAAAAAAACGCCACCTTGGATTCTGTGAAAAGTGCCTATCGGCGCTTGGCAATGCGCTGGCATCCGGATAGAAACCCCGACCCCTCCGCTGCCCAACACTTTCAAATGGTGCAGGCGGCGTATGAATTATTGAGTGCAGAATTAAACCGCAACGCAGGCAACAAAAAACGCGATATTCACCAGCGCTTACATTTAAATTTAGAAGAAGCTTTTTTTGGCGCGCAAAAAAGGGTGAGCATTTGGCGCAAAACGCAGTGTTCCACCTGCCAAGGATCGGGCAAAGCGGGGCTGGTCAGAAACGTTTTTTGTAAAAAATGTTTGGGCTCAGGCAAAATTTTAAGGGATCACCACTTGGCAGAATGCGCGGATTGCTTGGGAAAAGGCTTGATTGTGGAGCAAATTTGCCCCGATTGTGCGGGAAAAGGGGTGTTGGAAAAAGAAATTGTGTTGTCAGTCAATGTGCCCGCTGGCGTTTTGAGTGGCGATGAATTGCGCTTAACCGGGCAAGGGGAGTCGCCGGAAAACGAAGGGGAAATTCCGGGAGACTTATATTTAAACGTGGTGTTGTCGCCCGACCCTTTTTTTCAATTGGAAAATCGCGATCTGCACTGCGTGGTGAAAGTGGCTTTGTTTGATTTTTTAACCGGTCACACGCTCACCTTACCGTTTTGGCGAAAGGATTTCCAAATAGAAATTCCGCCTTTTACCCAAGAGTTTGTTTTAGAAAAAAAGGGTTTTCCGGGTGGAAAAAATGGGGAGGCGGGGGATTTGTTTTTGCATTTTTCGCCGGTTTACCCCCAACATTTGAGCGACAAAAATTTGAACATCTTAAAAAAAATGGCGAAAACGCAAGAATTGCCCAAGGAAGTTCAAGAATGGCAAGAAGATTTGAAAAAACACTGCACTTTTCCACGGTAAACCCACAAAAATTTTAAAAAAAATAAAGCTTTGACCGTGGATTTTTTGCAATAACGAATCCGTGAATCCGCGAAAAAAGATTTACAATATTTTTCATCTACAACCACCCTAATTGGCACAGTTTATGAGAGAGAGAGAGAGAGAGAGAGAGAGTCCCTCTTTAATTTCCACCAGTTTTTATAGTGCGGAAGAATTGCAAAATTTGGGTTTTGCAAGTGTGGGCGAAAACGTGAAAATTTCCCGTTTGGCGCGCATTTACGGCGCACACACAATGCACATTGGCAATCACGTGCGCATTGATGATTTTTGTGTTTTAAGCGGTTTTTTAACCTTGGGCAATTTTGTGCACATCGCGCCGGCGGTGATGATGCGGGGCGGTTTGAAAGGTATTGTTTTAAAAGATTTTTGCGGCATTGCCTCACGCTGCGCCGTTTATGCTGGAACGGACGATTATTTGGGCAATGCTTTAACGAATCCTTGCGTGGATGATGAATTTCGCCAAATGACTTACCAAGAGGTGATTTTTGAAAAGCACGTCATCATCGGCACGGGTTCTACCGTTTTGCCGGGCGTGACCATCGGTGAAGGCTCTTCGGTGGGCAGTTTATCGTTGGTGAATAAGAGCCTGCCGCCTTGGGGCGTTTATGTGGGCAACCCCGTGCGCAGA
>QLIP01068801.1_pt1 | contig 13393 bp, 11 predicted proteins | sample 1769771 | NCBI WGS metagenome assembly QLIP01 (sample SAMN09428762, study PRJNA476227) | Gut metagenome, whole genome shotgun sequencing project. | isolation source: cecum | host: Rhizomys sinensis | place: China: Jinsha town of Minqing, Fujian Province | collected 2013-09-23
GAGTTGGATTCGTGTTAAGAGGCGTGTGTTTGTTTTGGTGTATGTTTGTGTTGGGAATGTTTGTGTTGGGAATGTTTGTGTTGGGGGTGTTTGTTTTTGGGGTTAGGCGGAGGGTGGTGGGGGTGAGGAGGGCGGTGAGGTCGAGGATTTTGAGGCCGATGATCGAGCCGAGGATGCCAACGCAGACTACGACCGCGGCGGTGAGCGAGGGGATGCCGCCAAGTTGGTTGGAGATTTCGATGGCTATGGGTGTCGTTACGGATTTGGGCGCTAGCGATAGGATCACTTCTTGGCTCGCTCCCATCCATTCTGCTATTTTGGTTACTGAAAGGATGCCGATCATGCTGCCTATGAGTTGCGACATGAAGATGGGCAGGAATTGTTGTTTTATGGTTTGCAGGTGTTTGTATAGCGGTAGAGCAAGTGCTACGACGGCGGGTTTGAGCCAGAATTCGATGTATTTGCCTGCTTCGTTGTATTGTTGGTAGTCGAGCCCAGTGGTTTCAAGTATAGTTATGATTACTGCAATCGTGATTAGCACGGGGTTTAGGAGGGGTGTGCGTGCGCGTTCGCGTAGTTTTGTCGAGAGGAAGAAGGTTGCAAATGTGAGCGTGATGAGTAGCAGTGGCGTTTGATTCATTGGTTTGTGTTGCTGAGAAGTTGTTTAAACTTATTTATGCTTTAAATAAATTTATAGGTTTGTGTTGTTTTGGCGACGTGCGAAGAGTTTGTATGTGAATGCTGTTGCGATGATTACGAGTATTGTCGAGATTATGGTGCTGATTAGTATAGGACACCATTCGGCTCGTATGAGTCCGAAGTAGGCTCCGAGTGCAACGCCGGGTGGGATGAAGAAGAAGCTCATGTATTTGATTAGGAAGTTGGCTACTTCTTCGATCCATTGGGCTTTGATGATTTTGAGTTGTAGTAGGGTTGTGAGTATGATGAGCCCGAGTATGCTGCCTGGGAGTGAAATGTGTAGTAGGTTTACGGCAGCTTCGCCTAGGTATAGGGCACCGAAGATGATTGCGAGCGCTCTGATTGCTTTCATTTGGATGATATTGATGTGTGCGGAGCGTGATTGTTGTTTTGCTTTGAGTTGTTTGAATTTGATTTGTTAGTTGATTGTAAAGTCGTCGGCGTCTTGCCATGCCGGGAATTTTGTCCGGAATTCTTGGAGTTTGTTTTTTGAGAGTCGGGTGTATTGAATGTTGTTGATTGGAGTGTTGATCTCTTTGCCTTTGAAGTCGAGCATGAGTGTTGTTCCGTCGTATTGGTAGTTGTTGTGGTCGACTCCGGTGCAGTTGACTCCGATGGTGTATGCTTCGTTTTCAATGGCGCGGGCGTATAGGAGTTTGCGCCAGGCGTCGACGCGTGCCTGAGGCCAGTTTGCAACTGCGATTAGGAGGTCGTATTCGTTGTTTCGGTTGCGGCACCATACGGGGAATCGGACGTCGTAGCATGCTATGACGGCTATGTTCCATCCGCGGTAGCGGATGGCGAGTCGGCGGTTGCCGGGTTGGAATGTGTGGTGTTCGCCAGCCATCGAGAAGAGGTGTTTTTTGTCGGCAAATGTTGCGTCGCCGTTGGGCTCGATGAAGAATATTCGGTTGAAGAGTTGGTTTGCATCGCGAGCCACGAAGCTTCCGCAGATTGCAATGTTGTGTTTTTTGGAGATCTCTTTGATTTTTTCGATTGTCGGACCGTTGTTTGTGTCGCTGATTTCGAGGATGCGTTCGCGCGAGAGTCCTGCGGGGAAGCCTGTTGTGCAGGTTTCGGGTAGAATAAGAAGGTCGGTGTCGGCATGGAGTGAGGCCGCTGTTTCTTCGATTATACGCATGTTTTCGGTTGTGTTCAACCAGTTGATTGCCATTGGGAGGGCAGCGACGTTCAGGTCAGTTGAGATCATTATCTTAATCGTTTTGAGTTGTGAATTTTTCGGGATATTTGGCTGCGTTGGCGTATTGCGAGTAGAATTGTTTGACGTATGCCATATCTTTCTCTATGTCGCGCGTTGGGATGAATTCTTTTTCGATGACAATTTGTTTGTTAGCATAGTCGAGAATGCCAAGTTGGATTGGCACGTTGGCGTCGTATGCAATGAAGAGGAATCCTCGACGCCATTGAGAGCGGCGGCTTCGAGTGCCTTCGGGTGTGACTGCAAGGTTTACGTATTTGCGGGTGTTGAACATATTGACAATTTTGGCAGTTAGGTCAGATCCTTTGGCTTTGGGAACCGGGATGCCACCGAGTGCGGTAAAAATGTATTTAAGAGGGAAGAAGAACCAAAACTCCTTCATAAGGAAGTTGGCTTCTCGACCGAGAGATTTGTAAGCCGCGAGTCCGAGGAGGAAGTCCCAGTTTGAAGTGTGAGGTGCGACGCAGATTACGCATTTGTCTCTGCGCGGGGCAGTGATTTTTACTTTCCATCCGAATAGGTTGAGCATTAATTGCCAGATGTTCATAGGAATAGGTTTTTAAATATGATTGAAGTGGCGGAATCAGGAATGGTTCCGCCACTTTGATATTTTAGTATGGATGATGAAGTGGAGTTCACTTCATCAAGACTTATTAGTTAGCTAATTCTTATTAGTTAGCTAATTCTTTGTTCTGATTTTTTACCTGAGCCGGGATTGCAGCGTTGAACTGTTTGAGGGCTGAGTCGATTTCAGTTGAGAATACTGCAGAGATTTTCTCGAAGAGAGCTTTGAAGAACTGGTCTTTCTCTTTGATGTATTCGGCTTTGTTGGCATATCCCTTCGGACCGCGATCGAAGTATATGTTGGCGTTGTTTTTAGCCATAGTGATGGCTTTGAGTACTTTTTCGATAGCTTCCGACACAGCAGGGCGGTCAACGCCTTCGATGTTGTAGTATGCCATCATCATTTCGTCGCAGATTGAGGCACCGATTGCTTCGATACTTTTTTTGAAATCTCTTTTGTTTGCCATAATATTTGGGTTTATGATTCGAGACATAGATGTAGTTTAAACTGTTTTTTATGTCGGGAATCGAATTAATGTTCTTATATATTGCAGTTGTATAATCAACTACTATATTGCAGTTGTATAATCAACTATAATTTCTCTATAGTTATAACGCCTATAGGCTTTATTTTATTGAGTCGAGGATGAAATTTTGCGTCATACGCGTGCTTTTCGGGCGGCATCGAGTCGGAGGAGTATGAATAGGAGTATTGTGAAGCCCCAGAGCGATGACCCTCCGTAGCTGAAGAATGGTAGTGGAATACCGATTACGGGGCATAGTCCGATCACCATTCCGACGTTGATTGCAAGATGGAATATGAGTATGGATACAACGCAGTAGGCATAGACTCGTTCAAATGGTGAGTGTTGCCGTTCGGCTACATGGATTAGCCGGAGTATAAGTGCGAGGTAGAGTATCAATACCGTTGCCGCACCGATGAATCCTTCCTCTTCGCCAATGGTGCAGAAGATGAAGTCGGTGTGTTGTTCGGGCACGTATTTGAGTTTTGTTTGTGTGCCGTTGAGGAATCCTTTCCCGATTAGTCCGCCTGACCCGATTGCAATTTTTGATTGGTTTACGTTATATCCGGCACCGATGATGTTGTCTTCGATACCGAGTGCAACTTTGATGCGTTGTTGTTGATGGGGTTCGAGGATATTTCCGAATACGTAGTTGACAGAGAAGAGGAATAGCACGGATACGATTGCGAATGCGATTGTGACCAGGAACTTTTCGATGCGGTGATGGAACATCGCAATCGCAGTGTAGATTATGGCTGCGGCGAGAGTGGCGATAAAGAAGATGAGTCCGTTGATTTGTATGCCGCAGAGAGCAAGGATGGTTACGATGATGCCCGCACCAAGGAATCCGAAGATTACGTTTCGGGCAATGTATGTATCTTTGCAATAGAGTAGCAGCATGAGTGAGTAGATGATGTCGATCATGGTGAAAACGGCGAATTCACCTGCCGGTATGTTGAGTATCAACGGTTCAACAAATTTGACAGCAACGACGAAGAATGTAATTGCGCAAAACATTGAGAATAGTACAAGTCCGCTCATTCCTTCGCGATAGAGCACAAAAATGAATGAGAGGTATACGAGAGCACTACCGGTTTCATTTTGGAGCAAAATCATGCATATCGGTAGGAAAATGATGATGAGTACACGGAAGTAGTTGCTAATCTTGGCGTTGAGTGAGAAGTTGTAGGAGTCGAAAAGTTTTGCAAGAGCCAGAGCTGTGGCAAATTTTCCGAATTCGGCGGGCTGAAGGCTTACAGGTCCGAGCACGAGCCATGAGTGAGAACCTTTGATGTTTGGGGCTACAAAGATCGTGATTAGGAGCAGAAGAATAACGGCCGCGTATATGGGATATGCGTATGTTTTGTAAATTTTGTAGTCGAGAATCAGTATCGCCGCTCCGATTATGAGCGACAGTCCAATCCAAAGAATCTGCTTGCCAGAGAATTCGCCAAGGTCGAAGAGCGACGCGTTGTCGAAGTCGTAGCTTGCAGCGTAAATGCTGATAGCACCCATGATGACCAGCGACAGGTAAAGAAGGATCGTTACCCAGTCGATGGATCGGAATACGGATATGTTAGTGTCTCTTGACTCCACTTTTGACAATAGTATTTGAGTTCAACATTGCTTGTTCAATTCTCTTTCGTGCCGGTGAGATTTCTCCGTTGAGATATTTCTCCATCATGAGGCTACCGATAGGCACACCATATGCGGCACCGTAACCCGCGTTTTCGACATAGACACAGATTGCGATTTTCGGATTTTTATATGGAGCAAATCCCATGAAGGCAGAGTGGTCTCGACCGTGGGGATTTTGAGCCGTACCGGTTTTACCGCAGACTTCGAGACCAGGGAGGTTGGCACCTTTACAGGTACCGGTCAGTACGGCGAGGCGCATTCCTTCGGCCACGTCTTCGTAATATCGTTTTTTGATATGAGGTCGGCGACGTGTGCGGTATTCTTTGCCTATGACGCTGTCGGAGATCTCTTTAACGATATGAGGCGTGATGAAGTGTCCGCGGTTTGCAATCGTAGCAGAGAGGTTTGCAATCTGTATTGGCGTTGCCAACACTTCACCCTGTCCGATTGAGATAGAGATGACTGTGTTACCATTCCATTTTCGGCCGTTGAAAGCTTTGGTATAATATTCGGTGTTTGGAATAAAGCCACGGCTTTCTGAGGGGAGGTCAACGCCGAGTTTGTATCCGTATCCCATTTCGACCATGTAGTTTTTCCATTTTTCGAACTGATTGCCAATTTTTGTGTTGCGGGCATCAAGGAAATTCTTAAGTCCCCAACAGAAGAATGCGTTGCAAGATGTTGCCAACGCCGGTTTTAGGCTAATCGGAGAGGCGTGAGAGTGGCAACCGACACGCAGTCCGTTCACATAACCGTGATAACAAGGGTATCGTGTATTGAGGTTGATAACACCCTCTTGTAAAAGAATCAGACCCTGGGTGGGTTTGAACGTTGAGCCGGGAGGGTATGCAGCCTGCAAGGCACGATCGAAAAGAGGTTTGTATGGATTCTTTACAAGATCGGAGTAGTTTTGACCACGGTCGCGACCTGCCAGAAGCGAAGGATCGTAGGACGGTGCCGACACGAGAGCCAGGATTTCGCCTGTAGAGGGTTCGATGGCTACGATTGCACCAATCTTACCTGCCATTAGTCGTTCGCCATATTCTTGCAGATCCATATCGATCGACAGTTTGAGATTGTGTCCGGACTTGGGCACAACATCGTGGATGCCGTTTTCATATTTCCCTTTAACTCGTCCGAGTGCATCTTTCATTAGGATTTCTACGCCTTTTTCACCGCGTAGAGCAGTTTCGTAACTCTTTTCGATGCCGAGGTCGCCGGTGTAGTCACCGCGTCGGTAGTAGCGATCACGTTCCAGGTCGTTGGCCGACACTTCGCGAATGTTTCCAAGGATATTGCCGGCCGAGTGGGTGGCATATTCGCGAATGGTGCGCTTTTGAATAAAGAAACCAGGGAAGAGATAAAGTTTCTCCTGCAAGCGGCCATAATCCTCTTGAGTGAGATGGGAGATGAGTTTTTGAGGTGTGTATGCCGAGTAACCGGGATTCTTGCGGGGATTTTTCATGTCATCCCACTTCTTGAGAAGCTCCTCTTTGCTGATTCGCAGAGTGGCGCAGAGCATAGTTGTGTCGAAGTTGCTTGCATCGCGAGGGATGATCATGATGTCGTATGCCGGTTTGTTAAAAACAATTAGTTTGTCGTTACGATCATAGATAAGCCCACGCGAAGGGTATATGACACGTTTGAGGAAGGCGTTGCTTTCAGCGCTTTCCTTGTAGGTTGAATCTCCGATTTGAAGGGAGAAGAGGCGGATAAGATAAATTATTACGATAGTGGTAATAAATCCACCAATGATATATTTGCGTTTTTCTAACTTATAGTCTTTACTCATTTTTTTCGTACGATGCTGTCAATTGCAAGGATTACGACATATGAAAGCAAGCCGCTTGATAGGATCATAAGAATGATTTCGTCGAAGCTTGCGAAGCTGATGAATTCGATAGTGAAGATGATAGCCGAGAAGAGCAAAGTCATCGAAATGAGGTATTTGCTGTAGTCAGCAAATCCGAGCGATTGAAGGTTTGGTTCGAAGCTTTTTGTTCGGTCATCTTTGGGGATGTATGCAAAGAGAATGGGTTGTTTGGCAACGGCAAGAATTGTAGCGGCAAAGGCGTTGAGCCCGAGTGTGTCGCTGAAAATATCGACCGTGAAGCCAGACAGAAAAGCCCATGTCAACAAAACCGACCGGTTAACGTCGGTGGGGAGTGATATTATGATGTATATGAAAATGAAAACCATTGCCGTATTGAAAAGCACGATATGGTTACATATCAATACTTGGGCAATGATAAGCGACAAGGCGATGATTAGGTTTGAGATTAAGTTTCTGCCCATATCGTATCTATTTCTTTTTATTATCGGCCGAGAGGTCGATGTTTGCAAGTGAGTCGATTTCCGCTTTGTAGATGTCTTTGATTATTCTTACAGAACTGAGCGATCGGAAGTTAGGAGTCAGTTTGATTTTGAACGTAAAGAAACTGTCGTCGCGGCTTTTGACTTTGTTAAGAATGATGCCTGCCGGGAGTCCTTCGGGGAAGGTGGTTGAGAAACCACTTGTCACGATTGTGTCTCCGATGTTGTAGTGCACATGTCTTGGAATCTCTTCGAGATATGCGATATTTGGGTCGCCACCACGCCATGAGAGTGAGCCGACGAACGAAGTTCCTTTGACTTTGACCGAGAATTTCTGATTCTCGTTTAAGACTGAGATAACACGCGAAAGGTGCGGACCCGCAACGTCGATGATTCCAATGATACCCTCTTGATTCACAACGCCCATGCCTGTTTTGATACCATCCTTGGCTCCTCGGTTAATGGTAAAGAAGTTTTTGGGGTGATGGGTGTTGTTGTTTATCACCGTGGCTTGTATGAAGTCGTATCTATCGGCCGAAGGCAAGACTGGTTTGGAAGCCGCGGCTTGGCTTTGATATTCGGCCAATTGGTTTTTGAGATTCAGAACTTCGTTTTGAAGTTTTGCATTCGACTCCTGAAGGCTTTCGTTGATACCTTTAAGGTGAAAATAGCCTGAGATTCCGGAAGTGAAGTTGTATACGCCTCCAGTCACTTGGTTAGCTGACGTAAGATACACCGACTGGCGATAGGAATTTCCTATCACCAGTAGTATGATGCTTATCGTCAGATAGAAGACGAAAACGAACCAAGATGAGTATTTAATTATAAAATTAAGAAGGTTGCGCACTTGTGTTGAAGTGTTTTCTTATCTGTCGAAGTTGTTTTAAGCAACTTTGTCTGTTAAAGATTATCGGATCAAGAATGAGAAGCGGTTGATGTTTTTGAGAGCAACACCGGTTCCCTTAGCCACAGCGTGTAACGGATCGTCGGCTACCTTGAATTCGATTCTGAACTTGTCGGTGAAACGTTTAGCCAAACCGCGCAACAAGGCACCACCACCTGCGAGGTAGATACCGTTGCGTGCGATATCGGTGTAAAGTTCCGGGGGAGTCTGTTCGAGTGCGGCAAGGATTGCAGCCTCCATTTTAGCAATTGACTTATCGAGACAATGTGAAATCTCTTCGTAAGTTACGGGAACTTCCATGGGCAGAGAGGTCATCTTGTTCGGACCTGTTACGATGAAGGGTTCCGGACCGTCTTCGAGCTGGGGAAGAGCCGAGCCTACGTTGATTTTGATTTTTTCGGCCATCGAAGAACCAACCTTAAGGTTGTGAACGCGAGCCATGTGTTCCTGAATGTCGGCAGTGAGATCATTGCCGGCAAGGCGAATACTTTTGTTGCTTACGATACCGCCGAGCGAGATAACGGCAATCTCAGTGCTACCGCCACCTATATCAACAATCATGTTTCCTTCGGGGGCTTCAACGTCGAGACCAATACCAAGGGCGGCTGCCATCGGCTCATAAATCATATAGACGTCGCGACCGCCGGCATGTTCGCTTGAATCGCGAACGGCGCGAACTTCAACGTCGGTTGAACCAGAGGGGATACAAACCACCATGCGAAGAGAGGGCGAGAACCAACGGCGTTTTGAGCTAACCATTTTTACGAGACCGCGAATCATCATTTCGGCGGCGTTAAAGTCAGCAATTACACCATCGCGCAATGGGCGAATGGTACGGATACCCGGTGACTCACGACCTTCCATCTGGTGGGCGGGAGTGCCGACAGCGAGAAGTTTGTCGGTTTTGGTTTCGATTGCAACAACGCTGGGTTCGTCGACAACTATTTTGTCTTTATGTATGATGATGGAGTTGGCTGTGCCAAGGTCCATAGCTATTTCTTGAGTGAATGAAAATAATCCCATCTTCAGCTATAATTCAATTAATTAAATTCGTCATTAGTAACTCCTCAAAATGCCAAGGAGCATGTCAGTCTGATAACTGCACAATTCGCTTGCAAAGTTAATCTTTTTTTTTGGAATATGCTACATATGTTATTTAAAGTTTCTGAAAAAATAACGGGAGGCGCATTTGCACCTCCCGTTTTTATCGTTTAAATAGTTTAAACTTAAGTTTGCAACTCTTACGATTAGTTAAAGAATGTCTCGATAGCGTAGTCGATGTTTTCGATTACGTAGTTCAAGTCGTTGTCTTCAGCGTTGATTGCTTTAGCTTTCTCAGTGATAGCTTTTGCAGCCAAGAAGTAGTCTTTCTTGATAGCTTCGCGCTGTTCTTTTGTTGCACCCTCGATCTTGTCCCACTTGAGTGTACCCACTTTGAAGATCTTTTTAGCAGCATTCTTCAGAGTTTCGAAGTCAGCACCGGGGAGCTCGGCTGCTTTGCGGTATGCGTCAACTGAGTCGTCGTCGCGATCCATGCGGTCGAGAACGTATCCGCGCAAGCCATAGAGAGCCGCATTATTGGGATATTTTTCGATAGCTGAGTCGATGGTTGCAACAGCCTCTGTCAACTTGTTGTCGAGTACGAGCGAGTTGATGAGGTTGTTGAGGAAGAGCATGTTGCTCATGCCGAACTTCTTGTATCCATCGCTTGCAATTTCGAGGATAGCAACCTTAGCAGGCTCCTGGAGTGAAGAGTCTTCCTGAGCCAAGTACTGCCAGCAAGCAATCTCGTAGATGTAGTTCTGGTCGTTGTCGGTGTTGTTCTTGCGAGCAGCCTTGAAAGCCTTGATAGCGGGCTCAAGCTCCTTGCCAGCATAAGCAGAAACACCAGCGTTGAAGTAAGACATATTCACTGTTGAGTCAGGAATGTTCTTGATGTTCTTCGGTGCGTTGGGCATCTGAGTGAGGTCGGCGTGAATCATGAACGCGTTGTAAGCCTCGGGATAGTATTTCTGGTTGTTGTAGAAATAACCACCGCAGTTGAAGAAGTCGTTGTGATGACCGAAGACTGTGTTGTAGATATCTTTCGAGTATTTCGGTTTCACTTTGCCTTTAGCATCGGGGAGAGAATCGAGCGGAAGGGCCTTCATGTACATGTCGTAGCCGTAGATGAGGTTGTTGCCCATATCCAAAACGTTTATCGACGGATCTTGGGGGTTGATAGCCTGGCGTTTGTAGGCATCATCGTAGGCGTCGAACTCCATCTTGCCACCTACGTAGTAGGTTTCGGCCTGCTTTGAAGTTTCAGGGTTTGAAGCAGCCTGGCGGATGAGCTTACGAGCTTCAGTGAGGTTTTTACTGGCAGTCTTTTTAGCCTGTTTTACCACGTCTTGTTGTGCGCTAGCGGAGCCAATTGCGGCGAGACAGAGCGCGAGTGTCAGGATTTTTTTCATCGTATACAATATTGGGGTTATTACTGATTTTCGTTATCATTTTCTTCAACTTCGTCGATTTCGTCGATCTCTTCAACTTCATCGATCTCTTCAACTTCATCGATTTCGTCGGGTTCGTTGATTAATTCAATCTCGTCGTCGGTGGGTTCCTGGTCCATTATTTTTTGAGCCACATGTTCCACATGATGTTGAGCGCGGGTGATTTGGTCGTCGCGTTCGTCGTCGGAGATTGCTTTTTCAACGTCCTCTTCGGGGTTTGAGTCAACTTTGCAAACAGAAGCGATTGTGTCGCCACGCTTTCCGAGGTCGATAAGTTTTACTCCCTGAGTTGCACGACCCATTACTCGAATCGACTCGACAGCCATGCGCAGAGTGATGCCACTCTGGTTGATGATCATGAGGTCGTTGTCGTCGTTAACGCTCTTGATTGCAACCAGACGACCGGTCTTTTCCGAAATGGCCATTGTCTTGACGCCCTTACCGCCACGGTTTGTGATGCGGTAGTCATCGAGTGCCGAACGTTTGCCATAACCGTTTTCAGACACAACCATTACGGTCTGATTGTTATCGGATTCTTTCATTGTGATCATACCGATAATTTCATCGTCGCCTTCGCCAAGTGTCATGCCTCGAACACCGGTTGAAACTCTACCCATTTCGCGAACCTTGCTTTCATGGAAGCGAATTGCGCGACCTTCACGGTTGGCAAGAATAATTTCTGAATTGCCATCGCTGAGTCGAACCTGTATCACTTCGTCGTCTTCGCGAATGATGATTGCTTTTACACCATCGGTGCGTGGGCGGGCATAGGCTGCAAGTGAGGTCTTCTTGATGATGCCTCGCTTGGTGGCAAAGATAATGTTATGGGTAGTGTTGTAATCCGGATCGGTGAGGTGTTTGACGCGTATGAAAGCATTCACGCGGTCGTCCTGATCGATATTGAGTAGATTCTGGATTGCACGTCCCTTTGAGTTCTTAGCACCTTCGGGAATCTCGTATACCTTCAGCCAGTAGCACTTACCCTTCTGAGTGAAGAAGAGCATGTAGTTGTGGTTAGTGGCCGGATAGATATATTCGATAAAGTCTTCGTTGCGAGTATCGCTACCTTTGGCACCAACGCCACCGCGATGCTGAGCGCGGAACTCAGAGAGGGGGGTGCGCTTGATGTATCCGAGGTGTGAGATGGTGATGATCATCTGATCGTCGGGATAGAAATCCTCAGCGTTGAATTCGCCCGAGAAGGGATTAATCTTGGTGCGACGCTCGTCGCCATATTTGTCGCGGATTTCAATGAGCTCCTCTTTAATAACTTCGCGGCAGACGCTATCGTTGTTTAGGATATCGTTGAGTCGGGCAATGAGGGCGAGAAGTTCGTCTAACTCGCTACGGAGTTTATCGAGCTCGAGGTTTGTGAGCTGGCGCAATCTCATTTCGACAATGGCGCGGCTCTGTATTTCATCGAGGTCGAAACGCTTTTCGAGTTTTTCGCGGGCTTCATCTGTGTTGGCCGAAGAGCGGATAATAGCGATAACTTCATCGATATTGTCGCACGCAATCATAAGACCCTTAAGTATATGAGCACGTTCTTCAGCTTTTTTGAGGTCGAAGCGCGAACGTCGAATCACGACGTCGTGACGATGCTCGACGAAAGCTTCGAGAATCTCTTTGAGGTTAAGGGTTTTGGGACGACCCTTGACAAGAGCAACGTTGTTGACGCTAAATGAAATCTGGAGTTGTGTCATCTTGAAAAGTTTGTTGAGCACAACTTTGGCGTTAGCGTCGCGTTTAACATCGATTACGATATTGATTTTGCCACGGGCAGATGTGTCGGAAATATCAGCGATACCATCAATCTTCTTCTCATCCATGAGGGTTGCGATACTTTTTACAAGGTCGCTTTTTACAACACCATATGGAATTTCAGAGATAACGATAGCATCGTGCGAATCGTGAGCCTCGATCTCGGCTTTGGCACGGAGAATGATTCGTCCGCGACCTGTTTCGAAGGCATCTTTAACACCCTGCAGACCAAAGATTTCGCCGCCGGTCGGGAAGTCAGGTGCTTTGATGTGTTGCATCAGTCCTTCGATGTCGATGTCGGGGTTATCGATCAAGGCGAGAGTTGCGTTGAGCGATTCGGTGAGATTGTGCGGTGCCATGTTTGTAGCCATACCGACAGCGATACCCGACGCACCATTGATGAGGAGGTTAGGTATACGGGTTGGGAGTACAGTAGGCTCCGAAAGGGTGTTGTCGAAGTTGGGTTCGAAATCAACAGTATCTTTGTAAAGATCACGAAGAGTTTCTTCGCCCATACGTTCGAGTTTAACCTCGGTGTAACGCATAGCGGCTGCAGAGTCGCCGTCGATCGAGCCGAAGTTACCCTGTCCGTACACGAGGGGGTAGCGAAGCGACCACTCCTGCGCCATACGAACCATTGTGAGGTATATAGAAGAGTCACCGTGGGGGTGATATTTACCCATTACGTCACCAACGATACGAGCAGATTTTTTAGTATCGCCAGCGAATGAGTTGCCCAGTTCGTCCATGCCGAACAAAACGCGGCGGTGAACGGGCTTGAAGCCGTCTCTAACATCCGGCAGTGCGCGCGAAACGATTACCGACATAGAATAGTCGATATACGCGCTCTCCATTTCCGATACGATATTAATCGGAATAATTTTGTCGTCTCCTTGCATTCTTTATTTAATTGAGATAGAAGATTTAAATTTTCTATCTGAACAACTTCACTTAATCCATGTCCAATCCTTCCCACAAAGTTAATCAAATTTCTTCAAATGACCAAATTTCATTTAACTATTCTTGAGTTTTGCAAAGTTGTTTGCAAGCATTCTGTTTGAAGTAAAAAATATGTTTGTGTGTTGGCTAATTTTATGCGTTTAAATTTTGAGGAGGAGGTGCATGAATGCGCATAAAACCGGGGCGCATGAATGCGCTTACACTCAACACAAAGACGGACTGCCGAGCCGCGCTTAGAAGCTGGAGGGGCGGGGGGGGCGAAGGGATATGGGCGGGGAGAGGCGAACGGACGACAAGGGGGGGCGGAGTCGGCGTTCCG
>QLIP01019919.1_pt1 | contig 13315 bp, 9 predicted proteins | sample 1769771 | NCBI WGS metagenome assembly QLIP01 (sample SAMN09428762, study PRJNA476227) | Gut metagenome, whole genome shotgun sequencing project. | isolation source: cecum | host: Rhizomys sinensis | place: China: Jinsha town of Minqing, Fujian Province | collected 2013-09-23
TGTTGGTTACTTCTTCTTCGGTAGAGAAAGCGTAAGCGATTTTGGCCATTTCGGGGGAGATGGACACTTCTTCGCCGTCTTCGTTAGTACCAGTGAGGTAGTCGTCGATCTGGTCTTGGGTGAGCTTAACAACGTAGTAAGCTTGCTTGGTGGTTTCGGAGAAAGCCATAGACTTACGACCGAGGCCGGGCATAACTTCAGAGGCGTTCTTGAGGGCACCGTCGATCACAGCGTTGCGGATGAGGAGCTTGCCAGTGGTTTTACCTTGCTTCACTTCGGCTTCGAAGTACCAGTAGATGGTGTATTGGCTCATCACTTCGGGTTGAGCGGAGAAGGCGCAGAAGAACTTACCTTGAACGGGAGCGAGACCCATGTAAGGCATGCTGCTGATTTGGGGGGTGGGTTGGCCGTTAGTAGCTAAGGCGGGGAGACCGATTGCTGGGGTGGAGTTGTCGGTAGTAACCACCTCGCCATTGTAGGTAACGGCACCGTTAACGTAGTTCAGTGCTTGAGCACGCATGTTGGAGACCTTGTAGTAGACGGGGGTGTCGTTCTTGATGTCAGTGACAGCCTTCAGACCACCAATCGTCACCACTTCAGCAGAAGCTGCTGAGCCGATAAGCAGAGCGCTAAGGGCCAGAAGAGTAGATTTCTTCATAAGTGAAAGAATTGATTATTAGGTTGTTAGTTATTTTCTGTAATGAAGTTTACATGGTATTTTACGTTGCAAATATACGCATTTTTTTTTACTTGCAAAAATTTTTTCAAGATTTTTTGATAAATGTTGAAAAAATTTTAACGGAGTGCCTCCACAGCCTGGGTTAGAGCAATGAAATCGTCCACCGAGAGCTGCTCGGGGCGCAGGCCAGCCATGGGGTGGTCGGTGGGGAAATTGGGGCAGAGGGAGCGTATGGAGTTGCGGATAGTCTTGCGGCGCTGGCCAAAGGTGGTCTTGACCACGTTCTTGAACAGGCGTTCATCGCAGGGGATGTCGGTGCGGGAGTTGCGCACCATGCGTATCACGCCACTCTTGACCTTAGGCGGGGGGTTGAACACCGTCTCCGACACGGTGAAGAGATAGTCCACGTCGTACCAAAGCTGGAGCAGCACCGAGAGAATGCCGCGATCCTTGGTGCCTGGGCCAGCGGCGAGGCGCACAGCCACTTCGCGCTGCAACATACCCGAGCAGAGGGGCACGAGGTCGCGGAAGTCGAGCATATGGAAGAATATCTGCGAAGAGATGTTGTAGGGGTAATTACCTATGAGGGCAAAAGGCTCGCCGTGCATCACGTCGCGGAGGTTGAGCCGCAGGAAGTCGCCCTCGATGATGCGCCCTTGCAGGGCTGGGAAGTGAGCCTGGAGCCACGCCACGCTTTCGGTGTCGATTTCCACCACGTGGAGGTCGCGCTCCTTTTCGAGCAGAAACTGGGTGAGCACACCCATGCCAGGCCCCACCTCGAGCACCGGGAGGGAGGGCGAGCAGTCGAGCGTGTCGGCTATGCGGCGAGCAATGTTGAGGTCGGTCAGGAAGTGCTGACCAAGCGCCTTTTTCGGTTTTACTTTCTGCATAGAAGGAGAGTGGGGCTTAGAGGCGTTCGAGGACGGCGCGGATTTTGTCGTAGGTGGTGATGCGGGTGGGCACCAAGGGGAGGCGCAGCTCATTTTCGATGTAGCCCATGGCGTGGAGCAGACACTTCACGCCGGCGGGGTTGCCGTCGACAAAGAGGAGCGAGAACAGCTCGGTAAACTTATGGTGAATGAGCAGCGCATTGGCAAAGTCGCCTTCGAGGGCGAGGCGCACCATGCGCGAGAACTCCTTGGGGAAAGCGTTACCAATCACCGAAATCACGCCCACCGCACCGAGAGTGATGAGGGGGAAAGTGATGCCGTCGTCGCCCGAAATCACCATGAAATCCTTCGGTTTGCGCTTGATGATATCGTCGATTTGGGTGAAGTTGCCGCTGGCTTCCTTCACGGCCACAATCTTGGTGGGGAAGTCTTCGGCCAGACGGAGGGTGGTTTCGGCGGTCATGTTCACGCCAGTGCGGCCCGGCACATTATAGAGCACGATGGGGAGCGGCGACGCTTGCGCCACGGCGGCATAGTGCTGATAGATGCCTTCCTGCGAGGGCTTATTATAGTAAGGCACCACGGAGAGGATAGCATCGTAGGCCGAGAGGTCGGTGGCGCGAATTTCCTCAATGAGGCCCATGGTGTTGTTGCCGCCTAAGCCGAGCACTAAGGGGATGCGTCCAGCCACGCGCTGAGCCACGAACTCGCGCACCTGGCGGCGTTCGTCGACCGTGAGCGCGGGCGTTTCGGCCGTGGTGCCGAGCACCACGAGAAAGTCGATGCCGCAGCGAATTTGATGCTCTACGAGGTTGGCCAGCGCGGGGAAGTCGATTGATTTATCAGATTTGAAGGGAGTAATCAGGGCCACTCCCATGCCCTTGAGGTTGATATGTGGCATATAGGGTTATTTCTCGGCAGAGTTGGATGTGAGTTTGAGTATTCCGCCGGTGGTGGGGTTGAAAGTGACGCTGGCGGGATTTTTGCGGTCGGAGAAGAGGGAAGCTTCGAGAGCATAGGTCACACCCAATTGCGCCATGGGGAAGGAACTGCGGGTGTATTCCTTATTATTGAAGCTAATGGCCACCGAAGCGGAGCCAGGGATTCGATACACCAGTCCGCCTTTGGGGCGCTTTTTGGTTTCGCCCTTCTTGTTCTTTGGCATTTGGCCGCGCTCCACCACCTGGAGGTTGAGGTAGATTGGCGCGCCCGAGAGGTCGTCGGCGTCCACGAAGCCGGCGGAGTTGCTCAGGCGGGCTATCACGTGATTTTCGAGATCGACGGCCTCGGGGAGATAGTTGAGCTGAATTTGTGAGCTTTGGTGGGTTTCGGTACCGATAAACATGGCGGTGAGAGCCTCCTCCTGCTCGTCGATGGTGCGGAGAATGAGCTGCAGGGCGGCACCGTCGGGCATCTGGTCGGCCTGACCAGTGAGGTAATCCTGACGCGAGCGGCGCAGCTCCATGATTTGCTGGGCGGCCAGCGCGGCGCGCTTGCTCAGCGAGGTGCTTGCCACCATATCCTCGGTGACGGCGCGGAGCGCGGCGTTGCTGTTGGTGGGCTTAGTGGTTTTCGCGGCAGGCGCAGGGGCGGCAGCAGCGGGAGTCTCCACAGCCTCGAGCTTATTACCCAAGGCGAGGGGGAACCCTTGCTCATTGAGGAGCATCTCCACGGGAGAGCCAGCCTTGAAGGTGACGAGATACTTTTCATCGTTGGGCTGGGGCACGCCTTCGGTGGTGACTTTAGCCTCGGTGAGGGTCCAGGTTTGCGAGGGCTTGACAATGGCACGGCGGCCAGCTTCGGTTCCGAGATATTGGGTGGCGTAGTTGTAGAACTCGCCCGGCACACGGGTCACGCCTTCGGCCGCGAGGGTGATGCGGAGGCCAGTGTTGGGCAGCGAATAGGTCAAGCCATAGTCGTTGGCTTTCGAAGCAGAGAGGGTTGTTGTGACCTGAGCCGACATAGTAGCCACGGAGGCAATCAGTCCAACCAAGAGAGAAATACGCTTCATAATTGAATGTGAATTAGTTTTTGAGCACCGACTTGATGGCGCGGCCCACGTTGGCGGCAATGTCGCCAGCGGTGAGGCCATATTTGCCTTCTGCCTCCATGGCCATATCGCCTGCGAGACCGTGGATAAACGCGCCGCACACGGCCGACACCTCGGGGTCGTAGCCCTGCGCGAGGAAGGCACAGATTACGCCAGTGAGCACATCGCCCGCGCCAGCGGTGGCCATGCCTGAATTGCCAGTGGAGTTGAAGTAGAATTTGCCGTCGGGACGGATTATGGTGGTGTAGCGCCCTTTGAGCACTATAATAATATTGTGGTAGCGAGCCATTTCGATGGCTTTGACCAGGCGCGCCTCGGCCGAGGAGTGCTGACCGAATATGCGGTCAAACTCGCCCGCGTGGGGAGTGAGGATGCTGAGCGGCGGGAGGCGATGGAGAATGTGTTGGCGGCGCGCTATGCAGTTGAGGGCATCGGCGTCGATTACCAGGGGCGTTTTGCAGCCCGACACAAACTTCTCAACGGCATCGCAGGTGGACTCGTGGCAGCCTATGCCTGGACCTATGGCTATGGCGGAGTAGGCGTGGGCGAGCTGGATTTCACTGATATGCACATCGCTGGGGGCGCAGGCGTAGAGGGCCTCGGGCACTGCACTTTGCAGGGGTTCGCAGCCGCAGCGGGGGGCGTAGACGCTCACCTTGCCAGCGCCGGCACGCAGCGCACCACGGGCGGCTAAAATGGCAGCGCCCATCATACCGTAGCTGCCCGCTATGAGCAGCGCGGAGCCAAAGTCGGCCTTAGAGCAGAAGTCGGGGCGAGGGCGGAGCAGCTGCGCGACGTTGTCGCGCTCCACATAGAAGAAGGGGGCTTGAGTCTTGCGGATTTCGCATGCGCTGAGGCCAATGTCGAGCACCTTCCAGCGACCGATGCACTCGGCATTGTCGGCCAGGAAATAGCAGAGGTGGGGGAACTGCACGCCGAGGGTGAGGGTGGCGTGGACCACGTTGCGATGAATAGCGTTGGGGTTCCAGTCGCCAAAGAGGCCCGAGGGCACGTCGATACTTACCACACGCGCGCCCGAGTCGTCGATATACTTGACCAGTTCGCGGAAGCCGCCGGTGAGGCCATCGCGCAGACCAGTGCCGAAGAGACCGTCGATGACAATGTCGGAGCGGGTGATTTGCGGGCGATTGAATTGCTTGACCACCTCAGTGAACAGAGCATTGGGCACAGCTTCAAGCAGTTGCGCCTTGACGGCACCACACTCAATCGAGAGCCGGGAGCCGCCAATGTTGAAGAGGAAAACTTCGGGCGAGAGTCCTTGGGCATAGAGCAGGCGGGCAGCGGCGAGCGCGTCGGCGCCGTTATTGCCTGGGCCAGCAAATATGATGATGCGCGAGCCAGCGGTGAGCATCTCCACCACTTCGGCCACAATTCCTTCTGCCACTCGCTCAACGAGTTGCAGAGCCGAAACGCCCTCGTGGTCAATGGTGTAACGCTCTATTTTCCTGATTTGTTCAGTGGAAAAAATCTTCATATGGTTGAAATATTTCACTGCAAATTTAGCGAAAATTCTGCAAAGTGCAAAAAAAATCAAGCAGGTGGGGCAAAATACCTCACCCACCGCAAAAACAGCTCGCCTCCGTTGTAGGGACGCACGGTCGGTGCGTCTGGCGGTAGTCTATTGATTAGCAGTAGGCCATTCTTGTAGTGTAAAGTTTTGACTGTTAATTAGTTGTCCGCCGGACGCACGAGCCGTGCGTCCCTACATAAGGCGGCGACAAAGATGCGCTTATGCTTGCAAGGAGGCTGAAAACAGAGCGGGCGCGCCATTTTGACGCGCCCGCTGAGGGGTTAACTTAGTGGAATAGGGAGGGTTACTTCACCAGGTGCTTTTTGCCGTTGATGATGTAGATACCCTTTTGGTTGATGGAGTTGAGGCGACGGCCTTGGAGGTCGTAGACACCTTCGGAGCGAACATCGCCGTCGAAGAGGATTTCAACGATTTCATTGTAGAAGGGAACCTCGGGAGCTGCGTCAACGTTGAGGGCAGCGCAGAGCTCGGTGTAGGCCTCACGCAGGGGTTCGTAAGCGCCTTTGAGCTTGGCGTTGGTGGAGGTGGACGAAGCGAGCACGGTTTCGGCGCTTTCGAGGGCGGCCTTCACCTTGAGCATCAGATCCTCGGTGACTGCGGGATATACGGGGTTGCAGTTCACTTGGAGTTGAGCGTGGTTGAGCGAAAGCTCAGCGAGAGCGAAGTAGGTGTTGGTGCCAGCGGCGGACTGGGTCACTTCCAGACGGATGTAGCGATAAGCTTGGTCGGAAGAGATGATGGGGCTGGAGTATCCGCTGCCTTCGCCAGAGGGGAGGTTGCCCTTGAGGTCGGTGATCTTGGTGAAGGTCTTGCCGTCGTTAGAGCCGCTCACGCGCACAGCTTGAGGAGCTTGAGAGGGCGAGCTATTGCGGGTGGTCCAGTTCACTTGGAAGGAAGAGGTGGACACGCCTTCGCCGAGGTCGATTTGGAGGCGGTGGGCCTTGGCGTCGTCGGAAACGGCATCGTTGTTCCAGCGAGAGTGGAAGTAGGTGTTGATGTCGTCGTCGAGGAGCACGTCGAACGAAGTGAAGTTGTCGGGGTGACCAGCTTGCACGTGTTTAGCGTTGGTGGTGATTTGGTCAGCGGTGAGTTGGAGTTCGTCGCCTACAATGTCGCAAGAGCCAGCCTTGGGCCAGGTTTCGCGGGTGTCGGCAACGAGTTGTTGGAGAGCTGCGCGATTGCCGCCGCGTTCGTCGGCATCGGCCAGACGGAGAATCCATTGACCGTTAACGTCGCCGCTGCCCCAGAAGCCGATGGTGCCAGTGTTCTTGTTTTCAGCAATTTGGAGAGCGAAGTCTTCATCGCCGTTAAATACGATGGTCCATTCGCCTTGGTTGCGTTCCTTGATGGTGTAGGTGCCAGCGTTGGCCTTCTTCACCATGGTGGGGGTGGAGGTCTTCACATATTCGGTGGTGGAGCCTTCCTTGAGGGCGGGAGAGCCGAGGTAGAGACCGCTTTCGGTGTTTTTGAGGCGGAAGGTGTTAGCAGCAGCGTCAACTACTTCGAGTTTCCACTTGCAGAGACCTTGTTCGTATTTGGTTTTACCCAGAGCGATGTTCTTAACGGAGTATTCATTCTTGGAAGAGCTGTAGGTGAGGGCGAGGCCACGACCAGCGAAGTTCTTGTGGAGAATGTTATACTCAGAGTTGCCGATCAGGGGCACACGACCGTTTTCGTTTGCCTTGAGGGTGTTCACAGCTTCGATTACGTCAACAAAAGCCTTGGAGATTTCGTTGGCGGGAGTGGCGGAGGTGAGGGTCTTGGCGTGCTTGATTACGTCGAGGGTAGATTTGGCGTAGAAGGGCATGTAGTAGCCAGCGCGACGCTGTTCTTCGTCGATCATGGCCAGATCGGGTTCGATGTTGGCGATGAGGCGGTTGAGTTCGGCCAGGCGGGTAGCGGCGTCAGATTCAGCGAAGGTGTTCTTCACTTCCACTTTCTTGCCGTTGTAGCTGATGGCGTAGAGTTTGCCAGTGCCTTTCACGAGGGCGGCAGCACATTCGTTGGAGATGGGGAATTTGTAGTCGTTGGAGAAGGCGATGAGGTTGTCGTTTTCGTCGTAGGCGAGGAAACCAACACCAGCGTCAGCACCATCGCCGAGGGTCACTTCCACCATGAAGTTGTTGATGGCGAATGACATGTTGCCCTTAGCGGTGCGCTTGGCTTTGAAGTCCTCCATGCCGCCGAGCACACCAGCGCGTTCCTTGGAGAACCAGTTGTCCCAGCTACCGAACTTAGAACCGGGACGGTCGTCGATGAGGATGAGCTGATTGTTCTTGGGGAAGCCAAATGCCTTCACTTCGGCCTTCACAGCGTCGATGTCGGCTTGAGTGAGGGTGGAATAGTAGTTGGCATAGTCGCCGATGTGGTAATTCTTCAGAGGAACGAAGAAGCCCCAAGAGTCGAAGAAGTCGGTGAGGTCCTGTTGAGCAGCTACGCAAGCCATTTTGTAGAATTGGAGGGCGTCGTAGCGGGGGTTGAGGTAGTAGCTCTTTTGCAGGGGATAGTTGCGGAGCAGCTCAAAGAAGCGGGGATAGAAGCCCTTGTCGAAGCCGCAGCCGTGGTAGTACTGCCAGAATTGGAAGTAGAAGCGCACGCAGTTCCAGAGACCGTAGTCGAGGAAGGAGGCGCGGCGGTTGAAGGCATCGCGCTGTTCGGAGGGAACGCCAGCACGCGAGGTGGAGAGGCCAGTGTAGTAGTTGCAGATGTTGGCCAGGCCGTTGTTGGAGATTTCGGTGGTACCGGCAATCTTATAGGCGTGTTGGTTGTTGTGGCCGTATTCGTGAGCGGGGCCCCAGTGCTGACCAGCGTTGATGGGATACTGGGTGGTGATGGCGCGGAGGGTGTTCACGTTGTAGGCGGTGTGGTAGGCGGTGGCATACATGAAGTTCTTTTGAACGGTGTAGGCCATGTGGCGGTTGTTGACGTAGTCAGCGTAGTCCTGATCGGGGATGCACTTGTAGCCCTTGATTTCCTTTTGGGAATCGTTAACAATCCAGTTTACGTAGTCGCCCCATTGGTCGGCAGCGTCCTTAACGGAAGCGGCGGAGTTGATACCGATGGTGATACGTTGGATTTGGCACATTTTGTTCCATTCCTTGACAATCATGGGCACGTCGTAGTTGTCCTTGTTGTAGCCAGGGATGCGGCTCTTCCATTCGGCGAGGTCGTCACGGTTGACTTTGGCATCGAACACGCTGCGTACGCCCCAGCAGAGGTTGCCAGCACCTTCGTTGTCGCGGGTGTCTTCGAGGAACCAGTAGAGGTGGATATACTTATCGAGCAGGGAGTACATGGTGAAGCGAGCGCGAGCCACGGTGTAGCGGTAGTCCGCGTCGGTGTCGGGAGCATAGAGGGCATCGCCTTCCACGTTGGTGAAGCCGTTGAGTGAACCGCCTTCAATGTGGATTTTGATGTCGGGGAACTCGGTGACTTTATATTTGCTGTGGGTGGCACGGCCGAGGGCGTTGCGTTCGCCGCTCATGGTGTTGACGGTGTAGTAAATGAACTGGTGTGAGTTGTCGGACCAGCCAGGGATTACGTTCAGACCCTTGTGGAGTTCAACGCCGGCGGTGGGGTTGTTGTAGAAGCCCTTGCCAGTAGCGCCGAAGATGTAGAGGGTGTAGCCCTGTGCGAGTTCGCCTTCAGGCAGGTCGCCTACCATCACGTAGAGGTTCACACCATTGTCGGAGAGCACACCAGTGGGATTGTTCATGTTGGTGTACTGCGAGGTGGACACCCAGCTTGCGGTTTGGTCGGTGTTGGAGTAGGGTTCGTAGAGCTGCACGCGATACTTCTTAGCGTGGGTGGAGTCCCATTGCTTGGAAGAGTCGGCGGGGTCGGTTTCGCTCCAGTCGCCCGACTTGGTTTTCACCACCATTTGTTGGAGCACAGCGGGGAGCTTAGTCACGGTGGCGTCGGCCTTGATTTGATCTACCGACATTGCGGCATACTTGGAGTTGAGCACGGTGCAAGCGGCATCGGTGAAGATTTTGTTGAGGAGAGCTTGATATTCAGCTTCCTTGGCTTGCTCGCCGAGTATATTTGCACATTCTTCGAGAGCTGCGTCGATTTGCGCTTGGGTCATGGACACTTCGGTGAAGTCCCACTTGGTGGTCTTGGTGTCGGTGCTCCAGCACACTACTACGGAGGAGCCGTCGCAGTGGGCATACACGCGGCCATCGCCGGCGTTGGAGGCCTTAATGGTGCGGTCGCCATCGGAGCCAGCCACGGTCATTTGGGCGGCGGCGACGGTGTTGCTGGCAGAAAGGGTCCAGGGGGAGGATTGCTGGTTGCTCGACTTGAGGTAGAGACCAGTGCTCAGGGAGCGGAAGGTGAGGGTACCATTGGCACCTTGACCCACGAGCCATCGCTGAGCTTTGTTGGTGGAGCTGACGGCTACACAGGCAATATTGCTTGTGGGGCCCATGTCAGACATCACCTGCTGATTACCCTGATTGACAATACGATACACCTTGCCTACTTCGGGATTAACGGCCCAAGCTGACAGGATCGACATTGACATCGCGACCAGGGCAAAAAGCTTAGTTGCGCTTTTTTTCATGATAATGATTTTTGTTGTTTTATGTTCTTTAAAAAAAAATCGAGTTGGTTTTAACCGTGCAAATATACGCAATAATTTTGCAATATGCAAATTTATTTTTGCAAGGAGAGTGTGAACTGCAATCCGCGCGGCGAGCGATTGGCCGCAACAATATGGCCGCCATGGAGTTGCACGGCGTTGCGCACGATTGACAGTCCCAACCCGGTGCCGCCCATTTGGCGCGAGCGACCCTTGTCAATGCGATAGAAGCGCTCGAAGATGCGCTCGAGGTGTTCGGAGGGTATGCCGCAGCCATCGTCGGCCACGGTGAAGGTGTAGTCGCGGGCAGAGGAGGCACTCAGGCAGAGAGTGATTGAGGTGCCGCCACTATAGGCCACAGCATTATCAATTAGGTTGCGGAAAATAGAGGTCAGATAGCTGCGGTTGCCCTGAATTGGGAGCGACTGGGGAATGGTCACGGTCAGCTCCATGCCAGCGTTCTCAACTTGCTGAGCCACTGATGCTTGCACCTCACCGATAATCTCAGCCAAGTCGAGCGGTTCCTTCTGAATATTCACCGCGCCGTCGTCCATACGAGTGATTGAGGCAACGTCGTTGAGGAGGTTGGTGAGTCGCTCGGTGTGCTGATAGCATTGTTCCACGAAGTTCCAGTGTTTTTCGGGGGGGAGATTGCGGTGGGTGAGGATAGTTTCGAGGCACACCTTAATTGAGGCCACGGGGGTTTTGAGCTCGTGGTTAATGTTGTTGGTCAACTGCTTTTTGAAGCGGATTTTCTCCTCCTGCTCGGCCAGGGCGCGATGGTGCTCGCAGTCGCAAGCGGCCTTGGCGTTTTGCAGGCGGGCATAGAGGCGGATAATATGGTTGGAAATGCTTCCGAGTTCGTCGGGCGGAAAGGCCTCTTCATCGTAGACTGGTTCACCCTTTTCGGCCTTGGCGGCAAAGCGATTGAGGCGCGTGATGGTCTGGCCTATGCTGCGAGTGGCAAAGTAGCCTAAGATGCTCACCACCAGGGTCACTGCGGCCATAAACCAGAGGAATGAGCGGTCGGCCTCAAGCACCTGCTGAAGGCTCACCGAGTAGGGGGCAGCGGAGCGCACTATGATGCCGTTGCCGCGAGTGGCGGAGTAGAAATAGGTGTGGTCGGTCACGGCCGAGTGGCGGCGGAGGGTGCAGCCGTGGCCCGTGGCTAAGGCCTGGGCAATTTCGGGGCGGTTGAGGTGACTTTCGCCCGGGAGGGAGTCGAGAGTGTTATCGAATTGCAGTTTGCCATCGGCACCGATTATCGACACGCGCAGCCCTGGAATAGGCTGATGGTGGGCCACGGTGCGGAAGTCGATGGAGTCGTTGCTGAGTGCCTCGAGCAGGTGGGAGTTATAGAGCTGCAACTGCGCATCGAGCATCTCCACCTTATATTGCTTTTCGCGGTGATACTGAAACCAAATAAAGCAAGCCACCACGACCCACGACAGCCCCAACAGCACCAAAAACAGCCGTCCCTGATAGCTCAACCTAAACTTCGAAGCCGTAGCCATAGCCGGAGCGGGTGACGATGTTTTTGCCGTAGGGACCGAGTTTGGAGCGCAGGCGGGTGACGTTGACGTCGATGACGCGGTCGAGCACCACGACGTTTTCTGGCCATACGCTGGTGAGGATTTCCTCGCGCGAGTAGATGCGACCGGGGTGGGAGAGCATGAGGCTGAGGATTTCAAACTCCTTGCGGGGGAGCTTGACGGGAGTGCCGTCCACAGTGCAGGTTTTCAGCTCGGGTTTGACCACCAGGCCGCCATACTGCAACACGCCCGCACTTTCGGGAGCCACGCGGCGCAGAACAGTCTTGACTCGCGCCAGCACGTTGCGTATGGAGTAGGGTTTGGCTATGTAGTCGTCGGCCCCCAGGCTCAGGCCGCACACCATGCTGTCCTCGTCGCCCTTGGCGGTGCAGAAAATAATCGGCACGTTGCGCCATTCGGCACGTTGCTTCATGATTTGCGCCATCTGAAAACCGCTGATTTGTCCCATCATCACGTCGAGCAGCACCAGGGCATAGGCCGAGAGGTCGAGAGCCATAGCCTCCTCGGCACTGTAGGCGGTATCCACCTCGTAGCCTTCAATTTCGAGGTTAAACTTGAGGGTGTCGCACAGCGTGGGTTCATCGTCGACCACCAAAATACGATTGGAATTACTCATATCTCATATTTAGCTATATTTTGCCGCAAATTTAAGCAAAATTTCAGAGATTATCCCAACCTGCGCCCAAAATTCACAAAAACGTAATATCGGGAGCCAACTATTTTTTCTTAGGGCGGCCGCCCAACACAAAACCGAGAGTCAACGCGGCATTGTGATGGCCCTTGCGGCTGAAATTCAGTTGCGTAGCCAAGCGGATATGATAGAGTAGTTCCACGCCCACACGAGGTGCGCAAATCAATGACCAACCGCCAGATGGGACGTATGTGCTATACACATGGTCATTAATCCCAACGCCTGCGGCAATCCCGACGTAGGGGTTCACTTTGTAGCCTTGCCTAAAGTTATAGTCGGAGACAAGCGCAAAGGCCAAAGTGCGATTGTTTTGAAGCCATGTATAGTCATCATTCATTAGATGTTCATAGTTCCAACCAGCAATTGAAAAATCGAGCATCATACCGAAGTCCCACGGTGTGCCAGACTCGTTATATCTAAATTCCAAGAGCCCAAGTGAGACCGATGGTTGAGGTTTGGCTCCGTAAAAAGAGCCAATAGGCATCGTAGCGCCTAACTTCATCTCAAACTCAACAGGCTGCACTCGCCGCGGCGCCGTCTGAGCGATGCCTGACAGAACTACTACTCCGATAAGTAGCACTGATGCAATTATTCTCTTCATTTGTCTATTTTGTCTTTTTAGGGCGGCCGCCAAGCACGAGGGCAACTGTCATGGCCGACGTGTTATAGGCCTTCTCTGTTAGGTTTAGCTGGAGGTTAACGCGGACATGATAGAACACTTCTATCCCAGCACGGAGTGAGATAAAGCAAGCTGAACCTTCGTTGAGTTCGAATGATTCGCTATACATATCTTCTAAACCTATGTATTTCTTCTTGCCCAATCCAGCAGCCAGCCCCACAAAGGGATTTATCCTGGTGCCTTGCCTGAAGTTATATTCCCCGACAAGAGCATACGCTGTCATATTGTTAAACTCCCAAAGCGAAAATTCCGGACGACCAGGGAAGCGGTCAATGGTAAAATGATGGCGGTCGTTGTTGCAAGTGCTGACATGCTGGTAGTCATATATCTGGCAGGCATTGGAGAGGTCGACCATTAATCCACAACTCCAAGGCGAGTCTAAAAAGTTGTATCTGAGTTCCAATCCTGCGGTATTGTTCAACACTGGGCGGCCGCCATGATAGCCACCGATCGGCTGGCTGCAACCGATGCGAGCCTCCCCTTCCAGCCATTGCACAAGGCACAAATCGTCTTTGGCAATGGCCGAAACAGTTGCACTCACAAAGCAGAGCAAACAAAGTGTTAATCGTCTCATAATTCGATATTTTGATTGCGCAAATATAGGGAGGTTCTATAAATTGAGATGAGTTGATTTTGAGT
>QLIP01054975.1_pt1 | contig 13284 bp, 8 predicted proteins | sample 1769771 | NCBI WGS metagenome assembly QLIP01 (sample SAMN09428762, study PRJNA476227) | Gut metagenome, whole genome shotgun sequencing project. | isolation source: cecum | host: Rhizomys sinensis | place: China: Jinsha town of Minqing, Fujian Province | collected 2013-09-23
CACCTTTATAATAGCAAGGTCATTGATGGGATCTACACGCAGAATGGACTGCAACGGAAAGAAATTGCCGTTTTCGTCCATCACAAAACGAAGCTTATCACCCTTGGGAGCATAATCCAGGGCACCCGACAGCACAAGGTCGGCAATAACATGGAAATTGGTGGCACATATGCCGTCGGCGGTCAACGCCACTGCCGACGCATTTGAATAGGCGGTGTCGGTCTTCATCTGTTCACTGTAGTCCATCTTGCCAAACACCAGCGAACTCTTCTTACCCTTCTTATAAACTTCGGCAGGGGTCAGCACCTTTACCGAAGCGGGCTGAAGCTTAACACCACCGATTCGCGACCACGAAAGATTGTCAAGCGCATGCTCACGAATAGAATCGGCATGCACATTCGGGTTGCTTTTAAGGAACTCGCGCAGGTCGGCAGTACCCTTGGCCAGCATCTCCGGATAGTTATAATACCCTTTGCGAGGGGAAGCCGCGAAAACAGCCCCTGCACAGGCAAGGGCTGCAATCACAACTGTTATAGCTGATAATTTAAATTTCATAGCAATTGCTCAATGAATTACTTTTTACCTTTTCTACCCTTTCCAGCCTTGGCGGGAGCTTCCTTGGCGGGAGCTGCATTCTTCTCAAGGCTCTGCAGCGAGCGACCGGCATACTGGATGGCAAGGGGGGTCATTGTAGCAAGTTTGCCGCGAAGGAACCCTGCAACCTTACCGTTGAGTTCAGCATCGGTATCGGGGAACAGACGACCTACATTGGCAACAAAAAGGTCCTTGGCGCGGTCGTTGAGCTTGTCGTAGTTCTTTTCGCAGAAAGCAAAGTACTCGTTATCGTTCATCTTGACACGGCTTTCAATAAAGGCATACATCGGAGTGTAAGAACCGTCGGCGTTGAGACCGAGTTCCTCGATATCCTTCTTGAGCTGAGCATAAGTATCGGCGTTAAACTTCTTTTCCTTCCACATATAACCCGAATAGTACTTGCTGAACTCGCTCCAGAGCAAACGGCCGATGTGATTCTTGACAGCCTCGCGGTTTTCGGGAGCGAACTTGTCGCGATTAGCAGTCAGGAACTTGCCGCGGGGTGAGTCAAGTTCGAAAGTATAGGTAGTAAAGATGAAGTTATTTTCGGGCTTAAGACGTTCAGCATCGCTGAGTGAATCAAAATATTCGTTGATTACCTTGTACCCTGCCGGCTCGTTACGGTTCTCCATAAACATCATGGCGTATGCATTCACCAACTGAGGTGTGCGTTCGCCACCCTCATAGCGAGCCTTGATGCGCTCGGGGGTTTGGTTGGGGTCGGTCATCTGCTTCAGTTTGGCAATAAACTGGTCGCCCTCCATGGCACCCGAGAATGAATTTTTCTTAACACCGTTACCGTCAAGAATTACATAAGTAGGGTATGCATTCACACCATACTTCTTGGCAAGAGCAGCACCCTCCTTCTCGGCATCGAGCTTCAAGGGGATGAAAGTGGCGTTCATGTATTCGCCAACGTTCTGCAGGGGGAACACCTGCTTTGCCATCTTCTTGCAAGGACCACACCAGTCAGTAAAGAAATCGATGAAAACAAGCTTGTTTTCAGTCTGAGCAGCCTTCAGAGCTTCGTCGAAAGAGATGTGGCGGAATTCAGTCTGTGCAAAACCCATAAAAGAGAATGCAGCGAGCATAAGAGCCACGATAGAATTTTTTTTCATTTGTATAGATGTTTTTGTATATGTTAGTATATATAACCTATGACACTAATATATCATAAAGGTTAAAAGGAGCCTTGCAAAAAATATTAACTTTTAATTAATTCTAATTGCAGGTTAATGTTTGCCAGCTGTATCAGGTTAGGTTATACCAGTTAATGCAAACATAATTATAGCCCCGGAGAGCGACGCTGCCGACCTCCCCGAGGCTATATCTGTTAAGTCACATTTGCATGCGATTTGTAATTCGGTTTTATTTTAATCTCCGATTATGTCGCATCCTTCCACTCGATATCCTTAACGCGGAGACGAGTGGGCCACTGCTGACCGGGGAGCATTTCAAACTCAACCTTGTTGGGGTCGTTGGGAACATTCATCTTGTAGATCATACCCTTTGCAGAGTCGCTCCAGGTACAAACAAAGAATTCAGAAATAGAACCCTTTGAGCAGAACTCAGCCTCGAGGCAGGTGATTTCGCCGTCGAAATCCTTGTAGGTAACAAGACCGCGAGCGTAGTCATACTGATAGAGGCGGTTGCCGACAGAGTAGAGTACCGAAGTACGGTTTGACGAGAACATATAGTGCGAAGCCTTGTCAAAGTCAACTGCAAGCGAAGTGTCTACTGTGTAAAGCGGCGATTTGGTGATGGCGGCAGTAGCCGATGTACCGAGCAACCAACGATAGATGTAGCGGGTATCACCCTGCTTATCCTTCATGATTGCGTAGCAGTAACCCTTACCAGACTCATAACCGTTCTCACCGTAGAGAAGAGTACGCTTCTCGGTAGCGGCATTAAACTTCCAGGGGTCGTTAGCATAGTCGGTAGGATAAGAACAGTAGTATGTAAAACCGGTCGGCATACGAGCAAAGCGGTCTGCATCCATATCATAGATAAGCTGAGCAGTAGCCGAAGAATATGCACCGTAGCAGAACACCCAGGGGAATGGCTTAAACAGGTCGTTGGATGCAGCCGAATAGCGGTTTACAGGCTGAGTATAATACTGACCACCGATAACCATGTTGTAAACCACAACGTCCTCGGTCATGTAACCACGATAAGAACGTGAACGGTTGGCACGACCCTGATGCGGGAACACATCCACAAGCTTCATCGGGGTTTTGTGCGCGATATCAAGCTCGACAATACCGAGGTCGTTGAACTCACCCATATTCTCGAACGATGCACCACTGGTGAGGCTGTAACCCTTGTCGTCGGACATAAGCCAGAGGAACTGCTGAGCCGGGTCATAGTGCTGACCGAGGAAGATGATTTTGTCTGCACTCTTAAGCTGAAGTTCAGAGTTGTCAAACGCATTCTCCACAAGCGTTGTGTCACGACCGGCAGGCATGGTAAGCATATCCAGCCCCATCTTGTTTTCACCCGGAAGGTCACCGAGGATAAGGAAGCCTGTTGAATAGGGAGTCTTGACATTTACAGCCACGCTCTGACGCTTGTCCATACCGGTAGTCTTATCCTTAACTACGAAGTAGATATAGTGCGAACCTGCAGGGAGGTCAACGAGCCAGTCAAGATTTTTCTCCTTGGAGATTGTAGTATGCTTGTGTCTGTCACCGCATACATACCACTCATATTCAAATTTAGAATCGTCCTCCCCGGTCAGAGTACCTGAAACCACGGGCTGAATCTGCAACTTGTCGATTTTTGAGAGCACCTCAACAGAAGTCTGCATCTCAGTAATCTTCACTTCGTTAAGTGTCTGATAGATGTAATTGCCTTCGTCGCTCACACACCCCGTGAGGGCAAGTGCAACTAAGGGGTATATTATCTTTTTCATTTTTCCAGTCTTCTATTTGTTAATTAGATTGCATGTCCTCCGGACGGGTACCCTTGGCCCAGGTACAACCCATAACCCACATCATGGAGCCGTCCTCATCTAGAACCCAATATTCACGACCCTTATTATACTCGGCCATGAGATATTTTGACACATGCTTAGCTACAATCGGTGAGCGGTTGATAGTCATCTTATTGTTTTCATCATTCTCGAAGTCGAGTACGGTCCAACCCATAACCTCACCACTTATCTTAAGCAGAAGAGCATACTTCTTCTCAGTGAAATCACCGAAACGGAGGTCAGACCACCCTTTGGGGCGAGACAATCTCTTGTTGGCAAAGATATTGTGGATTGAGGGGTCAGCATTGGTGCTGAATTCCTTGTATACAGTCTGGCTGGCATCGCGTTTGGGCATACGGCCAAACTTGTCGCCAAACGGCATTGTGAAGTGCTTGCCGGGAATGAGACGTACCTGAAGCTGAACTGTAGTCGAGTCCATGCGACCCGAGCAGTGCATCAACACATTGAGAATTGTGCTGTTCTGACCGGCGGCAATCTTAAGGTCGGGGTTAAGGATTTCATACTCCACACCGGCTTCGGCTGTAGTACTGTCGTTTACAACCTCCACGCTAAAGGGGCGGTCGTAATCGCGGATATAACCTGTAGTCTCAATCTTAACCTTAAGCAGTGAGTCGGTCGATGCCATGGCACCAAACGGAATAAACGAATAAATCTGGTGAGCCTGACGGAGAGTGTCAAACCAAGCCACTCCATACTGCTGGTCAAAGAAGATGGCATCCTCACCGCTGTAGGGAGCAATATCCACCTGCTGGCAGCTTGCAGCGCCCAAACCGGCAACTGCACAAATGAATGAATATATAAGTTTTTTCATCTTTAAAGTCATTTTACGGTAACACCATTAATTTTTTACGTTGGCACGCTTATCGGTTTCGCTCTTCGGGATGGGAAGAGTATAGTTACCCTTAATCATCTCGTAGTCACCTTCGAGTTTAGTACCGGGGATAAGCTTCTCGGCACCGCGACGCTTGTAGAAGAAGAAGAGCTGTCCCTCGCCGATAACCTCACGGGCCATTTCGTAGGTAAGTGCCTTGTCAAAGTCTTCCTCAACTGTAATGTCGCGACATTCGCGCTGTTTGCGGATAGCGTTGATGTAACCTACAGCCTCTTCTGCATTGGGGCAGGTTTCAGCGGCAATCAGATACGCCTCGCTGATACGCATCAACGGAATCATGTAACGATATGTTTCGGTACCGTCGAGAGTTGCATCGTTATTGAAATCGGAATATTTTGCAAACGCAAGAGTGGTCTTGGCTTCTGTTCCGGTTTCTGCTGCATTCTTAAGCTCAGCAGCGGTAGGCTCAATAACAGTCCACATCTTCTTACGGAGGTCACCCTCGTCATCATAGAAGTTTGCAACCTTTGAGTTACCTGCAACATTCTCACCGATAAATGTAAGACGAGAAGTCATGGCAAGCTTGCTTGAGAAGGTAGACTCAAACATCTCTTCAGTGCGCTTTGAGTGATAGAGCGAGAAGATTACCTCGGACGAGAAGATACGGTCGGGTTTGCCGAGCGCTTCTGCCTTATCCTTCTTGGTCCACTCAAACAGCTTGAGATTTTCATTCTGACACGGTTTGATAATCTTGTTTACAGCAATGTCATAAGCGGTGGCACGGTCACCCTTCCAGTGGTAGGCGCGGGCCAGCATAAGCTGCACTGCATAGTAGTTCATGCGGAGCTGACGGAACATCATGTCGTAGCTTGACACACCGTTATCTTCCACAGCTACATTACCCACACCCTTGGTAAGAATCGGGTCATGATCCTTAAGGTTTGACTCTGCCTTTTTGAGGTCGGCGATAATGTAGTCAAGCACCTCGTTGGCGGGGAGAATAGGGGTGATAACACGCTTTGACGACCCCTGATAAGGGATGCTGATAGCTGTGGGGTCTTCCGAATAAATCGGACCGTAAAGACGGAGAAGGTCAAAGTGGAGGAATGCACGCAGAGCGTAACACTCACCGCGGATCACACCCAGCTGCTGGGGGGTGAGGGGGGCATCGTCTGTGCAGTGCTCCAGAATTGCATTAACGTGTGCAAGAAGGTTGTAAGCCTTTGACCACACAGCATCGTTAAACGATTCGAACGCTGCATCCTGATACTTGTATCCGGCATAGAGCTTCATGGTGTGGTTATTGTTCTCAGTTACATTATAGTACTGAGCCATAACATCGATAGCTCCGGTCGAAAGATTCTTGCCATAGAGCGAATTCATGGTGAGATAAACCCCGTTCAGGGCAGTGAGATAACCCTCGTAATTCTTAAAGAGGTTCTTCTCCATCACCTGGTCTTCCATTTCCACCTCAAGCCATTTGGCGCACGACGACATGCCGAGAGAGAAGATAAGGCAGACACATATTGTTTTTGCTAAATGCTTTATTTTCATTTTGATAAAATTAAGGAAGGTTAGAAACTGAAACCTAATGAGAGAGCGCACGAGCGCTGGAACGGATAGCTCAAACCGCGTTCTTCCTTGATGTTGGAGATGCGGAAGATGTCATTCATATAGGCACGGATATCAACCGAAGAAACACCCATGGCGCGGAGGAACTTCTCAGATGTCATGCGGTAGCCGAGGCTGATAGATGCACACTGCAATGTGTTCTCGGTAGCGATGAAGCGAGTTGTCTTATAGGTTGTCGATGTGTCATCAATACGCTTATACTTGGCGATATCACCGGGGCGTTTCCAACGGTCGGTAAGAGCTCGTGCATCCTGGTTATATTTCAGACGAGTGCTCGAAATGTTCTCAACCTTGTCGAGAAGTGTTGACAGGAACACCTCGCCACCTGTGCGGTAAGAGAACGAAGTTGCAAACGAGAATCCCTTGTAAACGAGCGATGTGCTGAGCGAACCGGTAAGGTCGGGGTTAGAGTCACCCACCAATACTTCATCATCGTTGCTCCACTCATAGGTGTAAGTACCATCCTTGCGGATATAAACTTCATTACCTGTAGCGGGGTCGATACCTGCCGAGCGCACTGCATAGAGACCGGTTGTGCTTGCACCGTCATACATACGTATAAGCGACTGGCTCTTGCGTCCCTCCTGGTTGTACTGTTCCAGCGAGTTTCCGATACCTGCGTACTTGGTGATGTTGTTGTTAAGATTAGCACTTACATACCAGTTCAGGTCGTTGTTACGAAGGATGTAGTAAGTACCGTTAACCGAGAACGACTTGTTGTCGGTGCCACCCACGTTCATCGGCGCTGTTGTAGTACCGGTTGAGCTGGGGAGCTCGATGCGTACAAGCTGCGGGTCGGTCTTACGGGTCTGATAGTTGACGTTGAAGGTGAGTCGACGGTCGATAAGAGCTGCTGACAGACCGATATTGAAGGTCTTGGTCTTCTGCCACTGCAGACCGCTGTTACCCCACTGCGACACCATGGCTGCTGTTCCGAAGGGGTTGGAGTAACCGGTGGTGTACTGATAGATACTTGATGCAAGCTTAGCATCATAGTTCTGGTTACCGGGGTTACCATACGAAGCGTTGATCTTAAGATACTGCACATACTTGTTGTCGCTCGGGAACCAGGATTCGTTATAGATGTTCCAACCGGCACCTACCGACCATGTGGTGGTAAAGGGGTTGTCGATACCGAACTGAGAAGCACCGTTGCTGGACAGGTTGAAGTCCACAAGGTAGCGCATTGCGTATGCGTAGTTAAGGTTTGAGTAGTAGCTCACGCTGCGGCTCTTGGAATCGCGCGATGTGGGCTTTGAACCTTCGGGATAACCAACCGAGAAGTTGGGGTTTGAGAAGTGGTCTGAAAGGTAACCGATGGTGCGGAAGCCCCAGCTCTTGTTCTCGTTGTGGTTAATCTGGGCACCACCGACAGCATTGAGGGTGTTGCGCCCCCAGTTGGCACCGTAAGTGGCGTTGATACGACCGCTGAGACGGCTGCTGGTGTTGCTGTTGTTGTTGTAGCTACCACGCTTCATGAGGTCGAGGTTAACCTGCGATGTCTCGTTGGGAGATGTAAACGCCTCGCTGCGACCGGTCGAAGTGGTGTACTGCATGTTACCACGCACACGAAGAGTGCGCGATACTCTCCACTCAAACTGGAAGTTGTTGGTAATCGAGAGTGTATTCTGTTTGTTGTAGCTGTTCTGATTGAAGTCCCAGAGGGGGTTCCACACTGTCACGTCACCGGGGCTCTGATATACATACTTGGGCACCTGACCGTTTTCAGCACGCTTGCCATAGAAGGGGTTCATCTCCGAGAAGCGTGAGAAGGGAACGGTTTCGTTGTTGGCGTCGGTGTTCGAGATGTTGGTCTGGTTGGTGAAGCTGAAATCGTCAACACGATAGATAAGGTTGATGTTACCGGTCAGCACGTCACGGTCCGACTTCTTCATTACACCCTCGGTCTTGCCGTAGGAGATAGAACCACCATAACGGAATGCCTGGTCACCACCTTCGATAAAGATGTTCTGGTTGCTGGTAAAGGCATTGCGGAGAGGTTCGTTCATCCAGTAGGTGTTGTAACCCATCTTAACCTGACGCAGAAGGTCCATATACTCGGCACGCTTGATTTCGTCAAGTGGGAGACCGTCTTCACCTACAGTTACGTATGAGCCGTCAGAGTTAAGACGGTTGAAGCTACCGGCCAGAAGCTCGAACTGCAGCTTCTGCTCCGAGTTCATAAGGTTGTAGTCCGACAGGTCGGCCCATGCAGCCTGCAGCGAACCGTTGTAGCTTACGCGCAGCTTACCTGCCTTGGGCTTCTTGGTCTCGACAACGATCACACCGTTTGCTGCCTTTGAACCGTAGATGGCAGTTGCCGACGCATCCTTAAGGATTGAGATGCTCTCGATGCGGTCCATGTTAAGGTCGCTGATTACACGCAGTGTGGTTTCAAAGCCGTCGAGGATAAAGAGCGGCTGGTTGGGGTCGGTTTCATACTCCTGCTGAAGTGCCTTCACGTTCATCTTACCATTGATGGTGATGTCGGCAAGGGCATTGGGGTTAGAACCGAGATTTACGTCTTCGGTAAGGATTACAGAGGGGTCAAGGAGCGCAAGACTCTTAATGATACCCTGCGGAGCGATGGTCTTGAGCTGTTCGCTGTTGAAGGTTGCCACCGAACCGGTGAAGCTTTCAATGTTACGGGTATAGATACCGTTGACTACGGTTTCCTGAAGAGTATGACCATCGCTTTCCATCACTACGGTCATTCGTTTGCCAGCCTCACCCTTCGCAGTAGTGGGCTTCATACCTACGTATGTAAATTTCAGCACTGCCTTGGGACCTTTGGCTCCTATGGTAAAGTTACCGTCTCCGTCAGTGGCGACACCGCGCCCTTTGACTCCTTCGATGGTAACTGTTACACCCGGAAGAGGCTCCCCTTCTTGGTCAAGTACTATTCCTCGGTAAGTCGCTGCTCTGTCACCCTTCTCCTTAGCCGTGGCTGTCACTGTCTGCGCCGATGCATAATGCAACGGGTAGCCGAGGCTGAGGGCAAAGGCAAGTGCGAGCATGTGCACTCCTTTGATTCTCATACTTTCAAATGTTAAGTTAGTTATTGTTGTATATGTTAGTTCACGTTTCGTTACAACGTCGATTCAAACCTATATTTTTGTCACTTAGTGATACAATGACAAATCACATTGCCTTCTTTAAAATCCTTTTCATAGATTTCAGTTACTTGTCAAAATTGTTGCTAAATTAACCATAATTTAATAAATTTCATACCCATATATGTTGATTTAAGTTAATTTAATGCGAATGTGCAAGATATTTAACATTTACCCGATTTTTTTACATTTTGAAACGTGATGCCGAAGTATAGATATAGTCCAGAATTCGCTGGTCCACTTCGCTGAATTCCAGCCCGCGGCGTGCCATTACCTTACCCGCCATCTCCATAAACTTCTTGATGCTCACGTCGGTAAACCCTCCTTCGGGCGACCCGCTGCTGAAACTGGGTATGAATACACGTGGGAACCCGCCGCCGTGCACATTGACCCCCACACCCACCACCGTCGCGGTGTTGAACATGGTGTTGATGCCGGCTTTGGAGTGGTCGGCCATTATCAACCCGCAAAACTGCAGGTCGGTTCTCATAAACCGCTGCTGGGCGTAGTTCCAGATTCTGATTTTTGAGTAATCGTTCTTCAGGTTCGAGGCGTTGGCACCGGCGCCGATGTTGCACCACTCCCCTATCACTGCATTGCCAAGGTACCCATCATGAGCCTTGTTGCTATACCCGAAGACTACCACATTCTGCAACTCACCCCCGATTTTGCACCAGGGTCCGATGGTGGTTTCTCCGTAAATCTTGGCCCCCATCTTGACTGTGGAATGCTCGCCGATGCTGAGCGGACCTCGCAGCATGCTCCCCTCCATCACCTCGGCATCCCTGCCGATATATATCGGACCCTCCTTTACGTTGAGTATGGCACCCTCAATCTGTGCACCCTCTTCTATAAAGATATTACTGCGGCCGCTGGCGTCATGACGCGGACCGATTACCATATTGTTGTCGGGGAGGGGTGCAGATTCCCGCCCCGCGGTGATACACGCAAAGTCCGAAGCCACTGCCAGACCGTTCAGCCGGAATATATCAAATACATAGCGCAGGCGCCCAAGACCGCCAGCCACCATTCGCGCCCCCACCAGCGACACATGCCGGTAGTCGGGGATGGTACCCACCATCGCCACCAGACCGCAGTCGTCGGCAAGCACATCGCCGCGTTGCAACTGTGCCACCCGTTCCATCAGCTTCCGGTCGGGGACTATGTTACCTGCGATAAACAGATACTCCGAACCGTCATTTACGGGCTCGGGGAATTTCTCCTGCAGGTACTCGATAGTGAGATATGTATATTCACCGGGAATCACCGATTCCCATTTTTCGCGTATTGTGCGGATACCTACACGGAAATCGCCTACCGGACGCGTATAGGAGATGGGGAGGAGATTTTCAAATGTCTGAGGGGTATCAAACAGCACCACCTTTCTTTTCATATCAGTTGTATTGGGCATTATATCCTTTATAATCTTTCTTATTTATATTACTTTATATTACGCTTATTGCTAATTAAGACATCGGTTACTTGCTTACAAACACTTTACCGGTAAACTCCTTTAATGTAGCTGGAGCATCGGTTGTAATATATGTAGCCCCGCGACCCATGTAGCGCAGCATTTCAAGCGGGTCGTTGATGGTCCATACATTCACATCCAGACCCATACCGGTTCCCTCCTTAATCCATTCGGGATGACTTTCAAACACTGTGTTCTTGTAATCCATTACCTTGACCCCTGCCGACTTCAGTTCGGCAGCTGTCTTGTCGCCGTTCAGATACCCTACCGTGGCGTTGGCATCCTTGGCAAGCACGCGCTGGCACACATCAAACTTAAAAGCGATATACTCCACGCGCTCTTTGAGCCCTGCCGCTTCCACCTGCTGCATGGTGAGGTCCACCACCCGGTTATTGCGGTCGGTAGTAGAGTGTGTCTTAAATTCTATTATCAGCTTAGTGTCGCTCCCCCCCATTTTCTGCTTGTAGGCAGCAAGAAAATCCTCCAGTGTCGGCAACGTTTCACCATTCGCAAGCTTGAAATCCTTGATGGCGGAATACTCCGCATCCTGGAAGGTTACATTATTGGCATTTCCATCATGATGCACCACAACCTTACCGTCGGTAGTTGTCCACACATCAAGTTCCACACCGTAATAACCCGAGTCCATACCCTTTTTAAGTGCTGCCACCGAGTTTTCCGAAGCTCCTCCGGTATGTTCCCCCCGGTGCGCTATCACCTTGGGTTTGGAAGGAAGTGCCGGAATCCCAGTCACCTTGATGTTGACAACTCCAATCCCCTTTTCCTGAACCCCACGTTTTAGCTTAATGGTATAACTTCCCGACTGGAAATCCTGAGGGATTGTCACCACCACCGCATTGCCATTCAAATTCGCATTTACCTCATAACCAGAGGTAGTTACACCCACACTACGCTCAAACAGTATACGGTCTCCATACTGGAACCCGTTACCATATATCACATATTTATAATCGGGAGCAACCTCGCACTCCTGCATATACTGTACATTTCTCAGTATAATACCTTGCGCTTCTTCGTCATATCCACACGCTTTCCAGAGTGCTGCCACCTGCTCAGCGCTGAGGGGTGCATCATAAATTTTTGCGGTCACCACCTCCCCGTTCCAGGCATTGGTGCAGTTTGCGGCATTCGTATCCGGGTCGCCACCTATTATAAAAGCCTCGGCTCCGCTCTGCACCGGCACATAATTACCCTTAGCAGACCCCTCACCGCTCAGCACTCCATTTATATATATGTATGCCTTCCCCTCTTCTTTATTCCAAACACCCACTACGTGGTAATATTTCCCCACATTAGGTTGCACGGCACTGTGAGTCCATTTCCAGCTCGGCGAACCGGTTTCGGAAACATTGGGAAGAAACGTAAAGTTTGTCGAACGGCTGTGAAGCGGCAAAATAAAACCGATACCGCCAGTCTGCATCGAACTGAACCACTTCACCTCCTTGGTCCCCGGATTCTCCTCCCCAAGCATCACAATACTCTCAAAGGTGCAACCGTCCGCAATGCGACGCACAAACTCCCCACCGGCAGGGTAGTCGATACGGTAGAAGCCGCTACCGGTCTGTCCGCCGAGCGAATTCTTAAAACTCGCAACATACCGCTTATGCACATCATTATAATATGTCATCAGCGTCGCACCACTCTTCGTGGTCACCACGTGCTTCATCGGCGACACATCCACCGCCGTCCCATCATCCTTAAAGACAACATCAAGCAGATCAGCCTTAGGGAGATTCGGATTCTCACCACCCGCACCCTCAACAAACTCGATTTTTGTAATCTCACTGGCAGGAATCACCACCTTCTCCCCATTGCTCTTGGTGATGGTAAGGTTAAAAATCTGCGCAACAGCACTCGCCGCCATCAGCAGCACAAATATTACGGCTGAAAACTTTCTCATTTTCGATACACCTTAAACGTTATCTCCTTCGAACTTACGATATATACACCCGTCGGAACCGAACTCAAATCGATAGAAGCACACCCGTCGCTGTCGGCAACGACTATACGCAGCACCCTCCCCGCAACATCAGCCAGACGCACGGCACCCCCAGCATTGAGACCGCGAAGCACCAGATTTCCGGCATCGGTATAGTCCACCTCCACCTTACGTTCCAGCTCAGTAACCCCCGAACTCTGCTCCACAATTACAGCGCACTCAATATCTGCCATCAGATACTCAGCACTCAGCGACGCCGACGCAATCAGGCACTTAGCACCCTCAAACGTCACAACCGGCTTCTCCGAAAGCCTGAAATACTGCGAGCCACCATTCCGAAGCTGCACCTTGAGCGTCTGCACACCACTCTGCGCCCACGCCGTAGCCACACCCCCAGCCAAAACCAGCGCCCCAAGCACCCCCCTCAAGATAATTACTTTCATAATATATTTTTATAAATATCTACAAAACTAATAAATTTTAACCCAAATCCAAAACCGAATATCAAAAACCATCCACTACAATAATACTCATCCTCGCACCCTGTTCTTACTCCCGTCAAAAAAAGTAAGCGAAGCACCCCGTTTTCGCCCGTTGGGCTCACACAGAACTCAAAGCTCTACGCATTAGCGCCTCCCGTTCCACCGCTCCCGTCTAAAATAAGCGAAGCGCCTCCCGTTCCCCCGTTCT
>QLIP01024262.1_pt1 | contig 13265 bp, 10 predicted proteins | sample 1769771 | NCBI WGS metagenome assembly QLIP01 (sample SAMN09428762, study PRJNA476227) | Gut metagenome, whole genome shotgun sequencing project. | isolation source: cecum | host: Rhizomys sinensis | place: China: Jinsha town of Minqing, Fujian Province | collected 2013-09-23
GCAGACGCACGCGCAACATCGACGACTGGGCCATTCAGGACGCTGCTGGTACCACCCTCTTCACTCGCCCTGAACCCGAGGACGATTAGTCGGGAAGAAGGTGTGATTGGGGCAGACGGAGTGTCGTGATGCGAATGAACGAGGTGGCGGAAAGGCGCAGTGTGTAGTAGCGGGTGCCGTCTGTTTCGTGCACGCCAGTGACTTCGGCGCTGTAACCTTCAAACAGTCCGCCACCATTGATAGTCACTTGCTGGCCAACACTCATGGCTTCGGTGGAAATGAGTTCCATTTGCATATCGGAAGTGAAGAGACCTACTTGCGATTGGAAGCGACGCATTTCGCCTTGCGAGATGGTGGAGTAAGGAGCGTTAGGAGTGTTGGAGGCGCGATAGCACCATGCCAGATGGCCTATTAGGGCAAATAGCGGCGTAACTTGGTGTGTGCGCAAGCGAAAGAAGAGCAGGCCTGGGAGATATGCCACTTCTTCGCGTTTCTTTTTCTTAGTTTTGGCATCCTCGCGCACCACTATGTGAGTGGGATGATAGTATTCAATGTCGGCAAACTGACCTCGGGAGTTGTTGGCTATGTAGGTCTTGATGTCATTGACGGAAGTGCCTTTGCGCAGACGCATCACAAACCATTGGCGCGACTTATTGTTGACTGAATCGGCCACGCGGCGCATGATTTGCAGGCATCGCTCGGGCGTGAGTTCTTGTTTGGGGAGGATAGCGAGGAAAGCGTACTCCTCGGGGAGTTCTTCGACCATGGAGCGCACCTCGCCCACTGGCACTTGCACCTTGAGGGCCTGCGCAATCCAGAGCGCAGTGATGGAAGAGCGAGTAAACGCGCCAGCGAAGCGCATACCGTTTATGCGCAAGGCCGATTGCAACATTTTAAGCGTTTCGCGCTCGATTTGGCCGAGTCGTTTCTTGCCCTGATTGAGACCGAACACATACTTCTTGCGCGAGGTAAGGCGCTGCTTGTCGATCACCTCATCAAGCTGTGGGAGATCGGGCGTTAGGTCGTCAAACTTCAATTCCACAGCATCGGTAAGCGACGAGGTGGGATTATAGAACAGATATAGAAATAGGAGCAGAAACTCGTAACCAGTGACGTGGGGCTGCGGCGAAACGACGCGAGGGAGGAAGTCCAGGTTGGCAGCCACCTCCAGCACTTGGCCATTAGGACTCTCGGCAAGTTCCTTCACCGCCTCGAATGGTGCATGAGCTTCGGCTGAGGGTTGCCACTGACGGTAGGCCTTATATACATGAGCAAAATAACGCTTGCGAGTGACCGGCTTGAGGTCCTGCAAAATCATATCCACCACCCACAGACGCAGAGCCTCTTCCGTCACTTCCTGGAAACCAGAACGGCGGCAAAGATCAACAAATTGTTGCAGCACATGGCCTAATTGGCGGGCGGCAATGTCGGTATTTTCGACAAACGCAAAAAAGGACATAGTGCTAATATCTTGACTGGCAGTATTTTGCATGTATTTAAGGTTGAAAAAATCTAAATTCGGGTGCAAAGATACGGAAATTAAATGAAATATGCAATTTTGCGGAATTAAAAAAAAGTGTTAACTTTGCGGTAACAATTCAATCAACCAAAGCATGAAAACAAATATAGGCGTGTTTTTTGGCGGTCGTTCCACCGAACACGAAATCTCCGTAATCTCCGCCTCGCAAGCGATGGCGGCTATTGATCGCAATAAATACGACGTAACCCCCATATACATCTCCAAGCAAGGTCGCTGGTACACTGGCGAAGCCCTTCTTGAACTCAAAAACTACCGTAAGCCCGAGCAGCTCATCGCTGGCTGCACCGAAGTGTACATGCAGCCCACCTATGGCGACTACAACGTCTACAAAACCAAGCGCAGCCTCTTTGGCGGCAATGGTGTGCTGACCAAGCTCGACGTAGTAATCCCCGTGCTCCACGGCTCCAACGGCGAAGATGGCACCTTTGAAGGTATCCTCGAAAGCATCGGCATCCCCTACGCTGGCTGCAACGTGCTCGCCTCGGCCAACGGCATGGACAAAATCACCATGAAGATGATTCTCGCCGCTGGCGACATCCCCGTGGTGCCCTACGTGTGGTTCACCGACAAACAGTGGTTCAGCCGCCGCGACGAACTCATTGCCCAAGTGGAGGAAAAACTCGGTTACCCTGTGATTGTCAAGCCCGCCAACCTCGGCAGTTCCGTAGGCATCGGCTCGGCTCACTCGCGTGAGCAGTTGCTCGAAAAGGTGGCCGACGCGGAGAAATACTCCTCGCGCCTGATTGTGGAGCACCTTCTGGGCGACATGCAGGAAATCAACTGCTCCGTGCTGGGCGACTGCGACGACTATCGCACCTCCGTGCTCGAAGAGCCAATCAAGCAAGGCGACTTCCTATCCTACGAAAGCAAATATATGGGCGGCGGCAAAGGCGGCGCTAAGGGCATGCAAAACTCGCTGAAGCGTATTCCCGCCGAGCTGCCCGAAGATGTAACCAAGCGTATCCAGCACTTAGCTGGCGAGACCTTCCGCCAACTCAGTTGCCACGGTGTGAGCCGCGTCGACGTGATGATTGACCGCACTGACGGCCAAATCTACGTCAACGAAATCAACACTATCCCTGGCTCACTGAGTTTCTACCTCTGGGAGGCTACTGGCCTCAGTTTCCCAGCCCTGATGGACACCCTCGTGCAACTCGCCATCAAACGCAAGCGCCAGACTGAGCAGAAAGTGTTCTCCTTCAACCAGAATATTTTTGCTATGGGTGGCGGTGTCAAAGGAGCCAAAGGCGCCAAAGGATGACCCCCCTTTCCGAGCAAGTTGCAACCTACATTCGCGCCGAGCGGCTGATGGCTGAAGGCGCGAAGGTGGTTGTGGGACTGAGCGGTGGCGCCGATTCGGTGGCGCTGCTCAGTGTGCTTTCCGAACTCGGCTACGACTGCTTGGCAGTGCACTGCCACTTTGGACTGCGCCCCGACGAGGCCGACCGTGATGCTGCCCACGCTCAACATATAGCCCAACTGCTCGGAGCCGACTACCAGCAAGTGGTGTTTGACACCCAGGAGTATATGCACACCCACGGCGTATCGGCCGAAATGGCCTGCCGCGAGCTGCGCTATGCCGAATTTGAACGCATACGCTGCGCAGTGGGTGCCGAGGCAATAGCCGTGGGCCACCACCGCGAAGACAACGTAGAAACAGTGCTGCTCAACCTCCTGCGTGGTTCGGGCATACACGGCGTGCGAGGCATGCTCCCCCGCGCTGGGCGCATAGTGCGTCCGCTGCTCAATCAGCCCAAGCACCAAGTACTTGAGCACCTGCAACAACGCGGCCTCGACTACGTCACCGACTCCAGCAATCTCACTTGCGACTTCAAGCGCAACAAGCTGCGTAACCAGGTGCTCCCCACCCTACTCCACGCTTTCCCCGACGCTATGGAGCGCCTCGCCGACTCGATTGACTGCCTGCGCGGCTGCGAACAACTCTACAACTCCCTGCTACCCACCGACCTGAGTGCCATACGCCACTCCGCTGCGCCTGCCACACTCGCCCACGAACTACTTGCACCCTATGGCTTCAACAGCACACAATGCAGCCAGATGGTCACAGCAGCCGCTGGGGCGGAGTTTCATGCTGGCGGCAACACCATATGCGTTGCGCCCGACCTCTCACTGCAACTAATTGAGGCGCAAAGAGAGAAAGACAGTGCACCGCAACTGACGTGGCGACAAGTGACTCGCGAGGAGGTGAACTTTACCCCCGAACGCCTCTACCTTGACGGCGCAGCCCTCGAGGGCGACCCACACTGGAGCATCGAACCCTGGCAACCAGGCGACCGCATGATCCCCTACGGCATGCGCGGCTCGCGCATGATTAGCGACATCCTTACCGACCTCAAAGTGGCCGCCACGCTGCGCCGCCGCTGCTGGCTGCTCAAGCGCAATGGCCAAGTGATTTGGCTAATAGGTATGCGCTCCTCGGCCCACTTTGCACTCACTCCCAATTCCTCCTCCATCTACGAAATAACGATTAAACAACCATGAAAAAGACCGAAATCATAGTACCCATCGAGGTGCTCGCATACGACGAACTGACCCCTCAAGAAAGCCAATTGGTGGCTGAAGCACGCGAAGCCACCTTCCGCAGCTACGCCCCCTACAGTAAGTTCAAGGTGGGTGCCGCCATACAGCTCTCCAACGGCGAAATCGTGAGCGGTAGCAATCAGGAAAATGCTGCCTACCCCTCTGGCACCTGCGCCGAACGCACCACCTGCTACTATGCCCACTCACGCTATCCGCAAGCCCGATTTGAGGCCATAGCCATAGCGGCGCGCACCGAGAACGACGAGTTTCAAGCCACCCCCATATCGCCCTGCGGCGCTTGCCGCCAAGCCCTGCTCGAATACGAAGTAATCGGTGGCGCACCAATCAAAGTGCTGCTCGTGGGCGCAGAACAAGTCTACCGCCTACCGTCAGTCGTAAACCTCCTCCCGCTGGCATTTACGGAGTTTTGATTGTCCGTAAAGCCCCACACTCAACAGTAGCAATAGCACGACGATAGTGGCCGTGGGGCTGAGTGCAAACTGGCAATCACCCCCTGGTAATGATGCCACGTAATTGGCCAACGCCATGATTAATCGCGCAATAGCGTCAGTGACGGCACACACCACGACGCTGTGGGGCAAACAAATGCTCAGCACCCCAGCGAAAATCAGCGGCGGCACCAAGGGGAGCACCAAGATATTAGCCAACAGAAAATAGGGCGGATAAGCATTGAAGTAATACGCCGAAATCACGCCCGTGAAAGTCATAGCCGCCAGCGACACCGCCAGATAAGAGCATAGGCGGTAGAGCCACGGATGGCGACGACGTGAAATCGGATTATAGAGCGGATTGAATATCAAAATCCCAGCCACAGCCGCAAAACTCAACTGAAAACTCACCGAAGAAAGCGACAAGGGCGACACGATGAGGATGGCGAACGCCGCCACTAAGAGTGTGTTGATTGGCTGTGTGCGCCACTGCATCATGCGCCCGAGCGCATAGACCGAAAACATAGCCACGGCGCGCACCACGGAGGGCATCAGCCCCGTGAGACACGCATAACCCCAGAGCAGCAAGGCGATGAACAGCAAGCGCGACCGAGCACGACGAGCCACATAGAGCGGCCAGCAAATCAGCGCAGCAAGCAGCCCGATAGCGGCCACGTGGGTGCCACTCAGCGCCAGGATATGCGCCACACCCGCTGCGGCAAAGTCGCGACGCATGGCGGGCGGGAGATTATCCGTGTTGCCCAGCAGCATGGCATTGACCATGGCAAACGTCTCCGCCGAAATATCGGCACTGAGCAAGCGCATACGCAAAGTAGAGGCGAGGCGACGGCATGCAGCGTGGAAACCCGACGCAGGACCTAACACACGGAGATTGCGCCCTACATTCGGTTTGTCGGATTGAAAATGCGCATCCAACGCCACATACTCGCCTGGCAGAGCTGCGGCAGTTACAGCTGAGGTGAACACCTTGCTCCCGAAGGGAGGAACAGCCTGATGATTGACCGAATCCACCTCCAATTCCAGCCACAGATGACCATTGCGCGACATGGCCGACTTAACTACGGCGCCCGATAACTTATAGTCGCTCCCAAGCTGCGGAACGCGCGGCTCATGCAGCAAACGGGTGCCAACCCCCAGAGCTATGAAAATGCAGCACACGGCCAACAGGAAGCGCCTCACAGCAAGACAGAGGAGAGCGCATACGCAGGCCGCCAAACCATAGCCAAAAGAGAGACCGCCCAGCATGATACCTGCCACCAGAGCCAGCAGCGGTAGGAGCATGGGCGGACGGGAAGTCATGAGGAGGAGAGGTCTGGTCAGTCGACGGTGTTAATCACTACAAAGAACGAGCTAACGCCAATGGCCACCCAGAGCAATACGGCCAGCACAAGCGGTTTGACACCCACAGCACGGATACTCTTGAGCGACAGCGAGCACCCAATGAGGAAGAGCGTGAGCACCATGCCCTTCTTGGCCCAGAAAGCCATATTTGAGCCAAAGGCCGCAGGCAGCCCAGCGTAGGTGTTGATCACCATAGCCAAGATGAACAAAAAGATGAACCAGGGAATGGAAATCTTGGCCGACTTATCGTGGAACACCAACATAGTGACAAGCGCCAGGGGGATAATCCACAAAGCGCGAGTGAGTTTGATGAGCGTGGCCACCTCCAGCGCCTTCGGGCCGAAAGCATCGCCAGCACCCACCACGGAGGAAGTGTCGTGAATGGCTATAGCCGCCCATGTGCCAAACTGAGTTTCCGTCATGTTGGCCATGCGACCCAACGGCGGGAAGATAAAGAGCGCGATGGCATTGAGGATAAAAATTACCCCAAGCGACACAGCCATTTCATGGTCGTCGGCCTTCACCACAGGACCTACGGCTGCGATAGCTGAGCCGCCGCAAATGGCGGTACCCGACGAGATAAGGTAGGCCGTTTTGCGCTCCATATGCAGCCAATAACCGAGCAGCACACCGAGCACCATCACACCCACAACAGAGACTATTGTGAACGCCATGCCATCGGCTCCTGAGCGGAGCGACTGCTGAAGGTTCATCGAAAACCCGTAGCCCACGACCGAAGCCTGCAAGAGATACTTCGACGTCTTCTTATTGAACTTCGGGAATGGATTTTCGAGCGTGAACGCGAACACCAAACCGAGCAACAAGGCGAGGGCAGGCGAAATGAGTTCAGAGCCGCCGCCAAGTTTGCTCACTGGCACTAAAATCAGTGCAATTAGAATAATGTAAATCCACTTGGAAAGTAGAGTTTTCATAGTAATGTGTTAGATTAATAGTATAGGGGGGAGTGGAGTGTACGAAGATTGTAGTGCGAGGCCATGATTTCGCCATAGGCTCCAGCGGAGCGGAAGGCGAGAAGGTCGCCGCGGTGCGTTTCGGGCAAGCGCTCATCCACGCCAAACACGTCGGAACTCTCGCAGATGGGGCCAACCACATCGTAGAGACAGAGGGGCGCGGAGGGAGCGGCGGAGAGGTTTTGCACCACATGGTGGGCATCATAGAGGGCTGGGCGAATGAGGTCGGACATACCCGTGTCGCAGATAACGAACGTCTTGCGAGTGCCCTTCTTCACGTAAGTGACACGCGAAATCAGCGAGCCACACTGAGCCACTATGGAACGGCCTAACTCGAAATGCACCACCTGACCAGGACGCAAACGCAAGTGGCGACGGTAGGTGTTGAAGAACCCAGCAAAGTCGGGCACTGGATGCAGGTCGGGGTTGGCATAATCAATGCCAAGGCCGCCGCCGAGGTTGATGGACTCCAAGCCAGAGATTTCGTCGTTGAGGCGGTTCACCACCTGACACAGAGCCTCCAGAGGCTCATACTCCAACATTTGCGAACCAATGTGGAAGTGCAGACCGATGAGTTTGACCGCAGACAGTTCGCGCGCCAGGCACACTAACGCTGGGAGCAACTCTAGATTAATGCCAAACTTATTTTCGGCCAGGCCAGTGGTGATGTTAGCGTGGGTGTGGGCATCGACGTTGGGATTAACACGAATAGCGATGGGAGCCACCACCTTCATCTCAGCAGCCAAGGCGGAGATGGCGCGAAGCTCATCCTCGCTTTCCACATTGAAGCAGCCAATGCCGAGGCTGAGGGCGAGGGCGATTTCCTCGTCGGTTTTGCCTACGCCAGCAAACACTATGCGCGAGGGGTCGATGCCGCACTCCACAGCGCGGCGAATTTCGCCCCCACTCACGCAGTCAGCGCCAAGGCCGCGAGCGGCTATTTCGCTGACTATGCGTTCGTTGGAGTTGGCTTTGATGGCATAATGCACCTGAAAGTCGCCTCGGGCGGCCTCCATGGCATCAAGCGTTTGATTGAGCAGGGCAAGGTCGTAGGCGTAGAAAGGCGTTGGGCGATTGCCGATGGACTGAGCAGTGAGCATTAAGAGAAGAGTACGTTTTGGAGAGAACGGAGAGCCTCGATTTTGTCGCTTTGACGCACGAGCATTGAGATATTGTAGTTGGAACCACCGTAGGAAATCATGCGCACGGGGATTTCACCGAGAGCATCGAGCACGCGGGTTTCAAAACCCTTATTGTGCCATTCCAGGTCGCCCACCACGCAGATGATAGCCATGTCGGAGTCGACGGTGACGGTGCCAAACTTCTTCAGATCGTCGAGGATGAGGTGGAGGTTGCGAGTGTTGTCGATGGTCACAGACACGCCCACTTCCGAAGTTGCAATCATGTCGATTGAAGTTTGGTAAGTTTCGAAGATTTCAAACACCTTGCGGAGGAAACCGTAGGCCAGGAGCATGCGGCCGCTCTTGATTTTGATAGCGGTGATATTGTCCTTGGCGGCCACGGCCTTGATGGTTTGCGAGGGGGGGCAGTTGTAGATAACGGTGCCTTTGGCCTCGGGCTGCATGGTGTTGAGCAGGCGCACGGGGATATTGTTCAGCTTGGCGGGGAGGACGCAAGTGGGGTGCAGAATTTTGGCGCCGAAGTAAGCCAGCTCGGCAGCCTCCTCGAAGTGAAGTTCAGCCACGGGGCTGGTGCCTTCAACGTAACGAGGATCGTTGTTGTGCATACCGTCGATATCTGTCCAGATTTCGATTTCGTCGGCGTTGATGGCAGCACCGATGAGCGATGCGGTGTAGTCGCTACCGCCGCGTTGGAGGTTGTCCACCTCGCCGTAGGCATTGCGGCAAATGTAGCCCTGAGTGATGAAAATGGGGGCATCGGCATGCTTCTCGAGCAGGGCAGAGAGGCGGGTGCGGATATATTGATTGTCAGGCTCAGCGTTTTTGTCGGTGCGCATGAAGTCGAGGGCGGGGAGCAACACGGAGTCGATGCCGCGCTCGTGGAGGAGGATGTTCATGAGCTGGGTGCTGATGAGTTCGCCTTGGGCCAGGATTTCGCGTTCCTCAAAGATGGTAAAGATATCCTTGCAGAGCGAGCGGATATAGCTGAACACCGCCTTGATTTCGCGGCGAGCCACTTCGAGGGCTTCGGGGGTGGAGAAGAGCTCGTCGATTACCTGACGGTAACGCGTTTCGAGTTGATTTACGATTTCCTTGGCACCGTCCACATTTTTCTTGTAGAGATAGTCGGTGATTTCCACCAGAGTGTTGGTGGTGCCCGACATAGCGGAGAGCACGATGATGTTTTTGCCGCGAGCGGTGACCAGGTCGGCCACCTCCTTGATGCGTTGGGCGGAACCTACCGATGTGCCGCCAAATTTCATTACCTTCATTATATATGTACTTTTTCTTATTATTTTTCGGTTACTTGCGAGGTGAGCGACTTGTCAGCGATTTGGAACACGGCAGCGGGGAAGCGCTCGGTGAGGGTTAGATTGTGGGTGGCCATGATGACGGCGGTGCCACGCTCGGCGGCAATGCTATGGAGCATTTCCACGATTTGGGTGCTCGTTTCGGGGTCGAGGTTGCCAGTGGGTTCGTCGGCTAAGATGAGCTGCGGCTCATTGAGCAGGGCGCGCGCTATGGCTATGCGTTGCTGCTCGCCGCCCGACAGCTCGTGGGGCATTTTGTAAGACTTGATTTCCATGCCCACGAGTTTGAGCACCTCAGCGATGCGCTTATCGATTTCTGCCTTATTCTTCCAGCCGGTGGCACGGAGCACGAAGCGCAGATTTTCATCGACGGAGCGATCGGTGAGGAGCTGAAAGTCCTGAAACACGATGCCGATTTTGCGGCGGAGGAGATGGAGCTTGGAGGGCTTCAGATGGTTGAGGTCGAAGTCAAACACACGCGCTTCGCCTTGCGCGATAGGCACCTCGCCATACATCGATTTGAGCAGCGAAGACTTGCCTGAGCCAACCTTGCCTATGAAATAGACAAACTGGCCTGGGGCAATTTGGAAGTTGACGTTTTTGAGCACCACATGTTCTTTGCGGTGGATTTCAACGTTTTGATAATCGATTATATGCTCCATGTTTCGGGAATGAGGGGGGGTTAGTTGGCCACTTCGGAGAGGAATTTGATGCGGCAAAGGCGGATTTCGAGTTCCGAATAGTCGCTACCGAGTTCCTTGATAGCGGTTTCTACGTCGCCTGTTTCGCTTTCCTCCTTGAAGTAGTCGTAGATTTCCTGTTGTATCTCCTGGTCTATTTCTACGTCGAGGAAGTAGTTAATGTTTATTTTGGTTCCGCTATACACGATTGCTTCCAGCTCGTCGAGGAACTCCTCAAACTCCAGTCCGAGTGAGTAGGCGAGTTCATCGAGCGGAATTTTGCGGTCGATGCCGGTGATTATAGCGATTTTTTGCTTGCTGCGGTTGGGCACCATGAGCACACGAAGGTCGATAGGGCGTTCAATTTCGTTGTCCTCAACGTGGGTGCGTATCACCTCGATAAACTCGGCACCGTAGCGTTTGGCCTTGCCTTGACCCACACCAGTGATGTTCTGAAGCTCATTGATTGAGATGGGATAAGTGGTGGCCATCTGCTCCAGCGAGGGGTCCTGGAAAATCACGTAGGGGGGGAGGTTGTTGCGCTTGGCAATCTTCTTGCGCAGATCCTTGAGGATAGAGAAAAGTTCGGGGTCGACGGCGCCGGTGGAGGCTGAGGCGGCAGAGGGTTCATCGTCCTCAACATCGTCGAAGTCGTGATCCTCCACCACCTTGAATGACTGGGGTTTGCGGAAGTAGGCACGACCGGCGTCGGTGATGCGTATTAAGCCGTAGTTTTCAATGTCGCGCACGAGGTAGCCAGCAATGATGGCTTGGCGGATTACGGCTTGGAGGAGGCGCTCATCGGAGTCGATGAGGAGGCCAAATTGTTCAAGTTCGTCAAAGCCGTAGGATTTCACGGCGGGAGATGATTTGCCGAGCGCAATGTCGACAATGAGATCAGATTTGAATTTTTCCTTGAGTACGGAAATGATTTCAATCAGTGCGGTAAGTTCTTCTTTTGCTTCCACTTGTTTCTTGGGATGGTTGCAATTATCGCAGTTACCACAGTTGTCAATTTCGATAATTTCGCCGAAGTAGTGCAGGAGTGTCTTGCGACGGCAGAGGGAGGATTCGGCATAGGAGGCCGTTTCGATGAGGAGTTGCTTACCAATTTCCTGCTCGGCCACGGGCTTGCTCTGCATAAATTTTTCGATTTTGCGGAGGTCCTTGGCTGAATAGAAGGTGATGCAATGTCCTTCGCCGCCGTCGCGTCCAGCGCGACCAGTTTCTTGGTAGTAGCCTTCGAGGCTTTTGGGCATGTCGTAGTGAATGACGAAGCGAACGTCGGGTTTGTCGATGCCCATGCCGAAAGCTATGGTGGCAACGATTACGTCAACTTCTTCCTGAAGGAATGCGTCTTGATTGTCGGAACGGAGGTTGGAGTCCATTCCTGCATGATAGGGTAGCGCGCGAATGTTGTTGACTGCGAGGAGCTGGGCGAGTTCTTCCACCTTTTTGCGGGCGAGGCAGTAGATTATACCGCTTTTGCCAGGGTTGCTTTTGATGTAGCGAATGATGTCGCGGTCCACATTTGCGGTCTTGGGACGTATTTCGTAGTAGAGGTTTTCGCGGTTGAACGACGATTTGAATACCAGGGCATTGGTCATGCCGAGGTTCTTCTGAATGTCGTGTTGCACTTTGGGTGTTGCGGTGGCGGTGAGAGCGATAACGGGTCGCACTCCTATTTCGTTGATTATGGGTCGAATACGGCGGTATTCAGGTCGGAAGTCATGTCCCCATTCGGAAATGCAGTGGGCTTCATCGATGGCATAGAACGACACCTTGGCCTGACGGAGGAAGCTGATATTTTCCTCCTTGGTGAGGCTTTCGGGGGCTACGTAGAGGAGCTTGGTGCGTCCGGAGAGCACGTCTTGCTTCACGGCATCGATAGCAGCGCGATTGAGCGAAGAGTTGAGGAAGTGAGCCACTCCATCGTCTTCGCTGAAGTTGCGCATTGCGTCCACTTGATTTTTCATCAGTGCTATGAGGGGCGACACCACTATGGCGCAGCCTTCCATGAGGAGGGCCGGGAGCTGATAGCAGAGGGATTTGCCGCCGCCGGTGGGCATGAGCACGAATATGTCACGTCCTTGCAGGAGCGCTTCAATGATCGCTTCCTGGTTGCCTTTGAAGGTGTCGAAGCCAAAGTGGCGTTTGAGAGCTTCGGTGAGGTCGTGAGTGTGAGACATGAGTGTGGGTTGGGTTTTGTGTGAGGAGGGTGTTTTAAATTATCGAGGGGGTTGGCAACTTGTGGATAAGAGCTATAGTTGTAATGGGTAGGGGGTTAACAAATAGGGGTTAAATAGAGAGGGGGTGTGGGGGCGATGACGCGTCAAACTTAGGAGTTTATGGCGTCGGTTTCAAAGTTTGCCTTGAGTATCTGAGCCATGGCGTAGTCGCGTGTGATTGTGAGCGACTTGGTGCCAGAGCCAGGGATTTCAAACATTGAGTCGACCATGATTGACTCGACTATGGAGCGTAGGCCGCGGGCGCCGAGCTTGTATTCAATGGCCTTTTGCACAATCAGCTCGAGGGCTTCGGGCTCGAAGGTGAGCTTCACGCCGTCCATCTTGAACATCTTTTGATATTGGCGGATAATGGCGTTCTTAGGCTCGGTGAGCACACGGAGCAACGCGTCGTGGTCGAGCGGATCGAGGTGAGTGAGGATAGGCAAACGGCCGATGATTTCGGGAATGAGGCCAAAGCTTTTGAGGTCCTGCGGAGCCACATACTGGAGGTAGTTCTCGCGCTGGATTTTTTGCTTGGTGGCATCGGTGGAGTAGCCCACCACGTGGGTGTTGAGACGCTGTGCAATTTTGCGTTCAATGCCGTCGAAAGCGCCGCCGCAGATGAAGAGGATGTTCTTGGTGTCCACCTGAATCATCTTTTGGTCGGGGTGCTTGCGGCCGCCCTGCGGGGGCACATTGACTACGGAGCCTTCGAGGAGCTTGAGGAGGCCTTGCTGCACACCTTCGCCCGACACGTCGCGAGTGATTGAGGGGTTGTCGCTCTTGCGGGCAATCTTGTCGATTTCATCAATGAATACGATGCCACGTTCGGCCTTGGCCACATCGTAGTCGGCCACGGCGAGCAGGCGGGTGAGAAGGCTTTCAATGTCCTCGCCCACATAGCCAGCTTCGGTGAGCACGGTAGCGTCCACGATGGTGAAGGGCACATCGAGCAGGCGAGCTATGGTCTTGGCCAGGAGGGTTTTGCCTGTGCCAGTAGGGCCCACGATGATAATGTTACTCTTTTCAATATCTACGCCGT
>QLIP01107128.1_pt1 | contig 13259 bp, 10 predicted proteins | sample 1769771 | NCBI WGS metagenome assembly QLIP01 (sample SAMN09428762, study PRJNA476227) | Gut metagenome, whole genome shotgun sequencing project. | isolation source: cecum | host: Rhizomys sinensis | place: China: Jinsha town of Minqing, Fujian Province | collected 2013-09-23
GGAATGGGGAGTGTCATGGGGGTTGCGCTTCCAAGCGCGACATTAAGGTATAGGCGCCTTCAGGCGCAAAAATATAACAAATAATTTAAAAATATAACAAATAATTTAATGACATGCATGAAAGCGTATCTTACTTATGGTGACATGCATGAAAGCGTATCTTGCTTATGGTGACATGCTTGAAAGCATGTCTTCCGTATGGTGACATGCTTGAAAGCATGTCCTCCGTATTGTGACATGCTTAAAAGCATGTCTTCCGTGTCTATAGCAAAAAGAAGGCGACTGGCTCAAAATAGAGTCAGTCGCCATAATTGTTGGGTTGCGAAAGTGCTTATTTTACTACTACTTTCTTGCCGTTGATGATGTAGATGCCCGGGAGCGTCACCTTTTCGTATTTGCGTCCCATAAGGTCGTAGATGCCTTTGACCTTCGGAGACTCAGTCGAGATTTCAGTTACGCCAGCACCATCTGATTTGTATGTGACCTTGATGGTTTTGTGCGATGAGATGCGATTCAAACCATCGTTGCCTGTTACAGACTCAATCACCTTGCCTTTGATGGGTCGCGGTAACCAGATAAGGCTCTGTCCTGCACGATACCATTGGGTGTCGGTTGAGATGGTAGAACCGTTGTCGCCGTCTACCTCCTCGATTGTGAGCGAGAAGAGGGGCATTGTCGAGAAGTTGTAGAGTTCATGCGGGTGAGGCTCGCCCCAACCTACCAACATAAGGTTGGCGTCAACACCGTTCCAGTATGAGTTGTTGCTCAAGCCCTGGATTGCCCAGTTCTTTTTGCCGTTCCAGTTCTGATCTGACGGACGGTCGATGTATGAGAAGAGGAAGTTCTCGCCGTCGGTTACCATCGGATTCTGGTTTGATGTTACCAACGGAGCAACGTATTTGCCATTTCCGATATTGAGGACCTTGAATGAAGAGCCTGTGCCCTGCTCGAGTTTCCAGATATAATATTGCGATACGCCGCCATCGATGCCAGAACCGTAAACGAGTCCGGTAGAAGCGTCGGCATAGCGGAAACCACCACGCGATGAGTGAGTGTTTTTGATGAGCAATAGTTTACCGGGATAAAGGTCGGTTGAGTTGGTGATTTCGGTTGTGGCTGCCGATACGCCTGCGCGGCCCTCTGTGCGGTAAACCACGCGGATGTCGGTGTTGTTGTTCAACGAAATCTGTTTGCCGTTGGCATTTGAGCTGTCGACATAACGTTCGAAGGTGTAGAACTCAAGTTCGGGGGCAGCAAGAGTAACCGACTGACCGATTGCTATCGGCGCTTTGATGTCGCGGATGGGATATCCGTCGGTGTCTTCGCACTTGTATGTGAGTTCGTTCGATACGCGACGATAGATAGCTTTGACGCTGCTTTCGTCGATGTTTTCAACCTTTACCAACTGATAGTTGGGAATCTGCGGACAGATCTCGGCGTAGTTAGGAGCCGATGAAGTTTTTGCGTCGGTATAAGTGCCGGATTCGCCGAGATAAGCATTATTCTCATCTACCATAACGATCGACCATGCGTTGACGTTCTGGATTGTCCAGAGTGCGCCCACAATCTTGCCGGGTATTTTATTGTTCATTGCACCCGAGGTGATGCGTCCGGCCATAGCTTGGGCATTTTTGTCGATGGGATAGATGTTTCGTCCGCCAACCTTGATTGCCACAAGGTTCGGATCCTTTTCGTCAACACGGTATATCACGACGTCGATGCCTGGCTGAGTCTTCTCTTTCATGTTGATGGGACAGCCAAGGCCACCGCTGGCAAAACCACCACCCGGAGGTGTTGTTTCTGCGCCTACAGCACCGATAACACGGCCTGTAGCATAGTTAGAGAGACGTACAGTTACAGAATTGTCGCTGTTTTTGCGTGCAGACTTAACTGTCCATCCGGTGGTGTAGCTACCGCTGGGTGCGTAACCGAGTCCTTCGCTCTTCTCCAGGTTATCGGCCAATGCCTGACCCGGGAAGAGGTCTGTAGCGTTGCTGATCACGAGCAGTGAGCCTGTTGTCGGGGTTGTCATTTCGGGATAGATAACAGACGGGGCTGCGTTTGAGATCTCGACAGCAGTCCAGATACCACCATTGCCGTCGGCGGGATCGTACCAGCAGTTCACTGGAAGGCCGGCACCGTTACCCATATTGAGCCAGTATCCGGCGTTGAGGTTCGAGCGGATAGAATAGTAGTAATTGTCTCCATCCTTGCCGTAGTGTTGTCCGAGCACGAAGTTATAGTTGCGTGTGTTATCGTCATAGCTCCAGCGTGCGTCGGTGCCTGTAGAGTTACATTCAGGATTTACAGAACCGTTAGGCTTGGCTTTGCAGACAAGTGCGTATGTGTCGGTTCCGTTGGGGTTCTTGATGAACTGCCACTGTTGCCAGGGGGCAAGAATTTCGTTGTCGTTGGCCGGGGTGCCGCTCCAAAGACCATTGGCACGGGCGCCGTTGCCGGCGTTGGCAGTGAGTTGGTCGCTACCTTCGTATAGGAGCTCGAGACACTTGCCGGTGCGATTGCCCGGTGCGCGAGTGATGAGGTTGTACCATTTGGTGGGGTCGGGCATCACGTTGCCAGTTCCGGTACTTTCTGATTGAGGAGTGAATATCCAAAGACCGCCGTTACCATCGGCAGGGTTGCCCCAGCAGTTAACGGTTAGGTTGCTACCCTGAACACCACAGTTTAGCCAGTAGCCATCGTTCAGGATCGAACGAACAGAATAGTAGTGATTGCCGCTGATGGTGCCATAGTAGTCGCCTTCGCCAAGTTTGAAGCTATAATGCTTTGTGGTGTTGTCGTAGTTCCAGCGAGCATCGGTCGATGTTGAGTTTGTCTGCGGATTTACCGAGCCGTTGGGTTGAGCCTTACAAACCATTGCATATGTGTCGCCACCGTTCGGATTCTTTTCGAATGTCCAGAGCTGCCAATCGGCATTGGTTTCATCGACGGGAGCTGTCCAGAGTCGACCCTCTGATGCGCCTAACGATGAGATGAGCGATGATCCGTTGCGAACGAGTTCGATGCAACGTCCGGCGCGTCCCTGATTGTCGGCGCGTGTTACGAGTCGGTAATATTTACCGGGTGTCGGGTACTCCTTATTGTCGGCAGCACCGAGCAGATAGTGGCGTCCGTATGTATAGTTATTGTAATTCCAGAGAGTGGTGTCGGCAGTGATGCGACGTTGGAAGTCGGCGTAATTTTTCTTCGCACCGGGACTCCAACCGGTTTCAGCGATGGCAATTAAGCGGGGCAATGCGTTGTATTCCAAGTTTTTGGGGTCGGAGATATATTCGCACCAGAGGTTACCCTGCACACCGAGATAACGCTCGTTGTCGGGGTTGCCGTTAAAGGGAGTTGCGCCGTAAACTGTGGGGAGCGAAACTGCACCACCCATGAATCGGGGCTCGCCCGGCTGACTGCTGCAACCATAGTCGAGATAGTAGTAGGAAGTGTGACACCAAACAGCACGCAGGCCGAGTTCATCGGCTTTGCCGGTACCGTTTCCAAGCCAGTCGTAAACCAGTATGTCGGCGTCTTTAGCCATCTGACCGTCGGCACCGCTGGCGGTAACAACCTCGTTCCAGCATACGGCGCGTCGGTTTAGAGTTTTGAGATGGTCGGCCATCTGTTTGGTGAACCAAGACTGAAGTTTATAGACTTCTGTCCATCCATTCTCCTGCATCATACGTTGACAAGCCGGGTTTGATTCCCAGTTTGTAGAGGGAGTTTCGTCGCCACCGATGTGGAAATACTCGTAGGGGAAGATTTCGCAAAGTTCGGAAATAACGTCTTTACAGAACTGAACTACAGCGGGATTTGCAACGTTAAGGACATCTGATGAAACGCCGGGACGATACCAGACATCGTGGCTTGCACCGGGGTTGCAACTGAATTCGGGATATGCGTGAATAGCCGCCACCATATGACCCGGCATATCAATTTCGGGGATGATTTCGATGTGTCGCTCCTTGGCGTATGCTACGATTTCGCGTAGATCGGCTTTCGTATAAAAATAGGGTCCGTAGGGCTTGTTGATAAGATATTGATATCTGGTATCGAAGTCCTGATGGAAAGAGTTGGGTGAGATTGAACCGAGCTCGGTGAGCTTCGGATATTTGTCGATCTGGACGCGCCAACCTTGGTCGTCGGTGAGGTGCCAGTGGAAGCGGTTCATCTTGTAGTAGCTCATAAGGTCGAGCATACGCTTCACTTGCTTCAGATCCCAGAAGTGACGTGAGCTGTCGAGCTCAAATCCGCGGTGACGGAAGCGGGGTGTATCGGTGATAGCAACCTCCGGAAGAGAGTAGGTAGTGACCGAAGCATCTTTTACGCCCGCCATTACGTTGGGCGGCAGAAGCATCTTGATTGTTTGGAACGCATAGTACAAGCCGGCAGCCGAGGGAGCTTCGACCTTGACACCGCTTGTGGTGACGGTGAGTTTGTAGCCTTCAGTTCCAAGACTGCTCGAAGTGTTGAGCAGGACTTGAATCTGGGCAGCGTCTCCGCTACCAACTTTAGCACCAAGAGGAGTGGCGCTGTTGAGCGACTGAACAAACTTGTTGATCTCGGCTGTCATCTCAGCCGTTAGGTTTGTTCCGGCAACTGTGATCCCATGAGGCAGGGTGTATTCACCGTCGCCCTGGGTGATCTGTGTCGGGACGGGTGTGAGGTTGATTTCACGTCGGGCCTGGGCCTGTGAGAATCCCAACATCACGATTGTCCACAACAGAAGAAATCGTAGAGTCGTTTTCATATAGTTAGATATTTGTGTTTATGTTCTATTTATGTGTTAAGCCAATGTTTATAATGTTTGTAGTGAATGTTTCGGCTTGAAGTTATAGTGAGGGTTTGGGCTTGAGGTGCTGTAGGAGTTTGTCGGTGTCGTAGTTAAGAATCAGTTCGTCGGGGAATTCTGTTTCTTGCAATAGGGGAGTGAGTCGGTCGTAGTCGGCTACTTGAAAAGAGATGTGAGCATCGCTTCCGAGCAGAACAGGTACGTTGTATTTTTTGCAGAGTCGCAACAGCTCAAGGTTGTTGGGGAGAGCAAGAGTAAGTTTTTTGCGATTTGGCGAGAGAGAGTGGTTATTGATTTCAAGAATAGTTCCGGTCTGTTTCGATGTCTGAACCAGAGCTTCGAGATCGAGTTCGGCAGTGCCGTCGCCCGGATGGCTGATGATTTGAATCCAGGGATTCTGCATCACTTTGATCATTCCGGCTGTGTTGCGTTCTTTCGACTCGGGTTGCCAGCAACGATCGTGAATTCCGGCAATGCGAAGGTCGAGCTTATTCATGATTTCGGGCGAGAGGTCGAGCGTGCCGTCGTTGTCGAGAATATTAATCTCGCAACCGATCATGAGGCGCACGCCCTGAATGACACGTGGAATGACGTGAATATTCATAAAATATATTTCGTTGCATGTGCCCGGAATTGCCGGACCGTGTTCGGTAATGCCCAGCAATTCAATATTTTTTTCGGCCGCAACCGCCACCATCTCCTGGATTGAGCTGTACGCGTGTCCGGAGACAATGGAATGTGTATGTAAATCTGCTTTAATTTTAGACATCTGAAGTTGTTTAAACTTATTTACGAAACATAAATAACGTTGAATTTTATTCTTTTTATTAACTTTTCCCAAAATTACGAATTATTTGTAATTTTGCAAAAGGTATTAGCATAAATGTGTTATATAATTACAGCAAAAAATAAAAAAGAATATATTTATGAGACTTGATGGAAGACGAACGAGTGGGAATGTGGAGGATCGACGTGGGGTGTCGGGTAAGGCTATCGGTATCGGAGGCGGTATCGTTGGTGTAATCGTAGCAGCAGTTATCACGCTGATGTCGGGCGGTTCGCTGGGCGATGTTGTGAATCAGGTTGGCGGACAGCTGGTGTCGCAACAGGCAGGATTTACAGAGAATTATACGCCTGATGCCGAGGATCAGCGTCTGGCAGATTTATCATCGAAGGTGCTTGCCGGCACCGAGGATGTCTGGAAAGAGGAGTTTCGACGTCAGGGTTGGGGCGAATATGAGCCGCCGAAGATGGTGTTGTACAGCGGTGCGGTGCAGTCGGGATGCGGACATGCCACATCGCAGACGGGACCGTTCTATTGTTCGGCCGATAAGACTGTGTATATCGATTTGCAGTTCTTTAAGGATATGAAGCGCGATATAGGAGCCGGCGGAGATTTTGCGTATGCATATGTGATTGCGCATGAGGTCGGGCACCATGTGCAAAATCTATTGGGAACGTTGCCCAAGGCGCATCAAGCCATGTCGCGGATGTCGGAGCGTGATGCCAATCAAGTTAGTGTGCGACTGGAATTGCAGGCCGATTACTATGCCGGAGTCTGGGCGAATCGCGACAATGAGATGTTTGGCAGTATCGAACCTGGCGATGTGGAAACGGCCGTAGCCGTGGCATCGAAGATTGGTGACGATTATCTGCAACGCAAGGCTTATGGACGCGAGATGCCTGATAGCTTTAATCATGGACGTTCGGAACAGCGAGTGCGCTGGTTCTCGAAAGGCATCCAGACCGGCAATGCTGCCGCAGGCGATACGTTCACTCCAGCGTATTCAGCATTGTAATACATAAAAGTTGATTAAAGTAGGGTAGGGATAAATAAGTCTCGAGCCTCTCCTTCAGCGCTTATAGTAGGAAGAGGCTCGGGACGAATCAAAAACACAAATAGATTTCAAAGTGATGATGTAAGTTAAATAAACTCATTCGATACTAAAAGTATGAAGAACTGACGTAAGCTTCGAATTACCGTCACGGTTCACGGAGCCGACGTTATATCGAGACTCCCCGAAATCCTCACGGGTCGAGGAGTCGATAATCAATAAGTGATACGCTCAATAATCATTGTAGTACATATTATTTCGTTTTTGCTGTGGCTGAGGTTGTAGTAGAACCGTTGGTCACAGTATAACTTTGTCCGCTCACCATCTCAGGGAGTGAGATTACCAAACCACCGCCCGAACTGCCGCCAGGTCCGCCGGGACCCCAACCTCCTCCACCGGCACGAGTATTGTCGAGCGGGGTTGAGGTTGTGCCGTAGAAGTCGGGAACAGTGAAGGAGGCAAGCTGATTTGTTCCGTTTTTGACAGTAACTGTTGATCCTGCAGTTACAGTGTTGCTTAAGGAGATGAATGCTTGCGTTGATGCAGTGGTTGTGGGGACTGAGTTGCCACCGCCTACTGCAAAAATCATACCGCCAGTGAAGAAACATGTGTATCCCTCTTCAGAGTTTGCATCGAGTCCACATTCAGGCGATTTTGCACCGAACGCACGCACTACGCCGCCTGAGATATAAATAGAACCGTTTGCATCCAGACCATCGTTCGACGATGAGACCACCGTGATATCGCCTCCTTTGACATACATATGCGATGATGAGTTTACAGCGTCGTCGTAAGCCTTCACATTCAGTGTGCCGCCCGTGATGGTAAGGATATCTTTTGATTCAATCCCCTCCGCACCATTGCCAGAAGTTACAACTATGATGTCGCCGCCGGCGATGGTTATATCTTTGTCGGCTTTTATACCCTTGGCCGAAGATTTATTGTTCGAGGTTATGCGATCGGCATTGCTTGTGTAGTTTTGGTTCAGGGTTCCGCTTGAGTATACGAGCATTCCACCAGAAGTTTTGATGCGCAAAGTTCCGTCTGACATGTTCATGCTGCCGTCGCACGAGATCCCTTTGCCACCCCCGCCTGTGGCGGTGAGCGATGTTGTTCCGCCTGAGATATTGACGTTGCCGTCGGCTCCGATGCAAGCTGCAGCTTTTGTTTTGCTATCGGCAGTGTCGTATGTGCCGATGCCGGCGGCCGAGAGAGTGAGTGTTCCGCCAGCGATGTTAACATCGTTGTCGGCCTTGATACATTTTGTAGCAACGGCCGAGGTGGAGATGTTGATTGTGCCGCCATTGATTGTGATGCTGCCTGTGTCTTCGGCTTCGCGGTTCTCGGTGTCTTTAAATGACACCTGAATGCCATCGTCGCCCGACTTCAGGATTGAGAGAGAACCACTCTCCATGGCGAAATATTGGTTGCAGTTTACACCATCCTTAACAGAGGTATTGATGGTGATGTTGCTGTTCTTTAGTTCAATGTATTCTTTTGCAAAGATGCCGTGAGCTGTGTTGCCGCTTACTTGAAGGTTACCTTTACCCTTGAATTCGAGGTGTCCTTTGCAATAGAGAGCGCCTTTGTGAGTTCCGCCTGCTGCATCGGAAAGCGAGTTCTCGGTTCCTTCAACGAGCTTTACAGCTACGCGTTTGCCGTTTTCGAGGTTTAGGACCGGACCGGAAGCTGATGTTAGCTGAACACCATTCAGTACAACCGTTGATTTGTACTCGCCTTGCAATGTGAGAGAAGCGTTGGTTGCCGAACCTGATGCCGTATATGTAATTTCGCCAATAACCGTATCGCTGATTGCCGAACTTTGCGAGATTGTAACGTTATTGTTCGAGATTACAACCGTTAGGTATTGTGCCAGATTGCCGGCAACATAAACTTGTGTACCATTGGGAGAATAAACAATACTTACGTTATTGTCCTCTACCGACTCTTCTGCCACTAATATCTGATTAACCTGCGAAAGGTTATAGTATATTCCGTCAACGCAAATCTGATGTATGTAAGAATTGTCGATGAACGTCGATTCGAAAAGTGCATTGTTGGCGCGGCCAGCGTCGTAACAATAAGTAACGCCATTTTTGAGTTCGACGTTAAGCGTGCGGGCCTGTAAAGTGAAGGAAGCGGTCGCAATCAGGCAAGCGCCAAGAGTAATATTCAGAACAGAATTATTCATCGGATTGCCAGTTTGCGGGTTGATTGATTATTTTTTACAATATATATACCTTTCGGAAGAGAGGTTTGGGCTTCGCGGATCGAGTTGAAGCTACCAAAATAAGCACCTTGGATTGAGTATATTTTAATGGCACTTGAGTCTGCAGAGATATTGTTTACATCAGCAGAGTTTGTGAGCATTAAAGTCAGACCTGAAATTTCGGTAAGGTCAATATTCGTTTCTTTGCCGTCGGCCGATAGAATACGCAACTTGTCGCCTTCGGGAACGATGCGTAGAGATGGAGCCGAGAAGCTCCAATTTGTTCCAGAATGCCCAGCGAGCGTTACGGTATTAAAATCTTCGGCATGGAGATTTGCTCCGATGCAAAGACAAAAAGCCATGGCGGCAAAAGAAAATCGCTTCATAAAATGGTTTCTTTTTGAATTAATAAACGACGCTGCAAAATTATGAAATTAAATTCATATTCAGGCATTTAGTATGTTAGAATTAGATGAACAACACAGTTGTGTTGATGAACTGCATCAAGTGTGTTGATTCGTTTGCAAAGTTAGATATTATCACGGAGGCAAAAAAACGAAAATGTCGCAAGAATTGTTCAAAATTGCCAAAACGAAAAATCAAGATAAATGCTATTTATATAAAAATTAATGTGTATATTTGCAAAACATTCTCAAGTTGAAAGGGAATTCGTAATTACTAAAGAATATGAATAGAGTTGCAAAATATTTAGATATTGCCTTTTGTTGCTTATTTTTGCCGATAATGATAATCATTTTTCCTATCGAAAGATGGGCCACACATTTTCCTGTTTATTCCATGTTGGCAGGGTTGTGGATATATTTTGTATATGTATTAAATAGGTGGGTGTTGATACCATCATTATTTCGGGGGAAACGAGGACGGATTCTTGGCATTATGGCTATTGTATTGTCGATTTTTGTCAATTATATGATAGCATCATATCAGCCATATGTGCCGAAACCCAGTGTTTATGATTGGGATGTGGTAAGAAGATTGCCCATTACGGAACAGTATCAGCAATGTATTTGGTCGTTGTTTGTAATAGTCGAATTTTTTTGTTTGGCTATGGGGATTTTATGCCGATATACAGAGCAGCGTCAACAGTGGTTGATGAATTTGCTTGAGGAACATCAGGTGAGTGAGGCTTTGCAGAATGAGAATACACAGATTCGAGAGGCATTGGCGAGCGCTGAACAAAAGTTGTTGGGCGTGCAGAATTTGCCTACGGAAGTGCCGGAATATATTATGATGAAGTCTGGGCATAAGAGTATTCCAATTCGAATTGCAGATATTTTGTTGGTTGAGGCCATGGAGAATTATGTTAAGATATATCGCGACGGACTGCCGACTGTAGTGAGTCAGTCAACAATGAAATTAATGGAGGAGGCGTTGCCTACGGGTCAGTTTATGCGCGTACATAGGTCGTATATAGTGGCTCGGGCAAAAGTTGAGCGATATACGAGCCGAGAGTTGAACATCGTAGGTCATGATTCACCGGTGCCCGTGGGTCGTAAATATTCTGCCGATTTCCAGAATGCGATGAAGTAGCTTCAATAACATTAAAGATATAAGTAATATGGAATTTCCGAACAACAAAGTATTATATTCTGTAATAGCAAAGCGTCATTCAGTGAGACATTATTTGCCTCTTTCGATTCCTGAAGAGATTTCAGAGTGTATCGAAAATGAGATTAGGTCCATTAATGAGCGCTGCGGGTATTCATTTAAACTTGTAGTAGATGAATCGCGATCATTTAAGAATATATTTGCTTATGGCAAGTTTTCGAATGTCCGCAATTATATTATAGTGTCTGCTCCTAAGGGAGACGATGAGAGTCGCGGTTGCGGTGTGGAGGGGGAGCGTTTGGTGCTCGGACTTCAGGCAATGGGACTTAATACCTGTTGGGTAGGACTCTCTTACTCCAAGATATCAAAAATATTTGATGTGCCTTCGGGTCATAAGATTCGGTGTGTAATTGCGTTTGGGTATGGTGCGACTCAGGGCGTGGTGCGCAAATCGAAGAGTGTTGAAGAGTTGAGTAATTATGAACAGGGCTTCCCTGAGTGGTTTCTTGATGGAATCAAGGCAGTGATGGAGGCGCCGACGGCTATTAATCAGCAGAAGTTTAAGTTCGAGTTGCAGAGCGATGGTTTGGTTAAAGCCCAGCGACTATTTTCATTGGTTGGATATACACATATAGATCTTGGAATCGCGATTTGCCATTTTATGCTTGCTGCGCCGGAATGCAGGCATATAGAAGTTGTTTAAGATTATTATTATGAATGATTTAGAGCGTATATTGTTTGATAAGGATTTCGCCGAGAGGGATGACTTCTTGATGATAGATAATTTAGACGCAGAAGAATTGAATTTACAGATGCGTGAGCAGGCTGTTAGCAGTCTTGTCGACAAGCTGTATGATACCTTTTATAATCGTGTCACTGTTCTTGCGATATGCAAGACCGGAGGGGCACGGATTATGCTTAATAGGAAGGAATGTAATCTCGTGCCAGGGTCGTTGTTGATTATTCGCAAGGATACGATTGTAGACATTCAGGATATTAAGGATGGGACACGGTTTGCAATGTTGGCATTGATGCGAAATTTTAAATTTCCCGGAGGCTTTGAGTTGCCGTCGGGCGAGACATTGGCGACAATGTATCGATGCCAGGACGTGCAGATGACTCCCGAGGATCTGGAAGATGTCTTAAAGGTTTATACGATGGTGAAGGCACGCATAGCGCAACCTGAGTTTCCTGCACGGCGTGAACTATTTGTGTCATGTTTGAATTTGATAACATTTTATGTGGCCCGTCATTTTCGTGAAATTGCAGAAGCTGAGTCGGATGTGAGTTATTCTTTGTTTGTGTTTCAACGATTTATAAGCTTTGTTGAAAATAATTTTAGAGAAAAACGAGATCTGTCGTTTTATGCCGATAAGTTATGTTTGACGACGAAGTATATGAGTCGTTTGGTGAAGGATGCCACTGGGAAGTCGGCCAAGGAGTGGATCTATGAGCGTGTGGTATTGGAGGCAAAGGTATTGCTTGGGCAGTCGCAATACACGGTTCAGGATGTAAGTGAAATGTTGAATTTTTCGAATCAATCTTTTTTTGGAAGCTTTTTTAAGAAACTTACAGGTCATTCGCCGGCACACTATCGCCGCATAGGGCGATGAAGTTGAAATTCATTAATTTCTGTGAGCTACTTTAAAAAGCGATTCCCCGAATTTAGTGGTATTCACTAAATTCGGGGAATCGCTTTTTATTGAGTTATTTGGGCTTTGTCGAAGTTGTTTCGGAAGAATAGAAGTTGGTATTTGATGGCGTTGAGCCAGTATGGCCAGGTGTGCCCTCCGGAGCGTTCAATGTAGTCGTGATCGATTTTTGCATCTAACAGAGCTTTGTGGAAATTACGATTTACTTCGAGAAAGAAATCCTTGGTCCCACAGTCAATTATGATGTTTATATCTCCGTTTTTGATACGGTCGATCTGATTGATAGCCGAGTGAAGTGTCCAGCTATCGAGGTTGGCATTCTTTTCGCCGAGCCGCTCCTTCATTAGCCAGTTGTTCGGGAATGGTCGGATGTCGAGACCTCCACTCATGCTACCCGCGTTTCCGAAGATGTCGGGGTGGCGCATGGCGAGGAACATCGAACCGTGTCCGCCCATGCTTTGGCCGGTAATGGCACGCAGTGCCGGGGAGGGGATAGTTCGGTAGTTATTGTCGATGTGTGGCACAAGCTCGCGAGTAATAAATGTTTCAAACTGCATTGTGCTGTCGATGGGGGCGTCCCAATACCAAGAGTTTTGCCCGTCGGGGCAAATGATGATGCAGTCGTTGGCGGTTGCAACAGAGTCGAGGTTTAGCGAACGTCCCCAACGCGCGTGATTGTCGCTAAAACCATGAATAATATATATTGAGGGATATCTCTTTTCTGCAGAAGATTTGGCGGTATAGTCCTGCGGCTTGGCAACTACGGCATTGATGGTCCGTTTCATCGAAGGGCTATAAACGGCAATCGTGTCGTGCACTGATTTTGAAGGGACTTGTTTCGTAGATTTTGCAGTGAGGGTATTGGCAAAAAGTACGCAACACAGAAGAAGAGAATATTTTAAAAGGAGAGTTGAATGCTTTGTATTCATGTTGTTTGCAATGTTTGGGGTTAGATTAGGTTTCAATCTTCGATAGATAATATGCAAAGTTAGTAAAAAATAATGGGATGGCAATGATAGAATCTTGAAAGCTTTCGACTCTATATAAATGACTAAAGATGATACCAGAGTTGGTGGATTCTTTATCATTGTCTGGTGGTTCGGTCGGCGTGAGTCGATCGAACCACTTTTCACGATGCATAAACTTTTAATTTCTAAGTAGCTCACAGAAATTAATGAACAAATAAAACGAAGTTA
>QLIP01017049.1_pt1 | contig 13167 bp, 11 predicted proteins | sample 1769771 | NCBI WGS metagenome assembly QLIP01 (sample SAMN09428762, study PRJNA476227) | Gut metagenome, whole genome shotgun sequencing project. | isolation source: cecum | host: Rhizomys sinensis | place: China: Jinsha town of Minqing, Fujian Province | collected 2013-09-23
CGATTGCAAAATTAGGCGTAAGTCAGGCGACAATCAAAAAGGCATTGGCAGTCTTTGCAGAGATAGGCATGGATGGTGTTTTTGGCCGTTCCGATGTTGCTAAAATTACAAATGGCTCCGCAACTGCCGCAGGCAATCTCATTGGCAAGCTGAAAAGCGCAGGGTTAATTGTAACTGTCAGTGGGTACGGAAAAGGCAAGTATCAGTTTATGATTCCTCAAGACAGGAGACGCTGAACATGAAAGATAACATACGCATGGACTCACACAAATTAATCTACCATCCGGACACCGTGGCCAGGTGGATGAAGGGGGAGAACATTTACCCCATTGAGCTGGAAGTGGGCTTGAGCAATGCCTGCAACCACCGCTGCATTTTCTGCGCTGTGGATTATATGGAGTACAGGCCGGTGATGCTGGACAGGTCAGTCCTGTGCCGGAATCTGGAGGAGCTTGCGCCCAGGGGCGTAAAAAGTATCATTTATGCCGGGGAGGGAGAACCCCTGATTCATCGGGATGCCCCGGATATTATCAATCAGACCAAGGGCTTTGGGATTGACGCGGCGCTTTCCACCAACGGCGTGCTGCTTACGCCGGAGGTTTCAAGGGAGTGCCTAAAGTCCCTGACGTGGGTGCGTTTCAGCGTGGCGGGCATCACGGATGAGACCTATGACAAAGTCCAGCGGGGGAAGCCGGGCGACTTGCAGAAAGTGCTGCATCACATGGAGGAAGCGGTCAGGGTAAAGCGGGAACAGGGGCTGCGCACCACGCTGGGCGTGCAATTGCTCCTTCTGCCTGACAATAAGGATGAAATCCTGCAGATGGGCAGGGAACTCAGACGGATTGGCGTGGATTATTTCACGGTCAAGCCCTTTTCGCAGCACCCCCAGAGCCGGAATATCCTGCAGGTGGATTACCGGGAATTGCTGGATTTGGAGCAGGAAATCAAGGAACTTCAAACGCCGGATTACAAGGTGTATTTCCGGGCGCATTCCATGAAGAAGCTGGAGCAGAAAAGGGGATATCAGCACTGTTGGGCGCTGCCGTTTATGGTTCATGTAGATTCGGGTGGGAGCCTTTGGCCCTGCATCGCGTTCCTTGGCAGGGAGGAGCTCAAGTATGGCAATTTATACGAGCAGTCCTTTGTGGAAATCTGGGAGGGCAGCCGCAGGAAGGAAATCGTGGACTATTTCATGCAGATGGATTTGGAGAAAAACTGCCGGGAACTGTGCAGGCTGGACGAGATGAACCGGTATCTGGACGAGTTAAAGCATCCCGGGGAGCATGTGAATTTTATCTGATGAAACCATTCAATCGCGGCGTAAAAGGCACATGTAAAAATTTACGGATGACAGAAAGGCATGGTGGTGAAAATGCAGCATCCAACGGACAGGATAAATGATGCGCGGGTGGAAGAAAACCTCAGGCTGCTTGCCGGAAAAGAGCACTATTACTGTTCCTTGCAATGGGAGGACTTTTTTGGTCCGGATCAAGGAGCGGCTGAAAGGGAAAATGAGCGGACGCTGGCCATAAGGGGGGGCACTGATCCACACACTGTCCTGCTTGCCAATGAGCAGGATGTGGATTATATTGTGGAATTGGCGAGAGAGATAGATGACATTCCGCCGGAGCAGGAAGGCAGGGTTGAACACGTTCTGCAGTTCCCAGTGTACCTATATTACGATGAGGAACAGTTCATCCGGCTTGTCCGGGAGCAGGATTTAAGGCCGCTGTGCCAAATGTACAGGGCGGTCATTCTGGTGGGAGGGGAAGCGCTTGAGGACTTCTTCTGCCGGATGGGCGTAATCTTCCCGAAAGCGGTGATTGGGGATGAGGACGGATGGATTGGCAGGAAACTGCAGGAAATACAGACAGAGAGGGTAAAGCTCCTACAAGAACTGTGGATGGAAATTTTCCTGTATTATCGGCAAAACGGCGAGGCCATCAAGAAGAGGGTGCTGGAGGGCAGGGCCAAAATCTGTGTCCTAAAATACTACTATGAGTCGGCTCGGTCTCGGAATTACTACCTCCAATTTAAAAAGTCATTGGAAAAATTGGGTTATGCCGTGGAATTGTGCGGGGAAGAAGACCCTATTTTTATAAAAAGTGAGATTGTGTCCATCTATGAACACCGCCCGGATATCGTATTCCAAATCAACAAACGGAAGGACGGGTTCACCTATTCGGGTCATTCAATGTACTTGGATGCAAGATGGGACAATCTGATTTACGTCAATTGGATGCATGATAACTATCCGCAGACGCTGAATGCGCAGTATGCCAGCAGTCTTGGAAAGAGGGATTACATTTTTTCCTTTTATGATGAGTGGGTGATGCGGCAGCATGGGTTTTCGGATGCCAAGGTCATTTATGGCGGAACGACGCCTGCAGATGGTGATTATTTCAGAATATGGGATATTTCGGAGGAGGAGCATCGGCGTTTTGACTGCGATATCGCTTATGCGGTAGGATCTCTGGATCCTGATATATGGGCTGTTCAGATTGAGAATCTGCTGGGGCGTTGGAATGACTTTGAACCGGCACAGATAGACAGGATAAGAGAGGAGTTGTTGCCATTCCTGGAAGGGATGTATGACCCTGCCACAGGCAAATACATAACGGATCAGAGCCAGGTGCGGCAATATGCCGAACAGGTTGCGGCCAAGCTGCAGTGCAGCGGGGAGCAGTGCAGGCTGATTGAGCATGTGCTGCACATGTTGCAGTACCATGCGTTGAGGAGGATGGTGGTAGAGGATTTGGCCGCGCAGAAAAAGTACCGGATTGTCTTTTATGGCAACAGCGACCCCGAGATAGACGGAGTGGAGTATGGGGGATGCCTGAGCGACCGCGCGGAACTGTCCAAGGCACTGTCCTGCGCCAGGCTGACACTGCAGATTACCGCAAACTCATCCATAAACCAATGTGTGGCGGAGGGGCTTTTAAGCCACACGCCGCTCCTCGTGTACCGGATGAAGCAGGAGGACAATTGGCACAGCATTGAGTCCTATCTTGCGGAGGGGGAGGGGTTCCTCTACTTTGACGGCACCAGGGAGCTGGTGGAGCAATGCGACCGGCTGTTAAACGATGAGGCTCTCAGGGAGGAAGTTGCGGAGCGGGGATACCGGAAAGCCCGCAGGCTGCTGACCACGGATGCCGTGTACGGGCATCTGATGGAGGAATTGCAGGCGAAACTGAGAATTGGCGAAGAATAGACATCGGCAGTGCTAGAGCAAAATTAGCAATCATTTGTTAGGATTAATCAGAATCAGGGAGAAGACAGGGAGGCACCGTGGGCAGGATTATTACCAGAGAAGAATTTCAAAATATGCGGGAAGGCTTCAGGAAAGAGGGCAGGAGCGTGGTGCTCTGCCATGGGGTCTTTGATTTGGTGCATCCCGGACACATCATCTATTTTGAGCAGGCGAAGGGGATGGGGGACATCCTCGTGGTGTCCGTCACTGCCGCGCAGTATGTCAGAAAAGGCCCGGGCAGACCTTACTTTGACGATGAGATGCGCCTGAAATTCCTGTCTGCAATCGGCTGCATTGACTATTGCATGCTGTCGGAGGGATTTACGGCGGACGATGTGATTGCGGCGGTGGAGCCTGATTTATACGTCAAAGGACAGGAGTATGCCAAGGCGGAGAACGACCTGACGGGGATGATTGGGGAGGAAGTCAGGCTGGTCAGGGAGCACGGCGGGGACGTGGCCTATACCGGGGGGCAGGTGTTTAGTTCCACCAAGCTCATCAATCAGGCGCTGCCTGCTCTGAGCGGCGAAGTGAAAGAATATATGGAGCGATTCCACGGGCAGTATGGGATGGATGACATCAAAAACTATGTGGAGGCCATGAAGGGGCTTAAGGTGCTTGTGGTGGGCGATGTCATCATTGACGAATATATCTACTGCAGGGTGCAGGGGCTGATGTCAAAGGATATGGGGTATTCCGCGAGGCACAAGTATGCCGAACAGTATCTTGGGGGTTCGCTTGCCGTGGCAAGGCATCTGGCTTCCTTTAACGAGAACCTGACCCTGATGAGCGTTGTGGGATCGGAGGAAGCCCTGCACAGCAGGATGCTGGACGATTTGAGCGGCCTTATGAGGCTGGACTTGACCTACAGCGCGGAGTTTCCCACCATTGTAAAGAGCCGCTATGTGTCCGTCAATGAGAAGCGCGAGGAAGTGGACAAGATTTTCGCGGTGAACAATCTGCCGGAGCCCATGAAGATAGACGGGGCGGCCATGCATAGCTTCAAGGTGCGTCTGCGCGAGAAGGTGGGGCAGTATGACGCGGTGGTTTTATGCGACTTCGGCCATGGGCTCATCGATGGGGAGGTCATGGAGATACTACAAAAAAACGCAAAGTTTTTAGCGGTAAACTGTCAGACCAACTCCTCCAATTTCGGCAAGAACATTATCACCAAATATCGGCGTGCGGACGTGTTTGTCCTGGACCAGAAGGAGCTGTCCCTCGCCTTTGCGGACTACCACAGGGAGGAGGACGAGGCGGATGCCCTTGTCAGGCTGGCGGGGCATTTTGGCAGCAGGGGCTGGCTGACCAGGGGCTCCAAGGGCGCAATGGCGGCAGATGGGGAGAACATCTTGCATTGTCCCGCCTTTACCTTGAAGGTGAAAGACACGATTGGCGCGGGGGATGCGTTCTTTTCCCTAGCGGCTTTGGCGGCGGCGGCGGGCGCGCCCATGGAAGCGGGCACGTTCCTGGGCAATATCGCCGGCGCGCTGGCAGCCAACATTGTGGGCAACAAAGAGTCTGTGGAAAAGGTAAACGTGTTGAAGTACGCAAATACACTGTTGAACGTATGACGGAGGAAAAATTATGGTATCATTGGTGACGGGGGGATGCGGATTTATCGGCTCCCACATTGTGGACAGGCTGCTGGCCGAGGGGCATGAGGTGCGGGTGATTGACAATTTCACCACCGGCAGGCCCCAGAATCTGGAGCATCAAAAGGGGTGTGATAAGCTGCATATTTATCAGAAGGACATCCGCAGCAGGGAGGAGATAGCGGCGGTGTTTGACGGGGTGGATTACGTGTTCCACATGGCTGCCCTCGCGGACATCGTGCCCTCCATCCAAAAGCCCTGGGAGTATTATTCCTCCAATGTGCTTGGCACTTACAACGTGGTGGAATGCGCCAGGGAGGCGGGGATAAAGAAGCTGGTCTATGCCGCTTCCTCCTCCTGCTACGGAATCCCGGACGCGTTTCCCACGAAGGAGACGGCGGATATCAGACCCCAGTACCCTTACGCGCTGACCAAGCGGCTGGGGGAGGAGACTGTGCTGCATTGGGGGCAGGTGTACCATCTGCCTGTGATTACGCTGCGCCTTTTTAATGTCTACGGAACCCGCTCCCGGACTTCCGGCACTTACGGCGCGGTGTTCGGCGTGTTTCTGGCGCAGAAGCTGGCGGGCAAGCCCTTCACCGTGGTGGGGACAGGTGAGCAGACGCGGGACTTCACTTATGTGACGGATGTCGCGGACGCTTTTTATACGGCGGCAATGTCTGATATCGTAAATGAGACTTTCAATGTGGGAAGCGGCGGAACCTACTCCGTAAACCGCCTGTGCGAGCTTTTGGGCGGCAATGTGGTGCATATCCCGAAGCGGCCCGGCGAGCCGGACTGCACCTTTGCGGACACGGGGAAAATTGAGCGGGCGCTCGGCTGGAAGGCGAAGATTTCCCTGGAGGAAGGCGTGGCGAAGATTCTGGAAAACATCGACTATTGGCGGGAGGCTCCCGTGTGGACGCCGGACACCATCGGGGAAGCCACCAAAGATTGGTTTCAGTATCTGGGGTGAGGAGGAAGCATATGGCATTGTCAAACGAAGATTTCAAGGCGATTGAAGCGTTGTTGGAACCTATTAAAAGAGATATCCGCAGCATACAGCTGACCCTTGAGAACGAAACCAACCGCAATATCAGGCTGATTGCGGAAGGGCACTTGGATTTGAGCCGGAAGCTGGATGAGGCGTTGAAAGCAGGAAACGAAAAAGAAATGCTTCTTATCAGGGTGAATACATTGGAAAACGAGCTGCGCAAGTTAAAGGAGCGCATTGAGCAGATTGCGTAAGGGGAATAGGAAAAATATGACGAATAAAGGTTATTTGGAGGAATTGATACGCATCCTGCACTCCGTGCAGATTTACGGGGCAGACGGTACCGCCTGCCGGGACTATGAGGAGGCCATGGACAAGCTGGTGTCGCTGTTTTTGGAGGCCAAAAAGGCGGGAAAACAGGTCTTTTTCATCGGAAACGGCGGAAGTGCGGCGATTGCCGGACACATGACGGCGGACTTTATGAAAAACGGCGGCATGAAGACTTGCAGCTTATATGACAACTCTGTCATAACCTGCATGGGCAATGATTACGGATATGAGTTTATCTTTTCAAGACCTTTGGAAATGCTGGGAAACGAGGGGGATCTGCTGGTGGCAGTCAGCAGTTCCGGCAACTCGCAAAACATTGTGAACGCGGTGGAGGCAGCGCAAAAAAAAGGCATGAAGATCATCACCCTGTCAGGGTTTCAGAGGCGCAACCGCATCAACGGCATGGGGATTTACAATATCCATGTGCCGGTGAGCCATTATGGCATGGTGGAGTCCATCCACAACCTGATGCTGCAGCAGATTGTGGATACGATTTTGGAGAGGAATCATGGATGACCGGAAAATCGCGTTTATCGCCTGCGTCAATGACGAGGAAGAATGGCAGGAATGCAGGCATTATCTGAGCCTGCTGGAGATTCCTGCGGGCATGGAGGCGGAGATAATCGCCGTCTGGGATGCGCAGTCCATGGCCGGCGGCTATCAGGAGGGCATGGAAAGCTCCGATGCCAAATACAAAGTATATCTGCACCAGGACACCTTTATCATCAACAGGAACTTCCCGGCGAATATGCTTGCGGTGTTTGCGGCTGATCCGCAGATTGGGATGCTGGGATGCGTGGGCAGCAGGAAGACGGAAGGGTTGAGCATCGTCAATGTATGGAACGCCGGGAAAGTCTTCCATAGTTTCAATCCGCTGCTCTTGGATTACACGGCTGCCGCCGAAGGCCGTGTGGAAGTCATGGCGGCGGACGGCCTATTGCTGGCGACACAGTATGATGTCGACTGGCGGACGGACTTGTTTGCGGGATGGCATTTCTACGACCTTTCGCAGGCGATGGAGATGCGCAGGGCGGGGAAAACGGTAGTGGTGCCGTTCCAACAGACTCCCTGGTGCTACCATGACTGCAAGATGGGGCAAATGGAGTCGTACTGCGATAATATAGGTATCTTTCTGAAAGAATATAGCGCGGAATCCGGGGGGGTAACTATCAAGTTCCGCGAGTACTCGGAATTTGAGAAACGCAAGGAGGGACTGAGAAACGCTTTGTATCCAATGCTGGCTGCAGGAGAGCGGGATGCCCTCATCCGGTTTTTCCAAGAAGGTTTCGCGAGAACATTGAATACCGCCAGGGAGTATCGCATGATTGCCGATATAGAAAAAATGGAAGCGCCGGCATCTTTTGTCCGGAGATTCTGGGGCGAGGGCTGTTCCGTGGAAGAACTGTTTGGGAAGCTGGGAACCTTGAGGCATATGATAAAGCGGCTGGAGTATGACGCGGGAGACGGGACGGAATGGCTTTATATCAGGAAGCATTACTCTGACGCGGCCATCCGCGTGGTAGTGGAGGAATATGTGTGGGACAAGAAAAAGTTAGCGTTATTATTCCAACCTATAACAGGAGCGGACAGATAAAACAATCCATAGAGAGCGTGCTGCGGCAGACTTATGCGGAGCTGGAGCTGCTCGTTGTGGACGATGCCTCCACGGACGACACGCAGGCCGTGGTGGAGGCGATATCGGACGAGCGCGTAAAATATATCAAGCTGAAGGAAAACCAAGGCGCGGCAGGCGCAAGGAATGCGGGAGCCGGGCAGGCATCCTGTCCCCTGATTGCCTTCCAGGACAGCGATGACATCTGGCGGCCTCGGAAGCTGGAGCGGCAGATGGCTTATTGGCGGCTGCATCCGGAATACGATATGATTTACTGCTCTTACCGAAAGCATATAGGCGGGCAGGAGATTGACGTGCCAAATGCCGGCTGGCGGGGGAGCCTGGAGGGCAGGATTTTTCCGCATCTTGCGCTGCGCAACTCCATAGGAGCCCCCACCATGCTGGTGAAAAAGGACTGTTTTCTTGCGCTGGGAGGCTTTGCCACGGGCTTGGCGGCATTGGAGGATTGGGAGTTTGCGCTGCGGTTTTCCATGCGGCATGAGATTGGATATGTGGATGAAGTATTGGTGGATTCCTATGACTCGCCGGACGGGGTTTCCTCCAATGCGGCCGCCTATTATGGGAGCCTGTGCAAAATCATAGCCGATTATCGGGAGCCGATGCAGAGGGAGGGCGTTTTTGATGCGGCAGTGGGGGAATTGTTTGGCAAGGCGCAGCGGCGGGGAATACTAGAGATGGTGAAGAAGATGCTGATGGCATATCTTGGCGGGGTTTCCTGACCGGCGGCCGGGCGGCACGACTTATGACAGGCGTGTCATAGTCAAGCGGAGCCGGAGGTGCAAAACGGTTACGCACGGCGGACTTGCAAGGAGATGCGTTTTATGTGGGATGACATTAGGGGGCAAATAGAATCGGGCAATTACAGACAGGCGAGGGCATTGCTGGAAGCGCAAAAGGACCGGGGAGGCTGCCCTGACGATGTATTTGCCATTTTGGATGCCAGCGTGTGCGAGGCGGAATCGGACAGGGAGGGGATGTTCGATGCCATCGCGGCGGGGCTTTCCTATCATCCGTCCAACTATGAACTCTATTATCTGCTGGGCAGCTATTATCTGCCTGTCAATCCCGACCAGGCTTTCCTGTGCTTTGAGAACGCCTTGTATTATTGTGAGCAGCTGCATCCTTCGGGGGAAGACGCGGAGGTGATTCGGGCGCAGATGGAAGAATTGCGGAAGTCTTTTGACATTGCCGTGAAAAATACGGCGTTTGTCATTGTCTCTTACAATTCCTGCTACCTGATGCAGAAAAACATTGAGAGCATCCGCAGTACCTGTTGCAAAGGGACTTATCAGATCGTGGCGGTTGACAATGCCTCCGATGACGGCGTGGCGCAGTGGCTGGAAGCGCAGGAGGATGTCATCTTAGTGCGAAATGGGGAAAACAGGGGCTTTCCCTGCGGCTGCAATCAGGGCGCAAGGGCCATTCAGGGGACGGAGCATGAGGATTGCGACATTTTCCTGCTAAACAATGACACGCGCCTTTCGCCCAACTCCCTGTTCTGGCTCCGCATGGCCCTGTATGAGAGCGGGCGGGTGGGAGCTGTGGGAAGCTGTACCAATTACGCCTCCAATGAGCAGCAGTTGGACATTACCTTTGCGCTTCCGCAGGAATATGTGGAATATGGAGCCAAAATCAATGTCCCTTTAAAACATCCCTGTGAAGAAAGGGTGAAATTGACAGGTTTTGCCATGCTGGTGCGAAAAAGCGCATGGGAAGCCGCAGGGGGGATGGACGAGCAGTTTTCGCCGGGGTTTTTTGAGGACGATGACCTTTCCCTGAAGATATCCCGTGCGGGCTTCCGGCTGCTTTACTGCAGGAACAGCTTCATTTACCATGCGGGGAGCCAGAGTTTTTCCAAGCGCAGCAATTATAAGCAGCTGCTGGCGGATCATCATCAGCTGTTTATCCGGAAATACGGGTTTGACATTTATGAATATGCAGACCCCGACAGGAACCTGCCCGCGCAGATTCCCCATGGCAGGGAGGAAACGTTTAACCTCTTGCAGATAGGCAGCGGATTGGGGGCGGACTTAAAGCTGCTTCGGGGCAGCTTTCCCAACGCTAATCTGGTGGGAATTGAGTACGATTTTGCGCTGCGGGAGGCGGCATCCGGCGCGGAGGCCATTTTCCGAAGCGTGGAAGAATTGGCGGAGGCTTTCAGCGTTCCCGTTTTTCAGGTGATGATTGTACGTCCTGACGCATATGAGGATCTTTCTGAAGGAGAAAGAGGCCTCCTGTTCCGGCTGTGCAGGAAGGACTGCACTGTTCTGGCCGGGGAAAACCCCTACGCGGATTTTCCCTTTGAGAAAATCAAATGCATTGTCTGGGATTTGGATGATACTTTCTGGAAGGGTACTTTGAGCGAAGGGAATGTGGATCCCGTGCAGGAAAACATAAGGCTGGTAAAGGCTGCGGCGGACTGCGGCATCCCGTCCTCCATCTCCTCCAAAAACGATGCCTCCCAAGGGTATGAGATGCTGGAGCAGTTCAAGGTGCGCCCCTTGTTTGTCTTTAACGATATGAATTGGGAAGATAAGGGACCTCAGATAAAGCGCAAGGTGGAAAATATGGGGTTCAGGCCGGAAAATGTCCTTTTTATAGACGACAATGCCAGGAATTTGGAGGAGGCCAAGCATTTCTGCGCGGGAATCATGACTGCCCTGCCGGATGTGCTGCCCTGTCTTGCAGGCTATGTGGAGGGGCTTCCCCCCTTGGACCGGGGTCACAGGAGACTTGCGCAGTATCAGCTGCTGGAAAAGAAGGTGAAGGCGCAGGGGCAGTTTGACTCCAAAGAGGCATTTCTTGCGCAGAGCGATATCCGCGTGAGCATCAGCCATGACTGCTCAAAGGAGATGGACAGGATTGCGGATTTGGTGGCGAGAAGCAATCAATTGAACTTTACCAAGGTGCGCAGCAGCAGGGACGAGCTTTTGGGAATGGCATCCAATGATTGGATGGACTGCGGGTATGTCCGGGTAAAGGACAAATATGGCGATTACGGGATTGTGGGATTTTTCTGCTGCAACAGGCAGGAGCGGCGGCTTGTGCATTTTGTGTTTTCCTGCCGGATTCTGGGCATGAAGGTGGAGCAGTATGTCTATGGCAGGCTTGGGTTTCCGGAGCTAGAGATTGCGCCGCCCACCGCCTGCGCGCTGGAGAAGGGTGTCGATGTGCCGTGGATTGCGGAGGAAGCGGAGCTGGAAGATGCCGCATCCGAAGCGGAGCGGGATCAGGATAACCGTGTCAGGATTCTGCTCAAAGGCCCTTGTGACATGAGTGCCATTGCGGCTTACCTCACTGGCGGAAAGGTTACAACGGAATTTAACTATGTCAATCGGAATGGGGTTATCGTTGCCGGGCAGAATCATTCCATGCATATCCGGGAGAGCGCCTGCTGCTCGGAGGAAGAGATTGCGGAAATGCTGCGGGAAGCGCCCTTTTTGGATGATGGGGACTTTGAGACGCTGTTGTTTCAAAACCAGTATCATGTCGTCTGCTACAGCCTTCTGCCGGACTGCCATGCGGGGCTGTACCGCAACAGGAAAACGGGGCGTTACATCAGTTTTGGAAGCGTCAATTTTGATTTGACGGATGAAAGGAACATGGCGGGGTACATTGACGGCAGCATCGTGAACCATGCCTTTCCCTTCACGGAGGAAATCCTCAGGGAATTTGCGCGGAATTGGGAATTTGTGGGGACTACCTCCGGGGAAGATTTGCTAAAGAATCTGGAATATATGTATTACCATGCGCCGGGGCTGCCAAGGTTTGTGCTGCTTTTGGGGAGCGAGATGGAATACGAGGGCGAGAACGCGGAATTTGCCAGCCATGCGGAGCGTCATAGGGAAATCAATGCGCTGGTCAGGGCGTTCGCGGAGGGCAAGAGCCGCATCCGGCTGATTGAAATGAAGGATTTCATTCATTCCCAAGCAGATTACGCGGACTGCATCAATCATTTCCAAAGGGAGGTCTATTACCATCTGGCGGAGGCGCTCTACGCCTGCCTCCATGGGTGGTTTGGAGAGTAAAGACATGGCTGTTAATAGGAGTAAAATGCAGGAATTTGACGCGCTGATTATGGTGACTCCGCAGGACTATCTGCGGCTGGAAAGGCATTATCTGCGCCTTTCGGACAATCTTCCGGCGAGGCGCGTGCTGTTTGTCGGCAATGCGCAGGTGGGGGGGCTTGTGGCCGCTTCCGGCCTCGGCGGAAAGGTTGGATTTGTGTGCGAGGAGGACATTCTGCCCTTTGCAAAAGTCCATGAGGTTGTGGGGGACATCCTGCGGGACATCCTGCGGGGGCAGGAGCTGCCGAGGGGCATCACGGGCTGGTACTACCAGCAGTTTTTGAAGATGCAGTACGCCCGCGTCTGCAGGGATGACTATTATCTGGTCTGGGACGGGGACACCATTCCCTGCAAGCCCTTTTCCATGTTCTGCGGGGAGAGCGGCACGCCTTATCTGGATTTAAAAATGGAATATCGTGAGGAATATTTCGTTACGCTGTCAAAGCTGTTTCCCGGCATGGGAAAATGCATGGAGAAATCCTTTATCTCGGAGCATATGCTGATGCATTGCGGCATTATGAAGCAGATGCTGGCGGAGATAGAGGATAGTGCCGGGCTTGCCGGGGAGACATTCTGGGAGAAAATCCTGCGCGCCGTCGGCATTGACAATATTCAGGAGAGCAGCTTCAGCGAGTTTGAGACTTACGGGACTTATGCGTACCTCAGACATCCCGGGGCATACTGTCTGAGGGATTGGCATTCCTTCCGGCTGGCGGGGGCGTTTTTTGACCCGGATACGATTTCCGAGAGGGATTTTGCGTGGCTTGCAAAGGATTTTGCTGCCGTTTCTTTTGAGAAGGGGCATTTCGTGCGGGAGGACCATAAGAACTTATTCGACAATGTCAGATACCAGGAGAAGCTGTCCGCCAGGCAGATGCTGGAGATAGCGCAGCAGGAGTTTCTGGACGGGTATCTGGAAGTCTGGTAGAAAGGGGCAGAGCCGTATGAAAAAATGAGAAGCACCATCCTGCGCCTGTTTCCCCGCTATCGGGAGAACCCTTGTTTCATTGATAGCGAGTATGAATTGTTGGTCATGTTGGAAATCGAGGATATGAGCCTGAGCAAAATAGCGGAAGTGAAAGAGGCATATATCAATCTGCTGGGATACCGGCTGTAGTTTACAGAGGATGGCGCAGTCTGACGGGGAGGGGATTGGCAGAATGAATCGTACCAAAGAATTATTGACGAAACTGAAAGCAGCAATCTTAGACGGCAGACTGGCTGCGGCAGATATTCCCATTGCGGATATCAAGCGGTGCGTAACAGGTGAGGTGCGCGCAAATGCAGGGGCTTTTACG
>QLIP01002911.1_pt1 | contig 13120 bp, 11 predicted proteins | sample 1769771 | NCBI WGS metagenome assembly QLIP01 (sample SAMN09428762, study PRJNA476227) | Gut metagenome, whole genome shotgun sequencing project. | isolation source: cecum | host: Rhizomys sinensis | place: China: Jinsha town of Minqing, Fujian Province | collected 2013-09-23
GGCTCATCAGCCTTTAGGCGGTCAATTTATAGAACCTCCCTTATAGGCCAAAATGGTGTTTGTTGGGGCGCAAAAATGCCCATTTTGACCTATAAATCAATTTTTTACAGAAATATTTGGATAAATCATATATTATTCGTAACTTGCGGCCGTGTTTCAACTAATAACTCTCACACAATGAAACATCCAATTGCAAAATGGCACGTAGCGGTGGCACTATTTGCCACAACAGCCTGCACGGCTGATATGGAGGAGCCGATCGCGCCCTCAAGACCCGCTTTTTCAAATCCTTCCCGTAAAATAGAGTATACTTATACAGAAGCCGTAGATACTATGGCACTAATAATGCATAGAATAGGCAAAGATATTAATATGTCATATGGAACGGATGTCAGCACAGCATCTACTTTCAAAGCCTATTTGTTATTGTACTCTCTCGGTTTCACCATTCCCTATGGATATCAAACCACTTTTGATATACCAAAGATTATCAATTACTTAAAAAATAACCATATAATCCTCATGAGAGGTGACCATACAGAAGGCAATATTGGACATGCATGGGTTGGCGACGGGTATCGCTATTGTGTAGATCTAGACGGAACTACCATCCTAAGTATGTTTATACATTGTGATTGGGGTTGGGATGGAAAAGCCAATGGTTTTTATTCTGGTGCTGTGTTTGAGACAGGATCATATAATTTCGCTCCGACTTCCTTTTTAGCGGTCAAGCGAGAGTGGAACTAACCTATAATAAACTGAATGACTATGAAGTGTTTGATTAGCTTGCTGATGGCGACGTTCTTGCCGATGGCGCTGGGTGCTGAGAATTTCTTTAAGGAAGGCACCAAGTGGGTGGTTCACGAATACGCCTCAATATATCCGCCCGAACTTGTAAATTCGCGCAAAGTCATTTCGCTGGAGAAGTATGCGGATGGCGAAAATAAGTCATTGGGATTTTATTATTCCTATACGCCCGATGTGGAAACCACTGTTTTCTCTGAGCCGCAATTCTTTGCCTACGTAAAGGTTGAGGGCAACAAGGTCTACTTCAAACCAAATCGCCCCAATGCCAACGAGTGGCTGCTGTTGTACGACTTTGACCTCAAGCCAGGCGAAGGCGCATACCATTATTTAGCGTGGGGGATAGTAAATCCCTCTAATCCTGATCCACAACGTACCTACTTGAAATGCGTAGGCATTGATGTCGACCCCAACTATCCCGAATGGGAAATGATGTCGTTTGAGGAGTATTTTGATGAGTCCTGCGAAGTGCGACTTAATGGTCTGATCGGCCCGAAGTATTGGATTAAAGGGTTGTCTTCGGTCCGAGGAGTCACTTGGAACTCGGGCTTGGAGCTGGACGGCGGCGGTGCTACTCTCCTTGAGGTCACTTGCGGCGACAGGATTATCTATAAGGATAAGGCAGCCTCCATTCAGGAGGTGGGTAATCCTACTCCAGTTAAAATTCGGGTAGATGGCCTTACCCTCTCTGTGTCAGATGCTTCGGGTTTAAACTCGATGAGCGTCTACACTCCCTCTGGCACACTCATTGCTCAAACTGAACTCACCGCTGCTCCCATCGGCATTGTGCTGCCGCAGTCTGGTGTTTATATTCTCAAAATAGGCTCGTTAACATATAAAATAGTGGGTAGATAAGGGGTTTTTGCAGCTTTGCGCTCATTAAATTGCGTATGTGGGGATTTTTTTGTATTTTTGCAGCCAATTATGAGCAATATTCTCAATATCGAAACCTCTACCGACGCTTGTTCCGTAGCACTCTGCGGCGATTGCTCCGTGCTCGCCAACTTTGAGGACCGCTCGGGCCGTCATCACGCCGAACTCCTCGGCGGTTATGTGGAAAAAGCGCTTGCTGCCGCTCGCGAACAGGAGCGTAAACTCGATGCCATAGCCGTGTCCATCGGCCCTGGCTCTTACACTGGTCTGCGCATTGGTCTGAGCATGGCCAAGGGGCTGGCTTATTCGTTGAAACTCCCCCTCATCGGCGTGAGCACCCTGCAAATCCTCGCCACCCATGTGATGTTCAACCATCACGGCATATCGCTCGACAGCCGTTTTGCCCCCATGCTTGACGCTCGCCGCATGGAGGTGTACACTTGCGCTCTCGACATGTGGCTCAAGCCGCTCATGCCCGAGCAGCCTCTGATACTCACCCCCGACTCTTATGCCGACCTGCTCAACGACGGGCCGCTCCTCTTCGTAGGCTCAGGCGTGGCCAAGGCGCGCGAGGTGATTACTCACCCCAACGCCCAGTGGGTGGAGGGTGTGCAGCCCTTGGCACAAGATATGTTGGCACTGAGCGAGAAGGCCTTCCGCGAGGGGAATTTCCTTGACCCCGCCTATTCTACACCCAATTATCTCAAAGAATTTCAAGGCACTAAACCCAATCCCAATAAATGATAAAACGCACCACACTCTGCTTGCTCCTCCTGCTCGCTGCGCTGCTCCCGGCTGCCGCGGGTGAAATCCTCTATGGCTATTCCACCACTCCGCGTGCCGCCTTGCAGTTTGCCGAGCCAACTCAGGCAGGCATGGCTTTCCGCTTCACCGAACGCGACGTGACCTACTTCCGCGGCTGTCGCATCACCGCCATCGCCGTGGCCAACGGCAAACCCGCTGTTGGCTCTTCCGCCACTTCATGCCCCGTGAGCCTCTTCACTGCCACCGACATTACCGACACTGGCAAGGCACTCGGTGTGAAGAGTTTTGAGGGCACCATGGACCTCACCAAGCCGTTCCAGTACACCGAATATCCCCTGACCGAACCAATCGAAATCACCACCGAAACCGCCCCCTTCTGGGTGGGCGTCACCGCCATGTGCGACCCCGCGCAAGCCTCGCCCTTAGTGTTTGACACCTGGCGCCACACCGACGGCATGGCCGCTGGCCTGGTGGGCGTGGCCAATCAGGAAGGAGCTGAAATGCAGTGGGTTGACATGGCCTCCGACTATGGCTACGGCTGTGTGCGCGTGAAAATCGAAGGCCCCCGTCAGCTCATCACCAACGAGGCCTCATTCATCGAGTGCCACATACCCTATTACACCCCCGCCGCCGCCACGATGGACGTTGACTTCGCCGTGCTCAACGATGCCTCCAACCCCATCACCTCGCTCACCATGGCCTGCACCCTGGGCACCGATGAGCCGATCCTCCACACCTTCAATTTCGACGTGCCGCTTGCCTACAACGACTATCGCTCGCTGCAAATGAAGGTGGCTGTCCCCGCCCAGGAGAGTGCCAACCTTCCCGTGTCGTTCGAAATCAAGGAAGTGAACGGTGAGGCCAACGGTGCCGCTAAGTCGAAACGCATTTGCGAGGAGCGCATCCTCACTCTCCGCCATGGTAGCGGCTACCCCCGCGCCATGGTGGCCGAGTTCAGCACTGGCAACTGGTGCGGCTTCTGCCCGATGGGCTTCGTGGCTGTGCCCAAGATGCTCGAGGAACACCCCGACGGCTCGTTTATCCCTGTGGCTGTACACGTCAACGACGACATGGAGACCCGCAGCTACGACCAATTCCGCAATCTCTACACTGGCACCTCAGCCCCCTCGCTGGTGGTGAACCGCAACGTGAGCGAGTTTGGTATTCAGCAGCCCGATTATGCCACCCTCTCGGCCATGTATCCCTACATTGCCGCCACTCCGGCCATGACCCGCTTAGCGGTGAAGTCGGCCACCCTCGACGGCAAAAAACTCTTAGTGGAGGCCACCGCTGAGTTCGCCCTCGACTGCACCGGCGACTTTGCGCTGAGCTATGTGCTCACCGAGGACCACGTAGGCCCTGGCTATCAGGTGAACTACTACTCCCGCGAGGGCGCACCCGAAATGGGCGAGTGGAACACACTCCCCGAAGTGACACAAACTGAGTTTGGCTGCGTGGCTCGCCACACCTACATCTACGACGGCGTGGCCGGCTCAATCCCCACCACCGTGGAGGCTGGCAAGGAATACTCCCACACTGGCCGCCTGGCCACGAATGCCGTGCAGAACCTCGACAACTGCCACATCATCGTGATGCTGATTAACCGCGCCACCTCGCGCATCGAAAACGCCGTGTCAGTGCCTTACTCCTCCGTGGCCTCTATCCCCGCCCTCCCCGCTGCCGATGAAACCAACTCACCCCTCTACGACCTCCAAGGCCGCCGCGTGAACACTCCCTCCGCTTCTGGTCTCTATATCCGCTCTGGGCGCGTAATTAAACTGTAACACTCAACTATTTAACCCATATAATGAATATCGCAATTGTGGGCGCCTCGGGCGCCGTTGGCCAGGAATTTCTCCGCGTGTTGGCCGAGCAAAACTTCCCCATCGACGAACTCCGTCTCTTCGGTTCCTCGCGTTCGGCAGGCCGCGAATACATCTTCCGTGGCAAGCCCTACGTGGTGCGCGAACTGCGTCACGAACCCGCCGACTTCGCCGGCCTCGATTTCGTATTTACCTCCGCTGGTGCCTCCGTCAGCAAGGAATATGCTGCCGACATCACCTCAGGTGGCGCTATCATGATCGACAATAGCTCCGCGTTCCGCATGGACTCCGACGTGCCCTTGGTAGTGCCCGAAGTGAACGGCGACGACGCGTTCAACACTCCCCGTGGCATCATTGCCAACCCCAACTGCACCACCATTCAAATGGTTGTGGCCCTCAAACCCATCAACGACATCACCCCCATCCGTCGCGTACACGTAGCCACCTATCAGGCCGCTTCAGGTGCCGGCGCCTCCGCTATGGACGAACTCGTGGAGCAATATGCCGCCCTCACCCAAGGCCAAGAACCCAAGGTGGAGAAATTCGCCTATCAGCTCGCCTACAACGTAATCCCTCACATTGACGTGTTCACCGACAATGGCTACACCAAGGAGGAGATGAAAATGTTCAACGAAACCAAGAAAATCATGCACGCCCCCAACCTCGACGTGTCGGCCATGTGTGTGCGTGTGCCCGTGATGCGCGCCCACTCCGAAGCCATCTGGATCGAAACCGAACAGCCCATCAGCGTTGAGGCCGCTCGCGAAGCGTTCGCCGCCGCCGAGGGCGTAGTGCTCATCGACTCTCCCGCCGAGAAGAAGTATCCCATGCCCCTCTTTGCCGCTGGTCAGGACCCCGTGCTTGTGGGCCGCGTGCGCCAAGACCTCACCAACCCCTGTGGCCTGAGCTTCTGGACCGTAGGCGACCAAATCAAGAAGGGTGCAGCCCTCAACGCCGTTCAGATTGCTCAATACATTCTCGCTCACCGCTAATTGCCCTTGAGCCACTCTCAACGCACAACCCAAGAAATTGCACTGCAGCAGCGGCTCATGCCGCTGCAACTGAGGTTCGCCGCCTTGCTCGAAATGAGCCAAGAGGAACTGGAGCAGGAAGTGGAGCGCGAGCTCACCGAAAACCCAGCCCTCGACCGCAAACTCGAGCCAGGCGACGAACGTCGCTATTACGCGCCGCTTAGCGCCGCCCACGCTGCCGACTTTGAGCCAGTGCAGGCCGATGCCGCCCCCACGCTGGCCGAACATCTCACCGAGCAGCTGCGCGACCTACCTGCCGAACTTTCGTCGCTCCTCCCCTTAGTGAGCTACATGATTGGTGCCCTCGACTCCAATGGCTACCTCACCCGCTCCCTCCCCCAGCTGCGCGACGATATGGCCCTCGATGCCTCCCTCGCCCTCAACCCCACCATGGAGCAAGTGCGCCAAGCCGCTGCCATCCTCCAAAGCCTGGAACCTCCGGGCGTGGGTGCCTCCGACCTGCGCCAAACCCTCCTGCTCCAGCTCAAACGCCTCACGCCCTCCCCGGTGCAAGCCGATGCCTTAGAGATAGTCAAATACTACTTCGATCTCTTTGCCCGCCGCAGTTTCCGCGCCCTTGAAGAGGAAAGCGAACTCTCGCGCGAACGCATTGACCGCGCTGGCTCACTCATAGCCTCGCTCAACCCCAAGCCTGGAGCCGAGTTTGCTGCCGCCACCGAAGTCACCGCCGTCACCCCCGACTTCCTGGTAGAAACCGACTCCGAAACCGTCACCCTTACCATGCCCAACTCCCTCCCCCAGCTCCAGATTGAGGAGAGCTTCAAAGTGGACGCGGAGGGCGACGAAGGACGCTTCATAGCCGACCGCCGCGAACGTGCCTACGACTTCATCGGGCTGCTCCAACGCCGCCAGAGCACCCTCTTGGCCATAGGCCGAGCCATTGTCAAACACCAAGCCGACTTCTTCACCCAGGGCGACGACGAAGCCGCACTCCGCCCCATGGTGCTGCGCGACGTGGCCACCCTCACGGGCTTAGAATCCAGTGCCATCTCGCGCGCCATCAGCGGCAAATGGCTCTCCACCCCCTACGGCCTCTACCCCCTCAAATTCTTCTTCAACCACCGTCGCACCTCCGACGACGCCCTCTCCACCCCCGCCATACTCCAAGCTCTGCGCGAGCTAATCAGCGCGGAGGACCCCTCGGCTCCCCTCACCGACGAACAGATAGCCGCCGCCCTCACCGCCCGCGGCCTCCCCACCGCCCGCCGCACCGTCAGCAAATACCGTCGCCGCCTCAACCTCCCCTCCGCCGCCCTCCGCCGCCACTAATTATTTTGTGTTTTGCGGAAAATTTATTAACTTTGTGGCAGTTTTTTATCTGTTATGGCGCTTACACGGATTGCAGTGATGGGATTGCGTGGCTTTCCCGGTGTGCAGGGCGGAGTGGAGAAGCATTGCGAGGCTCTCTATCCGCTCATGACTGGTATGCAGTTCACGGTGTATTGCCGCAAGCCGTATATGGGCAGCGAGGTGGGAAATTATCCCGACATAGACTTCGTGCAGCTCCCCTCAACGCGCATTGGCGGCTTTGAGGCGCTGTTCCACACTTTCCTGGCCGCGCTCCATGCTGGCTTAGTGCGCCGCCCTCAACTCGTTCATATCCACAACATTGGCCCTGGCCTGCTCATTCCACTGCTGCGCCTGTTGGGCTTGCCCGTGGTGATGACCTACCACAGTGTCAACTACGAGCATCAGAAGTGGGGACGCTTGGCGCGCGCACTGTTCCGCTTGGGTGAGTGGTGCTCCCTGCGTTTTGCGCAGCGCGTGGTGTTTGTCAACCGCCGCATGTACGACCATTTTGCGCCGCACTATCCCCAAAAGTGCGTTTACCTGCCCAACGGCGTGAACCCACCTCACCTCACCTCGCGCACCGACTATCTTGAGCGCCTCGGCCTCACCTCACGTGGCTACGTGTTGGGCGTGGGTCGCCTCACGCCCGAAAAGGGATTTGAATATCTTGTGGAGGCCGTCAACCGCCTGCCGCACCACGTGACGCTGGTGATAGCTGGCGGTAGCGACCACGACGGCCGCTATGCGCAGCGTCTGCGCGAGCTGGACCTGCATGGTCGCGTGGTGTTCACTGGCAATGTGCAGGGCGAGGAGTTGGCACAGCTCTACAGCCACGCGCGCCTCTACGTGCTATCCTCGGTCAATGAAGGGTTCCCCTTGGTGCTGCTCGAGGCCATGAGCTACGGGCTGCCCATCTTAGCGTCGGACATCCCTGCCACGCGTATTCCGCAGATGCCTCAGGGCGACTTCTTCGCCTCGGCCAATGCGCAGGCGCTTGCCGCAGCCCTCGACGCCAAACTCGCAGAGCCGTTTGCCCCGCAAGTCTACGACCTCACGCCCTACTCCTGGGCTAACATAGCCACCCAGACAGCCGATCTCCTCTCCTCGTCACTCTCCTCGTCAGGAAAATAAAGCGTGGAGCACGGCTGGCGATTGCAGGCGGTCGAGCGGCGCAAGGTGGAGGGTGAAGTAAGTGCAAATCTCGGAGAGTATACGCGCGCGTTGCTCGCGCGCGTACTTATAATAGTGTTGATTTTCCCACGTCATACGCAAGAACTTGGCTGCGTGGCGGCTTTCCGCCTCGTCGAGCACATGGTCGCCCGCTGGAATGATGGAGCGGAAGCCGCCCGCCGAGAGGTTGAAGTAGCGCGCCGAAGGGTCATCTGGCTCTGGGTCGGGCGCGATGCCCATTTGGCGGCCTAACTGGAGCATGAAGCAGAGATGGAAGTTGGCAATCGGCGTATTGGGGTCGTTGAGGCGACTCACGGCATCGAGCAGAAAATCGAATAATTGCGGGTCGGGCTGCGGCTGGCGCAGCAGGCGGTCGAGCACCTCGGCCATAAACATGCACACGGCCGCGCGCACGGGCGAGGCCAATATAGCATGAATGGGCATCAGTGCGCGCGGTTCCTTCATGCTAAAAATCTCTTTTCCGGGTCGAGAATTTGCCTGACATTCCACTGGATTTAGTGGCATAAGCAGCGAACGGCGTTTTTTTGAGCCTCCGGGCACCGTAAAAGCCACGCGCCCTTCTTCGCGGCTATAAGCCGTGATTATCAGCGCTTTATCGCTATGTTCGATAAGTCGCAGGGGAAGAAAAGTTAAAGTTTGCATAAAAATTTTACGCAAATTTCGCAAAAAATTTGCACAATCCAAAATAATGTTGTAACTTTGCAGTCGCAATAGCAACCGAAACGGCCCATTCGTCTATCGGTTAGGACGCAAGATTTTCATTCTTGAAAGAGGAGTTCGACTCTCCTATGGGCTACTAATTTAAAAACAAACTACCAAAGACATTAGTTAAAGAGACTCATGGCAAACCACAAGTCCGCACTTAAAAGAATTCGACAAACCGAAAGCCGTCGCCTGCGCAACCGCTACTACGAGAAGACCGCTCGCACTGCCGTGCGTCGCATCCGCAAAATGACCGACAAGGCTGAGGCTCAAACCGCCCTCGACTCCCTGTCGTCGCTCCTCGATAAGCTCGCTCGCAAGAACACTATCAGCAAGAACAAAGCTGCTAACCTCAAGAGCGGTCTCCAAAAGCACGTCAACTCGCTCGGCGCATAAGATATTTTCCCGGCCGGCCCATTCGTCTATCGGTTAGGACGCAAGATTTTCATTCTTGAAAGAGGAGTTCGACTCTCCTATGGGCTACCCACTCGCCAAGTCAGGGCAAACTCATCTAATTGCTTAAGTTATACAACGAGATAGGCTCTCAACCCCTTCAGCAGCCTTCTCATAGCAGAATGATTTTTCTGCACGTTGCTATAGCAAACAGGTAAGTTCCCCCCGGCTTATTTTTTTGTATATATACCCCTCTGATTATGAAACTCTCAAATATCGCTGTCATTATGACTGTAGCGCTATCCGCTTGCAGCACTCAACACCTCAAGAGTCTCAGCGCCGATCAGGTCACGGACTCTATCGCCCCCGGCGAGGACTTCTATCTACACGTTAATAAAAAGTGGATGGACTCCCACCCCCTCACCGGCGAATATGCCCGCTATGGCAACTTCAACCTCCTGGCCGATACCGCCCAGGAACGCGTGAAGCAACTCGTGCTCGGCCTGGCCGACACCAACCCCGCACCCGGCACCGTGGCCCACAAGGTGGCTACCATCTACACCCAAGCCATGGACTCCACCCGCCGCAACGCCGAATGCGCCAAGCCTATCCAGGCCGACCTCCAGCGCATCGAAACCGCCCCCAAGGACTCCCTCACCTCCTTATTCCTCTGGCTCCACGGCAACTTCGCCTCCCCCTTCTTCTCGGCTGGCCCCATGGAGGACATGAAGGACTCGAATAGCTACGCCATGTATATCAGCGGCGGCGGCATGGGGCTGGGCGACCGCGACTACTACCTGCTCAACGACGACCGCAACACCGAGGTGCGCAACGCCTACCGCAAACTCATTGCCACCCAAATGCAAAACGCTGGCTACTCCGCCACCGATGCCGCCCGCATCGTGGACAACGTGATGGCCATCGAAACCTCCCTCGCCGAAAAGGCCTGGACCAAGGAGCAGAGCCGCAATATCCCGGCCATGTATAATCCTTACACTCTGGACCAACTCAAAAAGGAATACCCCCAAGTGGATTGGGAAACCTTCTTCCCCACCACCATGATGGGCATCAAGGCTCCCGCCAACGTGATTGTGACCCAGCCCGAACCGCTCAAGCGCGGTGTGGAGCTGCTGGCCAACAGCCCCGAACGTCAGCTCAAGGACTACTATCTCTGGAAATACGTGGCTCAGGCCGCTCCCTATCTGAGCGACAACTTCAGCAACGCTTCCTTTGAGTTCAACAAGGTGATGAGCGGCGTTAAGGAACAGAAACCCCGCTGGAAACGCGCTCTGGCCGCCACCGAAGGCACCCTCGGCGAGGCCATCGGCGAGCTTTACGTGGAGAAGTATTTCCCCGCCTCCTCCAAGGAGTATATGCTCGAACTCGTTGAAAATCTGCGCGAAGCACTCGGCCAACACATCGACTCGCTCACCTGGATGAGCGAAGCCACCAAGGTGAACGCCCGCGAAAAACTCGCTGCCTTCACCGTGAAAATCGGTTATCCCGACAAGTGGAAGGACTACTCCTCAATGCAAATCGACCCTGCCAAGAGCTACTATGCCAATATGCACGCCGCCTCCATGTGGCACACCGCCGAGGAGCTGGCCAAGTGGGGCAAACCCGTCGACAAAACCGAGTGGGGCATGACTCCCCAAACGGTGAACGCCTACTATAACCCCATGGCTAACGAAATCGTGTTCCCGGCCGCAATTCTGCAAGCTCCTTTCTTCGACCCCCAAGCCACCGATGCCGAAAACTATGGCGGTATTGGTGTGGTGATCGGCCACGAAATGACCCACGGATTTGACGACCAGGGCCGCAACTTCGACAAGAATGGCAACATGGTGAACTGGTGGACCGAGGAGGACGCTAAGGCCTTCGACGCTCTCACCCAAGGCCTCGTGGCTCAGTTCGACGAGGTGGAAGTGCTCCCCGGCCTCCACGCCAACGGCACCTACACCCTCGGCGAGAACATTGCCGACCAAGGCGGCCTCCGCATTGCCATGACTGCCTTCCTCAACTCGCAACAGAAGAAGGGCGTGGACATTAACAGCCGCAAGGCGATGGTGGACGGCTTCACCCCCGAGCAAATCTTCTACATGAACTATGCCAACCTCTGGGCACAAAACGTGCGCGACGAGGAAGTGCGCTCCCTCACCACTTCAGACGTGCACTCGCTCGGCAACCTGCGCGTCAACGTGAGCCTGCGCAATCTCGAGCCTTTCTTCCGCGCCTTTGGCATCAAGGAAGGCGACAAGATGTATCGCCCCGCCTCCGAACGCGTAATCATCTGGTAATCAAAGCATCTCTCTAACCACACTTAACAACACTAAGAACTATGAATGTAATAGCTCCCGGAATGGCCGTAGAAATCTCCTACGACCTCTATACCGTCGAAAACGGCACCAAAGAACTCGTTCACCAAGTGCCTGCCGACAATCCCGAACGCATGATCTATGGCGTTACCCCCCACGTAATCAAGCCCCTGGCGGAAGCCATCGAGGGCCTCAAGGCTGGCGACTCCTTCTCCGCCACCATCACCCCCGCTGAGGGCTTCGGCGAATACACCGACGAACTGCTCCGCACCGAGCTGCTCCCCCGCCAAATGTTTGAACCCGACGGCAAGCTCGACGAGGAAACCATCTACCCCGGCGCCCAAATCTATCTGCAAACCAACTTTGGCCAGGAAGTGCCTGCCGTGGTGCTCGAAGTGGGCAACAAGGAAATCTCCGTCAAGGTGGATCTCAATCACCCCCTCGCTGGCAAGACCATCGTCATCAAGGGTAAAATCCTGAGCGTGCGCCCTGCCACCGATGAGGAAATTGCCCAAGTGCAAGCTGCCTCCTGCGGTTGCGGCGGCTGTGGCTGCGGCAGCGACTGCTCATGCGAAGGCGGTTGCGACTGCGGCGATAGCTGCGACTGCGACAGCAAGGGCTGCGAAGGCGGCTGCTGCAAGTAATCCGCCGCCCCGTATGCTCCCATCTGAATTTTGTCGGCGTGTACTCGCCGATGCAGATATTCCCAATCCACAAGGGTTGCTTGAGGCTTTGTCCTCAGGCAACCCTTGCGTGGCTATTCGCCACAATCGCCTCAAGGGCTGCCGCCCCTCGGCGCAAGCGCGCTTAGTGCCTTGGTGCTCACAGGGCGAATATTTGGCCGAGCGCCCGCAATTCACGCTCGACCCGGCTCTGCATCAGGGGCTATATTATGTGCAGGACCCTTCGTCCATGGCCATCGCCGCGCTGATTGAGAGTCTTGAGCTGCAAGGCCCCGTCACCTACCTCGACGCTTGCGCCGCCCCGGGCGGCAAGACCACCGCCGCGCTCGATGCGCTCCCCGAGGGGTCGTTCGTGGTGGCCAACGAGGCCGACTCTTCGCGCGCGAGTGCCCTCGACGAGAACCTCACGCGCTGGGGTGCACCCAACGTGGCCATCACCGTGGGTCCGGCGCAGAAACTCAGCAAGCTGCCCGCCAACTGCTTCGACATTATCGCCGCCGATGTTCCCTGCTCCGGCGAGGGCATGATGCGCAAGGACGCTCACGCTCGTGAGCAATGGACGCCCGGCTTGGTGGAGCAATGCGCCCGCCTGCAAGCCGATATTCTCGATGCGCTCTGGCCGCTGCTGCGCCCTGGCGGTCTGCTCATCTACAGCACCTGCACCTTTGCCCACGAGGAGGACGAGGCGCAAGTGCAGCGCATGGTGCAGGAGTATGGTGCCGAGCAATTGGCTCTGCCCGAATGGCCCGGCGTGGTCAACGGCCACTTCTACCCCCACCTCATTGAGGGCGAGGGGTTATATATGGCGCTGCTCCGCAAACCGCTCAGCGACGATGCGGGCAAGCCCGCCACCCTCACCGAGTCGCTGCTCCGCAAGGCCACGCGTGTGCTCCGCTACGGCCCCGAACCACCCGAGCAGAAGGGGCGCGACCTCATACCCTCCCACGGTCAAGTGATGCTGGCCAACAGCTCTGCTGCCCTGCCGCGCTGGGAGATTGACCGCGCCACCGCCCTGCAATACCTCCGCCGTGAGGCTATCACCCTCCCCGCCGAAGCCCCGCGCGGCCTGCTCATTCTCACCCATCAGAGCCACCCCCTTGGGCGCGCCAACAACCTCGGCAACCGCGCCAACAACCTCCTCCCCAAGTCGCTCCGCATCCTCAAACAAATTTGAGGGTATGCCAAAAATCCGCCATATATTTGACCGCTGGCGGTCAAATAATCCACAG
>QLIP01047212.1_pt1 | contig 13099 bp, 11 predicted proteins | sample 1769771 | NCBI WGS metagenome assembly QLIP01 (sample SAMN09428762, study PRJNA476227) | Gut metagenome, whole genome shotgun sequencing project. | isolation source: cecum | host: Rhizomys sinensis | place: China: Jinsha town of Minqing, Fujian Province | collected 2013-09-23
TTGAGCCCGTGTGGAAGCATATTGTCTATGACGCGAAGCGGGCGAGGGCGGTGCTGGATGCCATAGACTCCCCCAACCTCCAGATTATTCTGGATCCGGTCAATCTGCTGGACATCTGCAATTGCCGGGATCAGGCGGCGATTGTGGAGGAAGCGGTCGCGCTGCTGGGAGCGGATGTGGCGATGGTGCATCTGAAAGATTTTGTGGTGGAAGGGGAATCGTTAAAGGCCGTGGGCGCGGGTCTTGGGCAGATGGATTACTCCGCCGTCCTCAAGTTTATGAAGGAGAAAAAGCCCTTCATCCACGCGACTTTGGAGAATACCACGCCGGAGAATCACCTGAAAGTGCAGGCATTGGTTCAAAAAATGTACGATGAAGCGTAAATATTGATGCGGCAGACGGTTACGGAAAGGAGCCATCCATATGATTTACAGTGAGTTTCAGGGGAAAAAGCTTCCCCTTCTGGGTTTTGGAGCCATGAGGCTGCCCCTGCGGCAGGCGGGTTCGGACGCTTCGGTGGACGAGGGGCAAGTGCGGGAGATGGTGCGCTACGCCATGGATCATGGGGTGAATTATTTCGACACGGCATATCCCTACCACGGCGGGGAGTCGGAGCGGCTGCTGGGCCGCATCCTGCAGGAGTATCCGAGGGAGTCTTTTTATCTGGCGAACAAATATCCGGGGCATCAGATCAGGGACACCTATTACCCGGCGGAGATTTTTGAGGAACAGCTGGAAAAATGCCGGGTGGAATATTTTGATTTTTACCTGCTCCACAATGTTTGCGAGAGTTCCATGCCGGTTTATACGGATGCGAAGTGGGGGATTCTCGACTATTTTCTGGAGCAGAAGAAGCTTGGGAGAATCCGGCATCTGGGCTTTTCCAGCCACGGGAGGCCGGACAATCTGGAGGCATTCCTCACCTTGCACGGCGATGTGATGGAGTTTTGCCAGATACAGCTCAATTACCTGGATTGGTCGCTGCAGGAAGCGCACAAAAAATACGAGCTGCTCACGGGGCGGGGCATTCCCGTTTGGGCGATGGAGCCGGTCAGGGGCGGAAAACTGGCAAAGCTTCCCAAGGAGCAGGAGCAAAGGCTTAAGGAGCTGCGCCCCGGGGAGACTGTTCCCGCGTGGGCGTTTCGGTGGCTGCAGGGGCTTTCCGACGTGCAGATGATTTTGAGCGGAATGTCAAATATGGAGCAGATGAAGGACAATGCGGCCACTTTTGCGGAGCGCAAGCCCTTGCGTGAGACGGAGCGGGAAACGCTTTTTGAGATAGCGGAGAGCCTGAAAAATTCCATTCCCTGCACCGCCTGCCGCTACTGCTGCGACGGATGCCCCAAGGGGCTTGACATCCCCCTGTTTCTTTCCATCTACAACGAACTCCGCTTTTCTCCCAGCGTAAACGCGGGCATGCGGATAGACGCGCTGCCGCAGGACAAGAGGCCCGGAGCCTGCGTTGCCTGTGGAAAATGTGAAAAAGCCTGCCCCCAGAAGATTGCGGTGCCGCAGGCGATCAGGGAGTTTGCGGAGGCTTTGTCAAAGCAGCCCAGCTGGGCGGAAATCTGCAGGCAGCGGGACGAGGCGGCAAAGAGGGGCAGGGGCTGAACGGCTGCCCGCCCAATTCTTTTTCTTGTACTTGGGCTTTGCATCTGTTATAATGAAAAATGTCAAAAGCAGAAACGAGCAAAAGCGAGGATAATGAGGATGTGGAAGAAGAGACTGACAGTATTGTCACTTATTATGTCCATGGGCATTGCTGCGGCGGGCTGCGGCCAGAGCAAGAGCACGCCCTTAAACCCGAAGAACCCGGTCACCATTGAGGTGTGGAATTATTATAATGGAGCGCAGCTTTCCGCCTTTGACGGCCTTGTAAAAGAATTTAACGAGACTGTGGGCAAGGAAAAGGGCATTGTCGTAAAAGGCAGCAGCCAGGGGTCGGTCAATGATCTGGAGACGAATGTGCTGGCGGCAATCCGGGGGGAAGTCGGAGCCGGAGAAGTGCCTAATATTTTCATGGCCTATGCGGACACGGCATACACGGTGGACCGCATGGGAGGGATCGTGGATTTGAAAAAATACCTGACGGATGCGGAGGTCGCCCAATATATAGACAGTTATGTCAAAGAGGGCGACTTTAGCGGCAGCGGCGAAATCAAGATATTTCCCATTGCAAAAGCCGTGGAGGTCATGGTGTTAAACAAGACGGATTGGGATGCCTTTGCGCAGGCGACCGGCGCGAGCTATCAGGACATAGCGGACATGGAGAGCCTGGTGAAGACGGCGCAGGCTTATTATGAGTGGACGGACGCGATGACGCCGGGCGTGCCAAATGACGGAAAGGCGCTGTTTGGCAGGGATGCGATGGCAAACTATCTGCTGATCGGCAGCATGCAGCTCGGCGCGGAAATCTTCCAGGTGTCCGAGGGGAAGATGGCTTTAAACTTTGACAAAGCCATTGTCAGGAAATTGTGGGACTGCTACTATGTGCCCTTCGTAAAGGGATACTACGCGGCCACGGGGCGCTTCCGCAGCGATGACATCAAGACGGGCAACATCATCGCCTATGTGGGTTCCTCGTCCGGCGTGTCCTTTTTCCCGGATGCGGTAAATGTCAATGATCAAAAGAGTTATCCCATTGAGATGGAAGTGCTCTCCTGTCCCGAGTTTGCGGGCAAGGATGCCTATGCGGTGCAGCAGGGGGCCGGCATGGTGGTGACGGAGGGAAGCGAGGCGGAAATTTACGCGTCCGTGGAGTTTCTGCGGTGGTTTACGGCGGACAAGCAGAATATCTCCTTCTCCATCCAGTCGGGATATCTGCCGGTCACGAAAAGCGCAAATGACAAAGCTGTCATTTTGAGCAGCGGCGCGGACATCCGCCCCAAGATGGAGAAGACGCTTTCCGCAGCGATGGACATGGTGAACAACCACAAGCTTTATGCCACCAGGGCATTTGAGGAGGGCGCAGGCGCCCGCAGCGTATTGGAATATGCTCTGAGCGACCTGGCGCAGCAGGACCGCAAAACCGTGCAGGAGCGGCTGGATGCCGGCCAGAGTCTGGAGGAGGCTGCGAAGGAATTTTGCGGGGATGCGTATTTTGAGGCATGGTATCAAAAGACCCTGGCAAAGCTTCAGTCGTTTGAGAAGTGAGACAGGAAAATGGGCAAACGGTAAGGGGTAACTTTCATGTCCGGAAGGAAAAAAGACAAGACAATTTTTCGTGAAATGCTATTGCCGCTTTTGAGTGTGCTTATCTTTGAAATGCTGCTCGTGGTGGGGATCGTATGGGTGGGCGGCGTGTTTGGGCGGCTGGAGCAAAACGCCGAGGATATGCTTGCCCAGCAGACGGAAAACAGAGGGGGCTATCTGCTGAATGAAATGATTGGAAATTGGTCCGATCTGGAGATGCTTTCGGCAGAGATTGATGAAATCGTGCAGGAGCGGCTGGACCAGGGGCAGTTGTCCCTGGAGGATTTGGATGAGAACAGCCCCAAGTGCATTGAGCTTTTGAACGATTTGAGCCCCAGCCTGGTCAGCACGATGTACAACAAGCAGATTTCCGGCATTTACCTCATGCTCAACACCCGCAACCCGGATGGCATCTCAGATGCGGAATCGGTGTCCGGCATCTATTTAAGGGATTTGGACCCCATGGCCAAGCCCTCCAAACGGAACGCGGATCTTTTGTGGGAGCGGGCTCCCGTCGGCGTGGTGCAGGGCGGCTATATCGCCACGGATTCCGGCTGGCAGCCTGTGTTTTCCAAGGCGGACAGTGTCGGGCAGGCGTTTTTTTACAACCCTTTTTGGGCTGCGTACAAGGATGAGAGGAATCTTTCGGAAAAAGAATATGGCTATTGGACTACGGAGCCGTACTGCCTGTCAGGGGACAGCCGCACGGCAATTTCTTATTCCATCCCGCTCATTTTGGAGGACGCGACGGTGTATGGCGTATTGGGCGTGGAACTGTTGACGGATTATGTCAAATCCCTGCTGCCGGGCTCCGAGCTGTTGGAAGACAAGACGGGATCCTATCTTTTGGCGGTGGATTCCGGCGGTGATAAGCCCTTGGTTCCCGTGATTTGTTCCGGCGGCAGCGTGGGTCTGGAACAGGCGGAGGCGCTTGGCTTTGCCCTGTCTGAGGAGGGCGGCAGCGCGGCGGACGCGGGCGGAAGCTATCATGCGGCGGCAAAGAGGCTTGCCCTGTACAGCAGCCACGCGCCCTTTGACGCGGATAAATGGTATCTTTTGGGCATCAGCGAGAAGCGGAATCTGTTTGCTTTTTCCAGGCAGATACAGACGGTGTTTGCCCTGGCTCTGGCACTTGCCTTCGCCATCGGCCTGACGGGGGTTTTGTTTGCGAGCTACCGGCTGTCAAGGCCGATCAAACGGTTGTCCGAGGAAGTGGAAAAGGCGCAGAGCGACAATCGCCTGCCCGTATTGTCAAAAACGGGAATCCGTGAAATCGACCAGTTCACGGACTCCATCTCCAGATTGGGGCGCGAGGTGGTGGAGTCTTCCACGCGCCTGATCAGCATTATGGATATGGCCAGCGTGGAGCTTGCGGGCTATGAGATACGGGAGGAGTCTGCCAGCGTGTATGTGACGGACAATTACTTCCGCATGTTTGGCGACGGCGGCGTGGACGTGAGCCATCTGACGCTGGAGGCGTTTCGGAACCATCAGGAAAACCTGAACAAGTCCCTGGAGTACACGCGCACCGAGGATGGGAGCATTTTGTACAGCGTGCCGCAGTCCAACGGCAAAGTCCGTTATCTTCGCTTTGAACAGCAAAAGATGGATGGCCGCCAGATCGGGCTGGTTGAGGATGTCACGGTGTCCACGCTGGAGAAAAAACGCATTGAGCAGGAGCGGGACAGCGACGGCCTGACCAAGCTCTATGCGCGGAGAGGGTTTCGGAGGGAGGCTGACGCGCTTTTCCGCAAGCCGGATGTCTTAAAGCACGCAGCGTTGTTGATGATAGATTTGGACAATTTAAAGATTACCAACGACAGGTTCGGGCATGATGTGGGCGACAAGTACATTCAGGCCATGGGGAGGTGCCTTGTGGAGAGCACTCCGAAAAATACCATATGCGCCCGCATGTCGGGGGATGAATTTACGGCGTTGTTCTACGGATATGACAGCCGGGAGGAGGCCAGGGAGAAAGTTGACTTGCTCTATCAGGCCATCCATACTGTGGACTTTGTGCTGCCCAATGGCAATCACATGGGCATCAGCGCTTCCGGCGGCGTGGCGTGGTACCCGGAGGACAGCGGGCAGCTTTCGGAATTAATGAAATACGCGGACTTTGCCATGTATCAGGTGAAGCATTCCACAAAAGGGGGATACCGGGAATTTCAGGAGGGTCTTTTCAAAGAGCAGCAGCTGCAGAACCAGTGCAAGATGGAATTTCACCAGATTTTGGAAAACAGGGCCATCAACTATTTCTTCCAGCCTATTTTTGACAGCAGGACGGGGGCGATTTTTGCTTACGAAGCCCTGATGCGCGTGGATTTCCCGCTGTTAAGGTCGCCTGAGACGATGCTGCGCCTTGCGAAAGAGGAAGGGTGCATGCACGAGATGGAATATCTGACCATGTTCCGCTCCGCAGAGTGCTATGATGCCCTGCTGAAAAAAGGCTCCGTATCCCCGGATGCACTGTTGTTTGTCAACTCCATTTCCAGCGAGTGCATGACCATGGAGGAGGAGCGGAAATACCACGAGCATTTTGGGCATCTGCAAAACCGCATCGTCATGGAAATCACGGAAGTGGAGCATATGGACATGGATTTAATCCGCCGCAAGAGCCATGTGGAAGGATTCTCCGGCATGTTTGCGCTGGATGATTACGGCAGCGGTTACAACAGTGAAGTGCAGATGATGGAATTAAATCCGAAGTTCGTCAAGGTGGACATCTCCATTGTCCGGGATGTGGACAAAGATGGGAGCAAGCAGCAGATGATACAGGATATTGTGCGCTACGGGCACAGCAGGGGCATGATGATTCTGGTGGAGGGGCTGGAAACGTCGGACGAGCTGAGAAAGGTGCTGGAGATGGGCGTTGATTTGCTGCAGGGATATTATATGGCGATGCCCGGCGAGATGCCCCCCAAGATGAATCAGGACGCGCTTGCGATTATCCGGGAATACCAGGTACAAAAGTGAAGGGCGGGCTGCGTTAAACCCCGCTGCCCGGAATCCACCCCTGCAATACGTTTTCCATGGCATATGCCTTGGCTTCTTCCTCCGTGAGCCGGTGGGAAAAGTCAGCCCGGTTTGCAGCATATGCGCCGGGTCCATAGGAATCATATTCGGCATAATAAAAATGCCCGTGCGTCTTGTTCCAATCGTTCCATCCCAAGGGGTGGATATGTTCCCCCATCTCGCAGTGCAAAAAGACCGTCTTGGCAAATTCCCTCCATGGCCTGCCCAGATAAACGCTGGCAGGGGGGCAGTCGCTGATCAGCCGGCAGTCCCGAAAGACATATCCGTAGGGCAGCCCTTCAAAGGTGGAGGCAGCCGTGATGTAGCCGTAAATGGCCTCATCATCCGGGCTTTCCGGGGGCTTTCTGTCTCCGGGCTTCTGCGAAAAGATGGTGCAGCCCTCGTAATAGACGATGCCGCCGCCAAACAGAAAGTCCACATCGCCGCGCAGATAGCAGTTCTTGAAGCAATGCCGCCCCAGCACTCTGTGTGTGTGTTCCCCGGGACCCTTAAAGCCGCCGGGCTTTGCCTCCTGACGGGGCAGAGGGGCGGTAAAAACGGTATCCTGACTGGAAAGAAACGCGCAAGTGTCAAAATAATTCCGGTCCCCGTCCACATAGAGGGCGATTGCCTGTCCCACGGTGTGGCCGAAGCCCGCATCGTTTTGGACGGTCAGATGCCTTGCGGTGAAATCGTGGGTGTCGATTCTGAGGGAGGCCGTGCGGAAAGTGCCTCGGCTTGTGCCGTCCGGCAGGATTTCCTTCGCCCCCTGGCCATATGCAAGAATCGTTTTTTCGCGCCCTGCGCCCAAAAAAGTCACGTTGGGACGGTTCACCACCAATTTTTCCCGATAGATGCCTTCCCCGATATGGATGATCACCGACGGCAGGTCAGAATGCTCCTCCGGGAAATGCTTTGCCGGGGAGGGGAGTTCCCTGAGGGCGTCCCATTCCCCGGACGCGTCCCTCCCGCCGTCCACGGAGGCAAGCGCCTCTGCGATGGTGGCAAAATGCGGGTGCTGCCCCGGAATGTTGACGTAAATGTGGATTTCTTCTTTCGACATTGCGATATCCTCCTGCGTGGCCGCTGCTTTCCTCGTTATGGCGCCATCTCGACTTCGTATCGATGGTCTTTCTCGTCAAACATCGGCTCGCGCAAGCGTGGCCGCTGCTTTCCTCGTTATGGCGCCATCTCGACTTCGTATCGATGGTCTTTCTCGTCAAACATCGGCTCGCGCAAGCGCGACCGCTGCTTTCCTCGTTATGGTACCACATTTTTGGGATGTTTTCCAGATGTTTTGCATGACAATCCGGGTATTTTGTAGTAGAATGAATTTGGAGAATGACAATACTGAACTGATGGCGCAACTAGAAAAAGAAAGGGAAAATATTGGCGTGAGAATTTATTTGGACAATTGCAGCTATAATCGGCCTTATGACAATCAATCCCAAATGCGCATTCATTTGGAGACTCAGGCAAAGCTCCACATACAGGATATGATAAGACGAAAACAGATAGAGCTTGTAACTTCTTATGTTCTTGATTTTGAAAATAATTGCAATCGGTCAATGCAAAGGAAAATGGCAATTGAAAAGTTTATGAAAGATTATGCTGCATGGTATGTCAGCAACAAAAATGAACAAGATATTAAGAAATCTGCGGATTCCATAATGAAAACCGGCGTAAAAGAAAAAGATGCATACCATGTAGCCTGTGCAATGGTGGCAGAATGTGACTATTTTATCACTACTGATGACCGGCTTTTGAAATATCAGCCTGAAAAGATTCGGCTAGTAACGCCGGGGGAGTTTATTAGAAGAATGGAGGCAGACAGGTGATGGTAAATACAATTCAAATTTTAGATCAGGGGTTTGCATGTCTTGTGGAAAATATGGGTGTTATTGACGCAGAATATTTTATTTCTTTAATTAAAAGAGACGATTTCGATTATACAGTATGGCAAAGGGAATATTTCAATCAAATGAAATCGGGTGAGTTTGCAGAAAAAGCGTCTGCTTATGCAGACAGCAACCCATATATGGGCAAAGGGCAAATTATATAATATTGGAAAATGCAAAGTATCAGAATGGGCATCGAAAGCACATGTAAACAAGGAGGAGGCTAACCATGTTATTCCTGCAATACCCAAAATGTTCCACCTGCCAGAAAGCGAAAAAGTGGCTGGATGAACATCATATCATGTACACAGACCGCCATATCGTCGAGGAACATCCTTCCTATGATGAATTGAAGGAGTGGCACGGGAAAAGCGGCCTGCCGCTTAAGAAGTTTTTCAATACAAGCGGCCTGCTGTACAAAGATATGCAGTTGAAGGACAGGCTGCCCGCAATGGGGGAGGAGGAGCAGCTGCGTCTTCTTGCGACGAATGGGATGCTCGTAAAACGACCGATGATTGTAACTGATAATAGGGTGCTGGTGGGATTTCGGGAGGCGGAATGGGAGGAAATCCTTACATGATTGCAAAAACGAAAACGCGCCGCATTTTAAGGCTGCTTGCCGGGATTCTTTTGGCAATCTCCGTGGCGGTGATGTATAAAACCCACAGGGCAGTGCCTTTTATGATGGATGATTTGTGGTATTCCACGAAATTGTGTTCGGAGGAGCCGATTGCCAATCTGCGGGACATTGTGGAAAGCCAGGTATGGCATTATTTTAATTGGGGCGGAAGGAGCATGGCCCATGGCATTTTGCAGCTTACCCTGCTTGCGGGGGAGAAGGCTGCGGACATTTTGAATGTGGCCGTGACATTGCTTCTTGGGCTGGTCATCTGTCTGGCGGCAGGAGTGCTGGAAAGATGGGGCAGGCTCTTTGGGCTGTGGGCGGCAGTCAGCATGCTGGCGGGGCTGAACGCCAATTGGAAAATGAGCATGTTCTGGCAGGCGGGAGCCGCCAATTATCTGTATATCACGGTGTTCATCCTGCTGTTTTTGTGGTGCTATTTGAGGGAAATTGGGAAGGACGATGGGGTCTTTTTCAGGAGGCGGGGAGCGCGGGATATCCTAGTGGCGCACACCGGCGCCAATGCTGCGGCTGGGGCAGATGCAGGAGATGCCGCCGGCACGGTGCCCGGACTGCCCGGCATAACTTTCTGGATTGTCCCGCTGGGCATCCTGGCCGGGTGGAGCAATGAGAATATGGGGTCTGTGGTCTGGCTGGCAAGCCTTGCCGTAATCCTGATGGCGGCAAGGGAGCGCAGGCGCATAGCCGCGTGGATGATTCCGGGGAACATCGCCTGCCTGTTTGGGTGCATCATGATGGTTGCGGCTCCGGGGAATCAGGTGAGAGGCGCGCAGGCGCCGGAGAATCAGTACGGACTCTTGTGGAGGCTGTTCCTGCGGTGCTATGGGGAGAGCAAGGGAGCTTTGGAATATCTGTTTCCTACCGTGCTTCTCCTTGTGATGACGCTGACGGTCAGCAAGGGGGTTTTGAAACTTCCCATAGGAAAGAAAAATCTGCTATTGCTGCTCTGTGCGCTGCTGTCTTGGGGAGCCATGGTGCTGTCCCCCCACTATCCTGACAGGGCGGCTTTCGGCACCATGACATTGCTCATCTGCGCAATCCTGTCCCTGTGGCAGAAAATCATCAGGGAACGGGAAGCTTTGCTTTGGCCTGCTTTTGGCGCAGCCGCCCTGATTTGGCTGCGGGGAATGTTCTTTCTGGGCGAATTTCTGGCCATCTGTTGGGGCTGGATACGCTGATAGACTGCAGTGCGCAAAAACAGCCTGCCGCTGTGGCGCAAAAATAATGTCTTGGACTTGCAGTGTCAGGCCAGGGAAACTTTGGAAAGCTCCTCGGCCACGATTTGGAACAGCCGCTCGCCGTTTTCCTTGGAGTTGGCGGCCACCATGGGGGTGGGACTCTGCAAAAGCCCGCGCTCTATGGGGACGGGGGCATAATATCCCCCGGCTTCTTTCAAGATGGCAAGCGCGCCGCAGTAATCCCAGGGGAACAGCCGAAGCTCAAAGTAAAGTTCCGTGCTGCCGCGGGCCACGGTGCATAATTCCAACGCTGCGGAGCCGAGGCGGCGCATATCGTCACACTGCGCGTAAACCCTTTCCAGAATGCGGAAGCAGGGCGGCGCAAACTCTTTTTGGTAAATGCTGAAGGACGTGCAGAAATGCGCGTGGGAAAAATCCCGGTCAGAGACGCGGATGGGCCTGCCGTTTAAAAAGGCGCCCCGCCCTGCTTCCGCGCAATACATCTCTTGGGTAAAGGGGTTGTATACCACGCCCAGGACGGGTTCCCCATGATGCACCAGGCCAATGGAAATGGCGCTTAAGTTCAACTCCCGGATGAAATTGGAGGTTCCGTCAATGGGGTCTACAACCCACAGATATTCTTGGGTGTGCCGACAGCCGGCATCATCGCCGTGGTCGCTCTCCTCGCCGAGAAAGCGGCTGCCGGGAAGCAGCGCGGGAAGCCTTTCCTTTAAGTAATTTTCCACCTGCAAGTCGGCGGTGGTGACAAAGTTGGAATTGCCGCCCTTGGAATATACGGAAAGTTCCTGCCTGCCGCAGAGGCGGCTTGCCTCAAGGACGAGGCTTTTTACCTGTTCGAGCATAATGCGTCCTCCTCGTGGTGGTATTGCTGCGTTTATGATAGTTAAAGTGTATCACGTTTTTGGCTTTACATCAACAGGGAATCCCGGCTTCCGCTCCTGCCTGCAAAAAGTGAGTGGCGGGCGGAAAGCGGCGGCCATACGGGCGGAAAATGCGGGCAGGGGGGAAAGTCCATGGAAAGAACGTCTGTAAATAAAAGGCCGCCGGATGCCATGCCAAGGCCGGATGATATGGGGATGCGGGCAATGATCCTCAAGGCGGCAGCCCTGTCAAAGCTGGAGCTTTCCGGGGCGGAATGGGAGCAGGCAAAGCGGGATTTGCAGAATATGCTGGAATGTTCGGATAAGCTGCAGGAGCTTGACACGGAGGGCATAGAGCCCGCGTACCATGCGGTTCCCATGGGGAATGTGCTGCGCGAGGACAAGGTTGCGAATGGGGACGGCAGGGAACAATTGCTGCGGAATGCCCCGCAGAGCAGGGACAATCTGTTTGTGGTGCCGGAAACTTTTTAGGGCGCGCCTTTTGCGCGAATCGTTATTTGGACAGAATAGTATCGAAATAACGATTTCAAAAGAACGTGGGGAAATATGGGCATTTTAGATAACACGGCACTGGAGCTGTCCCGAAAAATCAGGCGGGGCGAAGTCAGGGTTTTGGATGCGCTGGAGGCGGTGTTTGCCGCCATCAGCGAAAAAGAAGGGCAGCTGCACTGCTTTATTACTTTGGAAAAGGAAAAGGCCATGGAAAGAGGGGCGCGGGTGCAGGCGCAGATTACTGCGGGCAGCCTGACGGGGCCTCTGGCCGGAGTGCCTTTTGCGGTCAAGGACAATCTGTGTACGCAGGGGGTGCGGACCACCTGCGCCTCCAAAATGCTTCGGGACTTTGTGCCGCCCTACAGCGCGGAGGCGGTGCTTTGCCTGGAGCGGGCGGGCGCAATTATCATCGGAAAAACGAACATGGATGAATTTGCCATGGGGGATACCACGCAGACCTCCTGTTATGGGGTTACGCGCAACCCCTGCAATACGGCCTACGCATCCGGCGGATCTTCCGGGGGTTCTGCTGCTGCGGTGGCGGCGGGGGAATGTTTCGCGGCACTCGGTTCCGACACGGGCGGCTCTGTCAGGCAGCCTGCGGCCTGCTGCGGCGTGGTGGGCATGAAGCCCACTTATGGGACGGTGTCCCGCTATGGGCTGGTGGCGTATGCTTCCTCGCTGGATCAGATTGGCCCCATCACCAGGGACGTTGCGGACTGCGCGGCGGTTTTGGAGGCAATCTCATCTTATGATGCAAAGGATTCCACGTCCATAAAAAGGACGGACACGGACTTTTCCGCCGCCCTGACGGGGGATGCGGACGGGATGAAGATTGGCATTGCGGGGGACTATTTGGGGGACGATCCGGATGCCGCAGTGCGGGAAGCGTTTTGGGAGGCGGTGAACGTTTTTCAAAACTGCGGCGCCGTTGTGGAAACATTTGATCTGGGGCTTTCGGAATACGTCCTTCCCGTTTACCAGGCCATCGCCTCCGCAGAGGCAAGCTCCAATCTGGCGCGCTTTGACGGCGTAAAATACGGCTATTGCGCCGGGGACGCGGAAGGGTTGGAGTCCCTCTATCGAAAGAGCCGTTCGGAAGGCTTTGGCGCGGAGGTGAAAAGGCGCATCATGCTTGGCACTTTTGCGTTAAGTTCCGATTATTATGACGTTTACTACAGGAGAGCCCTGCGCGTCCGCACGCTGCTAAAGCAGGCTTTTGACAGGGCGTTTGCGAAATATGACGTCATCCTCGGGCCGGCCGCGCCCGCCCCTGCCCAAAAGTTGGAGGAAATCCCTTCCGCGCCGCCGGGGATGTTTTTGGGTGACCGGTATGGCGTTCCCGCGAATCTGGCGGGGCTGCCCGCCATCAGCGTACCCTGCGGCCAAATCCTTACGGGCGGGAATCTGCTCCCCGCCGGCATTCAGCTTACGGGGGACTGTTTTCAGGAAAAGAAGCTGCTCCGGGCGGCGCATGCCTATGAAAAGGCGCGCGGCAGCCCGTGAAAATATGCGCTGCGAATATGTCAGAACCAGAAAGGAAGGATGCAATATGAGAAAATTTTTTTCGCTCCTATGTATGTGCGCAATGTCTGCCGCGCTGTCTGCGGGGTGCGGCACCGCGCCAAAAAGCACGCCGCCCTCTGCGGACATCAATATCATGGCGTTAAAAGGCCCAACCGCTATGGGGATGGTGCGCTTTATGGAGCAGGCGGACACCGGCGCACTGACCGATAACCGCTACCACTTTACCATTTCAGCCACCGTGGACGAGGTGGC
>QLIP01061683.1_pt1 | contig 13099 bp, 8 predicted proteins | sample 1769771 | NCBI WGS metagenome assembly QLIP01 (sample SAMN09428762, study PRJNA476227) | Gut metagenome, whole genome shotgun sequencing project. | isolation source: cecum | host: Rhizomys sinensis | place: China: Jinsha town of Minqing, Fujian Province | collected 2013-09-23
GATAGCCGCCCCTGCATTTAACAAAAATTGGGGAATGGAGTCTAACTTCACAACCACCTCTACATCTTCTGATCGAGGTTACGACCCTTCTCCTCATGCTCAAAGTTCGGCAAGAAAGCCTTCAACGCAGACACAACCTCCTCCTTCGTAAAATCTTCACGCGCAAAGATTGCGGTCAACTCCTCCAAGAAGGCATCTACCTCATCTTTTGATCGATGATGCGAACCTCTCACCACACCTAACGATTCAAAACGCTGCATATCAACGTCCTCGCCGGGCACGTAGAACTCCTCAAAATCCTTCTCGCCCGTTGTGTCGCTACGGAAATAAACCACAGGCCATTGGCGCGAATCTTCGGGCATCGACGCAGCCATGGCACGCGCCTCGTTGTCAGAGCCACACTCCACTGGCGTATAACCCATTCGCGCCAAGAAACGATCGGCAATTGTCGAAAAACGCATCATCTGCTCCTCGGCCAGCTTCGGAAAGAAAACCTCTCCGCCTCGTCCCAGCACGCAGGCCAACATACAGATTTGTCCACTCTCTTCAGGCGACACGAAATATCTAAGCACGTCGGCAGGAGCTACGATAGGCTGACGCTTCATAATACGCTCCATAAAACTGGCAGGTAAAGATCCGTTCGAGAATGCTACATTAGCAAATCGGGCTGTTGTTACCTTAAAGCGATCGGCATAAGCCATAATCAAATCCTCCATCACGCGCTTGCTGGCACCCATGACATTTACTGGATTGGCAGCCTTATCGGTCGAGACACAGAAGAAATGACGCGGCGGGGTCTCAGCCAACATATCGAGCAGACGCTTCGCCTTCACCACATTATTCTCTAACAACGCCTGCACTGAATTCCGGTCCTTCTCAGAGCGCACATGCTTATGGGCCGAAAAATTTGCAACTATGTCAAAACCGCCATTGGCGCGAAATACGCGACGGAAAATCTCACTGTCAAAATCAATCGGATATGTTATATAATCTTGTGGCATCTCGAATTCGATCGACGATCGCAAATCGCGCGTCAGTTCAGCCAACCCATTCTCGTTCAAATCCACAACCGTAAGCTGTTTCGGACCATAAGGAAGCAGAGCCTTAATAAACGAACTACCAATCGAGCCTGCGCCACCAATTACGAGCACGCGACTACCGGAGATTTCTCTACGCAATTCGGCTTCCGACGCCTTGGCATCAGGAAGAAACATAGAAGATGCCCGCCCGGTAACCTCCTCATTTATAAACCTATTTAGATTAAACATCTCTTTTTAATACCTTAATTTTGCATTAATCAAAAGCGGAAAACATCAACACTTCCGCTTCAAACTACAAAAATAAGTAAAATCTCTCGAATTTAGACTATGAAACTCCCCAAACTTCATTTATTTTTCGATTGCATTCTCACATTGAAACAATTTTCTAAAATTTTCTCTAAGAAAGCCACAACCGAGACTACCAGACCACTACTGTTTTATTCTTGAATTCTATTTTATTTGAATATCAGATTTATTGGGATATCAGACTCGTTATTTTTGCGGCAGAGGAAACCCACAGACCTCTTTTTTTACCCACAAAAAAGTCTCTATCTTGACTTTTCTTATCAATCGAGCGTAAAAAATCACGTTTTTGTATTAAATTTGCATCTCAATGGCATTGTGGCCGAAGAAGAGAATTATGGAGAATATTGAAGTTGTCTAAACTTCATTAGGTATCAATATTATTTAAATTAAGACACCATCACATTTTCCATATTTATAATTTTCCATATTTAGAAAATGATTGTATTAATCGGTATTTTCACTGTTCTCTTGTTGTGCTACGCAGTAGTGAAAGGGGATAAAAACAAAGTGGCGAAGGCTGTTGCCACATCGAGCGGTACAACACCGAGCGGAGCGGTGTCCACCAAGCCTTGTGCGCTGTCGCCTGCGTATGCCCGCAAGTGTATGTCGTTCCAAAAATCGGTGCTTGGTTTAATTTATAGGGTCGAAACGATGCCTAAGGTGATGGAGTGTATTAATGAGAATGAACAGTTGGCAGTATTTGATGGGACCTCCAACATCTGCACGAATCCTCGATTAGGAATGCTCATTGCCATGGACCTGATGAAGGCTTTCAATGAGTCGGGTCACATGCAGCGTCCAGTAAACGTTGCATCAATGGGTATGTCTTTGACGCTTGGAGCCTTGTTTGATTGTGACCTACCATCTTTGAAGAGCACTGAGGAGTGCCGCCTGTTTATGGATGATGTTTTGCCCCTCACTACGGATATTATGGATTCGGTAGCGGGCTTTGTGGTGAGCACACCGGAGACTCATGGCCAGTTCAATTTTGTAAATATTTGCAATGCTTTGGGAGAGGACGCCCTAAAACGTGATTTCTTATCTTTGGCACGCCGCACTGTGGAGCTGGCCGCTGAGGCGCGTACTTGCCAGTATCCAGAAAAAGAGAGAGAATACATTGAACTGATAAATGGCTTGAACAAGGAGTCCACCCCAGCAACAAAGACCGAAAGCAACAAACAGCCTCTGGGCGGCATCGACGAAGCCGCCATGGCGGCAACCATAACGGAGCTGGACGCCCTTGTTGGGTTGCCTGGCGTCAAAGCGGAGATTGTAAAACTGAGTAACTTCATCAAAATACAACATGCGCGCGAAAAGTCAGGCCTTAAGTGTTCTCCCATCTCTTACCATTGCGTTTTTACGGGCAATCCTGGCACGGGTAAGACCACCGTGGCCCGAATCATTGCCACGCTATATAAATCGCTTGGAATCCTATCCAAAGGACATCTGGTAGAAACAGACCGCTCGGGTCTTGTGGCAGAGTATGTAGGACAGACAGCCGTGAAGACAAACAAGATTATTGATTCGGCCCTTGACGGCGTTCTTTTTATCGATGAAGCGTATTCTCTGGTGCAGGGTGGCGACACCGACTACGGACGCGAAGCCATAGCCACACTGCTGAAACGCATGGAGGACAATCGCGACCGCCTCGTGGTCATTTTGGCAGGATACAAAGAGGAGATGAAGACATTTATCGATGCCAATCCAGGCCTTGAATCTCGTTTCAACCGCTATATCAACTTTGAGGACTACGATGTGGATGAACTCGTCGAAATATTCCGTCGCCAATTGTCGAAACACGAATACCGAGGCACCCCTGCTGCCATACAGCTTATTAGGACTCGCTTGGCAGAGGACGTGGCCAACAAGGACGAGAATTTTGGCAATGCCCGCCATGTGCGCAATCTCTTTGAGAAAACCCTCGAGAACCAAGCTATGCGTCTTGCTGCCGATACCGACGGACTCTCGCGCGAAGACTTGCAGGCCATCGAAGCTGAGGACATACCTGTATAATAAGAAATTTTAAACAACTTCTATGATTAATCCAATATACTCACCAGCAACAAACCGTTATGATAACGGCATGAAATATCGCCGATGCGGACGATCAGGCATTCTTCTTCCCGAAATATCGCTTGGACTATGGCATAATTTTGGAGACGTGGATCCGTTTGCCAATTCTCTACAAATGGCACACTTTGCATTCGATAACGGCATCACTCATTTTGACCTTGCCAACAACTACGGACCATCGTTCGGATCGGCCGAAGAAACATTTGGCAAAATCATGGAGAAATCATTCAGACCATATCGCGACGAGCTCATAATCTCAACCAAGGCCGGACACGATATGTGGCGTGGTCCATATGGAAGTTGGGGGTCGAGAAAGCATCTCATTGCCAGTCTGGACCAAAGCCTTAGCCGTATGAAGCTTGATTACGTCGACATATTCTACTCGCACCGTTACGACCCTGACACCCCTCTCGAAGAGACACTTCAGGCTCTTGTCGATATCTGCCGCCGCGGAAAAGCTCTCTATGTCGGCATCTCAAAATACCCGACCGACAAAGCTCTCGAAGCCTACAAATATCTTCGCGATCACGACACACCTTGTCTCCTTTACCAAGGACGCTACAACCTCTTGAGCCGCGAACCTGAAATGAACGGCATTCTTACAGATGCCCGCGACAATGGAGCCGGATTCATAGCTTTCTCCCCGTTGGCTCAAGGTCTGCTATCCGATCGTTACCTAAACGGCATTCCGGAAGATTCTCGCATTGCACGGGGCGGATTCCTCAAGAAGGAATCACTGACTCCTGAAACAGTATCTAAGATACAAAACCTCAACGCTATTGCACAGGAGCGTGGTCAGACCTTAGCTGAAATGGCGCTGGCATGGGTATTGAAAGATGACCTGATATCAAGCGTCATAATCGGGGCCAGTTCAACACAGCAGATAGCCACCAACCTCCGCGCCCTCCGCAACACCACCTTCTCCGCATCAGAGCTATCTGCAATCGATTCTATCTGCAATCGATTCTATCTGCAACCAGTAATTTGAAAGCAAAATATAAAAAATAGATACAATATTATTGATATTCAGATATTTTTTTGTATATTTGCGGTCAATGAAGTTATTTAAACAACTGCAATAGTAGTACAATATATTTTCCTATAATCTATATCTTTCATGAAAGCTTTTTCTTTAAACGTTTGTAGACTGCGCAGCGCAGCCCTGGCATCGGCTTTAGCCATAGCAGGCTTGGGGTTGTTAGGAGCACCCGAGGTTCGAGCGCAGGCCGTGATCTTTCCGCAAGAGGTACAGGCCGGACAAGCCAGTAGCCAAGTCAATGAAGGCGTATACTCGCTTTCTAACAATTTGCTTCAAGCCGATTTCAAACTCACCGACGGCAAACTTCTTTTTAACGGCTCGCCACAGTTAGGACTCAAACCCGGCTCGCCTCTCTTCTCCGTGACCCTTGGCGACGGAACATCTTTTACCTCATCAGAGATGAGCGTGAGCGACGTTCGTAATCAGGCTCTCAGCGCCAGCAACACTGCGGCACGAGGGTCGGAACGAATCGCCGGACAAGCAATCGAAGCTACCTTCGTTAAAGATGGGTTAACCATTCAATGGCGCGCGGTGCTACGCGACGGTTCGCACTATCTACGCACCGAATTAGCCATCTCAAGCCCGACGGCAATTGCCATGAGCCGTATAACCCCGATGACTTACAACATAGACACCGCAGTTGCTGGCGAGCTTCAAGTTGTGGGCAATACCCGCGGTGCAGTGCTGATGTCGGATAAAATATTTGCCGGTGTAGAGTCGCCGATGGGTGTAAACTCCATACAATCGTCAACGAACGTCGATACCGACTTCACACTGACCTCTTGGGTCGATGGCTCGTTCAACTGGACACCATCCGCAATACCTACCGGAATCACGGCACTCGGATTCGCTCCGAGCGAAATTGCAGCCACCGGTGGCTACGCAAAATTTGACTCAGCCGGAAACACAACAGTTCGATTCCAATATCAGAGCGGAAATCATCGTCTCAACATTGTGGGCGTCGATCTTGTGGACACAAACGGCAATGTAGTCACAAACGATTATCATATTGGCTTCACTGGCGGACAAGCATCGAACAACACATATTCACTTACCGTCCCCACAGCCGGCATCTACCTGATTCGATACTTTGTCGAGATTCGTACCGAGTCAGTCGCATCAAGCGGTGCAATAAGTTTCAGTACCACCGTTACCACCCCAACTGCGGCTGAAATTGCTGCCCTTGGCAACAGCGGCGACACTGCCATTCAAGGTGTTTGGGAACGCCCCACAACACTTAATCCCGGACGCACATGGAACATAAGTTCTGTAATCGGCCTGGTGGCGGCGGGTCAAGCGCGTCGTTCATTCCTCGCTTATAGCGAACGCGAACGTGCTGTGCCCTGGCGCAGTTTCTCGATCTACAATAGTTGGTATGAACGGATATCGACCGCAACAATGCCCAAAACTATGTTGGCAATATGACAATCGCACAATGCGTCGACGTTGCGAATCAATGGAAAACCAACCTATTCGATCGTCACAAGGCAAACATTCAATCTTTAGTATGGGATGATGGATGGGACAGCTATGGCACATGGACCTTTAATCCCAATTTCCCCAATGGCTTCACCGAAGTGGATGCCGTTGCCAAGAGCATGAACACAGGTATCGGTGCCTGGCTCGGCCCGGTGGGTGGCTATGGGCAATCGGGAACATATCGTCGCAACTATTGGACCGACAAAGGCGGCATGGTGCTCGGCAACCCTGCCTACTACGAAACATTCCTCAACTCATGCACCAACCTGATTCGCAACTACGACTTCCGCTTCTTCAAATTCGATGGAATCTCAGCTCAATTTACCTCTGTGGGTCCTGACAGCGGAAATGCTGGCATAGAGAATGCAGAGGGTATCATCCAGCTGGAACACGATGTTCGCCAAATCAAACCTGATATCTTCCTGAATACAACGGTCGGCACATGGGCCTCTCCGTTCTGGTTCAGATACACAGATGCCGTTTGGCGTCAGGAAGCTGACTGGGCTGCGGTTACAGCAAAGGGTCTGCAGGCTTCATGCAACGACCGCGAACGCTGGATCACATATCGCGACCGACTCGTATATCAAAACTTCGTGAGCCGTTCGCCTATATGCCCCATCAACACCTTAATGACCCACGGCTTTATTCTTACTCAATTTGGCGACGTTAGTCGCGACATGTCATATCGCAGCATTCTCAACGAACTTCGTTGTGCTTTTGCCTGCGGTTCTGGCATGGTGGAACTTTATGCCGACTATGCACTGCTTAACAAAACATATGCCGACGGCAATGGTGTTCCTGGTCAACTTTGGGGAGAAATTGCAAAAATGATACAATGGCACGAAGCCAATGCCGACGTCTTACCCGACATCCATTGGGTTGGCGGAAATCCCTACAACGAATCTACAGGTAACGGCGAAGTCTATGGTTGGGGTGCATGGAACGGCCGCCGTGCTGTTCTCACTCTGCGTAACCCCAATGGCGTGCAGACAGCATTCCGCGGAACATTGCGCCAGATGCTTGAGATTCCGGACTATGTTACAGAAGCATTAAAATTGCGTCGTCCATTCGAGGATCAGGCTGAACTCGCTGCACTTCCCACAGGCGAAGCCATCGGACTTGACACCGAAATCAATGTCATGATTCCTGCCAACGGCGTTTATATCTTCGAAGCCGAACACACAACCGAAAAACCGGCAACGCCTATTCCGAACCTCATTCCCATTACACCCGAAGAGCCTGCGGCATCATCGGCCTATCCCGTATCATTCCCCCTCGACCTTAGTCACGGTCGCACCGATCGCATTCTCGCATCGGTAAGCATGAACGCTACCGGTGAGACTGTAGCTACTGTCAACGTTGGCAACACCACCATGTATAAGTTTGCCAGCGACGTCGAAATCCCGGTAAAAGCCGGTCAGACTCTAAATCCCGCACTCTCATACAGCGGTTCATGGATGCACAACTACTGGTATATCGACTACGACCAGGATGGTCAGTTCAACACAACCCTCAATGCTAACGGCACAACAGGTGGTGAACTGGTGAGCTATTCATGTCTCGACAACAAAAACTCATTAGGAGCAACCGTTGATCCGGGCTCTCAATCAAGTGTGGCATATCCATTCACTGTGCCGGCAGACTTAGCTCCGGGCATATATCGCTGCCGCATGAAGATTGACTGGAACGACACAAACCCGGCAGCACGCCATGGTTTGGCATCGAACAACACAGTAAACAACGGCGGTTATGTAATCGACTTCCTGATTCATGTATACGCTGACAACGCTCAAGCCTCGGCCCAGCTTCCGGCAGGCCACTCTGCTCTAATCACAGCCAAGGGCGAACGCGTCACAGCCACACCAATCGATGTGAACAGAGGTTCTAAGTTTACCCTTGATCAACTCACTGCTGAGGGCGGATCAATCGACAAACTTATAGTTAGAATGGGCTACAACCTTGATAGCCCCGTCTATAAGATTAACGGCAATCCTCAATGGCGCGAATACGAAGTACCGCTACACGACAACGGCACTTACAACATCCCCGCCGATAAACTTGACCGCCCTATGCGATTCTTTGCCACAATCTCAGGCTCAAGCGACGTAATTGAGATTGCAACCCCCGCAACAACAGAAACATTCTTCAATATGCAGGGCATTCGGGTTGAGACGCCATTGCGTCCAGGCATCTATTTCACATCGAAAGGAAGAAAGATTGTGATTCGTTAACCTTTTTTACAGTTTAAACGTTTATAAATCAAACAAGAGGCGGTTTCTTTGAACTGCCTCTTTTTTGCTTTGCAAAATTAAAAAATGATAAAATTGCGTAATATGTCGCAATTTTTGACTACTTTTGCAAAACGTTGACCTGTCTTTGAAATGAAAAACGCACATATGAATTAAAAACCCAAACTATGTCCGATAATAACATAAAAAATTCCGCACAAGACGACCGCCTGATAGAACTCGGCACAGCTCCGATATGGCGCATTTTGCTGAAATACTCCCTTCCGGCTGTAATCGGTACCGTCGTAACGGCCGTATACAACATCATCGACTCTATAGTGATAGGTCAGGCCATCAAAGATCCCAACGTTGTGAGCGGTATTGCCGTTACATTCCCGGTTATGAATATTATCACAGCCTTCGGTATGCTGATTGGTGCGGGTGCCGCTACTCGAGTATCAATCGTATTGGGACAGAACGACAAACGTTCGGCCGAAGTCATTCTGGGCAACTGTGTGCAGTTAACCTTTATTATCGGTGCCCTATACTGCCTTGTATTCGGAATCTATATCGATCCGATTCTGAAAATGTTTGGAGCTTCCGAAAATACGTTGCCCTATGCCAAAGAATTTATGATATGGGTACTGCCAGGATGCGTCATGACTAACCTCACCTTCAGCTATAACAACGTGATGCGAGCCTCAGGATATCCGGGCAAAGCCATGTATACCAATATGATTGGAGCAGTGATGAATGCCATTCTCGCACCTATCTTTCTCTTCTGCTTCCATTGGGGCATTCGCGGTGCAGCAATCGCCACCGACATCTCGATGTTCGTGACTGCCATTTTCGTTATGGCTCACTTCTTCAATCCCAAAAACAACCTTCACTTCAAACGTGGCACATTCGGTTTTCAGTGGAACGAGATTAAAAAAGTGCTCTATATTGGTATGGCTCCGTTCTTGATCAACGTATGCGGCTCACTTATCAATGCCATTATCAACAACTCTCTTCTCAAATATGGAGGCGACAACGCAGTGGCAGCCGTGGTGGTATTCAACCGCTTTGTTACTATTTTCATCTTCGTCATCATCGGTATTTGTCAGGGAATGCAGCCAATTGTGGGATATAACTTCGGTTCAAAACGATTCAACCGACTTTTCCAGACCTTTTGGTTGGCGGCCGGCTCTGCAGTTGTCATTACATGTATCGGTAGTGTAATCGGACACCTTACGCCGCGCGCCATTGCCTCAATGTTTATGCAAGATGAGAATCAGATAAACTGTGCAGTTAACTGCCTTAAACTCACCACACTCTCCTTCTGGATGGTAGGTTTCCAAATTGTGGTTACAAACTTCTTCCAAGCATTGGGAATGGCAGGCAAAGCAATCTTCCTTTCGCTTACACGCCAAATAATCTTCATGCTTCCATTGCTCGCCGTTCTACCCTCATTTCTGAACCTCGATGGGGTGTGGCTTTCGTTCCCGATTAGCGACACACTCTCAACTATCGTTGCCCTTCTTATGTTCTTCTACGAAGCGCGCATAATTAAACGTAAATACAATTCAATGACCACTAAGCCTAATGCTTAAAAGGTCAAATGAAGAAGTTGTTTAAACTTATTTTTTATTAACATTTGCGAGAGGTTTTTGAGCTGATATTTTTACTCGAAGAGGAAGCAACCTTGCGGTTGGTTCCGATGAGAGGGAAAAAAGCAGCCAAAAAGATCCGCAAAGATTAATAAAAGAATACAATTCAACTTCATTTTAAGATTCGTAAATAAGTTTAAACAACTTCGAAGAGTATAAAAAATCATTACAACTATGGCAAAGCAAGAATATATCGACAAGAATCGCCTCTGGCTCAAGAATAAGTCTACCGAACCAGGAGTCAAACCCCTTGACAAGGGAATTTTTTACAAGGTGCTAAAAAATGGTAATCAGAAATTACCATCACCCAACCGTGGCAGCGTCATAACAGCCCATTATGTTGGTAAAACCATCAACGGTAAAACCTTCGACTCGAGTCGCGGTGGAGTAGCCCCAGCATTCAGACTTCGCGACCTAATTCCTGGATGGGTTATTGCGCTCCAGCAGATGCACCCCGGCGACAAATGGGAGATCTACATCCCTGCCGAACAGGCCTATGGACGTCTTAACCAGCCAGGCATTCCTGGTGGCTCAACTCTGATATTTGAAATCGAATTGATTGGCGTGGCATAATCAAATTTTAAAAGGAAGTTATTTTAACGATATACTTTAAATGGAGCGAACTCACTGAGTTGCTCCATTTTTTTACAACTTATTCATTTTTGTCATTTATATATGTAAAATTCTTTAATAAAATTTGCACTATAGAGAGTAAATGTGTTAAATTTGTAAATGCAAGGCCAAACGACTTTACTAATAATAAAGAAGATAATGACAACATTTAATACATTCGGAAGGTATCCCGTAGGAGAATCATCGTTTACAGAAATTCGTCAATTGCGACAAGTATATGTAGATAAGACGGAACTCTTGTATCGAATGACCCATGACCAAAAGTATTACTTTCTAAGTCGTCCACGACGATTCGGAAAGAGTTTGATGTTGTCGACACTCGAAGCCTATTTTCAAGGTCGGAAGGAATTATTTGAAGGTCTGGCGATATCGAATTTAGAAACAGAATGGCGCCAACACCCAGTACTTCACCTCTCTATGGGAGGTGAGGACTTTAGTGATGTAAGTATATTGAGATCTCATTTAAACTTTCTGGTTCATAAATACGAACGACAGTTGAAGGTGGAAGCATTCGGCGAAACACCGTCGGCAAGATTTAACTCGATTATTCAGTCTGCTTTTGAGAAGTATGGGGAGCGCGTTGTTATCCTTATAGACGAGTATGACAAACCGATGCTTGACACACGCCATCGAGACGATGATTTGCATTCCGATGTCAAGAATCTGCTTCGCGGTTTTTATGGAGTCATAAAAGAGAGTGCACAATTCATACGCTTTGTAATGATCACCGGTGTGACCAAGTTCAGTCATGTCAATATCTTTTCAGGCTTGAATAATCTGAATGATATATCTTTAGAGCCTGAATATAATGCTCTTTGTGGAATCAGTGAAACTGAAATGGCAGAATATTTCAGCGAGGATATGAAGGTGTTTGCTAAGAAGAACGGCATGTCGCAAGATGAGGTTGCTAAAGAATTTAAGCTTCATTATGATGGTTATCGTTTTGCCTCAGAAGGAGAGAATATCTATAATCCTTTCAGCACAATCTTAGCGTTCAGCAAGATGAGGTTCGGCGACTATTGGTTTGCGAGTGGCACGTCGAAATATCTTGTTGAGGATCTGAAGCGTAGAAATTATCAATTCGACAAAATTGGAGAACTGAGGGTCAGCGCTAATCAATTGCTGTTGGAACCAAGTGTTACTAGCAATCCTACAGCGTTGTTATATCAGTCTGGATACCTCACAATCAAGGATTATAAATCGGGCAACTACATTCTTGGATTCCCTAATAAAGAGGTACAATCAGGATTTTATACTGAATTGGTCCAGTTGCTTGTTCCAGTCAGCGACACGGAGTTTAGTGCACAATTACTTGCTAGTTATGCTGAAGAGGGAGATGTTGAAGCTATGATGAATATGCTCCAGTTGGGTCTGAGTGAGTTTAACAACATGGAGATGAAGAAGATTGAGCTCGAATACCATCTCAAGGTTATACTGAAATCGTTGCTGATGGCAGCCGGATTAAAGTTGGAGGGAGAAGTTCAAACGCCCGCGGGACGCATCGATATGGTGATGAAGAACAAAGAGTATATCTATCTGTTCGAATTCAAAATCAACTCGACCGCCAAGAAAGCTTTGGCTCAAATTGATGAGAACGATTATCCGTTTCATTATCATGGCGACTCACGAAAAATCATCAAGATAGGCACCAGCTACTCAACTCGCTATCGTCGTCTAACGGGCTGGATCGTCGCCACCGATACTCATTAAATAGCTTAGAGTTCGGGAACCTTATGCTAAGACAAAATATAAAAAACATAGATAAACAAATGACAACATTACATACATTCGGAAGATATCCAGTTGGAGAGTCATCGTTTACGGAGATTCGTCAGTTGCGACAAATATATGTAGATAAGACGGAACTTCTGTATCGACTGACCCACGAGCAAAAGTATTACTTTCTGAGTCGTCCGCGTCGATTCGGAAAGAGTTTGATGTTGTCTACACTCGAAGCCTATTTTCTGGGTCGAAAAGAGCTGTTCGAGGGTCTAGCGATATCAAATTTAGAAACAACGTGGCGTCAACATCCCGTCATTCATTTAACTATGGGAGGAAAGGACTATAGTTCAATCGATACTCTTCATACTCATTTAAATAAATTGTTAAAGGAAAATGAAGAGTTGTTTGAAATTGAGCCAGGTGAGGGATATGCTGATGACCGTTTTTATACACTAATTCGTAAAGCGGCACAGAAATATAGTGAAAAGGTAGTTATTTTAGTCGATGAGTACGACAAGCCCATGCTTGATACACGCCATCGAGACGATGAATTGCATTCCGATGTCAAGAATTTGCTTCGCGGTTTTTATGGAGTTATCAAAGAATGTGGCGATTATATTCGGTTTGTAATGATCACCGGTGTGACCAAGTTCAGTCATGTCAATATCTTTTCAGGATTGAATAATCTGAAAGATATATCCCTGCTTCCTGCTTACAATGCTCTTTGTGGAATCAGCGAAACGGAGATGACCGAGTATTTCAGTGAGGATATGAAGGTGTTTGCTGAAAAGAACGGAATGACGCTAGATGAAGCTTCCAATGAATTTAAACTTCATTACGATGGTTATCGTTTTGCCTCTGAGGGTGAGAATATTTATAATCCTTTTAGTACGATTTTGGCGTTCAGCAATATGGAATTCGGCGACTATT
>QLIP01049597.1_pt1 | contig 13042 bp, 11 predicted proteins | sample 1769771 | NCBI WGS metagenome assembly QLIP01 (sample SAMN09428762, study PRJNA476227) | Gut metagenome, whole genome shotgun sequencing project. | isolation source: cecum | host: Rhizomys sinensis | place: China: Jinsha town of Minqing, Fujian Province | collected 2013-09-23
TCATCCCCGGTTGGGAGGCAATTTTTTTAATTTGATGAAAATTTTATAGAGAAATGTCAATATATCTTTATTTTTTTAGTTAACTTTGTGGTTGATTTACGAAAAAATGTTGCGCTCATGAAATTATTGTATGGGTAGCTGATTAATTATTATAGATTTAATTGCTTTTATTGGAATGAACAATGACCAGGTAACAGTGATGTTCGCCACAGAAGAGCATACAAAGTATGCCGATCTGATTGTGAACCTCATTTATGAGTCAGCCCTTCAACGAGGCACGGGAATTGCCCGTCGTTCGCCGGATTATATCGTGGATAAGATCCGAGGGGAGAAGGCTGTGGTGGCTCTTGCCGGCGACCGTTTGATTGGCTTCAGCTATATCGAAAGCTGGGGTCACGGTGACTATGTAGCTACATCGGGTCTTATCGTCGACCCGGAATTCCGCAAGTTAGGGCTTGCGGCGCGTATCAAGAACAAAACCTTTGAGCTTGCACGACGACGATTCCCCTATGCTAAGATTTTTTCAATCACGACATCGCTCCCTGTTATGAAGTTGAATGCTCGCTTGGGTTATGTTCCGGTTACGTTTTCGGAACTGACTCAGGACGAAGAGTTTTGGAAGGGTTGTGAAGGCTGTAAGAATTACGATATTCTTCTGCGAAACGACCGCCGCATGTGTTTGTGCTATGGTATGCTGTATGATCCGAAGGCACAGCTTAAGAAGCAGCGATGGGTAACGCCCTATATGACATGGGTTGGAAATAAAATGCGAAAGTTATTGCATCTTAAGTGATTTAATAAAGGAAGTTGTTTAAACTTATGATGTTGTTTAAACTAATTTACGAATCTTAGAAGTTTAATCATCTTCAAAATCAAAACAAATAGATTAAAAAAATATTATGGAAAAGAAGAAAGTTCTACTCGCCTTCAGTGGCGGTCTTGATACGTCGTTTGCTGTGAAGTATTTATCTGAGGATCTTGGTTACGAGGTTCACACAGCGTTGGCAAATACTGGTGGTTTTACAGATGAGGAGTTGGCTCGCATCGAGGAGCGTGCTCTGCAGTTGGGCTCAGCGTCGCATGCGTCGCTCGATATTACCGAGGATTATTATAATCGCAGCATCCGCTATATGATTGCGGGCAATGTGTTGCGTAACGGTACATATCCTATCTCTGTTTCATCAGAGCGTATCTTCCAGGCTATCGCTATCATTGAGTACGCAAAGAAGATTGGTGCCGATGCCGTTGCACACGGTTCGACAGGTGCGGGCAACGATCAGGTTCGCTTCGACCTTACATTCCAAATCTTGGCCCCTGAGATTGAAATTATTACCCCGACTCGCGATATGACTTTGACTCGTGAGTATGAGATTGAGTATCTGCGTCAACATGGCTTTGTGGCCGATTTCAAGAAGATGGAGTATTCTATCAATAAGGGTCTTTGGGGCACAAGCATTGGTGGCAAGGAGACGCTTAAGAGCGAGCAGACATTGCCCGAACACGCATATCCGTCGCAGGTTACTGCCGAGGGTACTGAGACATTGAAGTTGACTTTCGAAAAGGGTGAATTGACAGCGGTTAACGGCCAGGAGTATGCAAACCGTATCGATGCTATCCGTGCCGTAGAAGCGGCTGGAGCGAAGTTTGGAATCGGTCGTGATATGCATATCGGCGACACTATCATCGGCATCAAGGGTCGTGTAGGCTTTGAGGCGGCTGGCCCGATTTTGATTATAGCGGCTCATAAGATGCTTGAGAAGCACACCTTGACTAAATGGCAGCAGTATTGGAAAGATCAGATTGGAACATGGTATGGAATGTTCCTGCATGAGTCGCAGTATCTTGAGCCGGTGATGCGCGATATGGAGCGCTTCCTTGAGAGTAGCCAGGAGAATGTGACCGGTACGGTAGAGGTTACATTGCGTCCTTATTCATATACGCTGGTGGGTGTGGATTCACCCTTCGATTTGATGAAGACCGATTTCGGCGAGTATGGCGAGGTTAACAAGGCATGGAGTGCCGACGACGTTAAGGGTTTCACCAAGATCTTGGGAAATCAGATGAAGATCTATCATAACGTGCAGAAGCGTAACGAGAAAGCATGATAAAAGTTGGAATTATAGGGGGCGCCGGCTATACAGCCGGCGAGCTCCTTCGTATACTTCTGAATCATCCGGAGGTTGAATTGACATGGGTTCATTCCACCAGCAATGCCGGTGTGCCGCTGAGTGTGGTTCATGAAGGCTTGATTGGCGAGACTGAATTGACTTTTGACGAGTCGTACGATCTGACCGGGGTCGATGTGGTGTTTTTATGCTCGGGTCATGGAGCCAGTACGCGTTTTTGGCAGGAGAATGAGTTGCCGTCAAAGCTGCGTGTAATTGATTTGGCTCAGGATTTTCGTGATGAGTCGGCTGGATATGTTTACGGCTTGCCCGAACAGCAGCGAGAGGCCATTGTCGGTGCGCGTCTCATAGCCAATCCTGGATGTTTTGCAACAGCCATTCAGTTGGCTCTGCTGCCGTTGGCTTCGGCGGGCGAGCTGAAAGGCGAGGTTGTAATCAATGGCATTACAGGTTCGACCGGTGCGGGTGTCAAGCCCGGTTCGACAACCCATTTTAGTTGGCGTGTCGACAATATGTCGGTCTATAAAGCCTTTACTCATCAGCATCTCACAGAGATTGGTATGACATTGGGAAAGATGCAACCGATGTCGGACGTAAGACTGACCTTCATTCCGATGCGAGGAAATTTTGCACGCGGCATCTTCCTGACTGTAGTTGCCGACACAAACCGCACTCAAACGGAGGCTTTGGCGTTGTATAAGAGCTATTATGCAGGTGCTCGTTTCACGCATGTAAGCGACAGAGCTATCGATTTGAAGCAGGTGGTGAATACGAACAAGGCCGTGATTGGAGTTGAGGTTCAGGATGGCAAGATATTGATTACGGCAGCTATCGACAATCTGTTGAAGGGAGCGTCGGGACAGGCTGTACAGAATATGAATCTAATCTTCGGTTTGCCCGAAGATATGGGTTTGCGTCTCAAACCAAGTGGATTTTAAGTTATGAAACTATTTGATGTATATTCATTATATGATATAGAGCCGGTTCGAGGTGAGGGAAATTATGTTTTCACGGCCGATGGCGAGCGTTATCTGGATCTATATGGCGGTCATGCCGTTATTTCGATTGGGCATGCACATCCGCATTATGTGAAGTCAATCTCTGATCAGGTTGCGCAACTTGGATTTTATAGCAATTCAGTACAGAATTCGCTTCAGCAACGCATGGCCGATCTGCTTGGCGAACTGAGTGGTTATGACGATTACCAGCTTTTCTTGGTGAATTCGGGCGCAGAGGCGAATGAGAATGCCATGAAATTGGCATCGTTCGTTACAGGGCGCGAGAAGATATTGGCGTTTGATAAAGCGTTTCATGGTCGCACGTCGGCGGCTGTGGCGGCAACCGATAACCCGAAGATTCAAGCCCCGTTGAATCGCACCGAGAAGATTGACTTTTCGCCGCTGAACGACATTGAGGCTGCAAAGGTAAAGCTTGCCACGGGCGAGTATGCCGCAGTTATCGTTGAGGGTATTCAGGGTGTGGCAGGAATTCGCATGGTTGAGGATGAATTCCTTCAGCAGTTGCGAGAACTGACTGAGGCTACGGGTACGCTGCTGATTCTCGATGAGATTCAGAGCGGATACGGCCGCAGTGGCCGTTTCTTTGCCCATCAGCACGCGGGTATTCGTCCCGATATCATTACGGCGGCAAAGGGGATTGCCAATGGCTTCCCGATGGGTGCGCTGCTGATTGCTCCCCATATTAAACCGGAGAAGGGGATGCTGGGCACAACTTTCGGAGGTAGTCACCTGGCTTGTGCGGCGGCGATTGCTGTGCTTGAGGTGATGCGCCAGGAAAATTTGGTTGAGAATGCAGCCGAGGTGGGTGAGTATCTCATCGAGGAGTTGGGTAAAATGCCGGAGCTGAAGGAGGTGCGTGGACGCGGACTGATGATTGGCGTCGAAATCGAGGGTTCGGCATCCGAGCTTAGAAAGCGCTTGCTCTTCGACCATCATATCTTTACGGGAGGCGCCGGAGCCACTACCGTTCGACTTCTTTCGCCCTTGACAATCACCAAGGCGGAGGCCGATCACTTCCTCGCCGAATTTAAAAAATTATTAGCTTCTAACTAATAGAAAGATGAAGAAATTTACAGATGTAACCGATATAGGACCTCTTGATTTGGCCGTGAAAGAGGCGTTGGAGATTAAGCGCGACCGTTTTGCATTCAGTGAATTGGGTCGGAACAAGACCTTGATGATGATCTTTTTCAATTCCAGTTTGCGTACACGCCTCAGCACACAGAAGGCTGCAATGAATTTGGGCATGAATGTAATTGTGCTCGATGTGAATCAAGGCGCATGGAAGTTGGAGACCGAGCATGGCGTGATAATGGATGGCGACAAGGCCGAGCACCTGTTGGAGGCAATTCCGGTGATGGGAAGCTATTGCGACATTATTGGAGTGCGTTCGTTTGCCGGATTGAAGGATAAGGCAGAAGATTATGAAGAACGCGTCATCGAGCAGTTTATTCGCTACTCGGGTCGACCGGTATTCAGCATGGAGGCTGCAACGCGTCATCCGCTTCAGAGCTTTGCCGATCTGATTACAATCGAAGAGTTTAAGGAGGTGGAGCGTCCGAAGGTGGTGCTGACATGGGCACCGCATCCGAAGGCATTGCCGCAGGCTGTGCCCAACTCTTTTGCGGAGTGGATGAATGCCACGGATTATGACTTCGTGATTACGCACCCCGAGGGATATGAACTGGCCCCCGAATTCGTGGGTAATGCGCGTGTGGAATACGACCAGCGTAAGGCGTTCGAAGGCGCGGATTTTATTTATGCCAAGAACTGGAGTGCTTATGCAGATCCGAACTATGGTAAGGTGTTGCATGCCGACCGCGATTGGATGGTGGATGCCGAAAAGATGGCGCTTACCAACAATGCGCGTTTCATGCACTGTCTGCCGGTGCGACGTAATATGATAGTGAGCGACGAGGTGATTGAATCGCCGCGAAGCATCGTTATCCCTGAGGCCGCCAACCGTGAGATATCGGCTCAAACCGTATTGAAACGCATGCTGGAAGCCTTGTAATAAAGAAGTTTAAGTAACTTCAATAACTTCATAGAAGGAAATTCAGAAAGAAGCATTATGGATAGACTCAAGATATTTAAGATAGGTGGTAATGTCGTAGACAATCCGGAGGCATTAAGCGCGTTTCTCGATGATTTTGTGCGTGTGTCGGGGCGAAAGATTCTGGTGCATGGCGGTGGAAAAGAGGCAACGCGTCTTAGCAAAGCGCTCGGAATTGAGACAACGATGATCGAGGGGCGTCGCGTAACCGATCGCGAGACTCTCGATGTCGTAACTATGGTCTATGCCGGACTAATCAACAAGCGCATAGTGTCCGGGCTTCAAGCGCGTGCCTGCGATGCCATCGGACTCACCGGTGCCGACGGTGATGCCATCAAGGCTGTGCGACGTCCGGCAAAGCCTATCGACTATGGATATGTTGGAGATATCACGTCGGAATCGGTTAATGCCAGATTCATCGATGGGCTGTTGAAACAGGATATGGTGCCGGTGTTTTGTGCCATCACGCACGATGGCGACGGTACGTTGTTGAACTGCAATGCCGATACTATTGCTTCGGCAGTGGCCGTAGGGATGTCTGACCTCTATGACGTGCTTTTGACCTACTGTTTTGAACTGCCGGGGGTGATGCGCGATATCAATGACCCCGACAGTGTGATAGAACTGATTACGGCCGAGGATTTCGATGCGCTCAAGGCATCGGGTGTAATCAATGCCGGAATGGTGCCCAAGATTACCAATGCGCTTAGATCTGTGCGCGAGGGTGTGAAGGAGGTCTGTATCAAGAACAGTCGGGATATTTTGTTTCCCGCCGGAACCACAATCAAGTGATGAAGAAAATTGCGCAGGAATCGATTGATTTGTTACAACAGATGATAGCCATTCCGTCGGTGTCGCGATCGGAAGGTGAAGTGGCTGATATGCTCGAAGGTTGGATTCGGAAACATATCGGCATTGCACCCATACGCGTTGGTAATAATCTGGTTGTAAAGGGAGAAACATTCGACGATGCGAAACCGATATTGTTGCTCAATAGTCATATCGACACTGTGCGAGCGGCTTCGGGCTATACCCGCAATCCGCATGATCCGCAAATTGAGGATGGTGTGCTGTATGGATTAGGTAGCAACGATGCCGGCGCATCGGTGGTGTCGCTGATAGCGGCATTCCGAATACTTGATACTGAGGAATTGCCAGTGAATCTGTTGTTGGCAATCTCGGCCGAAGAGGAGGTGAGCGGAGAGGGTGGCATGCGAATGCTTTTGCCGCAATTGCGTCAGCTTGGACTCTATCCGGCCATGGGCATTGTAGGCGAACCGACCGGGATGCATCCCGCCGTGGCTGAGCGCGGATTGATGGTGCTCGATGGCCAAACGCAAGGGGTATCGGGACACGCCGCCCGAAATGAGGGGGTGAACGCACTCTATCTTGCGCTCGACGATATTGACCGCTTGCGTCGGTTTGAGTTCGAGCGTGAGTCGCAGATGTTAGGTCCGATCAAGGTGACTGTAACGCAGATAGAGGCCGGTCGTCAGCATAATGTTGTGCCCGATATGTGCAAATGGGTAGTGGATGTGCGCACCACCGATGCCTATAGCAATGAGGAAACGGCGGCAATTCTACAACAGGCCGTGAGCGAGGCTACGACATTGACGCCGCGATCCACACGCATTCGCGCTTCGGTAATCGACGAGAGTCATCCGCTGGTGCGTTCGGCTGTAGCGGCAGGGCGCAAATGCTATGTGTCGCCCACCACCTCCGACATGGCATTGATGTGGGACTTCCCGACTCTGAAGCTTGGACCCGGCGAATCGGCACGTTCGCACACTGCAAACGAATATGTAAAACTATCGGAGATAGAGGAGGGTATCTCGCTCTATTGTCAAATTATAAGAGATATAAAACTATGAAACTTTGGAGCAAGGATTTTGAACCCGACGAGATGATTGAACGCTTCACAGTCGGCAACGACCGTGAGTTGGATCTGCGCATGGCGCGCTATGACGTTGAGGGTTCGATGGCTCATATAAAAATGCTTCAGAGCATCGGATTGCTCGAGGCCGACGAACTTGAAGTATTGCTCGAGGCATTGGGCGATATTTTGAAACAGATTGAAGCCGGTGAATTTACAATCGAACCTGGGGTGGAGGATGTCCACTCGCAAGTGGAATTTCTGCTCACCGCACGCTTGGGCGACCTGGGTAAGAAGATTCATTCCGGACGTTCGCGCAACGATCAGGTATTGGTCGACCTAAAGCTCTTTATGCGCGACGAACTGAAGCGCATCTCGGCGGCGGTGGTGCATCTGTTCGACCGTTTGCTGGAGCTCAGCGATAAATATCGAAATCATCTTATGCCGGGATACACGCATTTGCAGGTAGCAATGCCCAGCTCATTCGGACTCTGGTTTGGCGCTTATGCCGAATCGCTGGCCGATGATATGCGCATGGTGCGTGCGGCCTACGATATTGCAAACCAGAACCCACTCGGTTCGGCGGCGGGATATGGTTCGTCGTTCCCGTTAAATCGTCGCATGACAACCGAATTGCTCGGATTCGGCAATCTGCACTATAATGTGGTAGCGGCACAGATGAGCCGTGGCAAGACAGAACGTGCGGTGGCGATGGCAATTTCGGCAGTGGCGTCGACGTTGGGTCACTTGGCTATGGATGTCTGTATGTGGATGTGTCAGAACTTTGGGTTTGTAAGTTTCCCCGACAACCTCACAACAGGTTCGTCGATCATGCCGCATAAAAAGAACCCCGACGTATTTGAGATAATGCGAGGCAAGTGCAATCGACTGCAATCAATCCAGAACGAGATAGCGTTGCTGACAGCAAACCTGCCTTTGGGCTATAACCGCGATTTGCAGTTGTTGAAAGATATCACCTTCCCGGCAACAACCGAGTTGGTGGAGTGTTTGGAGATGGCAGACTTCATGTTGCAGCACATTCGCATCAAGGAGAATATCCTTGAGGATTCAAAATACGACTATCTCTTTACGGTTGAGGATGTGAACCGCATGGTGTTGGATGGTGTGCCATTCCGCGATGCCTACAAGGCAGTTGGCATGCAGGTGCAGCGCGGCGAATATAAGCCTACGCGAAGTGTAAGCCACACTCACGAAGGCAGCATCGGCAACCTCTGCCTCGCAGAGATCGCCGATAAGATGCATAGCCTGGCGCTGTAGTGTAGACATTGGACAGTAAAATAGGCGTTCCGCCTCTCACAGAACTCAAAGCGTGTCTGTGAGAGGCGGAACCGTCTTGTTTGTCATTGCCATCCGCGTTGGGAGGGCATATGCATCATTGCTGTTTGGTGTAGAAGTTGATGAGACGTTCAAGAGCCGATTGGCAGGCAGGACAGAAGGCTGGCGTGTCATTGTCGCGCATACGGCAGTGGTCGGCGGGGCGATAGATGCCGTGGAAGCTATAACCACCACCTTCGTAAGCTCCTATCGGGTATTTCTCAGCGTCAGCGACAGGGGTCGGTACAGGGGTGCTCTGTGGTATCTGTGATTTCCATTTCGAACCAAAATCTACCATCGTTGTGATGTTCGGCTCCCATGGCTCAATGTCGAGAGGGTAGGTGTCGGTCATTACATCTTTTTCATAGAAATACTCGTCGGCAAGACCTCCGAAGCTGTGTCCGAATTCATGTACCACTACGGGGCGGAAGTTGGCATGGCGAGCCGTGGTGAGTGTGTAGGAGTTATAGATGCCGCCACCACCATAAACGTCTGTGTTGGCAAGAATGATGATGTGCTCGAAGGGAATGCCCGAGAGCTGGTCGAAGATTTTGAAGACGTTGCTCGTGGTGAGATAACGGGCAGAGTAGAATGTGTCGAAGTTCGAGCCCATAGCCGTTTCTCGCCACTCTTTTTTACGTGGCACAGCCACGCCCGAATCTGTAGAGGGCGACATGACAGCGATGAAGTTGAAGTCGTTCTTGCGGTGCTTGAACGGTTCGTGCGAGAAGATAGCCTCGACCGTTTCGCGCGCATGCTTCATGAATTGTCCCATCTCTTTTTCTGTGTAGCCCTCTGCCAGAATGGCAACATCGACAGCTTTCGACGGGTCGGCCGCTTTGTGGATATAAGAGTATTTGGCCGAACGTTTCGAGTCAGGTTCTTTTACAAGAATGTCGTTAGACGTGTAGAGATGTGTATTTGATGCGACAGTTTGGTGGCGATTGTTGAAAAGCTCAATCTTGATGAATGCCGGACGTTTGGGTATAGGTACAAGGAATGAGTTCTCGAAACCCTTCGAGGTCTGTGTGGCTTCGTCGGTCGACTGCCATTCCTGGAACAGCGAAGAGAAAGATGTGCGGTAGATTGTGTCACGGCTCAGCGTGTCGATCACCGTTACCATTCCGTTACCTTGGTATGGTACTTTTGCCATATTAACGCGACGTCCGGCCCAGCCTTTCCATTTCGACTGATTGCGGAGGTAAACATTGCTGTTTTTTACATTACCGCCGAAGATGTAATCAACTCTAAGAGTGGAGTCATTGAACGATTGCTCGAAGCTTTTGGCTTCCGAAAGGGATGCTGAGCCCATAAGAAAGGCGCCGCAGAGTAAGCCCTTGGCAAGCGAAGCGAGCGCGTGGTTGTTAATAAATTTCATGTCGTTTTAATTATAATATACAAAATTAATAAAAAAGATTGAATATTTTGATTAAATTTGCGGCTCTAACCATAGAAGTTGTTTAAACAACTTCGTTAAACTATATCGATAATGAGAGGAGGAATCATAATAGCGTCGGTGCTGATGGCAGGGATGTCGGTATCGACAATGGCACAGAGCCAATGGAAGTCGACGTTGCCCGTAAAACCGGGCCGCGGCGTGACGGTGGCGGGTACCGTTGAGTGCGATGGTCGCCCCGTGGCTGGCGTCAAGGTGTCGGACGGCTATGAGGTTGTAAAGACCGATAAGCGCGGTGCCTATTATCTGAAATCAAAAAAGCAAAATCCACAGGTGTTTATCACTGCACCATCGGGCTATGAACCTGTGCGTACGGGACCAGTGCCTGAATTCTGGGCCGACTTTACAGCTCCGGCAGGTGAGTATGAACGCCATGATTTTCGACTCAAGCGTGTCGACAATACGCGCCACGCGGTGCTCTTTATCACCGATGTGCATCTTGCAAACGAGCGACGCGACGTAGAAACATTTGCCAACGAATATGTCGAGGCTCTGCGCAAGGAGGCAAAACGACTGGAGGAGAATGGAGTGGCGGTATATACTATAAACCTTGGCGACGCATCATGGGATCGATACTGGTATGGTCATCAATATAACATTCGTGATTTTCGCAAGACTTTGGAAGATGCCAATTATCCGACGGCTATCTATCATGTGATGGGAAATCATGATAACGACGGCGGTGTGCCCAACTCACCCGATGTGGATTTAAAAGCCTCGTTGCCATATCAGCAGACTTTCGGACCTCGTTACTATTCGCAAGATATCGGAGGTGTGCATTATGTGATGCTCGACAATATCGACTATCAGAACGAGAAGGCAAAGGCATCCGATTATCCAGGACTCGAAGGTCGCCGAAACTACATAGAGCGTTTCACGTCCGAACAGTTGGCTTGGTTGCGCAAAGACCTTGCCGATGTGCCCTACGATCGTCCGGTGGTTCTGAACTATCACGGACCAATCTTTAAGGCAACAAATAAGGATGGCGAATATCATCTCCGCCAAGAGAGCACAAAGGAGTTGCTTGACATAATGAAACCGTATAAGAATGTGCATGCCTTTTCGGGGCACAGCCACAAACAGAAGCTCGTGCGTCTGCCCAAAGAGATGCAAGCGTGGACCGATCATAACATATCGGGAACGAGTGGATCGTGGTGGCGCACCGCCGCTGCGGGTTATCTAAACTTATGCCCCGATGCCAATCCGGTTGCGTATGAGTTGATGACGGTCGATGGTTCCGATATAAAATGGGAGCACCATGGATTCGAACTGCCGGCTGAAACACAATTCTATGCTTGGGATATAAATGGAGTGAAGAAATACTGTAGCGAAAATGGTGAGATGAGGGCATTCTTGACCATGTTCCCGGAGTGGAAAAACTTTGCCGACGAGAAGGAGAATGCGGTGTATATCACACTCTTTGCCGATGATGCAGAGGGTGACCTGACTGTGACCGAGCAGGGCGAACGCCTGGAACCCCAGCGAATAATGGCGCAGAATCCATTGCATATGACGGCTTACATGATACCATATACAATCTGGTTGAATCGAAATGAGGCGGTAGATCATAAGCCGATAAGGTTCCCGTTCTATCGTGTGGTGGCGAAGAAAGCCGACACGCCAATCGAGATAAGTTGGCGTGATGCTTCAGGGCATGAATATCGACAAACGCTGAAGCGTCCGTCCACGTTCAACCCGAACGACTATCGCCGTAAATAACCTTCAAATCCGTTTCAGTGAATTGTGCAAAATCGAATAGGGTGTGTAATAAATTCCAACTTTGAAATTTATTACACACCCTCTTCGACTTATCGGAATAGCCGCATTTTTTAATTTCTTTGAAAAATAAATGTTTATTAAACTTGCGTGTAATCAATCAAAACACTATATTTGTGGAAAATTATAAACTATATGGCAAAGTATCTTAATCCATTTACCGACTACGGTTTCAAAAACTTGTTTGGGAAAGAATATTCTAAGGAGATTCTTATAGATTTTCTCAATGAACTATATTCCGACCTGCCGGGAATGGACACTATAGTTGATTTGAGATACGGGGATAAGGAGAAATCCCGTGTGACGCCCGATGGTAAAACCGTAATTTATGACATACACTGCGAAACATCGACAAAGCACTACATCATAGTTGAGATGCAAGTCAATTCGCAGGCAACTTTCCTAAGCCGAGCCATCTACTATTTGTGCCGGGCCATTTCGGAACAAGGCGAGATTGGAAACAAGTGGCAATATGATTTTCAACCGGTATACGGGGTTTATTTTACAGACTTTAAACTCAACAACATACCGGCAAAAGTTAAATCTCATGCGCAGATATGTGACATAGAGGATGCAAAACCTTTAACTGATAAAGTTTGTTTGTCATTTATACAGTTAGAGTTGTTTAATAAGAGCAAAGAGGAATGCCTCACAGGCTTTGACCAGTGGATTTATGTACTCAAAAATATGAGCACTATGGAAGCAATACCGTTTATCGAGGAGAAGAAGATATTCGCGAAGGTCAAGGATATCAGTGATTATCGTCGGCTTAATCGAGAGGAGCGCGCAGAATACGACGCAGCTCTTCGCCGCTATCGCGACTATAATGTCACTCTGCTTACAGCTCAACAAGAGGGACGCGCCGAGGGACGCGCCGAGGGACGCGCTGAGGGACGCGCTGAAGGTCGCGCCGAGGGGCTGGTCGAAGGAGAAGCCAAAGGACGTGCTGAAGAAAAAAAAGATATTGCTAAGAGTTTTAAAGGTTTAGGTGTTTCTCTCTCTGATATTTCAAAAGCTACTGGTCTCTCTATTTCCGAAATCGAGAATCTATGATCTCGAGTCTATTGAAGTTTAAACAACTTCAATGTCTATATCTCGATTTTTACCATCTGAGAATTGAATATTTTTTGAGAAATTTTCAAAAATCAGCGGCTTGGAAAATCAAAGCATAGCGGGATGTAAAAAAAGAGGCTGTGTCGTAAAATAATTATTACGACACAGCCTCTTTTAGTATCCCCGTAGGGAGTCGAACCCTAATCGCCGGAACCGGAATCCGGTATTCTATCCATTGAACTACGGAGACAAGTTAAAGAATCGGAATGCAAATTTACAATTTTTTCGCGATTAAACAAAAACATATTTATAGAAGTTGTTTAAACTTATTTACGAATCTTAAAATGAAGT
>QLIP01036380.1_pt1 | contig 13027 bp, 12 predicted proteins | sample 1769771 | NCBI WGS metagenome assembly QLIP01 (sample SAMN09428762, study PRJNA476227) | Gut metagenome, whole genome shotgun sequencing project. | isolation source: cecum | host: Rhizomys sinensis | place: China: Jinsha town of Minqing, Fujian Province | collected 2013-09-23
CCGGCCTTGCCATCCGCGAGTTGATGCGCTCGGATATTGCAGCCCTGAACCAGGGCGTGCGCAACGCCAACGATGCCATTTCGCTGATTCAGACCGCCGATGGCGCTCTTGGAATCATTGATGAAAAGCTCATTCGCATGAAAGAGCTTGCGGAACAGGCGGCCACGGGCACTTACGACTCCACCCAGCGTTTGATGATCGAAAGTGAGTACCAGCAGATGGCTTCGGAAATCACCCGAATCGCCAATGCCACGGACTTCAACGGCATCAAGCTTCTGGATGGAACGCTCTCAAGCAGCACTCATACCGGAAAGGGCGGCGGAGATTCAAAGCTTGAGTCACAGGGCAAGCTGAAAGTCCACTTTGGCACTATGAACGACTCGGCCGAGGACTATTACTACATCCAGATCGGCACGAGCACTGCATCAGCCCTGGGCGTGGGCAATCAGGCCATTGACTCAGAGACCGATGAACTGAGGGACGGCGGCTCAATCTCGACCCAGGAGGCCGCGCAAAAGGCCCTGGTGGCGGTGAATAACGCCATTGTTTCCAAGGACAAGATTCGCGCCCACCTTGGCGCCCTCCAGAACAGGCTGGAGAACACCATTTCCAACCTTACAACCCAGGCCGAGAACCTGCAGGCTTCGGAGTCGCGCATTTCTGACGTGGATGTAGCCACAGAAATGACCCAGTTTGTGCGCAACCAGATCCTCACCCAGTCGGCAGTGGCCATGCTCTCGCAGGCCAACAGCATGCCGCAGATGGCCATGCAGCTCATTGGCTAGCATTGCCTTCGGTTGAGAGCGCTTTGGCGCGAAAACCAAATATCCCCTTGGGGCATTGCCCCAAGGGGATATTTTTTCCTGCCTTTGCAAGCTTGGCTTCATGCCTTGGCGGCTGCGGCAGTATTTTCCGCCTGCCTGGCTTCATCGAGAACTTTTTGCAATTTGTCCTGATCCACGGTGGAAAGGGAAGTCTGAAGAATTTTGCCGCCAGTGCCCTGAAGCTCGGCCATAACCTTGTCGGTAATTGCAGAATCAACAAGGACAAAGAGCGCGGAATAACCAGGCTTGAGCGAACTGGCCAGATTTTTCATAAAATCATCGTTAATGCCCACATCCGAGAGCGCCCCGGCCACAGCCCCTGCTGCCGCGCCAACCACCATGCCAAGCAGCGGCGAAAGAAAGAGCAGGCCGATCAGCGTGCCCCAAAGGCCGCCGCTCACAGCGCCGCCCCAGGTCAGATTATACATCTGGAGCAGCCTGACCTTGCCGTCCGGCTTTTTCACGGCTATAACCGCGTCCTCAAGCGTGAGCAGGTATTCTTTCTGCATCTTGATAAAATCAAGGCGCACTTCTTCGGCCTTGTGTTCGTCCGGATAAACAATGACGATGAGATTACTCATAAAGACTCCCTGGGCAAAATTGCGCAATAAGTTATCCTGTCCGCCGCAGTCTGCGGCCTTCAGGCACAGTCTTCCTCTCTCGTTAAGTGGGCTTCAGCCTCCCTGTCAAGAATATTCTCAAGGGAATACGCGCCCGTGAACTGCAAGATTTGCAAGGCCCAGGCTGTGGTTTCCCTGCGCAGCCATAATGCGGCCTTTTGCGCGGACTGTTTTCGGGATTTTTTTTCGCGCCAGGTTCAGCGCGGCATCAGGGGGCATGGCGCTGGCGAGTTATTCAGCCCACAGGAAAAAGTTCTGGTTGCCCTTTCTGGGGGTAAGGATTCGCTTGCGCTGATGCTTGAGCTAAAGCTATTGGGTTACTCGGTTTGCGGGCTGTTTATTGATCTGGCTATTCCGAACTCCTCGAGGGAGGCCAGGGCGTGGGTGGAAAAATTTTGCCAAAAGCACGGCCTTGAGCTTAGGGTTATTGATCTCGCAGAGGAGGGGCTGGCTATCCCCCTGGTCAAAAAGCGGCTCAAGCGCCCCGTCTGCTCGGTCTGCGGCAAGATCAAGCGGCACTATTTTAACCGCGCGGCCCTGGATGGCGGCTTTGCGGCCCTGGCAACAGGGCATAATCTGGATGATGAAACAGCGCGGCTTCTGAGCAATACCCTGCGCTGGGATAAAGCTTATCTTTTAGTTCAAGGCCCATTGCTTGCGGCAAAAAAGGGCTTTGTGCGCAAGGTCAAGCCGTTGTGGCGGCTTACAGAATTCGAGACCGCCAATTATGCCTTTATTACGGGCATCGAGCATCATTGTGCTCCGTGCCCCTATAGCCAGGGGGCAAGTTTCAGCATCTTGAAAGGGCTTTTGCAAGAGCTTGAGAGGGCCATGCCCGGGCGTAAGCTTGATTTTTACCAGGCTTTTCTGGAAAGAGGAAGAAAGGCCTTTGCACCTCTGGATGCTTGTGACGATGAGCAACTCAGGCCCTGTGCGGAGTGCGGCTCACCAACGTCAGCAGATCAGCTTTGCGGCGTGTGCCGGATTCGTCTGGCCCTGGCCAAAAAATAGCAATGGATTTTAATCATCAGCCAAAGGATGGATTGAAATGAGCGAAAATGGCGAAAACCCTGTTGTTCTTCTCGAAACAAGCTCCGGGGACATCCTAATCGAACTCTTCCCGGACAAGGCGCCGAAGACTGTGGCAAATTTTCTCAAATATGTGGACGATGGCTTTTATAAAAATACCATTTTCCATCGCGTCATCCCTGGCTTCATGATCCAAGGCGGCGGCATGGATGCGCGGATGCAGGAAAAAGCCACTGCTGAGCCAGTCCCCAACGAGGCGGACAATGGCCTGAAAAACGAACGCGGCACGGTTGCCATGGCGCGTACACGGGATCCGCACAGCGCGACAGCGCAGTTCTTCATCAACCATGCGGACAATGATTTTCTCAATTTCACCAGCCCAACGCCAGACGGCTGGGGCTATGCGGTTTTTGGCAAGGTCATTGACGGCATGGACGTGGTGGACAAGATAGCCAAGGTCAAGACCAAAAGCATGGGCATCCACGATGATGTGCCCACAGATACGGTGCTGATTACAAAGGCTTCGCGTTTTTCGTAAGCCCTGGCGGCCTTATGGCCGTTGCTTTGCAAGCTTTCGCCAAGGCCACGCCATAAGGTTGCGCCGGGCGTGGCTGATTACTTGGTAAACTCCTGGCTTTGGCCTGGCGTCATTTCAATCATCCTGCACTGCGGACAGCATTGCGCAAGGGCATCGCGGAAGCAGTCTGTGTTTTGCGCAAGCACAGGAAAAGTTCCCCAGTGCATGGGAATGACCTTGGGGCAGGCCAGAAGGCTTGCGGCCCTGGCGGCCTGAAAGCCGTCCATGGTAAAGACGCCGCCAATGGGCAGGAGAGCCAGATCCAGGGGGTAGAGCTGGCCCAACAGGGCCATGCTGGAAAAAATTCCCGTATCTCCAGCATGGTAAAGGCGCAGTCCATCTGGCATGGTGATGATGTAGCCAACCGGCACACTAGAATCGCTGGAATGGAAGGCTTGAACCATGGTCACGGAAATGCCTTGCCATTCCAGCGTGCCGCCAATGTTGAAGCCAATGCCGTTCAGGATTTGCTCTTGCGGAATGCCCTGGGACATGAGTTTGGACGCAGTGCCGACAACCGCGCCGAGCATGGCATTGTTCCTGCGGCAGATTGCTACGGCATCGCCAACATGATCGCCGTGGTCATGGGTGACCAGCACAAGGCCAACTTCCCCCAGGTCAGCCGCGCTCTGGCCTGAGCCTGGGGCAAAAAAAGGGTCAATGACAAGGCTTGCCCCGGCGCAAGTTATCTTGAATGCCGAATGTCCCAACCAGGTAAGGCGGCTCATCTATCCCCCCCGATTACCCTGCATTTGCGGCTTTTGCGCTAGGAGGCAAGTTCGCTTAAGGCCGTGCCAACACGTCCAAGGGCATCCAGAAGCATGGCGTCTGAAACCGCGTAAGAGATGCGCACACAGGCGTCATCGCCAAAGGCCACTCCCGGAACAAGGGCGACATGGGTCTTGTCCAGAAGCCAGGCGCAAAGCTCCAGGGAATTTTTTACCTTGCCGCCATAGCAACGGCTTAGATCGATAAAGAGATAAAAAGCGCCCTCCGGCTTCGGGCAAAGCGCAAAAGGCCAGGAACTGATCAGATCAAAAGCCAGATTGCGCCTCCGTTCAAAAGCTTCGCGCATTTCTGCCACGCAGTTTTGCGGGCCGGTAAGCGCGGCCAGGGCAGCCTTTTGGGCAATGGAGCAAACATTGGTCACGCTTTGGCCTTGAAGCACCGCCATTTTCTTGATCAGATCAGGATGCCCGGCAAGATAGCCCACGCGCCAGCCGGTCATGGCATAGCTTTTGGAAAGGCCGTTGACTACTGCGATCAGTTCGGGGTAGCGCTCAAACCAGCTTATGGCGCTGCTCATTTTAGCCGGGGCAAAAACTAGCTGGTCGTAGATTTCATCGGCCAGAACAAAAACCTTTCTGGTCATGGCCCAGTCCATGATCAGCGAAAGTTCCTCGGCAGAATAAACTGCGCCAGTTGGATTGTTTGGCGAATTGAGGATCAGCATCCTGGTGCGCTTGGTTGCCTTGCTATCCAGAAGCGCGGGATTGACCTTGAAATTTTCCGCAGATGTAGCAGAAACGGTTACCGGCACGCCGCCAGCCAGTTCAACCATTGCCGGATAGCTTACCCAGTAGGGCGCCGGGATCAGCACTTCGTCACCCGGGTTAAGGGTGCATTGAAGCATGGTATAGAGGCATTGCTTGCCGCCCACGCCAATAATTATGGATTCAGGCGGTACAGAGGCGGCATAGTTACGCTGAAAATAGTCGCCAGCGGCCTTGCGCAGTTCGGGAATTCCGGCGGCAGGCGTATAGCGGCTGAAATTTTCATCGATGGCGCGTTTGGCGGCATCCTTGATGAAGTCCGGGGTACTGAAGTCCGGCTCGCCAACAGCTAGGCTCAGGACATCCACGCCCTGGGCGCGAAGTTCCTGGGCGCGGTTATTTACGACCAGGGTCATGGAAGGCTTGACTTGACTGATGCGTTCTGAAAATTGCATGGCTTGCTCCGTGTAAGCTATGGGAAATGGGCGCTTTAGCGTCCGTTACTGGCTTGAAAAATTTTTAGCAGGTTGCAGGCGCGCTGTAAATGAATGAAGTCAGGCAATCCATGCCAGGGCGGGCATTTTTGCCCTTCCCAAAAACAATGCGTGTTGGCCGTTTTCTGCGCCGGGTCAAGCGCTTCAGTGTGGAAGCCAGCCTTGGCTCTCTTAATGTCTGGGTACACAGCAATAATACAGGGGCCATGCTTGGCCTCTTACGCAGAGGCTCAGCCCTGCTCCTCTCCCCTGCCTGCAATCCTGCGCGCAAGCTGGCCTATACCCTTGAGGCGGTCTGGCTGGGTGACAAGCCAGGGGCTGGCTTCTGGGTTGGCGTGAATACCAGCACGCCGAACAGAATGTTTGCAGCCGCGTTCAAGGCTTCAGCGCTTGCTTTTGCCAAGGGCTATGAAAATTGCAGCGGTGAAGTGAGGCTTGGGCAAAGCCGCCTGGATGCTCGTTTAAGCGGCCACGGGCTTGCGCCGCTTTGGGTTGAGTGCAAAAACGTGACCCTTGTGGAGGATCAGTGCGCGGCCTTTCCCGATGCAGCAAGCGAGCGCGCCTGCAAGCATTTGCGTGAGCTTATGTCCTTGGTAGAGCGCGGCGAAAGGGCGGCCATGTTTTATCTGGTCCAGCGCCCGGACGCCCGCTGCTTTGCCCCGGCAGACTTCATTGATCCGCAATATGCCGCGCTTTTTCAAGAGGCGCTTGGAAAAAGGGTGGAAGCCTATGTTTATACGGCAAATGTCAGCCCCAGGGGCATTGCTTTGGGCTTTCCCCTTGCGCTTGCGCCATTTACCGAAGGGGGCTAGTTTGCGCTGGCTAAATGAAGCTTCGGAGAATTTGCAATGCCCAAATCTGTGCCCAAATCTGCCAGGAAAAGTTTTATTCCGCGTCTGAGTGCCGAGGAGATTAAGCGCGTCCAGCTTGAAGGTCTTAAATGGACAGTGCGCCAGGCCTGGAAATCGCCCCAATATCGCACACTGCTTCAAGGGGCAGGGCTTGTGCCCGAGGACATCCAGAGCCTTGGGGACTTGCGCCGCCTGCCTACCGTTGACGCCGAGGATTTGCGTACAGGCTACCCCTTGCCGCTGCTCTCGGTGCCAGAGGCTGAGATTGTCCGCATCCATGCCTCAAGCGGCACTACTGGCAAGCGAAAAATTCTTGCCTATACCCGGCGCGATATTGAGACATTCAGCCTGCAGATGGCCCGCTGTTATGAGCTTGCCGGGCTGGGGCCAGAGGATCGGATGCAGGTTGCCGTTGGCTACGGGCTTTGGACTGCCGGGGCTGGCTTCCAGCTTGGAAGCGAGCTTATGGGTATGCTGACCATCCCGGTTGGGCCGGGCAATCTGGAAATGCACCTGCAATTACTGGTGGATTTGGGCGCAACCTGCTTTGGGGCGACAGCTTCTATGGCCCTGCTTCTGGCCGAAGAAGTGGAGCGGGCGGATTTGCGCTCAAAGATCAAGCTGCGCAAGATGATCTGCGGGGCAGAGACCAGAAGCGAGAAGATGCGCCAGGCCATTGAGCGCAAGCTTGGGCTTGAGGCCAGCTATGATATTGCGGGCATGACGGAAATGTATGGCCCAGGCACGGCCATAGACTGTGATTTTCATGACGGCCTACATTATTGGGCGGATCTTTTCATCATTGAGATTCTTGATCCCAAGACACTTGATCCTGTGCCCGATGGCGAAGTGGGCGAGATGGTTGTGACCAGCCTGCGCAAGGAGGCCAGCCCACTTTTGCGCTACCGTACACATGATTTAAGCCGTATCCTGCCAGGAGACTGCGCCTGCGGCCTGGCCATGCCCAGGCATGACCGCATCCTTGGGCGCTCGGACGAAATGATCGTCTATCGCGGCGTGAATATCTATCCGGGGCAGATTATGGATGTCATAGCCCGTTTCCCCGAGCTTGCTGGCGAGTATCAGCTTGAGCTAAGCCGCGATGCGCGGGCGCTGGATCATCTTGCGATTTCTGTGGAGCGTGCTGAGGAGGTAAATTCGGGCGGCGATGATTCATTGGCCGAGAAGCTTGCCGAAGAACTGCGCAAGGCAATTCTGGCGCGGGTGGATGTGCGCGTGGTGGATTATGCCAGCCTGCCGCGTACTTTCAGCAAATCCAAACGTGTTTTGGACAAACGGGAACTGGAGAAGAATGAAAAGGCTTAATCGGCCATGCCGCGTTCGCGGATTAACGCGGCTGCGCGTTTGGCCAGTGTGCCCACTTCCGGCTTGGAGATCTGCCCGTCTGCGCCCACGCTGATGCCCTTGTGCTTCAGTTTTTCGGTAATCAGCGAAGAAAAGAGCAGGACAGGAAGCTGTTTTAGGATCGAATCGTTCTTGATCCTGCTGGTCAGGTTCAGGCCGTCCATCATCGGCATTTCAATGTCAGAAACAACAACCTGAACAAATTCGGAAAGCTTGCGGCCTTCAGTTTCCACTTTCTGCCGGTAGTTCAGAAGGCGCTCCCAAGCTTCGCGGCCATTATTGGTAATCACTACCTTAAAGCCTGCCCGTTCCAGAAGGTCGCGTTGCATTTCGCGGATCAGCGCTGAGTCATCAGCCACAAGGGCGCGGTAGCCGGTGGCCCCGTCCCAGCTTTCGTCAATGTCATTGAGCTTGAGGCTCAATCTGGGATTGAGCGTGGCGACAACTTTTTCAAGATCAAGCAAAAAGACGATCCGCCCTTCAAGCTTGACCACACCGACAATGGTGTTGCTGGAAACGGCGGCAATATAGGGATTGGGCTGCTCTACCTGCTCCCAGCTGATCCTGTGGATGCGGTTGACGCCAGAGACCATAAAGGCTGTGCTGACATTGTTAAATTCCGTGACAATGGTTTTGGGATCGCCCGGATCAGCCGTATGCTTTTTGCCAAGCCATAGGGCAAGATCAACCAAGGGGATAATCCGCGAGCGCAGATTGAATGCGCCCATCACGCTTTCATGCTGGACTTCGGGCAGTTCCGTAACCTTGGGCATGCGGATGATTTCAATCACCTTGGCCACATTTACGCCATAGTAGCCGCGATAATTCAGCGCCTGATCCTGGCCCACAGTTTGTGTCAAAAGGCCCTCGGGCTTGAGTTCGCCAGGCAGGATGGCCTCATCCAGATAAAATTCCACCACTTCCAGTTCGTTTGTGCCGGATTCGAGCAGAATATTGGTTTGAGACATCGCGCCTCCAGAATGATTCAAAGAGATGCCAGCCAGAACTCGGCGGCATCAATAAGGCTTTTCGGCGTAGATGCGCCAGCCGTTAGGCCAATTCGTGATTTTTGTGCAAATCTTTTGCCATCCAGTTCTTCTATGCGCTCAACATGAAAGCTTTCAACGCCGCATGCGGCGGCTACGCTGGCCAGCCTGCGCGTATTTCCGCTCTCGCGACCGCCGATTATCACCATGGCATCAACCCCCTGGGCTATGCGCCTGGCTTCCTCCTGGCGCTGGCGAGTGGCATCGCAAATTGTATCCAGCACTTCCAGGTGCGGCAGACGCGCACGCAGAAGATCCTTGACCCCCTCAAAAGCCCCGCGATCCTGCGTGGTCTGGGCCGCGAGAATGTATGCCCAGGATGGGTCAAGCTCAAGGCTTTCCAGTTCAGATCTACTGCCAAAGATCAGCGCCGGGCCAGGAGCATAGGATACAAGGCCGCGCACCTCGGGATGCGCAGCCTCACCAAAGAGAAGCAGGCAGCTTGTGGGGGATGCCTCGGGGTGGAATTTTGCGCAGGATTCAGCAATGGCCATCTGGGCCTTTTTGACCTTGGGGCAGGTTGCATCCTTGATTGTTGCCCCGCGTGTGCGCAAAGCTTCTTCTTTCGCCCTGGGCACTCCGTGAGCGCGGATCAGGATCAGATCATTTTCCCTGGCTTCGTCAGGATGCTCAAGGCAAACAACCCCGCGGGCTGCAAACGCCTGAAGCACCTGGGGATTGTGGATTATCGGACCCAGGGTGCAGATCCGCGCAGGGGAATAATCCACGCTCATAGCATCAAGAGCCTGTTCCAGCTTGCGCAGGGCAAGGCTGACTCCCATGCAGAAGCCTGCGGTTTTGGCGCGCACTACTTCCATATCGTAAAAATTTTTCCGCTTGCGCTAGATATTCTCTGACTGGGAAGCGAAACTCTGCTCATCCTGCATCCAGTTTTACGGATCTTCCTGCGCAAGAAAATTTTGGAGCAGATTTTCCAGTTCCGTCCAATCAGTACAGCGGCACAGCCTTTCGCGCAAGAGCCGCACCCCCGCCAGGCCGCGCACATAGCGCGGCACGATGGAGCGCATTTTCCACAGGGCCGCATCTTCCCCGCCTGCCTGGCGAATAAGGCTCAGATGCCGCAAAATCATTCCGCTAAGCTCTCCGCGTGAGGCTGTGCTGACTTCCTCCCCACGGCAAAGAAGAAGATGAGCGCGAAAAATTGCCGGATTGCGCAAGGCCCCGCGAGCATACAGCACTGTGCCTGCCCCGGTCTCCTGAATACAGCGCAGGCCGTCTCTGGCTGTGAAAAGATCTCCGCTTGCGATAAGGGGAATGTTAAGGCGCGGCGCAAGCCGCGCTATTTCCTCCCAGGTTGCGCTACCGCCAAAGCCTTGACAGGCATAACGCGGATGCAGGCAAATCCAGGAAGCTCCGGCATCCTCCAATCTGAGGGCAAGATCTGGGAGGATATTTTTATCGGGCGAAAGCCCAAGGCGCAGTTTGAAGCCAAGTTGCGCAGGGCTTGAATGGAAGTCCATGCTTCTGGCGGCCTCAAGCATTGCGCGGGCTATGCCCAGGGTTTTTGCGGGGTCGCCCAGCAAGGCAGCCCCCGCTCCCTGGCGCAGAACCTTGGGTACTGAGCAACCCATATTGAGATCAAAAGCAGAGTAGCCATGCTGGCGCAAAAGCCGCAGAGCCTGCGCCAGAATTGTGGCTTCCGCGCCAAAAAGCTGGACAACCAGGGGCTGATCCTCTGGTGCGCTTTGGAGCAGTTCGCCGCTCCCAGGGCTTTGGTAGATCAGGCCCTTGGCGCTGACCATTTCCGTAACGCAGACTGCCGCGCCATACTCACGGCAAAGCAGGCGGAAAGGCAAATCGCTGTATCCGGCAAGCGGCGCAAGCCATGGGCGATCCCGGCCAAAGACGGGGGGAGGGGAATTGGCCGGAGCCATTGGAATACTAAAATGCTTTTTCATCACTTATTTGTTTTGGTCATTTCCGCACTCTTGCGTTCAATCTCTTTCTGGCAGACTTGCAGCAAGCTTTTGCTCCTGCCTGGATTTTTGCGCCGCGTCCATCAAATTTTCAAGGCCGATTCCAAGGTCTAATTGGTCCATGCGCAATTTTTGACGCAGTTTGTTGGCGCAATTCAGCAACGCCGCTATAGCGCAAAGCTGGCCCAAGAGCGCCGGGAGAAAAGCCGCGCTGAAATTTTGCCAGTCTTTTTAAGGCAAAGGGCCATTTTGATCCTAATGATTTTTATTTATCCAAGTAGATGAATTTATTTATAATAAATATTTTGGCAAAATTATTGCTTAATTTTTTTTGCAGCTTTGAGACTGCTTTTTGTCAGGAATAATGTTAAGGAGCAGCCAATGGAAAGTCGCAAGGCAAGGCTCTCACTGGCGCTTGCGTTGGCAAGCGCGTTCTCTGCGCTGATGCTTGGGCTTAGTGCTGTGTTTATCCCTGTGAATGAAGGCATAAGCTTGCGGCGCGAGGCATCAGGCGCAACAATGCTGGCTTCTGAAGATGCCAGGCTGGCGCAAATTAGCCAAAGCGGCGTCGGGGCAGGGCGCTTGTCTATTCGCCGGGCTGTAGCCTCCAATGCTTCCGATGAAACTATTCTGCTTGTGGCGGAATCCCTGCTCCAGGGCAGTTTGCGCATTGCCGCACTGCTTGAACTGGCAGGTCAGGGCCGCAATTTGCAAAGCTTGCTGTCTGATGCCCCGATCAAGTCGCATAGCCGCCTTTCCCGCATGCCGGGTATTGTTGACGCCCTGTCATCTTATCGGATTTTTGGCGCGAGCAGTGCAGATTATGCGGCAAGCTCCATTAGCAAGCGTTCTTTCTGGGCTTTGCAAAAACGCGATTCTCAGGACAAGCCGCGTTCCGAAGCGTCGCTCTATGCTGATGCCAGGGAAATACCGCTTGGCACTGAAATCTTCCCCCTGCCAAGCCGCGCCGGGCTTTACCGGGAATTGATTGAAAGTTTTGCCAAACGCTACAATCTGAGCATTGAGCTGGTTTACGCCATTATCCACAGTGAAAGTGATTTTTCGCCCACCCTGGTCAGCAGCAAGTCGGCAATGGGCCTGATGCAGCTTCTGCCTAGCACAGCAAGTGACGAGGTGCATCGCTTTCTTTACGGGCGGCGCGGCGAAATCAGTTTTGAACAGCTGCGTGTGCCAGAAATCAATATTCGTTATGGCACTGCCTATCTGCATATTCTTTTGACGCGCTATTTTCAGGATGTGCGCGATCCTCTGGCGCGGGAATATTGCGCCATTGCCGCTTACAATATGGGTCCAAACCGTTTTTTGCGCCTCTATGGCTCAAACAATGATGCAGCTGTGGAAACGATCAACGCCATGAGCGCGGACGAACTCTATGCGGACCTCACTAATCGCCTGCCCGTGCGCGAAACGCGCTATTATGTGGCCAAGGTGCGCCGGATGAAGCAACATTATGCGGCCTTGCGTCAGCAAGGCGTCTGATTTTGCGGCGTTCGCATGGCATTATCGTGGAGATTTATCCCGGATCGTTCTTTTGTAGCTTGGCTTCTTTTACTGCTTGATTTTGCAGGCAAAAAGATATAAAGGCGCTCAAGCCTTTTTTGAGGAGAAAAATCGCAATGCCAATTAAAGTCATCGCCCCCCTGGGGCTACTCTTAGCATTTTTTCTTGCCGCCTGTGAAACAGGTGCAAGCCAGCAGGCTGGCAAGCCAGCCCTGGCGGTAATTGATGTCGCCCGCGTGATGCGTGACAGTGAGCCTGGAAAGGCTGGAATCAAGTTTCTTGAAAGCCGCCAGGCTGAAATGCAGGCCAAACTGGATGCGATTCAAAAACGTCTGGAGCAGAATCCCCAGGATCAGCAGGCCATGCAGGAGATTCAGCAGACCTATGCCGTTTCACAGCAGCGGATGCAGGCCGAGCAGCAGAATGTTGTCAATCAGCTTTTTGATTCCATTCAGCGTGTGCTGAATGAGTTTAGGAGCAAAAACGGCTATGAGGCTATTCTGGGCGCTGAGGCCGTAGTTTCCTATGATCCGAAAGTGGATGTCACCGAGGCTGTAATTGCCGAGGTCAACAGCCAGCTTAAAATGGAATTCAAGCCACTGCCAGAAGCAGCCCTTGCGCCTCCCCTTATGCCAAGCATACCGGCGTCTATGCAGGCCGCGCCTGCCCCGATACCCCCTGCTCCGGCATCTGCGCCAAATGCAGACCAGGGCAAAGCCAAGGAAGCCCCGGCCAAGCCAGCCAAGAAATAGTTTGGCCAGGCAAAACCCGGAAATTCAATTTGGCAAGCTATTCAGATTTTTGAGAGTATTAACCAAGTAATGATATGTAATCCCCAGAAAAAAGTAGCATTCAGAAGTAGAATTTCCGATAATGCGTAACACGGAGGTTTTACGTGAAAAGAACAAAATTTTCTGGTAGCCAATTTTTTATCTATTTTAAAACAGGCCGAGAATGGGGTGTCGGGGCTGAACTTTGACGCCAATACAACATGAGTTCATCTGCTTTTTACAGATGGCAGGCAAAGTATGGTGGCATGGATGCGTAGCTGATTGCTCGCTTACGCGAGCTGGAGCATGAAAACGCCAGCCTTAAACGAATGTACGCCGATGCCCATATACGTGCTGAAGTTGTTGCAGAGGCACTCGAAAAAAAATAGTAAGGCCATCTCAACACGTTGAGATGGCCTGAAAAGCCGTAGAAAGTGGGAAATTGAGCATCTGCCAAGCATGTATGCTTTCAAGATCAGTGTCTGCTGTTATAGATACAC